>Ga0335081_10009668_pt1 | contig 15543 bp, 11 predicted proteins | sample Lox_Sample_35_FD_206713 | JGI IMG/M metagenome (GOLD analysis project Ga0335081, IMG submission 206713) | Soil microbial communities from Loxahatchee National Wildlife Refuge, Florida, United States - Lox_Sample_3.5 | ecosystem: Environmental > Terrestrial > Soil > Wetlands | place: USA... | reverse complement strand
CGGCCCAAGGATCGTCCGCTAAAGTTCAGTACACCCGACGCTTCCCCCGATTCGTGATTGATGTCCGGCTGCAGGTAAAGATGTTTCAGGCGGGGGAATTCCGGTCTTGCTGGGGACGCTCGACTGAGATGGGGCAGGATGGTATCGGTGCCACCCTCACGGGGAGCCTCGAGCCGGGCGAGATCGTCACGCTGGAAATCCCGCTGCCGTTGACTCCGTATCCGATCAAAGTTCGCGCGATCGTGCGATATCGGCAGGGCCTGCGCTACGGATTTGAATTCCTCACGTTGAACGATCACCAGCGCGACACGATCCGCCGCGTTTGCGAATATCTCGCCACGAAGTCCTAGGGAATCAGCACCACCCTGCGCCCGGGAGACTTGCGATTCCATGCTTCCTCGACGTCTGCGAGCGGGATCTTTTCAGTTTCAATCCGGATTGCTCCGCTCGCGACATTTGCCAGCAGGCTCTGGATGGCCTCGATCCACATCTCAGGGGATGTTGGCGCGCTGCCGCTTCCTGCGCCTAGAATCTCAAGCCTCGAACTCCGCAGCGCTGCAGCGGGAAGTGAAATCGATGCCCCGGCGCTTTCGCCTACTTCCACCCAGCGCAATCTTGAGGTACCTGCGGCGAAATCTTCTCTGGTGAGCATAGCGAGCAACGCCTCAGCCGGTGCTCCCCAGAGATAATCGATGACCACATCAAAGCCGTGCTCTTTTGTAAGACGCTCAAAATCGTGCTTCAGATCGGTCATTGAATGCCCGATTCGTAGCGTTTCGTCCGCGCCAAGACTGGAGAGCGTAGCGAGGATCTTTTCGTCCCGTCCGGCGGCCACGATCCGGCCAGCGCCCAGAAGTTTTGCCGTGTGGATCGCGATTTGTCCTGTGACTCCGGTCGCCCCGAGAATGAGAACGCTCTGTCCCGGAGCCAGTTCGGCCCGCCACTTCAGGGCTCCCCATGCCGAAAGGCCTGGATTGAAAACCGCCGCTGCCGTGACGTCGTCCACCGTATCGGGAAGGGGGAAGCAGCGTGGCTTCGGCACAACGGTATGCTCGGCCATTGCGCCATACGGGGATCTCGGCATTACAAAAAACACCCTGCTTCCATCCGCGAGTCGGCCCACTCCATCCACGCCGCAAACGACGGGGAATGCGCGAAACGAGCTGTAGTGCGATCCGTCTGCCATCTGCTTGTCGACAGGCTTAAGCGCGGCGGCTCGTACCCGGACGAGGACTTCGCCGGCTTGCGCTACGGGATCTGGAAAGGACTCGAACCGGGGAATCTTGGCTGTATCGTGGAGTACCGCTGCTTTCATGCTGTCTCTTTGAAAAATCTCGTCAGTGAGTGGGCGCCATTATATCTTGCAGGATATTCGTCGTTTAGACATATATCCACCGGAGTGGCACAGAAACCTGCACATGTGCTGCTTCAGCGGCCGCAAAACAGCTCGTAGCAGGATTCCAAAGACTTTCGCAAAAACCAATTTATCTGGCACTGCATCGGACCATTAAAATATCCGCAACGGAATGCGTGCTCTCCTGTTCACTCTCGTCTTGGTCTGCACCGCCGCTGCGCAGTCCGCTCCCGTTCCGACGATCACCGTTGTCGATGAAAACGGAGTTGCTGTGCCCTCCGCCCGTATTACGTTGCAGGCCGCAACGCAGCCTGCGATTCATTGCCAAACGGACTTCAACGGACGCTGTCGTTTTCCTTCGATCGCGGCCGGAGAATATGACCTCCGTGTTGAAAAAGAAGATTATTACGCGCTGACGGAGCCGAAAGTTCAGATCTCGAGTGGTTCGAACGTTGAAGTCTCGATTTCACACCAGCAAGAAGTGCGCGAGACGGTGAATGTGCACGAATCTCCGCCGGCGATCGATGCTTCGCAGATTGCATCGCAGGAGACGATCAGTGGTCTCGATGTCATCGATATCGTTTATCCCGACACGACCGACTACCGCAATGTGCTGAACTTCATTCCAGGAGTGGTGCAGGATCAGGCGGGACAACCGCACGTCGCGGGAGCAGAGACTTATCAAACCGTCACTCTGCTGGACGGATTTAATGTCAGCCAGCCCGCGAATGGCCAACTGCTGGTCCGGGTCAGCACGGATGCGTTCCGGTCGATCCAGGTTGAACCTTCGCGTGAGCCCGCGGAATATGGCAAGGGGTCCGGTGGCGTGCTTAAGCTAAACACCGGCATCGGAGATGATCATTTCCGTTTCTGGGCGACCGACTTCATACCCTCAGTGCAGAACAAGCACGGATGGCGGTTCGACCAGTTCCTGCCGCGCTTCACGCTTTCGGGTCCAATCGAGAAAGGAAAGGTCTGGTTTTACAACGCATTCGACGGGGAATATGACAACCTGATCTTTACCGAACTACCTGTCGGCCAGGATAACGACCACACGCTCCGGCTGGACAATCTCACGAAGGTTCAAAGCAATATTACGAACCGCAACATCCTGACTACCAGCTTTCTGGTGAATTATCTGCATGACCAGTACGCCTATCTCTCGCCGCAAAGCCCGCAAGTTTCGAATCCAAAAGATGTGGAATCGGCCTATGTGGCCAGCATCAAAGACCAGCACTATTTCAACGGCGGAGAGCTTCTCGAGTCTGGACTTGCTTTCAGCCAGTACAATCTCCAACTCACTCCGTACGGTTCACTTCCCTATTTCGTAAACATCAACACTGCGGGAGGGAACTATTTTCTCGCCGCAGAAACGCACGCGAACCGATGGCAGGCGCTATCGAATGTTTTTCTGCCGTCGCATCACTGGCTGGGACGGCACGACTTCAAATTTGGAGTGGATCTCGACCGCCTCTCGTATGGCGCACAGTTCGAACGGACACCAATTTCGTTTCTTAGCGACAACAACACGCTCACATCTCCTGACCTTTGCCTGAGTGCAGTACAAGACTCAACTTATCCCTGCACGCGATACTCGATGTTTTCGAGCGCACCGTTGCATTACGAATACAACTCGGAGGTCAGCGCGTACGCGGAAGACCGCTGGGGAGTCACCGACCGGTTGCTGATAGAGCCGGGCATCCGGGTGGATTGGGATGAAATCATTCGCCAGGCAGAGATTTCTCCGCGGCTGGCGGGAACTTATGTTCTCGACAACTCGGGCCACACGAAGCTTTCGGCCGGCATCGGACTCATCTACGAAGAGATTCCGATCTTTTTAGTCGCGCGTCCCTTCGCTGGATCGCGCGAAGACACCTTCTACACAAGCAACGCGAACTGTGTCCCCACTTGCGTCAGTGCGACGGGGCCGGTCGCTACAAACTTCACCGCCGATGCGAGCACTCTCGAGGTTCCGCGGTTTGTGAACTGGAGCGTCGCTCTCGAACAAAAACTCCCAGCTTCGATTTACCTCAAGGCCGAATATTTCGAGCGGCACGGCTCGCGAGGATTCGTCTACAACACGCTCAACGGGGCGACGAGCGGAGACTTTGTTCTACAGAATACGCGCGACGATCGGTACAAGGCTTTCCAGATCACGCTGCGCCGGAATTTCCGAGAATCTTACATGCTGATGGGCTCATATACACATTCGAGCGCACACTCGAATCAGGTGCTCGACTTCAATGTAGACAATCCGATTCTCAGCCCGCAGCAGCCCGGCCCATACCCCTGGGACACACCGGACCGCTTTCTCTCCTGGGGATACTTCCCTCTCTTCAAGCTCCCCGTGGTTCATCAATTGGAGGTCGCTTACTCACTCGAGGCTCGCACCGGATTTCCGTTTAGCGCACTCAATCCGCAGCAGCAATTGCTTGGCTCGGCCAACGCATTCCGCTTCCCAGAGTATTTCTCGCTCAACCTGCAACTCGAAAAGCGCTTCCATCTTTTCGGATACTATTTGGCTCTCCGCGGAGGATTCGACAACATCACCGGCCGCTGCGACCCGTTCGTCGTCAACAGTGTCATCGACCCTGTGAACCATCCGGCTCCGACGTTTAGCGCGTGCCTGGGCCGCGCTTTTACATCCCGTATTCGGTTCCTCGGGCGCAAGTAAGAATCGCCCGATCCTCGGAAAACCTCGCAGCGCGATATAATGATGCCCAACACTTGCATCGAATCTCCGTCTCCTGTCATCAGAAACGTTTGGAGGATAAAAATGGCTCACGAACTACCCCCTTTGCCCTATGCCTATGACGCACTGGAATCGACGATTGATAAGCAGACCATGACTCTGCATCACGACATGCACCATGGCGCCTATGTGAAAAACCTCAACGCAGCCATCGAGAAGCATCCGGAACTCGCCGGCAAGTCCGCCGAAGATCTCATCCGCGACCTTAATGCGGTTCCCGAAGACATTCGCGGTGCAGTCCGCAATAATGGCGGAGGCCACGTCAACCACACCATGTTCTGGAAAATCATGAAGCCGAAAGGTGGAGGCGATCCGAGTGGCCCGATTGCCGAAGTAATTCAGAAGACGTTCGGGAACTTCAACGACTTCAAGACGAAGTTCAATGACGCCGGCGCGAAGCAGTTTGGCTCTGGATGGGTTTGGCTTGCGGGCAAGTCCAACGGCGACGTGCAGATTATCAGCACTCCCAATCAGGACAGTCCGATCTCGCAGGGACTGTACCCGATCTTCGGCAATGACGTCTGGGAGCACGCCTATTATTTGAAGTACAACAACCGGCGGCCCGAATATCTCGCCGCGTGGTGGAACGTCGTCAACTGGGACGAGATCAATAAGCGTTTTGCCAGCTTCAAAGCCAGCTCCTCGGCCCACGAACCTGCGATGGCACACCGGTAAAGCTTTTTGAGTCAAATGAAAACCCTCGCCTTGGCGAGGGTTTTCATGTTTCAGGCTGAAGACTTATGCCGCACTCTGGGCGCTCTTTGCGTATTGCTCCGGATGCTGATCGAACTTCCTCTTGCAATCGTTCGAGCAGAAGCTGTATTTTTTGCCGCCGTATTGCGATTGCGCTTTGGCGTCCTTCTCATCAATTTTCATTCCACAAACCGGATCCGTTGTCATTGCTTCACTCCTACATGAAGGATTCGTACTTTTCCCATTCTCTGCTCCGAATGACAAGGCCGCGCTCGGGTGATTCCTGTAATCGGACGATCCTTCAACAAGCAAGAATCAACATTCAACAATGCCTAGGGCTTCCGCACTACTGCACCCCCCTTCATCACAAAATCCACTTTCTCCAGGAGCGAAACGTCGTTTAATGGATCGCCCGGAACGGCAACGATATCGGCAAGTTTGCCGGCGTCGACAGTGCCGAGCTCATCTTTTTCACCGAGCAATTCGGCGGCAGTCGACGTGGCGGAATGGATCGCTTGCGCTGGAGTCATGCCGAACTTCACCATCGACGCGAATTCTTTTGCCGGATCAATCTTCCAGTCAAATCCTCCGGCATCTGTCCCGAAGGCAATCTTCACCCCGGCTTTCATCGCGCGGCGGAATGTGTCCTCGTGAATTTGGATCATCTTGATCCAGACCGGAGCGCCTTCAGCGGCGCGGCCCTGCGCAACGTACTCTCCGACGAAGATGGTCGGGACATAAAAGACCCCTCGGGCGGCCATCGTCTTGAGATCTTCGTCGGAGATGTAATTGCCGTGCTCGATCGTGTCGACTCCTGCCTCGACAGAGTTATGTACTCCGTTCAGCGCCATCGCATGGGAAGCAACTTTGTGGCGTTCGCGGTGGGCCTCATCGACGATGGCCCGTAGTTCCTCTAGAGTGAAGGTTGGGATATCGTCGAGGACGCCATCTTCACGAACGCGGTAGGAGCGGTCACTATAAACCTTGATCCAGTCTGCTCCGTGGCTGATCTGCTCGCGGACGGCCTGTCTCGCATTGTCGGGTCCATCAACGATCTGCACGCCATGCGGGACAATCAAATTTGGTGCATATCCTTGTAGCGGGTACGCTCCGGTCACGTCGAGTGCGCGCGTGGCTACCTGCATACGCGGGCCGGGGATAATGTCATTGTTGATCGCCTTCTTCACGTCGGCATCGGCGTAACCCGCGCCCTCCGTTTCCAGATCGCGGATCGAGGTGAATCCATAGTCCAGCGCCCGACGAGCATTCACTGTGGCACGTATCGTGCGGTATTGCGGAGACTCCTTCAGCAATTGCTCGTCATAGTCGGCGGCCGTAATGTCGCCGTTTAGCAGAATGTGCGTATGCGTGTCTATGAGTCCTGGCAAACAGGTTTCGCGGGATAGATCGATCATCTCCGCGCCGGCGGGAACACTCGTTCCGACCTCCTTGATCTTGTCGCCTTCGATCACGACGACAACGTTCTTGCGCAGACTATCGCCCCGGCCATCGAAAAGATTGCCACAGCGCAGCACGACGGTTTTGCTACTAGACTGCGCACACGCGAAGGAAGCAAACAAGACGATCCAACAACACAGAATCCCACCAGCGACATTCCCGCTCATGATTCCTCCTCGATGCAACGCACATCGACGGCAGAATCCTACCAACGAAATGGGACGGCGACCAACTTTTCCTTCAAGCTTCGCGAACTAGCACGTCTATACGCAGAAAAAAGCCGGGAGGTTCAGCCTCCCGGCTCAAAGTGGAATCTTGTCCGCGGCTAGAATGCCCAGCGCAACGAGAACTGAATCAGGCGCGGCGTTCCGGTCGAGTTCACGATTTGTCCAAAGGGACCGTTGCCCGTACCACCTGATCCGACCCAGGCTAGGTACGCTTCAACATCGGTGACAGCCGGATTGGCAAAATTCGCGTGGTTCCAGACGTTGAAGAAGTCCGCCGTGAACCGGATGTCCTGGTGCTCGCCGAGTTGGAAGTGCTTGATCAGAGAGGCGTCCCAGTTCTGCTCGCGCGGGCCGCGGTAGATGTTTCTGCCGAGATCTCCGAAGCCTGTGGTGCAGTAATTCCCGTCGCTCACGCATTGCGTCGGATACAGTTGCGGCGCCGACGCAAAGGCACTCCCATTGACGTACCCGTTGACGGCGCGCTGCTGGATACTGCCGCTGCTCAAAGCGCTGCTAATTGTGGCTCCGGGAGCGAGGCTTGCACCCAGAAGCGGTGTGCTGCCCTGTCCCAGAAATGCAGTTCCGGCTCCGGAGTCGAGGATCGAAAACGGAGTGCCGGACTGAAAGATTGTCACGCCGCTCAGCGCCCATCCGGCGAGCGCGGCGTGCAGGAATCCGGACGAGTGCTGGAACATTGGCAGATCGTAGACGTACGTGACTGAGAGACGGTGCTTGCGGTCGAAGTCGGAGAGTCCGCGCGAAGCATTGATGTTGCTCTGATCGTTGTACGCCGTGTTGAACGCGGTATTTCCGCTCGACGTAGCATCGATGTTCTTCGAGAACGTGTATGCCGCCTGCAGATAATTGTTGCCCAAGCGGCGCGACAGTGTGGTCTGGAGTGAGTGGTAGATGGAGTAAGCGTCATTCGCGAAAATCTGATACCCGCTATACCCGTTCAGTCCCGGCGTCGGTGTACGTGCGATCGCATTGGAGAATGTATTGTCGGTGATGGTGTAATTGTTGCCGCTCGTGTCGGTAACAGTGAACGGATTAGCCGGCGTGGCATTGACAGACTGAATGCCGTCGCGAGTTTCGCGGAGATGCAATCCGCGCGTGCCCACGTATCCGACTTCCAGCACCCAGCTCTTTCCGAGTTGCTGCTGTAAAGTCAGGTTCCACTGCTGCGTGTTCGGAACTACGAAGTTCCGCGGAACTTCCAACACAAACAAGTTCTGTGTCGAATTTACGCCCGGGCCCGTCGTGCAGTTGTAAGTTGCGTCCTGTCCGCTCGGGCTGTTCGGAGTGAAGCTCGTCAGCCGCGCGAGGCAAGGAATCCAGGCTCCCGAGAGTTGGCCCGCAGCCGGCACCGCATTGGGATTCGTCGCTGGAGTTCCGGTAAAGAAATTTGACAATGTGAATCCTGGCGTGGTCGGGAAGAACACGATTGGGATGAACGGTGACTGGAAGCTCAGCTGATCGACCGCGCCGATATCTTCGCGAACATAGTACAAGCCGTATCCCCCGCGAACGGTCGTCGTGTGACGACCCATGACATCCCAGGCGAATCCAAATCGTGGCCCCCAGCCCGTATACACGCTGTTCTTGAATGTGGAGCCTGCCGCGTTTCCGGTGAGCCCGGAGACTCCCAGCTTGTTGACGCAACTCGGGTAGATGAACGGATAGGTCCCGGATTTGGTTAGATCGGACTCGATGTTGCCGATGTGACAATCACCGTCGGTCCACGCACCCATGAATTCGGTGCGCAGCCCGATGTTGAGCGTCAGATCTTTCGTCGCCTTCCAGTCATCCTGCGCGAATATGGCGGAATCGTTCTGCCGGTAAGCGTGGTTGTAGACGCCACCACCGCCAAAACTAAACTGCACATTTCCGTTCAAGAAGTTTTCGAAGTCCGTCAAACCGTTGAGCGTGTTGGTGAAGAAGAGCTGCCCGTTGAAAACCTGCGGGAATTTTTTATCAAGCAATACGCGAATGTATTGCCCGCCGAACGTCAGCGTGTGCGCGCCTTTCACCCAACTCAAGTTCTCGACGAAGTTGTAGTTGTTCTGCGTTTGGTATTGATTCGCCGGAGGTGTCGGGCCGAACTGAAATCCCGAACTACCGAATGTGAACTTGTAAATGCTGCTGGTCAGATTGCTCGTAGGACGGTCAATGTTCACATCCGATGCGGTTACTGGATCGACGTTGATGCCGCTGTTGTTAATGTGCACGAGGCCGAAGCGGAAATCGTTCACCAGCCGAGCATTGAATACATGCGTTTCCGACAGGCTGAAGAACCGGTCGTGCAGCGGCAAGTCGTAGGGGAAGTTCAAATCGGTACCGCTTGCGGGTGCACCGAGAGAAGCCTGCAATCCGCCTGCGCCGAACGGAATTTTCTGTTCGGAATTGGAGAAGAAGAACCGCGCGGCAACCGAGTCACGCGAATTCCGGAACTCGTGGTCCCAATTCGCGGTGAATTGATCGTCAGTGAACGAACCCGGCTTGCTGACGGTGAACTGTACCGGCGTTCCTGCCGCCGTTCCGGTGGGCACGTTGGGCAGCGGGAAGAGATATCCGTTCGCCGGCGCTCCAAACTGATTGCTCTGGAATGCCAACAGCGATGCCGCTACCGGGTCGATGGAGATGCCACCGAAATCGCTCGACAGGTTCTGCATCGCTTGGGTGGAGGTCCCGCGATCCAGTAACGGCACATACGGTACAAAGGTGCTGATCAGCGTTCCCGGAGATTCGCCGCTGCGCTGCCGCGTTCCCTGATAGTTGAGAAAAAAGAATCCCAGTTTGCCGCCGGGGCTGACGGGGCCGCCGAGACTGCCTCCGAAAATGTTCTGCTGAATTACCGGCCGAGGCGATCCACTTCCCTTCAAGAAGTACTCGTTCGAATCGAGGACGGTATTGCGGAAAAATTCGTAAGCGTCGCCGTGGAATTTGTTAGTGCCTGATTTCAGAATCGCATTGATGTTTCCGCCGCCGTTGCGTCCCTGGCTCGCGTCGTATAGCGAAGTCTGGACTTTGAATTCCTGCACTACATCCGGATTCGGCAGCGGCGTAGTGGTCAACTCGGCGACGTTGTAGTCGGTCGCGCTGATACCTTCGATCGAGTAGTTGTTGTTGTCTTCGCGTTGGCCGTTCACGTCGATATGGACTACGCCGCGCCCCAGTTCAGAGGCCGAGTTCAACTCACCAGAGGCACCCGTCGAAAGCGTCAGCAATTGCTGGAAGTTCTGAGTCGCCAACGGGAGGGAGCGAATGGTATTGCTCTCGATCGCTTGCCCGGTCGTCGCGTCGCTTGTATCGACAGTCTGCACTTCTGCCTGCACTTCAATTTTCTGTTGCACGGCTTCGGGCGCAAGCTTGGCGATTATGTGGGTCGTCTCGGTGACGCGCACGCCGATGTCCGCAAAGCTTCCTTGGGCAAATCCCGCCGCCTGTACTGTCAGCTTGTAAGTTCCGACCGGAAGCAGGGGTGCGGTGAATGAACCATCCGGGCCGGTCTTTACCGACCTCTCCAATACGTTTGTATCTTGATTGATGATGCGGACATCGGCGTTTGCCACTACCGCGCCGCTCGGGTCTTGAACAGTTCCCGTGATAGCTCCCGTAGCTCCGCCTTGCGCGAAGCTCTGAGCGGTCAGAGCCAGTGCGATGACACTGAGAGCAACAATCCTGACTGCATTACTTGCCATGGTCTTTTCCCCCAACATTGTTGGAATTCAGGTTTGTCTATTGAATCGTCACGAAAGAAAGACACGGGCAACAACGGGCAGAGCCTGCCATGGCAATGACGTGCGTCGGCCGCTTCCGAGCGCAACGTCCGGGAAAGAACAATCGGTTTTCCGCCATGGCCTTCTGGATACAGCTCTCCCTGCAAATGTCTTCGTGGAGTGGGAAAAGCTTAACCAAGGATGTTGTCGAATTTCAAGTGGAGAAGGAGCACGAATGTACGTTAAGAAGCTACATCATAAACAGGGAGGATAAACATTCATCGGATGTTTGAGAGGAACCGCGGTATTCGGCACCGTTTCGCCTAGAATAGCGTTCTTCTAACCTTCCCCGAATTCCCGATACCTTTCAAGCACATCCCTCTGCGACACCACGCCTTCCAGTTGTCGGAAGTCTGCCCGGCTCACGACGGGAATCAGCGGCCAGCGGTCGACATATCGCAATGCCGTCTCGAGGGGATGATCCGGATGCAAATACGGCACATGACGAATCGGCAGGAGGTCACCCAGATTTTGAGAGCCCTTGTCCTCGGCCAAGAGCGTCCGCAGTTGCTGCTTGGTGATCGTGCTCCATCCCGTGGGACTCAGGCGAACGAGTAAATGATCGCTCTCGGAATGCTCCGCTTTCTGCACCGCCTGGTTCACTGTCTCCTCGGCCTCGAGCACCGGCCCTTCCGCCTCCTGCATCGCATCTTCCACCCGCAGGATGTCTTCTTCGCGCTGCTCCTCCATTGAAGGCAGATCGAGACCGTCCTGCCGCGTCAACAGATCAAAGATCGGGATCGGCTGCAGCCCGCGCGCAATGACATATGCGAACGTGTTCGCAATAATGACCGGCACGATGATCGAATAATTTCCGCTGACTTCCAGCACCATGAATACCGACGTCATCGGAACCCTCAGGAATCCGGCGAACAGAACGCCCATACCCACGAGTGCGTACGTTCCGGGAGATCCGGTCAGGTGAGGCAGAAAGAAGTGCTGGGCACCCTGCACCGACGCGCCCAGCATAGCTCCGATAAACAATGTCGGAGCGAACATGCCGCCGGGGGTGCCGCTGGTAAATGACAGAAGTGTCGCTAGAATCTTCAATCCCGCCAGGATGGCCAGAAACTGCCACGTGAATTGTCCATGCATGGCCTGGTCCATGTATTCATATCCGGCGCCCATGACCTGGGGCGCTCCGAGCATGGCAATGACCCCGATCAGCAATCCTGCAATCGCGGGCTGAAAATACTGCGTCCAGCGCGGCATCGATTTGCAGATCGGACGCAACGCCGCAATCCCGCTCGAGAATGCGACTGACGCAAATCCACCCAAGACCCCCAAAGCTGCGTATGCCAAAAGCTCGGAAGGGCGCCTTAATTCCACCGCCGGAATCCGGAACAAGGACTCCGAACCAAGGAACCAGCGCATCACGACCACGCTCGAAACAGCCGAGAGCACGACCGATCCCAGGATTCCGGCTGTCCAGCGTCCGATTACTTCCTCGATTACGAACAGTACCGCTGAGATCGGGGCGTTAAATGCAGCGGCCAGCCCAGCGGCCGCGCCGACGGGGGCGATCAACCGCATGCGGTCGCGGGACAGCCGCATCTTGCGTCCGAGCACCGACGCCAGGGCGGCGCCGATCTGCAGTGAGGGATCTTCCGGCCCGAGGGAGTGTCCTGATCCGATCGCCAGCGCGGAGCAAATGAACTTGCCGATGGCGGTCCGGACCGGAATATGGCCGTTGTAGATGTAGAGGGCCGCCTTGGTTTGGTTGACGCCGCTGCCGCGCGTCGCGGGGAAAAAGTGGATGACTAGAAACGCGATAACCAAGCCGGCCAGCGAGGGCGCAAGCAAAAGCCGTTCCTTACTCAGGACTGCTCCTGTGCCCAGCAGGTAGAGCCGACACCAATCGATCGCGTAGCGGAAACAGACCACGGCCAGTCCGGAAAAAACTCCAATAAAAACCGACAGCAGCAGAAAGAACCGTTCTTCCCGGAAGACAGTCCGCCAGAGCGTCCCCTGATACCGACCCGCAATGGCTGCTGGCTGCTGAACTTGTTCTTCGTCCATCAGCACTTCAGAATTCGACGGCAAATCCACTTTTATGTTCCCTCGTGCAATTTCGCGATCAAGGTTAGAGCCAGGTCTTCTCCCGTCGGAGGGCCGCACACGAGGCTGGACTGACGCTCGATCCGGAACACCAGATCCATCACCGCATCCACCAATTCAGGGTTGCCTCGCAGTTCCCGTGGCGTAACCTTCGGTTTCATCGCGCTCCACTCATCGTTCAGACTTGAAAGACTTCCGCCCGGATGTACTCCATTGGCTTGAACGGGACAATTCTTGAGCCGTTGTCCTGCAACATCGAAAGCCTCTGTGACCCTACGGCTGCGCTCGCTGGCTGAGATCTGCCTCTGGAAGGGATCCATGTGCAGTACCGCCTCCGTCGTCTTCAGGAGGCTGGCGCTTTGGGTGTCCTTCGGATTTTCTGCAACCGCCTCCTGCAGATATCGTCCCGCCAATTGATATTGCTGCAACTGAAAAGCCGCATTTCCGGCCCCCGCCAGTGCCGCGTGGTTATGGCGGTCGGTCTTCAATGTGATGCGGAACGCCCCCAAGGCATGTTCATAATCCTGGGCTTGTACAAACAATTCGCCAATCTGCTCTTCTCGTTTCGGCTCGTCGCCCACATTCTCGGACAGCGCAATCAGTTCGGACTGAGCATCGGTATACGCGTGAATACGCAACAACAGTTGGATCAGTTCCAACCGTGCCTGATGACGATTCTCGTCTTGGTCGCTCGGCCAAGCCGCATAGACCGCATCGTGGTAGTAGCGGATCGCTTCCTTCGTTTTTCCTTGATTTGTTGCAATGCGTGCCAGTTCCAGGTTCACCAGGCCGTCATCCGGCTCGCGATCCCACAGGTTCAGCAGGTACGCAGACGCCTCTCCGGTGTGCCCCTCTCCGATCAGCGCCTCGGCGAGATTCAGCTGATAAGAGTAATCGTCCCTGGAATAGAGGAGTGCGCCACGAAAGTCTGTCACGGCCGCCGTGTAATTCTTCGCGTTCAATTCCGCTACTCCACGCGCAAACCAGCGGTTTCCCAGCGATTGCCGCTGCGATTGATACATTCGCGACAGCCCCGTCACGATTCCGAAAAACACAATGGCGAGCACCGTCAGCAGCGCAAAAATCACCGGCTGCTGCCGGAAGTACAGGCGCAAATTGAATCGTCTTTTTATTTTCTTTTCTTCTTGCTGGAGCACAATCCGATCTCTGACTCAATTCTATGCGGACATTTCAAGTGGAAGCGGATTTCCTGGGATTTTTAATGATGGGGCGGCCCGCATCGCAGGCCGCCCGCAAAGTTTATTGTGCCATCGAGAAATGATCCACGCGATTTTGCGCCCAGCACTGCTCGTTGTCCTGGGTGCAGAACGGCTTCTCTTTACCATAGCTGATCGTCTTAACGCGATCTGACGTTACGCCCTGCGCCAGCAGTTCTTTCTTCAGCGATTCCGCACGGCTTGTTCCCAACGCCAGGTTGTACTCTTCCGATCCGCGGTCGTCGCAATGCCCTTCGACCATCACCTTGATCGAAGGATGCTGGACCAGGAACGAAGCATCGCCGTTTGCTGCCGGAGTCTGATCCTGACGGATGCTTGCCTTGTCGTAATCGAACAAGACATCCTTCACGTTCTGCGCAAACAACTCAGCGTCGGTTGGCGATGGAGTCGTTGCCGCCGCGGCCTTCTCGTTCACCGTTACACGGGCCGAAGCGTCTTGCGATCCACCCGGACCTTTCGCAGTCAGTGTATACGTCATCGATTCGCTCGGAGTCACAGTCTTCGATCCAGATGCCGAGACTGTTCCAAGTCCTTCAATGGTCACATCCGTGGCATTGCCTGTCTGCCAGGTTAGAGTGGTGGTTTGTCCCTGCTCGATGACGGCAGGATTGGCGGCCAGAGTTGCTGTCGGTGATGGCGGAGCCGGCGGCGCTGGCGGCGTGGCCTTCGCTGCTTTTTTGCTGCAACCCGCAAACGACAATACCCCGATCAGTATCGTTGCAAGCGTTACTGCCTTTACATTTGTCACTTGAATCCTCCTCAATACACATTCGAACGAAGTCTGAAATGGCGGAAAGACTTAGCACGGCCACAGCCCGTAGGGACAACGCCCGCCTGAGCAGAATCCCTCGCCAGCGGTGGCACGAATTGAGTTGTTCGGGAGCGATTACTAGAGAGGCGAAATCAGCAGCGCAGAACCAGACGGTTTCCGGCCGAGGAGCTACCGACCAGGAATTCTTCGACCTGCGTCATCGCCCACGGCAGCAGCGCCAGCGAGCAGACCAACCACAGCCGAAGCGCGTTCAGTCCGGCCTGAATCACCAGGCGCAAACGTGCTGCAGCGCGGACCGCCATCAACGCTGTTACCGGCCCATGTACGACCGAGTAAGGCCCTTGTATCGCCGGAAAAAAGAAAACCGACAATACACACACCACCGCTACAACGGCAAAGCCATACCCGAATCGGTCCAGAGTCATTGCTATGTTTTTTATTATACCTAGACAGGACGCGATGGCTACTGTGCAAAGCGATGCCAGAGCCCTACTACCAACGTAATGCCCCGATAGCGCGACTTTGGATAAACCAAGTCTTTACAGGCAGATAGAATACCGGTCGATGATCTCGGCCTCCTGTCGCTGCATCACTCTCTATCTTTGAATGCTAGCAAGTTCGGGAGCGATGCGGGCCCGAATGCAAGCCTCAGTTACGTCCCCATAACCTCGCGGGCTCCGACATCTCTTGCAAATGCTCCCAATCCTTTGCCTTGAGGAGATCGAAAGCCGTGAGGATGCCCACCAGTTCGCCAGTCTTGCGATCGACGACCGGGCATCGTCCCAACTCTTCCTGCACGAAGCGCAGCGCCACGTCGTGGACGACTTCGTCCGAATAGACAACCGGAAACTGAGCGTGGGCCAATTCAATCGCTTTCGCCTCTGGCTTTGCCGCGAGCAGATCGCTTCGGCGCAGCATGCCCACCAGGTGCGCCTTCTCATCGACGACTGGAACCGATCCGTGATTCATCACGTCAGTCAGGAACTCCGAGACTTGCTGCTGACCATGTACGGTGTCGACGTCGGCTTTCATGACGTCGCGCACACGCAACAGCTTCATCGGATCAACCGTATACGCGTCTGGAACGAGGGTTCCGCGGCGAACCAATCGTTCTGTGTTGATCGTCGTCCGCATGAAATAGTGCACCGCCAGGTCCGCGACGACGGCCACCAGAAACACGGGCAGGAACGCGTTGTAGGCTCCCGTTACCTC
>Ga0335081_10009667_pt1 | contig 15543 bp, 22 predicted proteins | sample Lox_Sample_35_FD_206713 | JGI IMG/M metagenome (GOLD analysis project Ga0335081, IMG submission 206713) | Soil microbial communities from Loxahatchee National Wildlife Refuge, Florida, United States - Lox_Sample_3.5 | ecosystem: Environmental > Terrestrial > Soil > Wetlands | place: USA... | reverse complement strand
GCAGGCCCAAGAAGCCCTTGCATGGTGAAGTTCTTGCCCTTGATCCAGATGTCCGTTGCCTTTTCAATCTTGTCGAAGACTACGGAGCGACAATCTGCAGGAGACACGACAATCAAGTGATTGTCGCGCTCAGTACAGGGTCGTGCACCCAGTTTGAGTTTGCGGTAAAAGAATTCGTTGAAATTTTTGAATTCTTCGATAGGGAGGAGGACTTCTGACATGTCGAGCTGGTGAAAGTCGATAAATCCTTTGATTTGTTGGGCTGAGTGAGGGTTATCGAACTTTCGGCCTTGCTTGATACTGAGCGAACGCAAGAGTCGTTTAACTAAAATTCAGAATTGAGGAATCAGAGGATGTATACTCCTTTTTTGTTCCATGGTGCTGCTCCTGAGACCTTTATATAGCAGACGGATGCCAAGTCGGATATAGACGCTCATCCTTTCCTCTTGGATTTGACCTGTTAGACGATCCTGCACGAGAATATTGGCGGAATTGGCCCCCAATTTGTATCCTCCATAAGTAATTTTCGAAATAACCTTTATGATCAATCGTCGATATACGTAGGATACAAACCTTAGTATACCATTTACGATGAGCCTGATCGGAAGTGACGAATCCAGCCATGACAAAAGTATTGACTTGTCTCCAATCATGACTAGCGCAAGTAGCAAGATGTGTGACAATATCGACTTCGGAGCGTTTGTTCAACCGCGGCTGATGGCAAAGTGGGCATTCCACGATCGTGATGACGTGCTCCTCGGCCTTGTCATCGGGATCTCGTAATGAATCGATATCATTACCATTTCCCGACTCCGGTTCTGGCGCATTGAGACCGAGATCCGACGGATTGGCGATAGTCATCTTTTTCTCTGGTACATGGATTGTCCCTTCGTAAGGTGATTCCGAGGTCGCAGGCACGGACGGGATTGTCCCTTCATTTAGTGGACTTTTGGGCTGTCTAAGCAGCCGTTCTTCCAGGCAGATGACAACATGGTCAATAGAAATTTCTTCGACCTCTTTCAATTGGTCGGGATCTTTGGCCGGTTCGCCATATCTTTCGAAGAAAGAATTGATCGTGGCTTCCGATAAAGTTGAACCCAGAGAATCAAGCATGGTTACCAACTCCAGCCGAGTTAAACGTCCGCTTTCGTCGACATCGTATTGATTCAATAAACATCTCCAGAATTGCTGACGTAGCGCCGCATAGGGAACATATTTCGTCTTGATTATGAGTTCGGGGTTATGTTTACCCTCCCAACGAGCTTCATTCTTCATTTTCAAGGGAATCGAGTATTGTTTCATGTTTTTGTCTTCGATGGCCGGAGGAACGGCAGGGGCCGAGGTAGGCGCCGACGTGGGTGCTGAAGTGGGCCCTCTGGGATCTACTCAATCAGAGTCATGAATTAATGAGTTCAATACCACCAAGGCCGGACAATGAGGTCGAAGAGAGAGATCTGGTAAGCCCAAGGGTAGAAGAGCGGGCAACGGGACTTGAAGGAGACGGCGAGGACGGTCCACTATTGACATTATGATTACTTTTCAGTTTGGCAAGGTTCGTAAACGAACTTGATCGCGGGAGAATCCTGCCGAATTTCGAGTCCTGGCGTTTTGGTTTTGGCTGTCCAACGTCATGTTCTTTCCAGGGATCAGGGAGTTCATACAGTCCCGTTTCAAGATCTGGGGTCGGGGCATTTTGGATAAGATCGTTGAGTGGTAGGGATGCTGAAGCGACGAAATCGTTGGAGGTGAATTGATCACGATCGTAAACCTTGAAAGAGATACTATAATTCTTTTCGTGATTCATGACTTGGAAGATTAATCGTTCGTTGAAGACTGGGTTGAGAGAATGTCGGATGACGCGTGTTCGAAAGGTCTTTTTGCCAAAGGAAATGATAACAAATGGGTCCATATCGAAGCCCGTTCGCGTCACTGAACAATCAGCGCCCACATCTTTCTGAGAACATGCCATTTCTTTCAGGAGGAAGATCTCTTGCACCTTGAACTTCCGTGAAAACGACGCCTACAACATCACTCGCGCCCTGATTAAACGAATAAGCTTTGGCGAGTTTTCGACGAAGCTCAGTGGCTCGGCGTTGAGAGCGTCTCTTCCCGGATGGCTCATCCGGCGCACTGGGACTCAAATCTTCATCCGTAGATGAATATCCAGCGTCTGGTTCCATACTGTCGATGCGCGGTACCCCGACCTGATCAATAGATTCACTCTGAGCGACGGTTTCAGTCGACGGCGGATCCAGGACGATTTGGATCCCGCTGGCAGATTCCTTCTCGAGAATTCCTACAAATTCGTTCCATACAGTCTCCAGTTCGTCCTTAGACGCGTCGGGATGGGCAGGATCGACGAGCCCGACTTGAACCTGGACTTCACCGGTGATCTTAGCGCGCTTTTTGCGGCTCGACGTCAGAGGAATCCATTTCGGCTGCTCTCAGTTGGGACATAAGAAAGTCACAGAGTACCTGATTGACCGGATCATCAAGACTCATTGCACCATCAGGAAAAATTTCCGCGATGCTCAGTCCAAATTCGCCGAGATAGTCCTTGCGGAAGCGATCGCGATCCCAGCACACTGCCTCGACAAGTTCGGAGTGCGCACCCTGTGCGATTGTAACATCAAAGACGGCATTCCATACAGGATTCACGGTTTTATGAGCCGTCTGAGTGGAGAATCGTTGGTCATGATAAGTGAGGACAAGAAACTAGGGACGTCAGTCTCGCCCTCCAGCAGACAGTCTATGAGGTCATACTGGATCGCTGGTTCCGGACTTATCTTTCCCACAGAGATTCCGACCCTAAGCGCGAGACTCGGTTAGCTACATGAGCCCCGTTTCACGTGGACGAATCGTTCCGTACCTGTAATATCGCGACTTGCAGCACGAGGGGCATGAGCGGGGATTTCGACGCCTGGCGCTGCTCGTCGGGTTTCGGTGTCGCACTGCGACTGGGTACGGGAGTTCCGGCCCTCGACGAACCCTTAAGTTTGGCGGGAATTGGCAGATGGACCATGCTGCAGGGACGTTCTGACAACGTGCAAGTCAGAGTCTTCGCGTGAACAGACGGCTTCTGACGGAGGGGAGACAAGAGGAGCGGCGGGGCTTCCTCGTTCAGGCCGCCGAGCAGCGCCACACGTCCGCTTTCGGCGAGTTCTGTCAGACTGGACGCGAGATTGGATTTGCCCCACAGCAACGTGAAACAGCGGAGGGAACCATGAAACAAAGCTTATATCAACAATAATTCACAGTGACTCTGTGTATGAACGCTTGCATCCTACGTACAGTACCCTTCTACAATACAATGGTTCAAAACATCAAATCTCACAATCGGCTGTTAATCCCAAGTTTTTCTGTACTGGAAGTGCCACCAATGCCATTTGTGTCTCGGAGGCCAAACGATTGAAGTCAGGTCACCCAAACGGGTCAGGAACGTGAACAGACTTCTGCCGGGAGGACAGCGGGGTCTGCTGGGTGGATGCAAGCATTCCCGTCTCCCAGGGGATTACCGCATGAGCCAAGATGCAGCTGCTATGCTCGTGGTCAACGTTTGCGTGGTGGGGGGTACAGATGGGGAGACGCATGGCGGGCTCGAACTTAGGAGAGGTCGATGGAATGAGACTTGTATTGCGGCTTCCTGGGATGTCGACGCTGGGAGGAAAAGGAACCTTCGGTTTCAAAATTCTTCGAGAGGAGGCGGTGGGAGGCAACAGCTGGGAAAGTTGGTGAATTTGATACCACAAGTATCAATTTTCTTTGAGTCCTCGTCGGGGCCAAGAACCGGAGAAGGAGCCCGTGAAGCCGCAGGAAGCAGAGAAAGAGAAGTACAAGGCCAGGAATGGGAGTAGGAGCAGACGTGGAAGGGGTAGAAGAGAATGGGAAGGCTTATCGGTAGCTCGCGATCGAGCGCAGCAAGGTATCTCAGTGGGAGGTGATGGAGAGTGCCACAATCTTTCTCTGGGAGCAGATCCGGCACGAGGGAATTTGGAGCGCGTGAGACAGCCTTCGTTGTTGATGCACTAGGTTTAGAAGAAACGTCCTTGACTTTGCGCGCAAAGTTACTCGGTGCGTTGCTCGCAGGTGACAACAGGAGTCGATATTGTGATTTGCAAACAGACGAAATCGAAGACGGAAGTCGAGGCAGACAATCAAAGTGTAGAGGAGAAAAAGCATTGTGTGTTGCGATACAGAAACGAGATGCAAATTGAGATACAAAAAGACACATATCATAAAACCTAGATGAGATGGGCAAATTTAGAGGAACAAATAAGCAGATGCATACAAATACACACAAACCCCTCTCGAATCCTCCCAAGTGTCAAAACCAATTCCCCTTCCCGAAGCCTCATTTTACTCTAATGTGTTCATCGTGCTCATCTTCCCCCTGTTCTCCGGTGCCAACGCTGTGTCCTGTTGTCACACTCCTGGTCTTGCCTGTCCCCTGCAATGTAGAAAGCCCGATAGGTTTCAGTCCAGCCCGTAAAGCCTCGAAATATCCCCAACTCCCACCCTCTATAAGCAAAAATACCGAGAAACGAAAGCAAAAAGAAAGGTAAACCCGGAAACGCAACATTCTGGCTCTACGAACTCGTACCCGAACTGCTGCCATTAGTTTCCCCTTGAACTCCTTAAATTGAAATTGTGTAAATCAACCCTCCTACCAAAAAGTACGAAGGTAAGCAAAGTGCAGGCCAAAGATCAATTGGCCTCTGCTTTCATTGCTAATGAATTTGGTTTCTTATATAAGTAAATCTTTGGAAGCAAGATGGCAATCAGGACAAATAGGGCAGATCTGGCAATGATGCTGCGGTTGTCATGTCGTGCCAAAGTAAGCGAAGTCGTTGCCCACGTCGCAGCCATCAACAGTAGGTAAAGGCGCCCCGATTGCGGCTGTGCCAGTTCAGTCCATTAAAGCCGAACGTCTTTTGGTGATAACCGAGGTGTCGCCCCTTGCCCCGGTTTTGCGATTGCACGGAATCGATATATGAAGAGAACCGCGGAGACTTCAACGAATGACTGTGCGCCGAAGAAAATGATAGCCTTTGAATCAACGTCCGACCCAAGGTCCAACAGATTCGGCAGTTCGATTCCATTGTAAAATAATGGAGGCAATGGATATGAGGATGGCGTACCGTTGCGGTGAATGGCCCGTTACGTAAGCGCTACTGTTTCGGGCATCGATTCTTCTGCCAGCGTATTGACACGCACTTTCTCATCGACGACATGGATGCATTCGAGAATGACGGTACTACTCCCCTGACTATAAATGAACTCAACTCATCCATTCTGTCACAGAGCTCTATCAAATACGGTCCTTCTTCTACCAGGGCAACTACGAGGGCGTCATCAATGAACCCATCCATTCTCTGACGCGAACCGACGTCGCCAAGCTCTACCAATACCGATCGCGAATTGAGCTCGGGCAGGCAAGTGAAGTGGCTGCGGAAATGGTTGAGGCAGGGAGCACTGGAGCAGGCTTTAATGCAGTCAAGGCATATGCGGAATATCGATCTGCAGACAAGAAGAAAGCCGTGGAAGAACTGCTTGAATTGATTCAGGCTGATCCCGAAGATGATGTTGTTCAAGTTGTTGGCGCTACGGTGTTGTGTTTGGAAGATCGAACAGATGAAGCTTTGGATTTACTCTCGAAGCATGAGCATAATCTTGAGGCGTATTCTGTCCGTCAGGTGCTTTTAGCTGACTTCAGGGTGGGAATCATTATTCAAATTCGCCTCGCGCAACATAACCATGAAGCTGCTGAGAAAGAGTTGAATGCCGCCAAAAGCTGGGCGCAGGAGAGGTATTTACTCGTCATTGTCACAACGCTGATATTAGGCTTGGTTATCCCTCTCGAAAGGAGGAGAAGGGTCGCAAGGGGCATATTACATTTACGAAGAACTTGCTCAATCATCCACTGCTACTGCCAAGTCACTCCTCGGCCAAGCAGTTTCCGAAGTCCAACTTGGCAGATTACCGGAAGCCGAATCTTCGCTCAAGCAGGCTCTTGAAAAAGCTCCGCAAAATCCCGATATCCTCGCGAACGCCGTGGTCTGCGCCACTCTCTCGGGGAAGGATTACTCGCCTTATCTCAAGTATAATGAGCCTCTCGGTTCGAAAGCTAATGCGTACAGCACGTTGATGGCACATGAGCATCAATTGATACGCGATTTGAAGGAGAAATCCGTCTTGTTCGACCAACTGAGTCCAAATTATGCGGTCTCTGCAGCATCATGAATATGTAGTAAGAAGAATCATAACATTTGAAATACTTATCTGAACAACTCTGTAACTCATTATGAAATGCTGACTGTCCATGGTATCAATCCGTTGCGCCTGCAGTCCGTCGATAACATGCTAAAATGTCCATCCAGTAATCGCTATGGCAGTATACGCATACAGTGTCGTAATACTCTTAACCACTTCCTATTCCATCGTTGATAATGCCACTGTGCGTCATGCTCATTCAAACTCCCCGATCGGTTTAAATCCATCTTCACAGATCCATCCGATCCGAATGGGTTTCGTAGGGGACCGCAATGTCGCTTTGCTCTGCGATCGGGTTGCCACTTCCAGCGTATCGAAAGCAGATGATCGATCGTCCGTCATGCTGAACCAGTTGTCTTCTCCTTCAACAGGTGACTCATGGAACTCAAAGGAACTCTTTGGCGAGCACTTGGACTCGCCGAACACATCAAACCCCTTGAGAAAGGAAGTATCCGTTGTCACGAAGGGGAGAAACGTAACTGGCAGGCGATGCTGTTCGTCAAAGGCATATCGGAGGCTTTGCGGAGATGACGTGATGCTCGACTGCATGCTTTGAGGGGAGGACGAGGAGGAGGATGGGGTAGTGGTTTGAAGAGGGGGTGTGACACTTCCCTCCTTTGGGATATCGCCCCTTGACGGCCTTCGAGTCGTCTTTTGGTTGATCATGTCCGTAAAACGACGAGTCAACGAGGACTTTTTGGCCGAGGGAGCAGACGGCATGGCTGGGACGAGGACAGGGAGCGAAGGAGCGGTGACGGATTAATCTGGCGATGGGATAGTTACAAGGAATGACGGCCCATTTAAATTTGGCGTTTGACGGTCAGGGACACGACCGATCACTTGCCTAGAAGCGGATTGCATACAGCAGAACGGTGCCACGCACCCCCCTACTCAAGCGAACGGGCCTCCTGTGCTGCATTCAGCGTGTACCCCTATTTTTGACCGATCGGAATGTTGCAAAGGGAACCAGTGCTTGGGCCACGAGGCTCAAAACCTTAAGTCTCGCACGGATCGCGATTTCGAACAATGGATGGGACATTTAACAAAACCTTCTGAGTTCTACGATCTGAAGAGTCTTTAACCAACGGGAGCCAAAAGGCCTATCTTGGTAGTAAACCTTAATTGATGCCCGGGGCTTGGCGTAGATAAGCTCGTCCTTTCAAGGTCTTCGAATGGACGTAGCATTGTTTGTAAATGTTTTGTCAGAACAGAATGAACCTTTATGGAACTTGCACACCAGGCAAACAAATTTTTGTTCGACTGCTGAATGTTGTGATCTGAATCACTGTGCCTCTGTTAAATCAAACCTGGTTATGAAGTACCCAGAGCCTCGAGCATCATTCGGCTTTGTCATGTTTCTCAAGCATTTCGTTGTAAGAATTTTACCACCAGTCCATTTCCCATCCGATCAAGGATCAAAGGGGGAGTTATTCAATTTTAATAGATGCTGGGATTTCCGAATTGCGGGGCATATTAACATTTCAAATTTGCCGTTTCGCAAGGCCAATTCCTAATCAGGAACTCACGTCAATGATCTTGCCTCATTCCATTAACGATCTGAGGTTAATCAGCATTTCGTGCTTTTTGGGATATTGGATTCGCCCTGTTTTAGCGACACACGGCGAGAGTAATACAGAAAGCGTGATCATTTTAGCTGCGCCGATCATTATTGCCCTACGACATTTGGTGCCCTGTGCGCTCCTATGATCCCCATTCCCCACACTTTCCCGGGCCGGAGATGTCTTCAAACTTGAGAAAGGAGTTAAACGAAAATGGCTTTGTAATTGTATTCGCGATGACACTTTTGCTATTCTGATCATTTCCAGGTGGAAGGTCTCCTTGACGAGCCATGGCTGACCCAACTTCGAGAAGCTTGTGATCGAGTCCTCGAACGGGCGAGAGCCGGTCCGGACGACCCCAAGCGATGGAAATACGTCCGTGCGGTGGGAAAACAATTTCCCCCCTTCCCATCGGACAGGGATGATATTTGGGGGGTTCAGCATCTGATGCACCCTGATCTCCACGAACGAATATTCCTCGAGTGGTACACCTCACCGAAATTACTTTCGACAGTATGCGAAATTATCGGAACAGGAAAGGACGACTTGCAACTTGAACTATTCAATTTGCTTGTGAATCCTCGTCAGATTCCGTTTTCCCTCGCTTGGCACAGAGATAACGTCAGGTCCCTCCCCCCCTTTTTTCGCCCGCGGGCGTGTGTCTAAAGATCGGAAGGCCGGAGGCAAGTTCGGATGAAGAAATTCAGGAACTCGACAAACAGTACTTTGCAACACAATGGAACGCAGCGCTTTATGACGATGAATGCCTTCTCGTCGTTCCCGGAAGTCACCGGAGGCCCCGGACGCCGGAAGAGAAACGGGTGAATTTAGAAGGCGATGGACGAGGGACCATGCCAAAGTAAGTCCCGTGCATCCGTCCTTAAAATTACGGGCAAAGCTAAATCTAATTATAAACTAGTGAAAAACGGGTGCTTGTGCCAACCGGGAGCGTCGTATTCTACGACCATAATATATTGCACCGCGCAACGTATCCAATTCTCCCGAAGCGTGGTAACCCGCGTGTGTTGGGATCTTCATTAACCAGGTTTCAAGTAACGCTCCACGGATGTATGTCGTCAGCAACTTATGCCGGGCCCGAGAGGGCTCGAGTGATCTTGCAGCATGATCTGAATTGGATGAAAACAATGCCCTTGCGCGAGGGAAGTCAAGCTTCAGAAATGAGAGATCGTTTGGTTAAATTGGCTGAATATACCGATCAGAATGAACTGGGGTACTCGTTGATGGATTAAATTAGGGCAGGGGAAATTAAATGTCTGTATGATTTAATTATCATAAAATATTATAAGCGTTTTATGATTATGGGCAGGCTCGAATCTAAGCTTTGTCCTCAAACAAAATAAATAAATAAAATAAAATAAAATAAAAAAACTCATAGCCTCGCGTTTCTATTAAAGAAGTTTCGTGATTTTTAAGAACTGGCTCCTGCTCGACCGCCACGGAGCTTCTTGTATCAATCAGATCATGAAAGAAGGCCGTATGATAGGCGACCTGCTGTAATGTCACTTTCGGTGTACAAGCGCTTTGGTCGCTTTGTGAGTTATTCCACCGGATGAAAATTTAATTCTGTGGACATGCGGGAGACGAGTGTGCTAGGATCTATTTGATATATGCCTCATGTACTGCTAATCTGACCCCTTGCAAGTTTTATTACGGATGGTGCGCAGCGGGCGCCACACTTTCACCCCTGAATTTGAAACAAATTCCCCGAGTACACTGTACCCCCCCCCCGCCATTACTCGATTGGCAAGGGTCGTCCAATCCTCCCTCGCTCCTTAGACATATATCTCGTTACTCTTTGCGTGTCAGGTTTGTTGTTCGCAAGCGGGCAGGGACCTGGGTTGGGACTCGAAACCCAGCCTAAAGACGGGTCAACCATTCCGCGCGCTTCAATAGACATCGCCCAACCGTTCGGCTTCTGACGCTCCTTTATTCGCCCTTTATAGTTTCAGGTTTTCGGCCTCGTCATTCCTTTATCAACTGTTACTTCCACCTCGTCGTTTTCTTCCTTTTGACCATCGGGCTCTCGGAATAAATCATCGATCTACCGTTTGGATAGGCCTGCCTTGCATTGTGCGACCCCCCTGATCCGCCAATATTCCTTTCAAGTTGAAGTTTGTTACGCTTCGTTCGCCTCATGGACGGTCTCTCCGTTACTTGTCGAACCTGTGGTGTGAGGACGTCATTTGACGATGCCGGGACCCATGTCTGTCGTCCTCCAAGATTTCCTCAGCAACAAGGAAGTGGATATGAACCACAACAGCGTCCCGACGACCAGTCATTAAGACAAAGATCACCCAGTGCAGGTAATTACTCGACCTTACTATCGCGAAGATCAATTCTCATAAGCTTTAAAGCAGGTCGGAATCAATATCCCCCGCGACAGAACTACGCGGATCAACCTCAGCCGCCACGGGATGATTTGACCCTTGGGCCGAGATTCGACCTGCACTCCATAGGATCTCCTCATTCCTACAATGGCGGACCCTACTCCAATGTCAAAGGACCGCCAGTTTCTCGAGGTCCTAGCCCAAATTCACGTGGACCGCCAGCTCCTCGCCACCCGCTGCAACCCAACTACAATCTTCCAGAAGGAGGCATGGCTCGGCCTCAAACACGAAATGGCCCTCAGTATGACCCTCCACCGCGACAACAGTATCAGCAGGCCCCACCACGCCAACAATATATGGATGATCTAGATTATTCAAGACGGCCAGGTCCTCCAATGCGAGTGAACACGGCTCCTCTGCCATACCCTCCACCGCCTCGAGATTTTGCAGACTATGACCAACCGATGAAGTCGCCGCTGTTCCAACGTCCTAACGCCGATCTCAGAGGACAGCAATATCGCGAACAACGAATATCCCCGGAGAGAAGATATCCCGAGTGGGAACCAGACAGACGATATGGCGAGCCAGAACCAAGCAGAGATCAACATTACGATAGGATATACGGCGGTAACAACTCGTTTCGAGCCAGAAGCAATAGTTCTTATAATAACGACCAATATGCTCCGCCACCCCAGCGAAACCCTTCAAACTCATCTAATCCGTCTCGGAATGACGCTTCAGTTCCATCAATAGAACCTGACAATAGTCTCAGCCTACGAGCCCAGAACCAGCAGGACGAAGCAGAATTATGGAGCCAAATTCGTTCTCGAATTGGTAAAAAGGTCCAATCTGTGGATTCCTCCGATTCCTCCGAAAGCGATACCAGCCGTTCTCGAAGATCTCAAGAGACCACACCATCCTCCACCTCATCCCCGATCTCCCCTTCCAAGAACACGGAATCTTTGGGGCCCTCATCACGGAGTTCGCCATTAAAGCAAACGACGAACATGCGCGATCATTCGAGAACACCATCCGACGAACGGCCGTCTGCGAGCAAAATTTCCATGCCAGTTTGTCGAGCGTGCGATGAGCCCATCCGAGGTCGGTCTCTCGCCTCGCAAGATGGTAAATTAACTGGCCGTTACCACAAGCGCTGTTTTGTCTGCACAACCTGTCAAAAACCCTTTGAAACGGCTAGTTTCTACGTCCTTCAGGATCGTCCGTATTGTAAACGACATTATCATGAACTCAACCATTCAACATGCGCGGCCTGCGGTGAAGGCGTTGAGGGACCGTGTTTGCAACTCGAGGATTGTACCGTTCGACATCCTGCATGTTTCACTTGTCACGTAGGATCTCCATACCCTAGAGCGGTTTTGTTGACTTTGTAGACCTGCAATGCACAGCTTGGGGAAGAATATTTTGAGGTTGATGGGCATCCATATTGCGACCGTCATGCTCGCATATTGAGAACTAAGGACACTAACACACGCTTGGAGCGAAGAAAGACGAGATTGCTCATCATGGAGTAGAGGCAATCGTGGATCAATAGCATATGGGACTATATTTGTTTTCTAATTTTGCGAGGGGGATATCTTAATCGGGTCCCCTTCTCTTACTTGGACTTTGTTGATTAGTGATACTCGGAGTGAAAGAGTAAATTCTTTTTGGTTTCAGTATTAATTCGGTGGTTTGTCGGATAAGTAGAGAGCCGGTTTATCTTTTCCTCTTTTAGTCCTGAAAATATCAAGGAACTCCTGTGTTTAAACAATATGATAAATGCCTGATCTATAGTAATCGAATCGATTGTCGTTTAGCACGTGATGGTGTGACGGGTGGCGGATGAGTCCTTGGCCAAAAGGCGCTCAAGATGTAGATCTGATGATGTCACTGTGCCACCGTTAGAAGTATTTATGGCCAACCCCTCTCGACGAACGCTGCCCACACTACTAACAGCAAATCTCAAACAATTTTAAAGCAATTTAGAAGCACAAGCAAAACAACGATGTCTGACAACCAACAACCTTCTTCTGCCTCTGCTCTTTACGACAGCGCTGCGGGCGCCGTCCGCGAAGGTATCGCGAAAGTCACCGGCAACCAATACGATGAAGCCGCCGCCGAGAACAAAAAAAGTTTGCTTCCCCCTCTTGCAAAGTGTAGTTTAACATTTCAGAGTCCTCTCAAGATAAATGGGATGCTTCGCACGCTACTGCTCGGGTCGGACCTGTGACCGCAACGACCGCAGGCGTCCACATCGATAACCAGGATCGTCGTGAAGGGGCATGGAAGGAGACTGTCGGTTCAGCAAAGCAATCCGTCGGAACTCTTCTCGGCGACAAGGACCTTCAACAACAAGGCCGTGACCAATCTGCTGAAGGACAAGCACAGAGTTCCATCGGCGCAGCGACCGAATGGGTTCAGGGTGCCGCTGATCGTGTCCGTGGAACGTAATCCACTTGCCGATCTGAGCATGGGCTGACGGTTTTAGTGTCAATGCCGCTGCTGCGACTTTGTTTGGTGACAATGAATCTGCTCAGAAGAATCAAGACTTGCATGACCAGGGCAAGGCTCAACAACGCAGTGCAGAGTAATAGATGTAAGAAAATATCGGGCTCGAGACTTCGCGGTTTAGAAAAAAGGGGGGATGACCAGGGTATTCTATTATGTCCTGTGTAGGATCTAGGTAGATAGTTTGAAAATTTGAAATCCCGCTTTCGGGAATCAAAACGGGAATACACATTGAAGTGGAGTAAGGGCTATTTCCAAGTGAATGAATGCCAAGCCATGTTGAACCCCTGCCCCAGAAACAAACAAAGCGAAAAGCAGGCACACCCCCATAAAATCAAACACGCTATAAGCAAAATGAGGAAATAAGAGGCGGACGGAAGGACAAAGTAAAAGTCCGGTATATACGCGAATCATTAAGTTTCCAATCCCTTGAATGCTAGATGCTCAATCCACAAAAGCCCAAAAGGCAAAACGAAAGGCAGCCCAATTCCTCGGCAGGGACAAAGTCCCCCTTTCAACGTTGCGAATTCCTTCTCCATAGAAAGAGGCTACATAAGTATCCGCAAAGAACCAAAAAACAGGTTTCCAAGTAGGATAAGGGATATAACGGCAGTGAGTGAGGGTGATAATTTGACTCCCAAACTTTGCAGTGATGGTTCTTGGGATTGGGATGCCTGTGCGGCTGTTGGGTTGTGGGTTGGTGTTATTGTTTTGACGACGACAGTGACCGTCGTGAAGGTGGAAGTATGACCATTTGTGGTTTCAACTGATTCAATCGTGCTTGTCGAAGACGTCATGTATGGTGTCGTGGGTTCGGGTGGGGTGGTTGGCTGTTCGGGACCTGTGTTGGCGGGAGCTGGCGTTGTTGTTACTGGAGTCGTCGTTTGAGTTGTAGGAGAGTCTGCAGGGGAATTTGGAGGCGTTGTTGATGGATTCGTCGAAGGTGTTGTCGAAGTAGTTGAGGTACTCGGCAGAGGAGATGTACTTGTACTCGAGCGCGAGGTGGTGGACGTGCTGGAATCCGACGGCGGTGCAGGGGGTGAGGATGTTGAAGACGTCGTCGTAGGAGCAGACGTTGTTGTCGGAGTTCTGGTCGTTGTACCGGACGAAGTCGTCGTCGAAGCAGTCGATGTCGTACGAGCAGAGGAAGTAGTGGTGCTATTTGAATTTTGCCGCTTGGCCAGCGCATAAACCAACTTGACGTCTCCATTCGCCAATGCCTCTACAGCCTGTCGATTCGACGTAAACACGCCATCCTTGAACTGCGGATATACAGCATGCAGTGCATAATGAAGCTATCACCACCGTCGGATCAGCAGATTGCGAGAGCAGTGCAGGGAGGGAAATTACGAGGTCATCCGAAACAGACTCATCATGTTCGATAGGAACAGCAAGAACAAGCGGCGATAGCAGCAAAACGGCCCCCCAAAGTATCATGCACACTCTCCTCCTGATCATCTTGGTCGAAAATATGGCGGTTCGATTGGTTGGTGGACCCCGCCTCCGGTTGTGTGATGCGCGCGCACGGGCCTTTCCGCTAGTGTCCGCTGTTCGCAAATTCCTCCGATGCCAAGGTGCCAAAACAAAATTGCCTGCCACCTTCTCAGGAGAATCAGGGTCCTGGGTCCTGAGGGAATTGAGGGAAGTGGTTAGTGAGAAGGCAACAGGTGCAAATATAAAAGAAGGATGGCCGGGCATGTATTTTTAGGGACTTCTGATCACGGCAGAAGCTGCTGATTGGGCAGTCAAACATATTCAGCTACATCACGCGAAATTAAAGTCGTGCAAAGGAAAACGAGGATTTGTTAAGAAATAAAAAAAAAAAAAAGAAAAAAAATCCAGGCCGTACCGTTGGACCCCACGTCTAATTATAGACGATCCAATCACGCCTTCAGTACAGAGAGTAAGGATTCCATTCCTTTTTAAATTTTAGATATTTTATATTCAAGCTACATATACCGGCAAATACGTTTTTACCGATCTGGTATTTACATCGCGCATGGCAAATTAAAATTTTGTCGGAATGCCCCCGAGAGCGCACAACCGTTCAACGCCTTCAGGAGAGGGAGCGCATGGGAAGGCAAAGATCGGCGCCCTCGCACTCTACTCTTTTCTCCGCACCACGAAATGAAGAGTATCTCATTAATTGGACGCCACCTGAAGCGGTATCATAGTCTAGTCCCGTAAAGGAATCGCCCAGGTCCTTCACTGGTTCCATTTTTCCGTGCGTGGTTGGGGAATCGGTCAACCTTGGCGGATCGAGGTTCTGTTGGGAGTTCTTCTGGAGTTTTCTCGTCTAGAGACCGGTGGTACCCAGGTTTCCACCGCCAGTATTGTTCACTCAAGCCCTCATGCCCAGCAGCCTGGCTACCCATGGCACAGGTCACACGGCACTCCTCCACAAAGGTTCCACAACCACAAGAAGTTAATTACTGTCACTTCCGAAATTATTGGCCGGTTTGTTTCGCAACACATCACAATTTTATAAAATTGCAGAAATTACTATATTATCTCTCTTCTCAATAATCATAAGGTGATACACCTTATCCAGTGAAAAACAATGAAAAATAATTCAGTACTTTCATTTAACATCTTTAAGATGTTTTGAAACTAATAAAAGAATAAAAAAAACTAATTATAAAGATTTTATAGAATTTAAATCTTTTAACTCTAAAAATTGCAGAAATAGTTAGTAAGGGCTGCAATGAGTCGTCAAGAAAATAAAAACCCTTCCTATCTGCGCCTAGCTGTGAAAGTTTCAGGGTTTTGGGGAGCCAAACTATCTACTGCCTAGCAAGCAACTTTTAGAGCATGTTTTTTGATATATCTTCACGAGTTTTAACCTGAGTCACATGATC
>Ga0335081_10009666_pt1 | contig 15545 bp, 17 predicted proteins | sample Lox_Sample_35_FD_206713 | JGI IMG/M metagenome (GOLD analysis project Ga0335081, IMG submission 206713) | Soil microbial communities from Loxahatchee National Wildlife Refuge, Florida, United States - Lox_Sample_3.5 | ecosystem: Environmental > Terrestrial > Soil > Wetlands | place: USA... | reverse complement strand
CTTGGTCGCGACGACGCTGGCCGCGGCCTGGCCGGCCATGATCTCCTTGGCCAGGTTCGGCCCGGTCAGGGCGGCGGGCGGATGGCCGGGCAGCTCGTCCTTGATGATCTCGGTCATCCGCAGCAGCGTGCCGCGCTCGAACCCCTTGGACAGGCTGACCACCGGGATCCACGGCCGCAGGTACGGACGGGCATCGGCCAGGATGGCGCGGAACCCGTGCGTCGGCACGCCGACGACCAGCAGGTCGGTGTCGTGGACCGCCTTCTCCAGGTCGGCGGTGGCGTTCAGGTTGGACGGCAGCGTGAACCCGGGCAGGTAGCGCGAGTTGGCGTCGCGTTCGTAGATCTCCCGGGCCAGCTCGGGATCACGGGCCCAGACGGTGCAATCATGGTGGCCGGCCAGCAGGGAGGCGACGGTCGTGCCCCACGACCCGGCGCCAAGTACGGCGATGCGCATGTTCCATGATCGGACGAGAAGCAGGCCGATGACCAGAGCTAGCGGGAGGAGTCGCAGATGACGGGACGGGCATTGTCCGGCCGCAGGATCGTGGTGCTCGGCGGGACGGGCGGCCTCGGGCACGCGGTCACCGGGCGGCTCCGGGACGACGGCGCGTCGGTGCTGGTGGCCGACGCCAGGCCGCCGGCCGACGACCGGCGGCACCGGGACGTCGAGTACACCACCGTGGACGTGCTGGACGAGGCCAGCGTGGCGGCGCTGTTCGGGGCCCTCCCGCCGCCGCGGGCCGTGGTCAACCTCATCGGCGGGTACACCCCGCCGCAGGCGCTGTCCGGGCTGGACGTCTCGATCCTGCGGCAGCAGCTCGAGCTGAACCTGGTGACCGCCGCGATCGTCACCAAGCACGCCCTGCCGGTGCTCGCCGCGCAGGGCGGCGGGCCGATCGTGCACGTCTCCAGCCGGGTCGCCACCGGGAAGGGCGAGAACGAGTTCGCCTACAGCGTGAGCAAGCTCGGGGTGGTGCGCCTGGTCGAGGCGGCGGGCGCGGAGGGCCGCCAGCAGGGAGTGCGGGTCAACTGCATCATGCCGAGCATCATCGACACGCCCGCCAACCGGGCGGCGCTGCCCAACGCGGCGCACGACCGGTGGCCCAAGCCCGCCGAGCTGGCCGCCGTCCTGGCCTTCCTGGTCTCCGACGACGCCGCGCTCATCTCCGGGGCGGCCATCCCCGTCTACGGCCAGGCGTAACGGAGGAGCAGGATGGACCACCGCGCCGAGGCCTGGTACCGCCGCCGGACCTCAGACTGGCGGGACTGGCCGCTGGCGGAATTGCTGGAGAACAAGCAGCGCAGCGGGACCCGGATCAGCGTCGTGATACCGGCCAGGAACGAGGAGCGGACGGTGGCCAGCGTGGTGGGCCCGCTGCAGGCGGCCCTGGTGTCAGGCGCGCGCCTGGTGGACGAGCTCGTCGTCATCGACTCCGATTCCACCGACGGCACCGCCCGGGCGGCGGCGCAGGCCGGCGCGGTCGTGCACCGGGCCAGGGATATCGCGCCGGCCCTGGGGGCCTACCGGGGCAAGGGCGAGGCACTGTGGAAGTCGCTGCTGGTCACCCGCGGCGATGTGCTGGTCTTCGTGGACGCCGACCTGACCCAGTGGGGCCCGCACTTCGTGACCGGGCTGCTCGGGCCGCTGCTCGCCGACCGGAGCGTGCAGCTGGTCAAGGGGTTCTACGCGCGCGTCCGGACCGAGGCGGACGGTTCGGTCTCGACCGAGGGCGGGCGGGTCACCGAACTCCTCGCGCGGCCCGTGCTCAGCCTGTGGTGGCCGCACCTGGCCGGCCTGGTCCAGCCGCTGGCCGGCGAATGGGCCATCCGGCGGGACCTGATGGAGTCCCTGAGCATCCCGGTCGGCTACGGCGTGGAGCTGTCCACGCTGCTCGACACCGCGTCCCGGCACGGCCTGGACGCGCTCGCGCAGGTCGACCTGGGCTCCCGCGCCCACCGTCACCAGGCCAATCACGACCTGGCCGTGATGGCGGCCGAGCTGCTCGCCGTGGCGGAGCGACGCCGCGGCGCGCCGCACGGCCTGAGCCCCGGGATCACGCTCGAGCAGTTCGGCCGCGAGGACGGCCAGCTGCGCCGGCGGTCCCGGCCGGTGCCCACCGACGAGCGGCCGCCCGCGAGCACCGTGGTCGCCGCCAGGCGAACGGCATGAGCGGCATCGGCCGGCAGCGGGAACTCCGGCTCGGCGGCCGCCTGTTCGGGCCGGATCAGCTGCTGGTCATGGCCATCGTCAACCGGACCCCGGATTCGTTCTACCGGCCCGGCGTGACCTGGGACCCGGCCGCCGCGATGGGGCGCGTGCACGCGGTGGTGGCCGAGGGCGCGGACATCGTCGACGTCGGCGGCGTGCCGGCCCGCCCCGGCGACGAGGTGGACGTGCGCGAGGAGATCCGGCGGACCGTCCCGTTCATCGCCGCGGTCCGCGACGCCTACCCGGACCTGGTCATCAGCGTCGACACCTGGCGGCACGAGGTGGGCCGCGAGGCCTGCGCGGCCGGCGCCGACCTGCTCAACGACAGCTGGGGCGGCTGGGACCCCCGGCTGGCGGAGGTGGCGGCGCAGGCCGGCGCGAGCATCGTCTGCTCCCATGCAGGGGGCCTGCCGCCGCGCACCCGCCCGTTCCGGGTGCGCTACGACGACGTGGTGCAGGACGTGCTGGCCGGCACGCTCGCGCTGGCGGCCCGCGCCCGCCGGGCCGGGGTCGAGCAGGCGCGGATCCTCATCGACCCGGCCCATGACTTCGGGAAGAACACCTGGCACTCGCTGGAGGTCACCCGGCGGCTGGCCGAGCTGGTCGCCACCGGCTGGCCGGTGCTGGTCTCGATGTCGAACAAGGACTTCATCGGCGAGACCCTCGACGCCCCGGTGGATGACCGGCTGGCCGGGACGCTGGCCGCGACGGCGGTCTGCGCCTGGCTCGGCGCCCGCGTGTTCCGGGCCCACCACGTGCGCGAGACCCGCCACGCGCTGAGCACGGTCTCGGCCATCCGCGGCGACATCCCGCCCGCACGCGTGGTCCGAGGGCTGGCCTAGCCGGTGATCACCGCCGCGGCGCTGTGCGCCTCTCCCCCGTTGCTGCACCCGGATCTCACCGGCGGCGAGGCGGTCGTCCCGGAGATCGGCGAGCTCCGCGCGGCCTGCGCCCAGGCGGCCGGGCGGCTGCTGCGCGACGACCCAGAGGTGATCGTGGTCGTCGGGCCGGCCGCCGCCACCGGCGAGTGGGACGCCGCCGCCCGGCTGGACACGGCGGCCTTCGCCCCCTGGGCCGCCCGCACCGGGCCCCGCACCGGGACCCGCTCGCTGCCGCTGGCCCTCGGCCTCGGCGCCATGCTCCTGGACCAGGCTGGATACCGGGGGCGGCGGCGCCTGCAGGCAGCGGGCCAGGACGAGCCGGCCGCGGCCTGCGCCAAACTAGGCGCCGGACTCGACGTGGCCGGCCGGACGGCCCTGCTCGTCATGGGAGATGGCAGCGCCCGGCGGAGCCTGAAGGCACCCGGGTACCTGGACCCGCGGGCCGCGGATTTCGACGCCGGGGTGGAACGGGCGATCCGGGCCGGTGACCTCGGCGCACTGCTGCGACTGGACCAGGCGCTGGCCCGCGACCTGATGGTGACCGGAAGGCCCGCCTGGCAGGTGATGGCCGGGGCGATGCGGGATCTCGCCCCGGCCGCTGAGGTGTTCTATCGCGGCGACCCTTTCGGGGTCGCCTACCTGGTCGCCACCGTTCGGTAGCCGGCCCGGTAGCCGGCTCAGTAGTCGGCGGATTCCAGGGCGCCGCGGAGTTGCGCGGCGCGGCGCCAGGCCGCCAGCATCCGGCGCTCGGCCCGCTGCTCGAGCCGCCTGGCCCGGCTGAGCGCCCGTACCCTGCGTGAGTACCGCAGTCGCTCAGCCTCTTGTAGGTTGCTGCGAGATCGCTCCCTCGCCAGCTGTTCGGTAAGCATGTCTGACCACTCCATCGTGTGCATTGTGTGCTTCGCGCGGCCGCGCGGCTTCGGGTCGGCCGCGCGGCCGTCTTCGGTTGGCGTGGCCCGGGCTACGCGGCCACTTCGGTCTTGCGAGGCCGCCCGCGGGGGCGCTTACGCGGCACGATCGCGCCGCGCATCAGCAGCTCGCCGCCCCAGACACCCCAGGGCTCCCTGCGCTCGAGCGCACCGCTCAGGCAGGCCAGCCTGGCCTTGCAGTCCCGGCACATGGCCTTGGCCGTCTCCACGTCCTCCGGAGACTCGGCGAAGAACAGCTCTGGGTCCTCCGTGCACGGAAGATCCAGGCCCACCGGGAGCGCGGTGGCCGAACCTGCCACCGCGACGATGCCAACCTGGTCGAATACCTGCCTGACGTCTGGCTCCTGCCGCGCCGTCACGGACCCGGGCGCCTTGAACCCCGTTGCGCCCGTCTCGCTGACGGTGGCATCGCGCCATTGCATCGGTGCCATCCCCTCTCGCTTTGCCGGTCCTAGTAGTCGTCGCGCGATTTCTCGCCCGTCTTGGGACCTAGGCCTTGCATTACTAAGGCCGCGGACCCTGTGTTCGGATCCGCGGCCTCAAGGGGATCTTGTGGCCGGTCTGGCTAGACCGGTTCCCTATATGGAGGCGGACCCGATGCACCCTCGCCAACGGCGGAGGCGCCGGTCATGTAGTTGTGGATATTCGTCTGGCCGAGCGGTGCCATCTGGCCGAGCAGCGTCCGGACAGAGTCCTTCTGCTGCGCTAGGACGGCGGGCGCGACGGTGATCCGGACACGCGGAACGGCGACGCGCACACTTGTCCCCGGGAAGCCGCCACGCGGGCAGGAAGCACCCAAACGCGCAGCCCCGTTCAGCTCGGGCATGAGTGCTGATTTGATGTTCGTCACGTCGGGCACCTCCCTCCGGAGTGGTCGACAACTAGCCCACGGACATGTAGGCAGCCTAAGTGCTGCCCCCTGGGGGGGCAACATATTTTTGACCTGCGACTTCAAGTTCCAGGAATCTGGGTCCTGATCCGGATCAGCCCCTCCTGCGTGACCGACACCACGAGTTCCCCCTCGGCGGTGAACACCTGACCGCGGGCCAGGCCCCGGGCGCCGTAGGCCACCGGCGACTCCTGCGCGTACAGCAGCCACCGGTCGGCCCGGAACGGCCGGTGGAACCACATGGCGTGGTCCAGGCTGGCGCCCGACGTGCGGCCGTCCAGCCAGGACAGGCCGTGCCCGGTCAGCACCGAGTCGAGCAGCGTCATGTCCGACGCGTAGGTCATCAGGCACACGTGCAGCAGCGGGTCGTCGGGCAGGTCGCCGTCCACCCGGAGCCAGATGAGGTTCCTGGTGGTGCGCAGCGACGGATCACGGGCCGCCTCGGCCGACATCGGGCCGACCGACCGCAGGTCGATCGGAGAGTCCTCCCACACCCGCTCGACCATCTCCGGCGGGGGCACCTCGGGCATCGGGTCGGCGTGCCCGGGGCCGGGCTCGGGGCGGTGGAAGGACGCGGACAGGGTGAAGATGGTCTCGCCGTGCTGCACCGCCGACACCCGGCGGGTGGTGAAGGAGCGGCCGTCCCGCACCCGGTCCACCAGGTACACGATCGGCACCGCCGGGTCGCCCGGCCGGATGAAGTACGCGTGCAGCGAGTGCACCGGGCGGTCCGCGGGCACGGTCCGGCCCGCCGCGACCAGCGCCTGCCCGGCCACCTGGCCGCCGAACACCCGCTGCCGCCGTTCGTCCGGGCTGCGGCCGCGGAAGATGTTCACCTCGATCTGCTCGAGGTCGAGCAGATCCAGGAGCCGGTCGAGCGCCGTAGCCATCGTCACCGTCCCGAAGACCTGGTTTCTTACGCAATAGTTCGCGTTATGCAAGGACCCGCTGAGGTTGCTGCCCGCGGACTGCACCGGCCGCTCGCGCAGGCCCAGAAGGCCTGCACTCGCAGCCGGTTTCGCATAACGCTCCTAGCCGGATGCCATCGAGGAAACGCGACCGCGGCCGCGCCGCGCCGCGGGCCCGGCCCGGCCAGGACAGGTACAGGTGCTCGCGCGCCCTGGTCACCGCCACATACAGTAGCCGCCTTTCCTCCTCGACCGCGTCGGCCGTCCGGGCGTGCACGATGGGCATGAGCCCCTCGACCAGGCCGGGCAGCAGCACCGCGTCCCACTCCAGCCCCTTGGCCGAGTGCATGGACGCGAGCGTCACCCCGTCCATGGCCGGGGCCTGGCCGAGCTCGGACCGCTGGGTCAGTTCGGCCGAGAACTCGGCCAGCGTCGCCTCCGGGCGCGCGGCGTGCATGTCGTCCGCGAGCTGGGCGATGGCGGCGAGCGACTCCCAGCTCTCGCGGGACCCCGAAGGAGGCGAAGGGGTGAATCCGATCCCGGTCAGCACGTGCCGCACCGAATCGGGCAGCGGATCCCGCCCCTCCCCCGGGGCGGCCCCTTCTCCCCGGGCAGCCGCGCGCAGCAGCACCAGCGCCTGGCGCACCGCCGGCCGTTCGTAGAACCGCTCGGCGCCGCGGACCAGGTAGGGCAGGCCGGCTTCGGCCAGCGCGAGCTCGAACCGCTCGGTGTCCGCGTTGACCCGGACCAGCACGGCGATCTGGTGGGCCGGCACCTCCGCCGCCAGCAGCGCCCGGACCTGGACCGCCAGCCCGGCCGCCTCCGCGGTGTCGTCGGGGTACTCGGTGAGCACCGGCCGGGGCCCCGGCGGCCGCTGCGCGACCAGCGGCGCGGCCGCCCGGGCGAGCTGGTTGGCTACCGCCACCACCTGCGGCGTAGACCGGTAGTCGCGCACCAGCCGGACCATGGTGGCGGCGGGGAACTCGGCGGTGAAACCGGTCAGGTAGGACGGGGTGGCCCCGGTGAAGGAGTAGATCACCTGGTGCGGGTCGCCGACCACGCACAGGTCGTCGCGGTCGCCGAGCCACGCGTCGAGCAGCAGCTTCTGCAGCGGGTTCACGTCCTGGTATTCGTCGACGACGAAGTGCCGGAACACCTCGCGCACCTGGTCCGCCGCGGCGCGGTCGTCGATCAGGATGGCGGCGGTCAGCTCGAGGACGGACTCGAAGTCGATCAGGTGCCGTTCGCGCCGCAGCTCCTCGTAGGCGGCGTAGACCGCGGCCAGGTTGTCCGCCCCGGCCGCGGGCGAGCGGCCCGCGGCGGCCGCGGCGCGCACGTACCCGTCCGGGCGGACCTGGGTGACTTTGGCCCACTCGATCTCGGCGGCGGCGTCGGCGACGTCGAGCCGGACCCGGGCCCGCTTGGCCGCCTCGCGGACCAGGCCGGCCTTGGCGTCGATCAGCTGCGGCGGCCGTCCCCCGACGACCCGCGGCCAGAAGTAGCTGAGCTGGCGCAGCGCGGCCGCGTGGAACGTGGACGCGCGCACCAGGCCGGCGCCCAGCTGCCGGAGCCGGCCGCGCAGTTCGCCGGCCGCCCGCACGGTGAAGGTGAGCGCCAGCACGTGGGCCGGGTCGGCCGTGCCGGCCGCGGCGGCGTAGGCGATCCGGTAGGTGATCGCCCGGGTCTTGCCGGTGCCCGCGCCGGCCAGCACGCAGACCGGACCGCGGCCGGCCAGGGCCACCTCGCGCTGCTCCGGGTCCAGCCCGGCCAGCAGCGCCTCGGCGGTGCCGGGCATCACGTCGGTCACCTAGCCTCCCCGGCCTATCCTGCCGTATCCGGGAACGCAACCGCCCCCGCTGGTGTTACAAGAACCTGGAATTTGCTGAAGCGAACTCAAGGAGGCGGCGGGTGTCCGGCCAGCTGACGATGTACACCACCCCATGGTGCGGCTTCTGCCGGAACCTGAAGAAGCAGCTGGCCCGGGACGGCATCGAGATCGCCGAGGTGGACATCGAGCGCGACGAGGCCGCGGCGGACTTCGTGATGTCGGTGAACGGCGGCAACCAGACCGTGCCCACCGTCCTGTTCCCCGACGGCACCGCGCTGACCAATCCCTCCGCGGCGCAGGTCAAGGCGCAGCTCGCCGCCATGGCCAGGTAAGAGCGCGGCCAGGCAGATACCAGGTGTCTTATGCAAAAGTTCGCGTTATGCAAGAACCCGCTGCGGTTGCTGCCCGTGCGACCTGCACCGGCCGCTCGCGCAGGCCCAGAAGGCCTGCACTCGCAACCGGTTTTGCATAACGCTCCAGGCTCGTTCGGCAGAAAAGATCTTTCAATCCCGAACGAACAGGTTCACGTCATCGGGACAGGTGAGACATTTGAGCGGGGAAGCGATAGTCGTCCGCCGGTCCGGGCACGGCTGGCAGGTCGGGGAGGAGCAGGCCGCCGACCTGACCAGCGCCATGGTGCTCGCCGACCTGCTCGCCGCCGACCTCGGGGCGCCGGCGCCATCGCCCGGCGGCCCGCCGCGGCCCGCGCTTTCCGAACAGGACGAGGCCGCCCGGCTGGCCGTGACGGTGGCGCAGCTCGAGCACGCGCTCGCCGCCCGGGTCCGGGTCGAGCAGGCCATCGGCGTGCTGGCCGAACGGCACAGGCTGCGGCCCCGGCAGGCGTTCGACCTGCTGCGGAGCGTGGCCAGGTCCGGCGGCAGGCGCGTCATCGAGGTCGCCGAGGACGTGGTGGACAGCGCGTCGAACCCGCTGCGGCCGCTGCCCGGGGAGCTGGCCCGCCCGCAGCCCCCGGCCCGCGGGCGCGGCCGCTCGCCGCGCCACGCCCGGGCGGCCAGCTAGCCCTCCTAATGACGGGGGCGGGCGCTAGAGTCCTGGCAGATGGTCCGCGGGGGACGGCTGGAGCTAAGGAGGCCCAGGTGGCAGAGCTCGACGTTCTTGATGTCGTCGAGATCTGCGCCGGGGCGGGCGGGCAGGCTCTCGGGCTGGAGCGAGCCGGCTTCGAGCACGCCCTGGCCGTGGAACTCGACCCGGCGGCGTGCGCCACGCTGCGGGCCAACCGGCCTGCGTGGAAGGTCGCCGAGGGGGACGTGGCCGACGAGGCGCTGTGGCGGCCGCGGGACTACGAGGGCGTGGCGCTGCTCGCGGGCGGGGTGCCCTGCCCGCCGTTCACCGTGGCGGGCCGGCAGCTCGGCGCCACCGACGAGCGCGACCTGTTCGCCTGGGCGGTGGAACTGTGCGGGATCATCCGGCCGCGGGCCCTGTTGCTGGAAAACGTCCGGGGGCTGAGCACCAGCCGGTTCAGCGCGTACCGGCAGCACGTCCTGGACCGGCTGCGCGAGCTCGGGTACGTGCCGGGCTGGCGGCTGCTGCACGCGTCGGACTTCGGCGTGCCGCAGCTGCGGCCGCGGACGGTGCTGGTGGCGGTGCGGCAGGACGACGCGCCCTGGTTCCGCTGGCCGTTGCCTTCGGCGTCGGCCCGGCCGGCCACCGTGGGCGAGACGCTGGGCGACCTGATGGCCGCGCGGGGCTGGCCCGGCGCGGCCGCCTGGGCCCGGCGGGCCGACCGGATCGCGCCCACCATCGTGGGCGGGTCCAAGAAGCACGGCGGCGCCGACCTCGGCCCGACCCGGGCCAAGCGCGCCTGGGCCGAGCTCGGCGTGGACGGCATCGGGGTGGCGGACCTCGCGCCGGGCCCGGACGATCCTGTTGCGCTGCGGCCGCGGCTGACCTGCGAGATGGTGACCAGGCTGCAGGGCTGGGAAGACGAGTGGGGGTGGCGGTTCAGCGGCCGCAAGACCGCGCGCTACCGGCAGATCGGCAACGCGTTCCCGCCGCCGGTGGCGGAGGCGGTGGGTTCGGCCATCCGCCGCGCGCTGTCGCACGAGGGCCCGCCGGCCGTTGCCGCGGACGGCGCGCACGTGCACGATCCGGTATTCCGGGTGCTTCGGTCCCGGTCCGACTTCCTGACCGCCCGGCAGATCGCCGACCTGGCCGTGCTGTCCGGCGGCGGTGAGCTCAGCCAAGCCGCCGTGCTCGGCCGGCTGCGCCACCTGGGCCAGGACTTCGAGCTCGAGGTGGCCGGCTCCGGCTCTGACTCCGGCCCCGGCCCCGGCTCCGGCTCTGGCTCCGGCGATGGCCCGGGCTACCGGCTCGGCCGGTTCAAGGCCTTCCTCGGCCAGCCCGGGCACGCCCGGCACCAGGTCTTCGCCGCCCGCCGGGCCACCATCAGCTGACCCGCGGACGGCTGGCGGCCGGGCCTGGCGGGCGGGCCTGGCGGGCGGGCCGGTCACCGCCGCGGGCGCTGCAGGCTGGAGATGATCTTCCCGACGGCGACCACCAGGAACAGCTGCCCGATCAGCGCCTCCAGCACCGACAGCGTCTGGCCGGGATTGGCGGCGGGCACCAGGTCCCCGTACCCGACGGTCGTCATCGTGATGAAGCTGAAGAACAGGTCGTCGCTGAGGGAGCCGTTCCCCGAGGTGCCGAAGAACGGCGAGCTCTGCAGCTGGGCGATGGCCTGGTAGGCGAACGCGAAGAACATGCCGATCAGCACGTAGGCCGCGATGGCCCCGAGCAGGGTCTCGGTGTCGATGTCGCGCCGGATCATCAGGTGGCGCACGATCGAGAACGGCGCGATCAGGTACAGCAGGCAGATGAGGGCGAACAGGCCGCCGAGCTGGGCTCCTGGCTGGTGCTCGAAGAAGCTCAGCACGGCGGCGGCGGCGGCCATGGCCAGCCCGATGTCCGCGGCGGTCCGGGTGGCGGGGCGCGCGTGCGAGGTGCGCAGCGTGAGCCAGACCGTGGCCAGCTGGACGGTGAGCACGACCGGGCCCGCCACGTCCTTGCTGACCGTGACCGACACCACGTACGTCACCAGGGCGAGCAGCAGCACCAGCCCGTAGCTGTCGGCCGAGACGAAGGAACGCGCGAGGCGGCGCCAGGGACGCTGGCTGGCCCTCGTCGCGGCGATGTCGTCAGTGAAGTCCGGCAACTGGCCTCCCTCCGTCCACTGGCCTCCCTTCGCTGGGATTCTCGCCGCCGGACCCGGCCGGGTGATCACCTGCGGCGGGTGGGTCGACCATCCGGCATTGACCAGCTACTCTGGGTAGTTCACCCACGGGGGGTGATACCCCAGGTCAACGGCGGCGATGAACTGCAGGAATCAGCAGCCCCGGGCCAGCCGCCCGCAGTCCCCTGGAGGATTTCGTGAGTGAGAACAACCAGGTCCTGGACACGCTTACCGACATGACCGCCGCTTCGGTGGACCACAATTCCCTGTCCGCACGCGATTTCATGCTCGCCAGGGTGGCCGCCCTGATCGCGGTGGACGCGCCGCCCATCTCCTGGATCGCCAACGCCTCCGCCATCGAGGAAAGCGGGCTGACCACCGACGATATCCAGGGGATCATGGTCGCCGTCGCCCCGGTCGTGGGCGGGCCCCGGGTGATGGCGGCCGGCGGGCACATCCTGAGGGCCCTCGGCCTGACCATCGCGGTGGCCGAAGCCGAAATCGCCGACGAGCTCAGCGCGGAGTAGCAATAGATCAGCGAAAGTAGCAGAAGGCCGGCGGGGAGCAAGGAACAGCCGGCCCGGAGGAGAGGTGGACCAGATGGCCGTCAATCAAGCAGCCGCCCCTAAGGCCGCCGTAGGACGAGTAAGGCACCTGAGCCTGAATGAGCGCCTGGCCCAGGGCACCGTGGCCCGGGAGCGCACGCCGCTGTCGAGCCACTCAGGGTGGGGCGCGGCCGTGGACCGCCCGGACCCGGTCGGGCTGCTCGAGCAGCAGGACAAGACCAGGGAACCGGACCTGGTGCCCGTCCGGCACGGCCGGATGATGGTCTCGCCGTTCACCTTCTACCGCGGCGCGGCCAAGATCATGGCGGTGGACCTCAAGGACACCCCGGTAGCCGGGCTCCGGGTCCAGCTGTGCGGCGACGCCCACCTGTCCAACTTCGGCATGTTCGCCTCCCCCGAACGGCGCCTGATGTTCGACCTGAACGACTTCGACGAGACCCTGCCGGGACCGTTCGAGTACGACGTGAAGCGGATGGCGGCCAGCTTCGTCATCGCCGGCCAGAACAACGGGTTCTCCAAGGCCGACGCCCGCGCCGTGGCGCTCGCGTCGGTGGCGGCCTACCGGGACGCGATGGCGGAGTTCGCGCAGATGCCCACCATGGACCTCTGGTACGCGCACTTCGACGAGGACCGGCTGCAGCAGATCATCCAGGGCGCCGTGGCCGGGGCGGCGAAGGAGGAGAAGAAGGACAAGAAGGCCAAGGCGCCGAAGAAGAAGGACCAGAAGGACGTCAAGCAGGACAAGGTGGTGAAGGAGGCCGCCAAGCGCGCGGAGAAGAACATCGGGAAGGCGCACACCCGCGACAGCATCCAGGCGCTGTCCAAGCTCGGCGAGCAGGTCGACGGGCAGTACCGGATCGTCAGCCAGCCACCGGTCATCGTGCCGGCCCGCGACCTGGCCGCCACGTACGGGCTGTCCCCGGACGACGTGCTGCCGGTGCTGCACGACCAGTTCCGCGCGTACCGGGCCACCCTGCAGGACGACCGGCGCAAGCTGCTGGAAAAGTTCCGGATCGTGGACGCGGCCCGCAAGGTGGTCGGGGTCGGCAGCGTCGGGACCCGGGCGTTCATCATCCTGCTGCAGGGACGCGACGCGCAGGACCCGCTGTTCCTGCAGGTCAAGGAGGCGACGGCCTCGGTGCTCGAGGCGTCCCTGCCCAGGAGCCGGTACCGCCAGCACGGCGAGCGGGTGGTGCAGGGCCAGCGGATGATGCAGGCCGCCAGCGACATCTTCCTGGGCTGGACCAAGGGGGTGGACGTGCGCCGCCACTTCTACTGGCGCCAGCTGCGCGACATGAAGGGCTCGGCCGAGATCGAGCTGATGGCCCCGGTCACGCTCACGTACTACGCGCAGATCTGCGGGTGGACGCTGGCCCGGGCGCACGCCAGGTCCGGCGATTGCGTCGCCATCGCCGAGTACATGGGCCACGACGACACCTTCGACCGGTCGATCGTCGACTTCTGCGAACGTTACGCCAGCCGGAACGAGCAGGACTACGAGGAGTTCGTCAAGGCGGTCCGGGCCGGGCGCCTGGAAGCGGTCGAGGGAGTCTAGGCCGGCCGGTCTCGGGCCGGCCGGTCTCGGCCTGGTCTCGGCCGGGGTGGTCTCGGACGGTTTGGCCGGGTCCGGGCGGGGTCCGGGCCGGGTCCGGGCCGGGTCCGGGCTGGGGGTTCCAGAGCAGCCGACAGGCGCGGTGGGTGCTGACCCCGGCGGGGCTGAGCGACGCCCCGCCGGGGTTATCCACATGCTGTGGATAACAATGGGATAACGCAAGCGGTGCTGGATGAGCGGGTCGCGGCGTCCACAGTGCCTGGGAAGGCACGCAGTGGTGAGTACTGCATTACTGCTGATCTCTTAGCCTGGCTACTGACTTAGTTCACCTGCAGGTCGGCGTTCGGCTACCGAAATGCCGCAGACGCTGCGATAATGCCTGGATGACAGGGCTGACCCTTGCCCTGGCCAACCTGAAGCCGGGCACAGGCAAGACCACATCAGCGGTCTGGCTGGCACACGTTTTCGCACAGGCCGGGAACAGCGTGCTCCTGGTGGACGCGGACCCTTCGGGCAGCGCCCTGGAGTGGTCCGATCTCGCGGCCATGGATCCCCACCTCAAGACGCCCGAGGCGGCCTTCCCGTTCCGGATCGTGGCCCTGCCCTCGCGCGAACTGCACCGCCGGGTGCCCGAGATCGCCCAGGCGGATGACGTGGTGATCATCGACACGCCGCAGCTCGAGGACCACGCCAGCATCGCCAGGTCCGCGCTGCGGTACGCCGACGAGATCCTCATCCCGTGCGCGCCGACCCCGATCGAGATCAACCGGACCACGCCGGTGCGCGACGAGATCGACGAGATCGGGTCGATCCGCGAGCAGCCGGCCCGTTCGGCCGTGCTGCTGAACCGCTGCATCGCGCGGGCGCACTCCACCGTCGACGCCCGCGAGGCGCTCGCGGACCTCGGCTACGACGTGCTGGAGACGGTGGTGCCGCGGCGGGAGGTGTACGCCCAGAGCTTCGGCCTGCCGATCAAGCAGGCCGGCTGCGAGATCTGGCGCCAGGTGGCCCGGAACCTCATCGACCGGTGCGCTCCTCTATGCTCAGTCCGGTCTTGACATCCTCCCCCGCACATCCTCCCTGCCCGACGGCAAGGGGATTCCAGCTGCTCACATCCGGTTAAGGAGGTCGCCGCAATCCTGATGACCACCCCGCGCGAACAACGTAAGGCGCAGATGGCCGCTGCGGCGGGCCGGCGGGCGCAGCCGGACGCCCGCCCGGCGGGCCAGACCGCGATCCGGTCCAAGTCGGTCAGGATCACCCTGGACCTGAGCCCTGAGCTGTACCGGCAGCTGACAGCCTGGGCGGATTCGGCCGCGGTGGCGCTCGACGTGCCGCGGGTCTCGCTGGCGGCTGCGGTCCGCGCGATGATCCGGGTCGCGGCGGACGATCCCGGTGACGTCCTCGACCGCCTCCGCCGCGACTTGGACCGGTGACACGCCCGAGGTAGCGAGGCAGCGTCCTGACCCTGGCCTGGCGTGATGTGGCGTGGCCTTGTCCTGGGCCGGTCCCGGCCTGGGCTGGTCCTGGGCTGGGCTGGCGCGGCTTATGTGACGCGGGAGGCGCGGGTCGGGAGGCGCGGGAGGCGCGGGTCGGGAGGCGCGGGAGGCGCGGGTCGGGAGGCGCGGGAGGCGCGGGTCACGCTCCGCGGGAGGCGCGGGCGCGGAGGCGGGCGCGCTCCTTGGCGTCCAGGACGGTCTTGCGCAGCCGCACGGCGGAGACGGTCACCTCCACGCACTCGTCGTCGGCGCAGAACTCCAGGGCCTGCTCCAGGCTGAGCAGCCGCGGCGGCACCAGCCGCTCGAGCTCCTCCCCGGTGGACTGGCGCACGTTGGTGACCTTGCGCTCCCGGGTGATGTTGACGTCCATGTCGTCGGGCCTGGAGTTCTCCCCGACGATCATCCCCTCGTACACCCCGGTGCCCGGGGGAATGAACAGCGACCCGCGCTCCTGCAGGTTGAACATGGCGTAGGCGGACGCGCTCCCGGACCGGTCGGCGACCAGCGAGCCGGTCGCGCGGCCCCGCATGGGCCCGGACCACGGCTCGTAGCCCTCGAACACGTGGTGCGCGATCCCGGTGCCGCGGGTCTCGGTCAGGAACTGGGTGCGGAAGCCGATCAGCCCCCGGGCGGGTACCACGAACTCGAGCCTGACCCAGCCGGTGCCGTGGTTGGTCATCGACTCCATCCGGCCGCGCCGCACCGAGACCAGCGAGGTCACCGCGCCCAGGTACTCCTCGGGCACGTCCACGCTCAGGCGCTCCACCGGCTCGTGGACGGCGCCGTCCACCTCGCGCGTGACGGCGGCGGGCCGTCCCACAGTCAGTTCGTACCCCTCCCGCCGCATCGTTTCCACCAGCACGGCCAGCGCGAGCTCGCCGCGGCCGCGGACCTCCCAGGTGTCGGGGCGCTCGGTGGGCAGCACGGCCAGCGACACGTTGCCGACCAGTTCGCGGTCGAGCCGGTCCCGGACCAGCCGGGCGGTGACCTTGGCCCCCGCAGTCTGCCCGGCCGTCGGCGAGGTGTTGACGCCGATCGTCATCGAGATGGCCGGCTCGTCCACGGTGATCAGCGGCAGCGGCCGCGGGTCGT
>Ga0335081_10009665_pt1 | contig 15545 bp, 17 predicted proteins | sample Lox_Sample_35_FD_206713 | JGI IMG/M metagenome (GOLD analysis project Ga0335081, IMG submission 206713) | Soil microbial communities from Loxahatchee National Wildlife Refuge, Florida, United States - Lox_Sample_3.5 | ecosystem: Environmental > Terrestrial > Soil > Wetlands | place: USA... | reverse complement strand
CGCGGCGCCGCAGGACTATATGACCGGCAATCTCTTGCGCCGCGAGGTCACCGCCGACGACGTGGCGCAGGCCTTCCTGGCGCTGAAGACGACCGCCGACGTCACCACGGTCGACGGCGGCAATATCGCTGCGGCTTTGCGTTGAGTCGTACCGTCAGCTAGGCCGCGAATTCATAGTCCCGTTCTGTGAGCGCAACTCGCTGAATGTCCGTTTCGCTCCGGAAGCGAACGAATTGTTGCGTCGCCGCGAAGTGACGCAGCGGGCCCAATAGGCGACATACGTGCAATCGGCTTTTTCCCAGCCTAGACGATAAAATCGCTGGCATGCAGGTGCTGAACGTTGGCGATGTCGATTGAGCCGCCGTCATAAGACAGCACGGTGTCATTGCCGGCCGACCGAACAGTGACGGGGGCTTGACCTTGGCCGGGCCCGCCGTGTCCGTCATGTCCCCAGAAGCCGTCTCTACCTTGATCGTTCAATGACCATCCGGCTAAATCCAACTTGCCATGATCGCTTGATGTGCTGCCGCGGTCTAATATCTGCTCCAACTGGCTTTGACTGATATGAAAGGCAGTCAGGTCGATCTTGTCCTGGCCGTGGACGAAGTCCGTGATCACATCATTTCCGCCTGGCAACCCATCTGGTTCTACCGGCGCGAAGACGAATGTGTCGTGTCCTGGGCCTCCAGTCAGAATGTCATTACCCGATCCGCCATCCAAAATATCGTTACCCTTGCCACCGTCGAGAACGTCGTTGTCTGCGCCTCCGAGAACCGTGTCATTCCCGCCATTGCCGAACAGAATGTCGTCGCCACCGTTTCCGTTCATCGTTTCGCCGAGATCGCTCCCCGCAACGATGCCGGGAAGATTGCCTCCGATCAGGCTAGTGGCCATAACCTTGGTACCGGTCGCGTCTTGAATGTTCTCGATCGAATTCCTGTCGAACTGATTGACGATCGTAAATGAGTCGCCATCCTTTAGGGTAACGACCTCGTCATTGCCAACTCTCTCCGCGTCAAGAATACTTTTGAAGTTGTCGATGAGGATAGTATCGGTCCCCGATGTGTCCGAGAACTGATCGTGGCCCAGCCCGAGACCTCTGAAGTCGTAGGTGTCGTTGTCGGCGCCGCCGTTGAGCGTGTCGTTGCCGGCACCGCCGATCAACTCGTCATTGCCCGCCCCGCCGTTGATCACGTCATTGCCGCCGGCGCCGTCGAGGGCATTGGCCTGCTCGTTGCCGTTGATCACCTCCGACAGGTTCGAGCCGATGACGTTCTGGATGCCGCGCAGGATGTCGGTTTCATCGATCTGGCTATGGACCGGGAAAGTAAAAACAGTATGCGAACGCACGTAACTGCCGTCCGCGCCATCGAGCCCGAGGGTGATGACATTGCTCCCCGCCAGCAACGGGTTGTTGCCGACCAGGACGTTATGGCTCGCGAAAACGGCAGTGTTGATGCCTGGACCGCCGATCAGCGTATCGTTGCCCAGGCCGCCGTCGAGCATATCGTTGCCGCCGCGCCCGTTGAGCACGTTATCGAGCTGGTTGCCGGTGATCGTGTCGTCCCCATCGGTTCCGATGACATTTTCGATGCTCTTGAGCGTATCGGTGCCGGCGGCGATGAAGACAACCGGATTCGTCGGGCTCTGGACATACTTGAAACCAGTGCCGTCGGCTCCGTTCTGTCCGAGCGTCACTTCGACAAGGTCGGGCGCGTCGTGGCTGGTGGCGTTGTCGTAGAAATGATCGCTCGAATAGTCGACGGTATCGCTGCCGTTTTTGCCGTCAAGAACGTCGTTGCCCAGTCCGCCGGCCAGCACGTTGTCCAACGCGTTGCCGGTGAGGTGATCGTTGAATTTGGAGCCGATAAGCCCTTCGATGCCGAGCAGAACATCGCCTTGCGCATCGCCGCCTGTCGCGATTGCGGTCTGAGTGTCCGTACCGATTCCCGCGAGCCTGACCGTGACGCCGGCAGGCGATGATTCGTAGCTCGCATAATCGAAGCCGAAGTCAGCAGTCGTTGTCCCGCCGATCAGCAGGTCGGCCCCGCCCCGGCCTTCGAGCACATCATTGCCGTTGCCGCCGATGAGGAAATTGTCGCCCGGGTTGTTGATGGTGAGGGTGTAAAAAGCTGGGGAGGCATTGCCATTGACGATGATGGGAACCGAATCGGGCGGAAAATCCGACGGACTTGATCCCCGAATTACATCATCGAAAAAAGACCCTGTAATTTGGGAGATATCCTTAAGCGTATCTCCTTGAGCAAATCCTCCCTGCTGCGTCGGCGAGTGAAGATCAATAAAAACCGCTCCGTTCGATAGACTGTAGTCAACTGAGTTATCGTCGAATACTTCAACAAAAAACGTTACCTGGGGCACGGGCAGCGCATCCGCCATTGCTTCCAGTATTGTGTCTATAGGCTCACTCCCGTTGAGCCCTTCAACAAATCCATTGTAGGGCTCACTCGGAGCGGCAAAACTGCCTGCGATTATTATCACCCCTCCGTCGGGCTCGAGTGCAACCGCGCCGCCTTCGTAACTAAGCGCTATAGAATGATGAGTGTTTGTAAAAGTTTGAACGGCGGAACTGCCAAGGAAATTTGTGCCCATCGTCGTTCTCCCTTACTTGTGGTCCCGCACGTCCACGAAAGTCTACGGTGCATGCTGCGGTAGGATCGGCCGAGCCGCTATCCGCTTGCCGCCAGCGACTATCCGGAAATCGCAAGACAAGCGCCGCCGCCGCTGCTAGTATTTCCAAATTGGGATGGGCGACGGAGACAAGGTCATGCGGAACGGCACGCCGCTCCTGCATAATTGGCCGGTCTATGCCAGCCGGAACGTGGACGAGACCGCCGCTTTCATGGCGGCGAAGGAATTCCGGCTTGACCTTTTGCCGCGCGAAGCGAGCGCTTTCGACTTCATCGCCAACGTCGCCTACATGCCCGGCAGCTACCTCGGCTATATCCAATATGGAGCGGCCGCCAGCATCCATGTGCCCGACGTGCGCGTGCGTGACGATTACTGGCTGCATTTTCCGGTACGCGGCTGCTGCGAGATCCACAACAGCCTCGGAACGGCTCTGTGCTCACCGAAGCAGGCGGTGTTTTCCTCGCCGGTGGGGCATCGCACGGTCTCCGAGCGAGGCAGCGCCCGCCTGACGATTTCCGTCACGCGCGCAACCATGCTCGGCCGGCTGGTCATGCTGCTGGGCGATGCGCCGGGCGGATCGCTCGATTTCGCACCGGTGATGAATCTCGAGGCCCGGCCGGGACGCCGGCTCTTACGCCATCTGCAGCTTGCCCTGGAAGAGATCGAGGAGCCCGACGACTCTCAGCACAGCGACTCGTTCCTCGGCATGTACGAGGAGCTGATCGTCACCGCCATGCTGCTGTCGCAGCCGCACAGCTTCACTAAGCGGCTCGATCATTTGGAGCGGGCTGGTTGGCCGCGCGGCGTGCGGCTGGCGCTCGACTATATCGAGACGCATCTCGACCGTCCGGTCACGCTCGGCGAGCTGGTCGCGGTGAGCGGCGTGCCCGGGCGGACCCTGCTGAAGCATTTCAAGGACCATCATGGTGTTTCGCCGCTGCGCTACTGGCGCGACCGCCGTTTCGCGCGCGTACACCAGGCGCTGCAGGACACCCGCGATGGCGCAAGCGTCACCGATATCGCGATGACGTGGGGCTTCAATCATCTTGGGCGCTTCGCGACCGAATACGCCCGGCGGTTCGGCGAAAGCCCGCGCGACACGCGGCAGCGGCATCACCACAAGCGCCGCTAATTGCGATCAGCAGTTGCGACATGTCTGCTCCGGGTCCAATTTCGGCGGGGACCAGCAGGGCAGTAAATTCAGCGATGTCCGCTTCGCCCCCTAAAGCGACGGGCAACCTGCTGCGCCGCGAGGTCACCGCCGACGACGTGGCGCAGGCTTTCCTGACGCAGGCGCCGAAGACAGCCGCCGACGTCACCACCGTCGACGGCGGCAATATCGCGGCGACGTTGCGTTGACCCCCGGTCCTTGCCGAACATTCGGCCGAAATTAGACCTTTGCCCTGTTGACTATCGGTGTCGCAAATCCAACATCCGGGGCGCAGGACAGGAGCAGCGGGATGTGGCTTCCCACGCAGCAGGACGCGGTTGAAATCTTTACCTGGCATTTCGAGGCCCTGCATCGAAGCGGATCGGCGCCGCACGCCCGGCAAACCGCAGACCGCTTGATCGAAGATCTGCGGCGAGACGATAGGCTCACCCACCGACGCGCGACGGAAAGGCCATAGCCGGGAGGCGCGGACCGTCGCGTCTTTCCGCCTAAGCTCTTCATCGGCTTCAAATCCGTACGTAACCTACAAACTGATTCCTGGCCGGCCGGAGAGCCGACCAGGATTTTGGTTTTTGTGACATTGGCATGACCGCCTTATTCCATCTCGCCGTGGTCGAACATGCAGCCGCGGTAGACCGCCAATTTTTCGGTCAGCCACGTCTTATCGTCGAACGGCAGGGCTTTCTTATTGCATTCGCGCAACGCCGCCCCGCGGGCTGCGCTGATTTGCGGAAATTCCGGATCCGCGCCGACATGGCGGACATGCGTCTTTGCGAAACTCGGCGAACTGCTCACCGCAAATGCGAGCGCGAGCGCCGCGATATGTTTCGTTGACGTCATCATGACAGTGCTCCTCATTCGTTCGATGGATTGATCGCGTCGAGTGATCTCGACGCGCGCAATCGATGCGGCGAAAAACGAATTAATTTTTTGACTGCGATCAAAGATCGCGTGACATCGGCCTCAGGTGAAATGCGGAGACGCTCTGTCATCAATCGGTCGCTCACGCGTCATCATATTGTGCAGGCGTGCGGGAGCACGGAGCCGAAATCAGTTCTGCGTCGTGTTGCGAAGGAGAGAGTCGTGGTCGCTGTTAAATTCGTGCTCGATCCGCCTGGCAGCCGTCAGCTGCAACGGGGTTACTTGATATCGGCGGGCTGGCCGCATTACGCACATGGCTGCTCGGTATTGAGTGCTCCCTGCAATAACGTTGCGGAATTAAGACGCACGATACTAGAATTGAAAGCGCAGCTTGATACGGCTCTCGCTGACGGCGAAAACTTTTTAAATCAGCTCGGCAAGGCACGCGCAACCGGAGCACCCGAGATGTAACGCTGTGCCCATGATCGCAATTGCGGGTGCGAGGATTCAGCGATACCGATGGGCGTGGCGACGTTGCAGTGCATAAGATTGGCGATTGCGGTTTTCCGCTGCCCTCGCCTTACTTGCAGCTTATCCATATGGCTCGGATCGTCATGCGATACGATCACCCCTGCTTCGCCGCGTGCTTCGGCGGCGTGCCGGGGGGCAACGAGACCCATGGGTGGCGGTGCTCCTCCCACACCGCGATCGCCGGCGCGGGGAAATTCGGGTCGGCGAAGTTGCCGATTGCGACCGCGACGTATCCGGGAAAGCCTTCGCCTTCCCAATAAACTGTGGAACCACAGATCGGGCAGAAGTGAAAGGTCAGCAGGTTGCCGCTTTCGGCTCTGCGTGTCCACGTCGAGCTCTTGCCCGTGGCGGCAACCTGCTCGCGCGCAAAGCGCGCCTGATTGCTGAGCACCGCGCCGGTGCGGCGCTGACATTCCAGACAATGACACATCGAGATGCGCGCGGCCTCGCCTTCGATCGTCAGGTGAAGCTGCCCGCAGCTGCAGGCGGCGTGTCGGGTGGTCATGGCGCGGCTCCTCGGCTGTCGATAGCGTCGGAGTGTAGGCGAGACATCAGAACAATGCACCACGCGCCGGCGGCGGCGCGCTCGTCACAACGCTACTCTCCGTAACGGGGATGGGGACTGAGCGAAACCGATCTATTTCCCGGCGTAACCTTCGTATGCTATGAGGTTATCGAGGGCGCCGAGTGGCTGAAGACCGGGTTGACCGAAGGCTTGCCGCAATCCTGGCTGGAGACGTCGCCGGCTACAGCAGGCTCATGGGCGCTGACGAGGAAGGCACACTGCAGCAGCTCAAGACGCACCGGAAAGAGCTGGTTGATCCTAAAATCCTCGAACATCGCGGCCGGATCGTCAAAACCACCGGGGATGGCATTCTCGTCGAATTCGTGAGCGTCGTCGACGCTGTACGCTGTGCAGTCGACATCCAGCGCGGCATGGCCGAGCGCAACGCCAACATTCCTGCGGAGAAGCGCATTGAATTGCGCATCGGCATCAACATTGGAGACATTATTAGCGACGCCGACGATATCTATGGCGATGGCGTGAACGTAGCGGCACGGCTGCAAGCGCTGGCCGAACCCGGTGGAATTTACGTGTCGCGCGTCGTGCACGATCAAGTGCGCGACAAGCTTAACTTCGGCTTTGAGGACATGGGTGAGCAAACCGTCAAGAACATTTCCCGGCCGGTTGGCATTCATCGTGTCCGGATCGATGGAGTTGGCCGAGAAAAAAATGTTAGCGACGTGCTGGGCACTGTGACGACTTCCGAACGACCCGCTCTCGCCGTGCTTCCGTTTGTAAATTTGAGCGGTGATCCCGAACAGGAATATTTCGCCGATGGCATTTCCGAAGACGTCATTACAGCTCTCTCGAAACTTCGGTGGTTCTTCGTCATCGCCCGCAATTCCTCGTTCACCTACAAGGGCAAAGCCGTCGATGTTAAACGCGCGGCACGCGAGCTCGGCGTCCGTTACATTCTGGAGGGAAGTGTCCGCAAGGGCGGCAACCGCGTCCGTATAACCGCGCAATTGATCGATGCCTCGACCGGCAATCACATCTGGGCCGACCGTTACGATGGCGAGTTGACCGACATCTTCGCCCTGCAGGACGAAATCACCAAGAAGGTCGCGGCCGCCATCGAACCGAGACTCCTCGAAGCGGAAGGTCTGCGTTCGCAGAGCCGCCCGTCGGAAGAACTCGGCGCCTGGGATATGGTGATCCGGGCCAATTCCATATTCTGGCGGCTCACAAGGGCCGAAACCGAGCAGGCCATCGAAATGCTGCAACAGGCCGTGGCGCGCTATCCGGAATATGCGCCGGCGCACAGCTTGCTCGCATTTATTCTGCTGATTTCGGGATATGTAGGTGCACGCTCGTCGGAGGCGCAGTTAAAGCAAGCATCGACGCTTGCTGCTCGCGCGGCGGAACTCGACGACAGCGACCCCTGGGCGCATCTCGCGCTCGGCTTTGCCGCCTTCATGAGACGGCAGACGCCGATTGCGGCAGCTGAATTTCACCGCGCGCTGTCGCTCAATCCGAACTTTGCCGCTGCGCACGGATATCTCGGCTGGGCGCTCGCATTTGACGGCCAGACTTCGCTGGCAAGCGCACATCTGGAAGAAGCGATGCGCTTGAGCCCCCACGATCCGCAGAACGCGATCTTCAATACCGGCCTCGCCATCGTCCACTATTTCACGGGTGATTATGCGCGTGCCGTCGAATTTAGCCGGAAGGCTTTGCAGCAGCGGTCTGCGTTCACCGCTGGCTATCGCATCCACGTGGCAAGCCTCGCGCAGGCGGGACAGATCGACGAGGCGCGCGAGGCCCTTGCTCGCCTGAAGGAAGCGCATCCTGATCTCTCGATTGCCTGGATCGAGCAGAACGTGCCTTATACGCCTGCGGTGATGGCCAAATTCATCGAAGGTATGCGCAAGGCGGGTCTGGAATAGGGCTCACCGCGGCCCGCGCGTTAACCAGCGCCCAACGCGCCCCGACAAGGTCGCGCTAATCCGCTGATATTGCCACAAAAACCATGCTATCCTGCGGCGGGAACGAACTGCGAAGGGAGGGAACACCATGCTGCGATATATCGGCCTCATCGGCCTGCCCCTGCTGCTGCTGGCGAGCCCGGCTTCCGCCATTACCGCCAAGCAGAAGATGGACACCTGCAAGTTCGGCGCCGACAACGAGCAGCTCACCGGGGCCAAGCGCAACGCCTTCATCAAGAAGTGCATGGGCGCGGGCAACTACCAGCCGGCCGCGCGCAAGGAAGAGCTGAAAAAGGAACGCGCCGCCAAGATGGCGGCGAAAAAGAAGACGGCGATGAAGCCGGCGGCCAAGAAGCCCATGGCGGCGCCAGCTGCGGCACCGCCGCCTGCGGAACCATCGGATGAACCGGAGCAACAGCAGAAATAGGCGCCGCCCAGCGACAGCAAGAACAGCGCGCCATGCCGGAAGCCGATAAAGAGGGCAAGCTCTATCATGCCGAGCGCCCGCAGGAAGCGCCCGGCTTCTTCCTGAAAGGCTCGCACCAGCTCGACTGGGGCATGAAGAACCGGCTCGCCCGCACCTTCAATCCGAAGAGCGGGCGCACCGTGATGCTCGCCATCGACCACGGCTATTTCCAGGGCCCTACCACCGGGCTCGAGCGCGTCGACCTCGCCATCGTGCCGCTGCTTAAGCAATGCGACGCGCTGTTCTGCACGCGCGGCATCCTGCGCAGCGTGATCCCGGCCGCTTCGACGACGCCGATCTGCCTGCGCGCGAGCGGCGGGCCGTCGATCTTGCGCGAAGAACTTTCCGACGAGCAGATCGCCATGGACATGGACGATGCGGTGCGCCTCAACGCCGTCGGCGTCGGCATCCAGGTGTTCATCGGCGGCGAGCACGAGACGCGCTCGGTGCACAACATGACGCGGCTGATCGATGCCGGCCTGCGCGCCGGCATCCCGGTGATGGGCGTCACCGCGGTCGGCAAGAACATGACGCGCAACGCGCAATATTTCCGCCTCGCCTGCCGCATCGTCGCCGAGCTCGGCGCGCAATACGTCAAGACCTATTACGTCGAGGACGGCTTCGAGACCGTCACCGCCTCCTGTCCGGTGCCGATCGTGATGGCCGGCGGCAAGAAGCTGCCGGAGCTCGACGCCTTGACCATGGCCTATAACGCCGTGAGCCAAGGCGCCGCCGGCGTCGACATGGGGCGCAACATTTTTCAATCCGACGCCCCGCAGGCCATGCTCGCCGCCGTCAACGCGGTGGTGCATCAGAACATGAAGCCGAAGGAGGCCTTCGCGCTCTACCAGTCGCGCAAGGCGGAAGGCGCGGGCTGAGCGCGGGTTCTGCCGAAGCTTTGCAGCGCGCGCGCTTCACCTCTCCCATAGGGAGAGGTCGACGCGCGAAGCGCGTCGGGTGAGGGGCTACAGCTGATCGAGAGTCACGATCCCCCTCACCCCAACCCTCCCCCCGCAGGGGAGAGGGAGCCCGCTGTGCTCGTGGCAGCGTCTTGACTCAAATCGTCAGCGTAACGTTACGGCGGGAACGCCTCGGTCGCCATCGCCGTGCCGATCACCTTGCCGCCGGCATCGAGCGCCTGAATGGTCCAGCGGTAGCGGTGGCGCTCGCCGTGCGGCGGGCACGGGCCGACATAGTGGATGGCGCCGCGCGCCACCGTGTCGCCCGTATAGGTGACGGTCGAGCCGCCGTGCCGGAAGCCCGGCACGTCGAGATCCTTCATCTCGCAATGCAGCCTCTTGGTGCCGGGCGGCACGTCGGACAAATGCAGCTCCGGCGAAATGCGCTCGCAGGCCGGTATTCCGCTCCAGGAAAAACGGACTCCGAAGGCGATGGCCCGGCCCGGGCTGGCGGCCAGCGCAAGCCCGACGAGGCCCGCGAGCAACGGCAGTGACGAATTCCACATGTCGGCCTCCCTCGTTTGGCGGCATGCCCGGCCATGTAGGGCCGCGGCACGCGCTATGGTAGCCTGGCGGCAAATACCGGCGTCAGAGAATCATGAGCCTCCAACAGGACGCAATACCGGGGGCGCGGCAGAAGCTGTTCGGCGGCCGCGCGCGGGCGCTCGACCTGATCGAGCGCATGGGCGTGCTGCTGCTGTTTGCGCTGTTCGTGCACCGCATGCTGCCGCGCTTGACCGACCTCGTGCTGATCGATGCCGCGCACCCCGATTTGATCTGGCGGGCCGCCGACGTCAACGCCCAGGCGCTGCTGCTGGTAATCGGCGAGGGCCTGGCGGCGGCGCTCATCCTGCTGCGGCGGCGCTCGGCCACGCAGTCGCAACATCCGCTCGACTGGCTGTTGAGCTTCGGCGCGGTGAGCGCGCCGCTCTTGCTCACCAGGCCGGCGCCCGCCGGTACGCTCGTCCCCGCCGCGCTGGCGACCGCGCTGATGCTGGCCGGCCTGCTGTTGCAGATCGCGGGCAAGCTCGCGCTCTGGCGAAGCTTCGGCATGGTACCGGCCAATCGCGGGGTGCGGACGCGCGGGCCCTACCGCTTCCTGCGCCACCCGATCTATGCCGGCTACACGCTGATCCATATCGGCTTCCTGCTCGGCTTTCCGTCGCTGCCAAATACGTTGCTCTACGGCGCGCTCTTGGCGGTCGAAGTGGCGCGGCTGATGCGCGAAGAAGCCGTCCTCAGGGGCGATCCCGACTACCGCGCCTACGCCGCGCGCGTGCGCTACCGCCTGCTGCCCGGCGTGTTTTAGCGCGCCCGGAATCGATATAGGCTGCAAAACCCGCGTGCCTGCAGACCGCTCTTGGGCCCGCACATAGCCTCAATAACAAGGAGCTAGGCGATGCCAATGAAAACCGGAATTGCACTTCTCACCGCCGCTGCAATTGCCGTGTCCGCAGGCTCCGCTGCCGTGTTGTCTGCCGAGGCAAAACGGGCCGTGGTCGATTTCTCGGCCGACAAGGACAAGAAAAAAGGCGTCGAGGAACACAAGAAAGTCCTGCAGGAGCACAAACAAGGCAACCAGGGCGGCGGCAAAAAGGGCGGCGCTCAGTTCGAATTCCAGAAGAAGAAGGGCGGCCAGCAATCGGGCGGCAAGGTCGAATTCGAAAAGAAGCAAAGCAGCCAGCAGTCAGGCGGCCAGCATAAAAACGTAACGGGCAAGCGGCTGCACGGCCTGTCGCAGGGCCACGGCCAAACCTCGGTCCGCGGCCGCAACTTCTCGACCTGGCGCGGCGCCCATTACCGCAGGCGCTACCACGACCGCTGGGTCACCTTTGTGCCGCTGACCGCACTCGCCGTCATCGTGATCGCCGGCGAGCGCTTTTACCCCTACGCCTACATCGACGCGCCCGAGGATTATTGCGGCGGCTACACCGAGGACGGCTGCGAGTTGCGCTGGCGCGAGGTCGACACCATCGACGGCGATCTCGTCGGCCAGTGCGTGGCTTATTGCCCCTGGCAGGACTAGCCCGGCGCCCTTTGGATCGACGGCCATCATGCCGGCCATGCGCACGCTCGCCGACGGTCTGCTGCAGGCGCTCAAGGACTACGGCGCCCGGGAAATTTTCGGCATCCCGGGCGACTTCGTGCTGCCGTTCTACAAGGCGATCGAGGAATCGAAGATTCTGCCGCACGTCACGCTCAGCCACGAGCCGGCGGTGGGCTTTGCGGCGGACGCCGCCGCGCGTTTTCACGGCGGCCTCGGCGTCGCCGTGGTCACCTATGGCGCCGGCGCCTTCAACCTGGTCAACGCGGTGGCCGGCGCCTATGCCGAGCGCTCGCCGGTGGTGGTGATCTCGGGCGCGCCGGGCAAACGCGAACGCGCCGGCGGCTTCCTGCTGCACCATCAGGCGCGCAGCATCGACAGCCAACTCGTCGTCTATCGCGAGATCACCTGCGATCAGGCGGTGCTCGACGATCCCGAGCGCGCGCCCGAGGTGATCGCGCGCGTTCTGCGCAGCGCGCGCGAGCAGTCGCTGCCGGTCTATATCGAAGTGCCGCGCGACCTGGTCGGTACGCAAATGGCAAAGGTGCCGCTGCTGCCGCCGCGCCCGGCAGATCCGGACGCGCTCGCCGAATGCGCCGACGAGATCCTGGCCAAGCTCGTGAAAGCGCGCGCGCCGGTGCTGGTGGTCGACGTCGAAATCCGCCGCTACGGCATCGAGCAGGAGACGGCGGCGCTCGCGCGCCGGCTCGGCCTGCCGGTGGTGACCACGTTCATGGGGCGCGGGCTTTTGGAAGACGCGCCCGACGTGCTGGCCGGCACTTATCTGGGCGCCGCCGGCGATCCCGCCATCACCCGCCTGGTCGAGGACGCCGACGCCCTGCTGCTGCTCGGCGTCATCCTGTCCGACACCAATTTCGCGCTGTCGCAGCGCAAGCTCGACGCCCGCCGCACCGTGCTGGCGATGGGCCGCAGCGTGCAGATCGGGCATCACGTCTACAACGACCTGCCGCTCGACGCGCTGGTGAAGGCGCTCAGCACGCGCGCGCCCGCTGCCAAAAAGCGCGCGGCCCGCAAGCGCAAGCCGCTCCCCTACCCGCGCGGGCTCAAGGCCGACGATGCGCCGATCAAGCCGTCCGACATCGCCGCCGCCATCAACGACCTGTTCGACCGCCACGGCAAAATGCCGATGGCCGCCGACGTGGGCGACTGCCTGTTCACCGCCATGGAGATCGACAACACCGCGCTGGTGGCGCCCGGCTATTACGCCGGCATGGGCTTCGGCGTGCCGGCCGGCATCGGCGCTGCGGTCGCCACCGGCCGCCGCCCGCTCGTCCTGGTCGGCGACGGCGCCTTCCAGATGACCGGCTGGGAGCTCGGCAATTGCCGCCGCTACCGGCTCGACCCGATCGTGGTGCTGTTCAACAACCAGAGCTGGGAAATGCTGCGCGTGTTCCAGCCGGAATCGAAGTTCAACGATCTCGACGATTGGCACTTTGCCGATATCGCCTCATCGCTCGGCGGCACAGGCGAGCGGGTGGCGACGCGCGGCGCGCTCGCCGCGGCGCTCGAGCGCGCCATGGCGCGGCCCGGCAAATTTGCGCTGATCGAGGTGATGCTGCCGCGCGGCGTCACCTCCGACACGCTCGCCCGCTTCGTCGCCGGTTTCAAGGCGGCGCGGGAGCGCAGCACGCCGCCGTGAGCGGAAGGCTTGCGGCCAAATCAGGCGGCGGCCGGCTTGGCGACGGCGCGCACCGGCGGCTCGGTGTAGGTCACCTGCCCGCCCGGATTCTCGGTGACCGCGAAGGTCACGTAATATTCGATCTCTGGGTAGACGCCGTAGCGCGCCAGTATCCCATCGAGCCAGGGGCCCTGATAGAACGCCTTGGCGTCGACCAGGCTCTCCCATTGGTAGACGCCGCCGGCGACGCCGTTCTCGCCCCACATGAACTGCTTGCGGATGAGCCCCTTCACGTCGGCAAAGCCGGGCGCGATCTTGTGAAAGTGCGCGAGGCACTCGTTCTTGCCGATGGTGGGAGGCAGCTTGTAGCGCACGATGGCGGTAATCATGGGACCCTCCGGCGGCGAATGCTGCACGCCGTCTTAGCCGATTTCGCCCGGATGGCCTAGCCGCCCGCCCCTGCCGCGGCGCGCTCAATCGCTCTGCAAGATGACGTTCTTCACCATCGGATAAATTTGATTCTGCCAGGCGCGGCCGGCGAACACGCCGTAATGGCCGACGCCGGCCTGCATATGGTGACGCTTGCGGTAGGGCCGCAAGCCCGCGCACAGATCGTGCGCCGCGAGCGTCTGCCCGACCGCGCAGATGTCGTCGTTCTCGCCTTCCACCGTGAACAGCATGGTGCGCCTGATCGCCCTCGGCTCCACCTTGCGGTTTTGATAGGTCAACTGCCCGAGCGGCAGCACGTGCTCCTGGAACACCAGCTGCACGGTCTCCAGGTAGAATTCGGCGGTCAGATCGAGCACCGCGAAATACTCGTCGTAAAAGGCCTTGGTCTGGGCGGCTTTCACCTCGTCGCCCTTGCGCAGATGCTCGTAAAGCTCCCGATGCGCTTTCACGTGCCGCTCGATATTCATGCTCATGAAGGCGGCGAGCTGCACGAATCCGGGATAGACCTTGCGGCCGCCGCCGGCGTAGCGGCCGGGCACGCGCGCGATCAGGTTCTTCTCGAACCAGCCGATGTCCTTCGATTTGGCGAGCTCGTTGACCTTGGTCGGATTGATGCGGGTGTCGATCGGCCCCGCCATCAGCGTCATCGAGCGCGGCTGCGCCGGATGCTCGCTCTGCGCCATCACGCTCGCCGCCACCAGCGCGGCGACGCAAGGCTGGCACACCGCCACCATGTGCGCGCCGGGGCCGATCACCTCCAGAAAGCGGATCAGATGCGTGATGTAGTCGTCGAAGCCGAAGCGGCCGGCTGAGAGCGGGACATCGCGCGCATTGTGCCAGTCGGTGATGTAGACGTCATGCTCGGGCAGCATGGTACGCACGGTCGCGCGCAGAAGCGTGGCGAAATGGCCGGACAGCGGCGCGATCAAGAGCACGCGCGGCTGCGCTAGCTCGATATCCTTCTTGAAATGCAGCAGCGTGCCAAACGGCGTGCGGTCGGCGGCCTCTTCCGTCACCGCCACTTCGCGGTTGCCGACGGTAACGCTGACGATGCCGTAGGGCGGCCGCACATGGGTGAGCCCGGCGCGCGCGATCAGGTCGTAGGCGGCAGTGAGATTGGACAGCAGCGAGGGCCGCGCCGAGCCGTTGAGCTGCGTGCGGCCGCTCTTGGCGGCCATGCCGGCAAGCGCCCGCACCGGCACCATGATGTCGGCGTGAGCCTGATAGGCCTGATAGAGCATCCAATCCCCGGCGGCCCCGGCGGACCGCAGGGCAAAGCTAGTGCATTTGATTTTGCACTGCGAGATAAAATTCCGAGCGGCAGTGCCTGGGGAAAAGGCAGCTGGCGCGGGCTTTTGCACCACGGGAAACTATTGAACTGTCATAACTTTCGTCTAAGCTGCCACATGCCGGGCTGTTGACAAGGGACATTTGCGCCCCATGGCCAAGGCTACCCTAACGATCGCCAGCAAGAACTACGGCTCCTGGTCGCTGCGCGGCTGGCTGCTCTGCAAGTTGGCCGGGCTCGACTTCGCCGAGCAGATGGTCGCCAGCGACGACCCCTCCACCCGCGCCGAATTGCTGCTGCTGTCGCCCTCCTTCCTGGTGCCCTGCCTCACCCATAACGGCATCAAGATCTGGGACACGCTGGCGATCGCCGAATACCTCAACGAGATCATGCCCGACGCCGGCCTGTTGCCGAGCGACCGCGCCGCGCGCGCGCATTGCCGCTCGATCTCGGGCGAGATGCATTCCGGATTTTCCAATCTGCGCTCGGCGCTGCCGATGAATCTGAAGGCGCATCATCCCGGCTTCAAGGTGTGGGCCGGCGCGCAGGCCGACATCGACCGCATCGTCTTCATCTGGCGCGAATGCCTCGACACGCACGGCGGCGTCTATCTGTTCGGGCCGAAGCCGACCATGGCCGACGCCATGTTCGCGCCGGTGGTGACGCGCTTCCTCACCTATGACGTCAAGCTCGACGCCGACTGCGCCGGCTATTGCGAGGCCGTGATGGCGATGCCGGCGATGCAGGAATGGCTGGAGGGCGCCAAAGCCGAGCCGGACGAGGTGGTGGAGCTGGATGTGGAATTTTAGAGCAGTGCAATCGCCGCGCCGCCGAGCGCGCTGAGCAGCACCACCAGCCAGGGCGGCGTTTTCCACATGAACAGCAGCAGGAAGGCCGCGACCGCCAAGGCGAAATCGTAGGGGCCCATGATGGCCGAGGTCCACACCGGGCGATAGAGCGCGGCGAGCAGCAGGCCGACCACCGCCGCATTGACGCC
>Ga0335081_10009664_pt1 | contig 15545 bp, 15 predicted proteins | sample Lox_Sample_35_FD_206713 | JGI IMG/M metagenome (GOLD analysis project Ga0335081, IMG submission 206713) | Soil microbial communities from Loxahatchee National Wildlife Refuge, Florida, United States - Lox_Sample_3.5 | ecosystem: Environmental > Terrestrial > Soil > Wetlands | place: USA... | reverse complement strand
ATCTTCACGGCCGTTTTCACTGGCTTCCGGGACCAGCGATCACCGCCACCTGACCACTATAGGACGAACGTGTATTCGATCACGGGCGACACGCCGAAAGCGGCCCGGAAAACCAGGAAATAAAGGCCCCGTACGGGGGCGGGACCCGGTGCGGACGGACCCTGGCGCGGAGACGGACCTAGAGCCCGGGCGAAACCTGGAGCCGGGGCGGCATCTAGGGCTGGCCGGCACCTGGGGCTGGCCTCGGTGCGGACGGGACCGGGGCGGCGACGGACCTGGGGCGGGCCCCGATAATTAGCGGGTCTAACATCAGCAGCAACTGACCCCGAATTCCCCGGTGCATGAGGAGCTCCGTGATGCCGCTCGACGAGGACGTGGCCCGGCTCGCCAAGGGCAAGAACCTGGCCACGGTGGTGACCTTGATGCCGGATGGGCAGCCGCAGGCGCTGCTCACCTGGGTCGACGCCGACGACGAGCACGTCCTGGTCAACACCGAACCGCAGCGGCAGCGGGCCAGGAACGTCGCCCGCGACCCGCGCATCACCGTGCTGATCCACAGCGAGGATCCCCAGGACTGGGCCGAGGTGCGGGGACACGTGGCGGAGACGGTCGACGGCGACGATGCCCGGCGGCACATCGACGAGTTGTCGCGCAAGTACACCGGGCACGACTTCACCGCGCCGGTCGGCCCGCACGGCCGGGTGATCCTCAAGGTCACGCCGGACAAGGTCAACACCCCGCGCCTGCTCGGGCGCTAAGGGCCGGTTACCGGCAGCGGCGGGCACTGGAAACCCCTTAGCCGCTGTGGCATCGCACGGCTGCGGCCTCAGCGCAGGCTCTGCGGCACCTTGAAGGTGTCGCAGACGGCCCGCCACACGACCTTGGCGTCCATGCCGTCCGCCAGGGCGCGCTCGACCGTGCGCCCGCCGAGCTGATCGAACACAAAGTCCTTGGCCACGCTCTGCGCGTAGGCATCACCGAACTGCGTGTTCATCCGGTCCCAGAATTCCGTCAGCCGCACGCGCCCAGGTTACTGCCGCCGCCGGGTCGTGAGTGCCGCGGCGGCGGGGAGCACATGGATGCTGGCCAGCCGGCATCCCGGGCGACTTTTCGCCCGATGTGTCGTTATTGAATACGTGGGAAGTAGACGGGCAAGGCGCACCTCGTGATCTTGGTCGTGCGCCGTCCGACCAGAGCGCCGGCATAGCGGGCCGGCCGTGGCGGACATGGCACGTGATGGAGGGCGGATGGTCGCGCCGACGGGGGTCAACGAGGAGCTTCCTGGCGAGCCGCCGAAGGCCGGGCGGGCCGGGCGGGCCGGGGCAGAGCCCGCGGAGCCGCAGGCAGCCGAGGCGAAGACGGCCGAGACCGAGACGCCTGAAGAGCAGGCTGACCTGGCCAGGCCTATACCAGCCGAGGCGGTCCCTCCGCAGGGCGGGCCGGCGGAGGAAGAAAGAGTGCCGCCCGGGCCGGCGGATGCGACCTCGGCCCGGGCCGAGACACCCGAGACGCCCGAGACAGAGCCACCTGGGGAAACCGGGGACTGGGAGGCCGAGGAGGGCAGCCGGGACGTCCGCCCGCTTGCGGTGGTCGGCATCATCCTCGGCGTCATCGCCCTGGTCGGGGTGGCCGCGGGGGTGCTGGTCGTGGTCACGCACGGGTTCCGGCCCAAGACGGTGGTCACCGTCACCTACCGGCCAGCCGCCGTGTTCGGGCTGCGGCCCGGCCAGTGCGTCAACACCGGGCCGGACGCCCTCAAGCCCACCGTGCTGTCGTGCGCGCGCCCGCACGATGCCGAGGTGTTCGCCGTCTTCACCCTGCCGGCCGCGCCGTGGCCCGGCACGTCGGCGGTGCGGATGGACGCGGACAACGGCTGCGCCAGCCGGTTCGGCAGCTACGTTAACCCGCAGCTCGCGACGGCCGGCCTGGCCCAGGAATTCGTCTACCCGAACCGGGACGCCTGGCAAGCCGGCCAGCGCACCGTGGTCTGCGAGGTCAGCGCGGCGGACGGGCGGCTCACCGGTTCGGTCCGCGCGAACGGGTGACCCACTCGCCGTGCCGCATCACCGCACGCAGCCCGAACGTCTCGTCGCAGACCACGAGGTCCGCGTCCAGGCCCGGGCACAGGGCGCCGGTGCGGCCGGCCAGGCCGAGCAAGCGGGCCGGATTGGTGCTGGCCGCGGCGGCCACGTCGGTGACCGGCAGGCCGGCCGCGACGGCGTGCCGGACGACGCTGGCCATGGTGGCGGTCGAGCCGGCGATCGCACCGGACACGCGGGGCCCGGCATCGGCACCAGGCCCGGCATCGGTGCCAGGCCCGGTACCGGCGGCGAGGCGCGCCACTCCCCCGGCCACGTCGACCCACATCGAACCGAGCCGGTAACGGCCATCCGGCATCCCGGCCGCCGCCATCGCGTCGGTGATCAGGACCAGCCGGCCGGGACCTGCCGCCCGGGCCACCAGGCGGATCGCGGTGTCGTGCAGGTGCACGCCGTCGGCGATCACCTCGCAGCTGACCTCGTCCCGGTCGAGCAGCGCGCCGACCGGGCCCGGCTCGCGGTGATGTAGCGGGCGCATACCGTTGAACAGGTGCGTGGCGTGGCTCGCGCCGGCGTCGACGGCCGCCGCGGTGACGTCCGCGGTGGCGTCGGTATGACCGACCGCGGCGATGACCCCGGCCTGGGCCGCCGCCGTGATCAGGTCGGTGGCGCCGGGGAGTTCGGGGGCCAGGGTGATGACGCGCAACTGCCCGGCGGCCGCCGCGTCCAGCGAGGCGAAGGCGGCGACGTCGGGCGCGATCATGTGCCGCGGATCCTGGGCTCCGCACCTGGCCGCGGCGAGAAACGGCCCCTCCAGGTGGAGGCCGGCGATCTCGCCATCGGCGGCCAGGCCGGCCAGCATCGCGGCCCGGGCCTCCAGGTCGGCCAGCGGCGCGGTGACCAGGCTGGCCAGCATGGTGGTGGTGCCGTTCCGGCGGTGGAACTCCGCGGCGCGCCTGGCGTCCTCGGCCGTTCCCTCGGTGAACGACGTGCCGCCGCCGCCGTGCACGTGCATGTCGACGAATCCCGGCAGCACCCAGGCGCCGCCCAGGTCGGTGCGGGGAAGCCTGGTCGGCGCGGGCGGCTCGCCCGGGCCGACCGCATCGATACGGCTCCCGGCGAGCCGGATCCAGCCGGGGCTGAGCACGCCTTCCGGCGTGACCACGCGGCCGCCGGACAGCACGCCAGACGGGGACAGGCTCATCCAGTGAGGATGACAGACCGGGACAGGGCGCGGGGCTGGTCCGGGTCGATGCCCTTCCGCTCGGCGAGCGCGGCGGCGAGCCGCTGCGCCCCGATCAGCGCGACGAGTGGGTCGGCGTCCGAGGCGATCACGGTGGCCCCGGTGCGGCCGGCGTCGGCGAGCAGGCCGGACGGCACCTCGCCGAGCGCCCATACCACGGTGTTCTCGTCGCTGACGCTGATCGGACCGTGCCGGTATTCCATCGCCGGATACGACTCGGCCCAGGTACGCGAGGCCTCGCGTAGCTTCAGCGCCGCTTCGTCGGCCACCGGGGCGGCCCAGCCGCATCCGAGGAACGTGAACTCGGCCCGTTCGGCCCATTCCGGCGGCAACGGGCGGGCCACCTCACGCTCGGCCTCAGCCGGCAGGGACCGGACATCTGTCCCTAGCTGCGCCCGGAGCAGGACAATCGAGCTGGTGACGAACCGGCTGGAGACCACCGAACGCTCATCGGCGAAGTCGAGCAGGACCACGTGACGGGCCTCGCGGGCGAGCGGCGCGTCCGGGTCGGCGGTGATGGCGGTCGCCGGGGCGTCCCGCGGCGCGGCGCGCAGGGCGCCGAGCACTTCGGTGGTGGTGCCGGTGCGGGAGATGTACAGCAGGCGGTCGTACCGCCGGACGGCGGGCACCTCCGACGCGGGGAAGGCGTCGGTCTCGCCCTGGCCCGCGGCCTCGCGCAGGGCCGCGTAGCAGCGCGCGACGTTGAGCGACGAGCCGCAGCCAATCGCGGCGACCCGCTCCCCTGTCGCCGGGAGCGCGGTTCCCGACAAACGCGCCATCTCGATCGCCCTGGACCAGCATCCGGGCTGGCTGGCGATCTCATCGGTCAGATAGCTCATCACGCCGCCCGACGCATTCGCGATACAGCGGGGAGCGGAATTTTGTCAGCAGCCACCCGGCGGACCGGGGACGCCGGGGCCGGCCGCGGGCTGATAGACGATCCCGGTCACCACGGTGCGCTGCACGGCGCCGAGGTGCACCACGTACCACACGCCCCGCCAGGAGATCAGCGAGGCGATGCCGAACGACCGTTCCTGACCGTGCACGCGGTACACGACGCGGGCGCCGGGCACGTGCCAGTACCCGATCTTGTTGGCGCACGCGCCCGGGTAGACCCAGGCCGCGTAGTTCCCGGGCACGACGACCCGGTCCAGGCGCGCGCCGGAGCCCACCAGGCGGTGCGCCGCGCGGACGTCGAGGACGAAGTCGGACCAGAGCCGGTCCCGCCAGTCGGGGACGGGGTACGGAATCGCCTTCACCTGCTGGTACGCCGCGAGAGGGAAGAAGCCGGGCCGGGCGAGACGCGGGTTCCCCGTGGTCACCGCCAGCCACAGATCGGCCATCGCGTTACCGAAAGCGGCCGTGCGCGTGCCCGGGAAGGCGCGGGTCTGCGGCAGCGCGCCCGCGCCCGGCGCTACCGGCCGGGCGGACGGGGACGCGCTGGCGGTAGCGCGCGGGGTCACGCTCGCCGTCGGCGGCGCCGATTTCGCCGCGGGCGATCCGGTCCCGGCGGCGCTCGCCTTCGCGGTCGGGGGTGGCTGACCTGGCGAACCGCTGCACCCGGCCAGCAGGACCGCCGCGGCCAGCGAGACGGTCGCGGCCAGCGAGACGGTCGCGGCCAGGGCCGATTGCCGGGACAACCGCATTGCTGCCACCCGCCGCGCATCCGTTCAGAGGTCCGAGTGCAGCCGAGACTACTGCAGCGCCCGGCCAGGAATGTCGGTGGGGCGAGGCAGTATGGAGGGATGGCAAGAAATTCGTCCGTGACCGGCGACGACCCGCGCGACGGGTTCTCGCCGGCTACCCGGGCGTGGTTCGACGGGGCGTTCGCGGAGCCGACACAGGCCCAGGCGGGGGCGTGGCGGGCGATCGGCAAGGGCGAGGACACGCTGGTCGTCGCGCCGACCGGTTCGGGCAAGACGCTGGCCGCGTTCTTGTGGGCGATCGACAAGCTGGCGGCATCACCACCCGCCGACCCGAAACGGCGCACCCGGGTGCTCTATATCTCCCCGCTCAAGGCGCTCGCCGTGGATATCGAGCGGAACCTGCGCGCCCCGCTGACCGGGATCGGGCACGCCGCGCACCGGCTGGGCCTGGACGAGCCGGACATCGCGGTGGCGGTGCGCACCGGCGACACCGCCGCCGAGGAACGCAGGAAGCTGGCCGCCAAGCCGCCTGACATCCTCATCACCACGCCCGAGTCGCTTTTCCTGCTGCTCACCTCGCAGGCCAGGGAGACCCTGCGCGGGGTCGAGACGGTCATCGTGGACGAAGTGCACGCCGTCGCCGGCAACAAGCGCGGCGCCCACCTCGCGCTGTCCCTCGAGCGCCTCGACGCGCTGCGGGGGGACGCACCCCCCGCCCAGCGGGTGGGGCTTTCCGCGACCGTGCGTCCGGTCGAGGAGGTGGCCACGTTCCTCGGCGGCACCCGCACGGTCACCGTGGTGCAGCCACCCAGCCCCAAGCGCATCGAGCTGCAGGTCGTCGTCCCGGTGGAGGATATGACCGAGCTCGACACGATGCCGGGCCGCGGCACCGGCGAGGACGAGCAGAACCAAGCGCCGCGGCGGTCGATCTGGCCGCACGTGGAGGAGCGGGTGCTCGACCTGATCGAGCAGCACAAGTCCACGATCGTGTTCGCGAACTCGCGGCGGCTGGCCGAGCGGCTGTGCGGCCGGCTCAATGAACTGGCGGCCGAGCGAACTGAGGCCGCCGACGAGGCGAAGCTGGCCCGCGCCCGGCCCCCGGCCGAGATGATGGCGCAGGCGGGTACCGGAGCGGGCGCGCCCGCGGAGGTCGCCCGGGCGCACCACGGCTCGGTGTCCCGGCAGGAGCGGACGGAGATCGAGGAGGCGCTCAAGGCGGGCCGGCTGCCGGCCGTGGTGGCCACCTCCAGCCTGGAACTGGGCATCGACATGGGCGCGGTGGACCTGGTCGTGCAGGTCGAGGCGCCGCCTTCGGTGGCCAGCGGGCTGCAGCGGGTCGGCCGGGCCGGCCACAACGTGGGCGACGTCTCCCGCGGCATCATCTTCCCCAAGTACCAGGGCGACCTGGTCCAGTCGGCCGTGGTGGCCGAGCGCATGCGGGCGGGCGCCATCGAGGAGCTGAAGATCCCGCACAACCCGCTGGACGTGCTGGCCCAGCAGATCGTCGCGATGACGGCGGTCGACGACTGGCTGGTGGACGAGCTCGAGCAGACGGTCCGCAAGGCCGCGCCGTTCGGCGGGCTGACCAGGCCGATCCTGGAAGCGGTACTGGACATGCTGGCCGGGCGCTACCCGGGCGAGGAGTTCGCCGGGCTGCGGCCGCGCATCGTCTGGGACCGGGTGGCGGGCACCATACGGGCCCGGCCCGGCGCCCAGCGGCTGGCCGTCACCAGCGGCGGCACCATCCCCGACCGCGGGCTGTTCGGCGTGTTCCTCGCCTCGGATAGCTCTGCTCCTCCCACACGGACCCACCCTCATCAGCCGCGCCGGGTCGGCGAGCTCGACGAGGAGATGGTGTATGAGTCGCGGGTCGGCGACGTGTTCGTGCTCGGCGCCAGCTCGTGGCGGATCGAGGACATCACGCCGGACCGGGTGCTGGTCACGCCCGCGCCGGGGCAGCCGGGCAAGCTCCCGTTCTGGCACGGTGACACCCCGGGGCGGCCCGCCGAGCTCGGCCGGGCCATCGGCGCGGCCTGCCGTGAGCTGTCCGCGGCCGGGGAACTGTCGGCAACGGCCAAGCTGGAGCGGGCCGGCCTCGACGCGCTGGCGGCGCGGAACCTGATCAGGTACCTCGCCGAGCAGCGGGCGGCCACCGGCTACGTGCCCGACGACCGGACGCTCGTAGTGGAGCGGTTCCGGGACGAGCTCGGCGACTGGCGGGTGGTGCTGCACAGCCCGTACGGCGACCGGGTCCACGCGCCGTGGGCGCTGGCCATCGCGGCCCGGCTGCGCGAGCGGTACGGCGGCATGGACGTCCAGGCGCTGCACACCGACGACGGGATCATCATCCGGGTGCCTGACTCGGACGAGCCGCCGCCCACCGGGATCGCGCTGCTCGACCCGGACGACGTCGGCGACCTGGTCACCCAGGAGGTCGGCGCCAGCGCGCTGTTCGCGTCCAGGTTCCGCGAGTGCGCCAGCCGGGCGCTGCTGCTGCCGCGGCGTAACCCGGGCCAGCGCACGCCGCTGTGGCAGCAGCGGCAGCGCTCCGCGCAGCTGCTCGAAGTGGCCAGCCAGTACCCGGCGTTCCCGATCGTGCTCGAGACCGTCCGGGAGGTGCTCCGGGACGTCTTCGACGTGCCGGCGCTGACCGGGCTGCTCCGCGACATCGCGGCCCGCAAGGTGCGCGTGGTGGAGGTGGAGACGCAGACACCCAGCCCGTTCGGTAAGTCCCTGTTGTTCAGGTACGTGGGCGCGTTCATGTACGAGGGTGACGCGCCGCTGGCCGAGCGCCGGGCGCAGGCCCTGTCGCTCGACCCGGCCCTGCTGGCCGAGCTGCTCGGCCAGGACGGGCTGCGTGAGCTGCTCGACCCGGCCGTGATCGCGGAGACCGAGCGCGACCTGCAGCACCTGTCGGTATCCCGGCGCTGCCGCGACCTGGAGGGGGTCGCCGATCTGCTGCGCACGGCCGGGCCGCTGACCGCGGACGAGGTGGCGGAGCGGTGCGCCGAGCCCGGGGCCGCGCACGACTGGCTCGGGGAACTGTCGGCGGCGCGCCGCATCATCGCCGTGCGGATCGCGGGCCAGCCGATGCAGGCCGCGATCGAGGACGCGGGGCGGCTGCGGGACGCGCTCGGGGTGCCGCTGCCGGTCGGCGTGCCCGAGGCGTTCACCGAACCGGTGGCGGACCCGCTCGGCGACCTGATGGCCAGGTACGCGCGGACGCACGGCCCGTTCAGCGCCGACGCGGTGGCCGGGCGGTACGGGCTCGGCGTGGCCGTGGTGACCCTGGCGCTGCGGCGGCTGGCGGCGGGCGGCCGTGTGGTCGAGGGCGAGTTCCTGCGGGCCGATCTGGCCGGGGCCGGGAACACCGAGTGGTGCGACGCCGAGGTGCTGCGGCTGCTGCGGCGGCGGTGCCTGGCCCGGCTGCGCAAGGAGGCCGAGCCGGTGCCGCCCGAGGTGCTGGCGAGGTTCCTGCCCGCCTGGCACGGGATCGGCGGCGCGGGTGGCCCGGGTCGGCGGCGGGCGGACGCAGGCGCGGTGCTCGAGGTGATCGAGCGGCTAGGCGGGGCGCCGGTGCCGGCCTCGGCGCTGGAGACGCTGGTGCTGCCCGGGCGGGTACCGGGCTACTCCCCCGCCCTGCTGGACGAGCTGACGTCGGCGGGCGAGATCGTCTGGGCCGGGGCCGGCGCGCTGCCCGGCGGCGACGGCTGGCTGGTGCTCGCGCCCGCCGACGGCGCGTCGCTGCTGCTGCCCGAGCCGGCCGAGGTGAGCATGACCCCGCTGCATTCGGCGGTGCTCGAGGCGCTCGGCGGGGGCGGGGCGCTGTTCTTCCGTATGCTCAGCGACCGGGTCGGCGGCTTGCTGGACGGCCCGCACCCCACCGACGCCGAGGTCGCCGACGCGATCTGGGATCTGGTCTGGGCCGGCCTGCTCACCAACGACACGCTCGGCCCGCTCCGGGTGCTGCTCAGCGGCGGGGCATCGCGGCGGGCCGCCGTGCCAGCACGCGTCTCCGGGTCCGTGCCGCGGCCGCGTCCGGGCCGGGGCGGCCGCTACGGCTTCGGCCGCCCGTCGATGCCGACGCGCACCGGGCCGCCCACGGTCAGCGGCCGCTGGTCGCTGCTGCCGCCGCGCGATCCTGGGGGCGACGTCGACCCCACGCTGCGAGCGCACGCGCTCGCGCTGACCTTGCTCGAGCGGCACGGCGTGCTGACCAGGGGCGCAGTGGCCGCCGAACGGATCGCGGGCGGCTTCGCCGCTGTCTACCCGGTGCTGCGGGCGATGGAGGAAGCCGGCCAGGCCCGGCGGGGCTATTTCGTCGAGGGCCTGGGCGGGGCACAGTTCGCGTTGCCCGGCGCAGTGGACCGGATGCGGGCGCTGGCCGAGCCGAAGAACAACACATCTCCCGAACGGGCCCTGGTACTTGCGGCCGCGGACCCGGCTCAGCCCTACGGGGCGGCGCTGCCCTGGCCGGACCGCCCGGGCGAGACGCCATCGTCGCACCGGCCCGGACGCAAGGCGGGCGCGCTGACCGTTCTGGTCGACGGGTCGCTGGTGCTGTACGTCGAGCGCGGCGGGCGGACCCTGCTGTCCTGGACCGATGATCCGGAGCGGCTGGCGCCCAGCGCGGTGGCGCTGGCCACGGCGGTCCGGGACGGCGCGCTCGGGCGGCTGACGGTGGAACGCGCCGACGGGGAGCGCGCCGGCGGCGACTCGCCGCTGACACAGGCCCTGGAGGCAGCCGGGTTCCGGCCCACGCCGCGCGGACTTCGGCTCCGGGCCGGGTAGGCTTCGCCCGGCCGGTGATGCCTGAGCGCCACGCGACGGCGCGGCCGGACAGGTAGGGTTGCCCACGTATGACGGCGTTCCCTGTGGGGGGATGATGACAGAGCACCCATCTGGCCCGGGCCGGGACAACGACTGGAACCGCAGCTACGGTTCCGGCGAGCAGTATCCCGGTGAGCAGTACTACGGTTCGGGCTCGTCCGGATCGTCCCGGTCAGGTTCGGACGGTAGCGGATACGGCGGCTACGGGAGCCCGGGGCAGGGCGCTTCTGGCTACGGGGCCGGCGGCCAGGGCAGCGGCGCGGGCGCCGCGCGTCCCGCGCCGGGGACGCCCGGGCAGCCTGGCGCACCTGGGCCGGGCATGCCGACCGCCCCGATCTGGCAGGCCGCACCGGGCCAGGGCGCGTCGGCGCCGGGTACCCCAGGGCAGGGAGTTCCCGGGCAGGGAGTTCCCGGGCAGGGGCTACCCGGGCAGGGCGGGTTCGCGGCGGGCTCGATGCCTGGCGGAGCGCCGGGCGGGGTGCAGCCGATGGGTCCGCCGGCCGGAACGTCGCGGGGCGCGGACTCGCGGGGCTTCTTGAGCGCGCTGTTCGACTTCAGCTTCACCTCGTTCGTGACCACCCGGATCATCAAGGTCCTCTACGTCCTGATCACGGTGCTGGTCTCCCTGGTGGCGCTGTTCTACACGATCATCGCGTTCCGGCTGAGCACGGGGTTCGGCCTCCTGGTGCTGATCATCGGGGACCCGCTGTACATCATCATCGTGATGGCGTTCTGGCGGCTCGTCCTGGAGGCGTTCGTGGTGGTGTTCCGGATAGCCGAAGACGTCCGGGCCATGCGCGAGCGCGGCGGCCGCTGAAGTCGGTGAAGATTAGGGCTTGCTACCGCTAACTCATCGATATATGTTGCTGCTATGAGTACGCGGGCGATGCAGGAAGCGACGTTCCTGATCCTGACCGCACTGGCGTCGGGCACGCAGCACGGGTACGGGATCATCTCAGACGTCGCGGACATCTCAGGCGGCCGGGTCACGCTGCTGGCCGGGACGCTGTATACCGCGCTGGAACGGCTCCGCGCGGACGGGCTGATCGGGGTGGACCGCGAGGAGATCGTGGACAACCGGCTGCGCCGCTACTACCGGCTTACGCCGGACGGCGAGAAGCGGCTGGCCGCCGAGGCGAGCCGGCTGCACTCCCACGCCACCGCGGCGCTGCGGCGGCTGAACCTGAACCTGGCTGGAGGCGCGGCATGAGCGAGCCCGAGGAGCCCGCGCTGAGCATCAGCGAGTCGGCGAGCCTGGAGCGCGGGTACCGGCGGCTGCTGGCGTGGTACCCCGGATGGTTCCGGCGGGATAACGAGGACGAGATCCTCGCGGTGCTGATGGCCTGCGCCCAGGACGGCCAGGCGCGGCCCAGCCGCGAGGCTACCCTCGACCTGATCAAGGGCGCGGTGCGGATGCGGCTGCGGCCACGGCCCGGACAGCCGCGCGCGGTGCGCGCCGCGGTCCGGCTGATGTACGTCGGCGCGCTGGCCGAGCTGGGCGCGCTGTTCACGATCATCATGACGGCCGCGGGGGTCAGGGCCGCCGTGGCCCGGAGCGCTCCGGCGTCGGTGGACATCATGGGCCTGCACATCCTGGCGAACGAGGTCCTCGCGCCAATCGCGATCGTCGTGTGGCTCGTCCTGGCCCGCATGATCACCCTGCGGCGGGACGCGGCCAGGATCTCCGTCGCGGCGTTCTTCGGCCTGATCACCCTGACCATGCTCGCGTCGCTGTCCGCCAGCGGACCGGCGTACGCCATGGCCGACTTCACCGCCGGAATGGTGCTCTGGCTCATCTCCACGGTATCGATGGTGCTGGTATTCACGCCGGCCTCGAACCGGTACTTCCGTCCCGAGCCGGAGCTGGTCGGCCCGGCCGGGTAAGAACACCCGTTTCTGCATGCGGAACACGCCCTCGATGACCGGGGGCGTAACCGCCTAGGCTCGGGGCTGTGACAGCTGAGCGGGACCGGGCGGCCAAGGCCCGGCGGATGGAAGAGGTCATCCGCGGTTACTTCGACGCCTGCAACACGGGCGACGCGGACGCGGTGGCCACGTTCTTCGCCCCGGGCGCGGTGCACTACTTCCCGCCGGACATGTACGAGGGGCCGTTCCGCGGCGGCGACACCATCGGCGCGAAGTGGTCCTGGGCGGTGCGGACGCTGGGCTCGCGCTGGACCGTCGACGAGATCATCTGCGACCCGGACTCCGGCCGGGCGGTGATCGAGTGGACGCACGAGAAGACCAAGGCGGGCGTGGTGCTGCGGGGCGACGAGTGGTACCACTTCGACCCGGACAGCGGGCTGATCGCGGAGATCCGCGCCTACTACGCCTCGCCGCAGGCGACCGGCCTGGACCGGCTGGAGCTCGCCGGGTACCCGTACGCCGAGCGCGGTTATGCCGCCAGTGAGTGAGTACCGGGGGCTGCTGCTCGACATCGGCGGCGTGGTCCACAACACCGGCGTGCGCATGGTGGAGCGACTGGCCCGGCGCGAACCCGCCATGCGGCCGGTCATCGAGGAGATCGGCGGGATCGCCAGCGACCGGGATGAGCTCTGGCAGCGGATGCTGCGCCGCCAGGTGACCGAACGGGACTACTGGGCGCAGCGGGCCGCCGAGCTCGGCGCCGCGGTGGGCGAGACCTGGGACACCCGGGCCCTGATGGACCGGTTCTACGCGCTGCCTGAGCAGGAGTGGCTGTGCGCCGGGACCATCGAGCTGATGACCGACGCCAAGGCGGCCGGGCTGCGGGTGGGCGCGCTGACCAACGACATGACCGCGTTCCACGGGCCCGAATGGGTGGCTCGCCAGCAGCACCTGAAGCTGTTCGACGTGATCGTCGACGCCAGCCTGACCGGGGTGATGAAGCCGGACCCGCGCGCCTTCCGCGGCGGCGCGGAGGCGCTCGGCCTGCCCGCGGAGCAGATCGTGTACCTCGACGACATGCCCTGGAACGCCGAAGGCGCCCGCCAGGCGGGGATGACCGCCGTCCGGGTGCCGTGGGACGACCCCGTCCCCGCCATCGACACCGCCAGAGAGCTGCTCAGGCTCGGTCCTCGCTAACAAAAGGAGCAGGCATGCCGCTAGTCCGCATCGACATCATGGAGGGCCGCCCGCCGGAGAAGATCCGCGAGCTGCACAGCCGGGTCGCCGCGCTGGTCGCGGAGATCCTGGACACGCCGATCGAGCGGGTCCGTACTTACATCACCCAGTTCCCGCCGGAGGGCTGGGGCATCGGCGGGGTGCCCGCCGACGTGTCCCGCGCCGACGAGGTGGCGGCCCGGCGCGAGGCGGCAGCCGAACGCGCCGGTTCATGACGGAGGCCGGCCCCCCCGCGAGCCAAAGGGCGCGGGTGGCGACTGGACTGACGAGCGACGAAGGAGCGAGGAGGGAAGGAGCCGCCTCAAGCGCGCCCGGAGGCGAGCGGGGAATAGGAGTCGTCGTCGGGGCGACCGGCACGATCGGGCAGGCCGTGATCCGGCGGCTGACCGCGCGCGGGATGCCGGTGCTCGCGGTGGCGCGCGGCCAGGACGACCTGACCAAGCTCGCGTCAGCCGATGAGCTGGTCACGCCGTGCCCGGCCGACATCGGGAGCAACGACGCGATCGGGGCCATCGGCGCGGCGCTGGCCGGGTGCGACGGGCCGGTGCGGATGGCGGTGTTCGCGGCCGGGCTACCGGTCCGCGGCTCGGCCGACACCATCGACCCTGACGCGCTCGCCGTCGGCAGCAACATCAAGGTCGGCGGTCTGCTGCGGCTGCTGCACGCGGTCCGCGACCGGCTGGTCCCCGGTTCGCGGTTCGTGACGTTCGCCGGCTCGCTCGGCCTGGAGCCGCGCGCGCACGAGGCCGGCCCCGGTGCGGTCAACGCCGCCGTGTTCAACCTGATGCGCCAGATCAGCTTGCTCTACGGGCCCCGCGGTGTCACCACGCACACGCTCAGCCCCGGCCCGGCCGACACGCCCAGGCTGCGCCGGATCGTGGCGGCGGTCGCCGCCGAACGGGGCGCCGACGAGCACGACATCTGGCAGGAGTACGTCGCACAGAACTCGCTGGGCCGGCTGCCCACCGCCGACGAGCTGGCCTGGGCAGTGGAGATGCTGCTCGCCCCGGAGGCCGGCATCCTGCACGGCAGCGTGCTCTACCTCGACGCGGGCGGCCACCGCGGGATCCACTGAGAGCCGGCCGGCCGGGCGGGCACCCGGCCCGTTAGGCGCCATAACCAAGCCGGCGGGAGATGACGCGAGCGGACTCGACCACCAGCGTGGTGGTCCGGCGCATCATCGCGCGCATTCGGGCGCTGTCGCCGACGACGCTGACCGAGGCCATGACCGTGCCGTCCCGGCCGCGGATCGGCGCGCCCACCGAGACGATGCCGCGGTGACCTTCCTCCTGGTTCTGCGCCCAGCCGCGCTCGGCCACCGCGGCCAGCTCGGCCAGCAGCCGGTTCTTGTCGGTGATCGTCCACGGCGTCTGGGCCACCGGCCGCCAGTCCGCCAGCCGACGGCTCAGCTCGTCCGGCGGCAGCGCGGCCAGCAAGATCTTGCCCGAGCTCGTCCAGTGCGCCGGCAGCCGGTGCCCGACCTGGCGGAAGACCGGCAGCAGGTTGTGGCTCTCGAGCCGTTCCACGTACACCACCTCGAGCCCGTCGAGCACGGCCACGTGCACCATCTCGCCGGTCTCGTGCCGCAGCGTGGCGATCACCGGGAGCGCGGCCTGGTGCAAGTCCACGTGCTCGGTCACGTTGCTGCCCAGCTCGTACAGGACCAGGCCGAGCCGGTACCGGCCCGGGGTGCTGCCCCGCTCCAGCAGCCGCTCGGCCGTCAGCGTGGTCACCAGCCGGTGCACGGTGCTCTTGCCGAGGCCGAGCTGGCGGGCGAGTTCGGTGATGCCGAGCTCCTGGCCGGCCCGGGAGAACGCGCGGAGCACCCGGGCCGCGTTGCGCACCGATGTCAGCGTGGCCCGGCTCGCCTGGTCGGCCGCTGTGCCGTCGGCTGGGGCTGGCTCGGTGAGGGTCATGAGGCTCACCGTAGCTCTGTTCCGCTCTGCGGGACAACATCCTTGGATTGGCAGGCAGCCGCGTCGTACGGTCTGGGCACATCCCACGCCTGGGGGTTATGTGGCACAGATCCTGTGGTTCGAGAACTGCCAGCCCGCCGACGCCCCGGAACTCGGCGGCAAGAACGCCTCCCTCGGCACCCTGCTCGGCGCGGGGCTGCCGGTTCCCCCCGGCTTCGCGGTCTCGGCCGACTGCTATCGCAAGGCGCTGGCCGACGGCGGGCTCACCGGGGAGATCGACGCCCTGATCACAGCGACCGACGCGCGCGATACCGCCTCCGTGACGGCCGCCGGGGAACGAGCCCGGGCGCTGATCGCCGCGCTGCCGATGCCCGCGGACCTGGACGCCGCGATCCGCGGCGCGTACGCGCGGCTGTGCGAGCAGTGCGGGGACGCCCGCCTGCCGGTCGCGGTGCGGTCGTCGGCGACCTGCGAGGACCAGCCGGACGCGAGCTTCGCCGGCGAGCACGACACGTACCTGTGGGTGCGCGGCGGCGATTCGGTCGTCGCGCACGTGCAGCGCTGCTGGGCGAGCCTGTTCACCGACCGGGGCATCGCCTACCGGCTGGAGCGAGGATACGGCCGGGCCAGCGTGGCCATGAGCGTCGGCGTGCAGCAGATGGTCCGGCCGCGGGCGGCCGGGGTGGCGTTCACCCTCAACCCGCTGAACGGCGACCGGTCGCAGATCGCCATCGACGCGTCCTGGGGCTTCGGCGAGGCCGTGGTCAGC
>Ga0335081_10009663_pt1 | contig 15546 bp, 14 predicted proteins | sample Lox_Sample_35_FD_206713 | JGI IMG/M metagenome (GOLD analysis project Ga0335081, IMG submission 206713) | Soil microbial communities from Loxahatchee National Wildlife Refuge, Florida, United States - Lox_Sample_3.5 | ecosystem: Environmental > Terrestrial > Soil > Wetlands | place: USA... | reverse complement strand
AGACCTGCGTCGACGGCCAGTTCAAGGACTCGATGGACTGCCCCGACGCGTGCGACGAGCAGCTCGGCTGCGTGCTGTGCGTGCCGAACACCGGCACGTGCAACGGCAACGACTCGCACGCCTGCAACTCGATGGGGACGGGCTACGTCGACACCACGTGCGATCCGGTGCAAGGGGAGAGCTGCGACGCGACCATGGGCGTGTGCACCGGTGCGTGCGCGCCGCTGACGCTCGGCCTGTCCTACATCGGCTGCGAGTACTTCCCGACCGTCACCGGCAACCTCGTCGGCAACAACTTTGACTTCGCGGTCGCGATCGCCAACACCGGGAGCCAGCCCGCGATGGTGACGATCGAGGACGGCGCGCTGACCTCGCCGATGACCGTGACCGTCGCGCCGGCGACGCTGCTCGTGCAGAAGCTGCCGTGGCAGCAGACCCTCAAGCTGTGCAACAACCCGGATACGCCGGAGACCGGCGGCTGCAACGGCGTGGCGCCGCCGTCGGCCGCGCAGGTCAGCAAGGGCGCCTACCACCTGCGCTCGACCAGCCCGGTCACGGTCTACCAGTTCAACTCGCTCGAGTACGTCATCAACAGCAGCGACTTCTCGTACAGCAACGACGCGTCGCTGCTGCTGCCGACCAACGTGTGGCGCGACAACTACTACACCGCCGCGTGGGAGCAGGTCGGCGGCACGAACCCGAGCGAGATGGCGGTGACCGCGTGGCAGGACAACACGATGGTCACGCTGAACACCACCGCGACCACGATCGCGGGCGGTGGCGCACCGGCGTTCACCGCGGGCACGCCGGGCACGGTGATGCTCAACGCCGGCGACGTCCTCGAGATCACGTCGGCGACCGGCGACTTCACCGGCACCAACGTCAGCTCGACCGCGCCGGTCTCCGTGATCGGCGGCCACTTCTGCGCCGACATTCCGGACACGGTCGGCTATTGCGATCACATCGAGGAATCGATGTTCGGGGTCGACACGCTCGGCGAGAACTACATCGTCAACGCGCCGGCGGTCACCTCGATCCCGACCGGCAAGGTCGAGGTCATCCGCATCATCGCGACCCAGCCGAACACCACGCTCAACTACAATCCACCCCAGGCCGGCGCGCCGGCCTCGATCGCGATGCCCGGCCAGTTCGTCGAGATCGACAACAACGCGAACAGCTTCGAGATCAGCGCGAGCAACAAGGTGCTGGTCGCGCAGTACATGGAAGGCCAGGACGCCGGCGGCGGCACCGGCGACCCCGCGATGGCGCTCGCGGTGCCGTTCGAGCAGTTCCGCACGAGCTACACGTTCCAGGCGCCGACCAGCTACGACTCGAACTATGTCGATGTCACCGCGCCGATGGGCGCGAGCGTGATGCTCGACGGCGCGGCGCCGCTGCCGCTCACCGCGATCGGCTCGACCGGCTACGGCCTGTCGCGCGTCGAGCCGCTCGGCAACGGCCCGGCCGGTGACGGCAATCACACGATCACCGGCGACATGCCGTTCGGGATCACGGTCTACGGCTACGGCCAGTACACCAGCTACTGGTATCCGGGCGGCCTCGACCTCAAGGACATCATCGAATAACGCGCGCGCGGGGCGCGCCGTGGTTTAGAGTCGCGCGCATGAGGGCGCGCTTCGCGATCATCTTGCTCGCCGCGTGTGGACCGGGCAGCCGTAACGCCGGCGGGCCGTGTCAGGTCGGCCAGACCAAGTGCGACGGCAAGTCGCTCGAGACCTGCGTCGATGGCCAGTTCAAGGACACGATGGACTGTCCCGACACGTGCGACGCGCAGCTCGGCTGCGTGCTGTGCGAGCCGAACACCGGCACGTGCAACGGCAACGTCTCGCACGCGTGCAACGCCGATGGCTCGGGCTACACCGACGTCACCTGCGATCCGGTCCAGGGCGAGACCTGCGACCAGACGATGGGCGTGTGCACCGGCTCGTGCTCGCCGATCACGCTGGGACAGAGCTACATCGGCTGCGAGTACTATCCGACGGTCACCGGCAACATCGTCGGCGATGCGTTCGACTTCGCGGTCGCGATCGCGAACACCTCGGGCGATCCGGCGATGGTGACGATCGAGGACGGCGCGCTGACCTCGCCGATGACGCTCACCGTGGCACCGAGCACGCTGGTCGTGCAGAAGCTACCGTGGCAGCAGACCCTCAAGCTGTGCAACGAGCCGGACACGCCGGAGACCAACGGCTGCAACGGCGCGGCGCTGCCGGCGGGCGCGATGGTCGCCAAGGGCGCCTACCACCTGCGCTCGACCAATCCGGTCACGGTCTACCAGTTCAACTCGCTCGAGTACGTGATCAACGGCAGCGACTACTCGTTCACCAACGACGCGTCGCTGCTGCTGCCGACCAACGTGTGGCGCTCGAATTACTACACGGCGGCGTGGCAGGTGGTCGGCGACTACCCGAGCGAGCTCGCGGTCACCGCCTGGCAGGACGCCACGATGGTCACGATCGACTCGACCGCGGCGACCGTCGCGGGCGGCGGCGTGCCCGCGTTCACCGTCGGCACGCCGGGCACCGTGATGCTGAACGCCGGCGACGTCGTCGAGCTGCTGTCCGAGAGCGGCGACTTCACCGGCACCAACATCACGTCGAGCGCGCCGGTTTCGGTGATCGGCGGCCATTACTGCGCCGACGTGCCGCTCGATCAGGCGGCGTGCGACCACCTCGAGGAGTCGATGTTCGGCGTCGACACGCTCGGCGAGAACTACATCGTGAACGCGCCGGCGGTCACCACGATCCCTGCCGGCAAGGTCGAGGTCATCCGCGTCATCGCGACCGCACCGAACACCACGCTGACCTACAACCCGCCGCAGGCCGGCGCACCGGCGTCGATCGCGCAGCCCGGCCAGTTCGTCGAGATCGACGACAACGCGGCCAGCTTCGAGATCACCGCGAGCAACAAGGTGGTCGTCGCACAGTACATGGAAGGCGAGACCGCCGGCGGCGGCACCGGCGACCCCGCGATGGCACTCGCCGTGCCGGTCGAGCAGTTCCGCACGAGCTACACGTTCCAGGCGCCGACCAGCTACGAGTCGAACTACGTCGACGTCACCGCGCCGATGGGCGCGAGCGTGATGCTCGACGGCGGCGCGCCGCTGCCGCTCACCGCGATCGGCTCGACCGGCTATGGCCTCGCACGGGTCGAGCCGCTCGGCAACGGTCCGGCCGGCGACGGCAATCACACGATCACCGGCGACATGCCGTTCGGCATCACGGTCTACGGCTACGGTCAGTACACGAGCTACTGGTACCCCGGCGGTCTGGATCTCAAGGACGTCATCGAATAACGCGGTATGGTTGCAGCATGGTCTGCCCGCGCTGCGCCGCGACTCACGATGACCGCACCCGGTGGTGCAAGTCGTGCGAGGCCGCGTACGACCAGTGGGTGCGCCGCCACGCCACCGACATCATCTGGTCGGTGATGGCCGGAGGCGTGGTGATCGGCGTGATCGGCCTCGGCCTGCCGCTGCTCGGGGTCGGCTCGCCGGTCGCGTTCGCGGCCGCGTTCGCCGGGTTCGGCACGATCCTCGGCCTGTACCGGCTCGGCCAGCGCCGCCGGCGCCGGCAGTTCCTGGACGGCGCGCAACTTCCGCGGGCGTACCTGCCCGCGCCGAAGTAACATCGCCCGATGATCGGGATCCCGCTCGCGCTGGCGGTGTTCGGCTACGGCGAATGGGCGACGCACAAGCACCTGCTGCACGGCCTCGGCCGCGACAAGCGCAGCCGGTTCGCGTTCCACTACCACGAGCACCATCAGGCGGTGCGGCGCAACGGCGGCTACGACCCGGCCTACGAGGGCCCGGTGTGGAGCACGCCGACCCAGGCGCGCGAGGCGATCGGCCTCGCGGTGATCGGGCTCGCGCACGCGCCGCTGCTGCCGATCGCGCCGTTCTATACCTCGACGATCTGGTACTGCCTGTGGCGCTACCGCCGCGACCATCGCCGCGCGCACCTCGATCCGAAGTGGGGTCGCGATCACCTGTCGTGGCACTACGACCACCACATGGGCGATCAGGACAAGAACTTCGGCGTCGTGTGGTCGTGGTTCGACCTGCTCGCCGGCACGCGCGAGGTGTTCGTCGGCAGCGACAAGGAGCGGCTCGGTCACGACAAGCATCGCGAGCGCGCCGCGACCGCGCAGGCCGGCGCCGCGCTGCGCGCGCAGCGGCGCAATCCGCTGCGCCGGCTGCTGGCGCGACGAGCCTGAGATCGCCTGCACGACCTCACGGCGGCAACGCGGCCTGGCGCGGCTCTCGCCGATCACTCGTTGGAGTGATCCGGCGGCAGGCACCGGCCGGTCGCCGCGAACGCGATGCCGTCGTCGAGCGGATGATTCGCCGCGCTCTCGACGACCGCCATCGCGATCCGATGATCGTCGTTGCAGCGCCACGCCAGCACCGCGATGCGGATCGTATCGGTGTCCACCAGCCGCGTCCCGATCCACAGCACCTTGTCGCCGCGGCTGGTCGCCGGCGTGACCAGCTGATAGCTCGCCGGCACGTAGCGCTCGACGCGATCGGCGACGCTGCCGGCGCCGTCCGACGTGAACGCGATGTACCTGACGTCGAGATCGCCCGGACCGTCGATGACCTGGGTGTCGGGCCGGCGCTGCCAGCCCGGCGCGGCCGCGAACACGACCTCGCTGGCGAGGGCATCCTTCGCTGGATCCGGCGTGCAGGTGAAGCTCGCGATCATGTGATCGGCGATCTCGGCGGCCGCGTCGCCCTCGACCATGATCGTGACGCCGCGACCGCCGCAGCTGGCGAGCGCGAGGACCATGACCCGATCGCCAGCGCGCGCCAGCAGCCGGATCCCCGGATGCCCGGCGATCTCGGCCGGCTGCGTCGCGATCGCGGGTGTCGCCCCGGGCCAGAGCTTGTTCGCGATCGCGCTCGCGATCTCGCGCGCGGTGTCGCTGTCGGTGGCACCGCCGGGGTTCCACGCCACGTCGAACCGCGTGACGCCGCCCCCGAGCGCGCCCTCGATCTCGCCCTTGCCATAACCGCCCTGCTTCAGCACGGTCCCCGGCGCGTCGATCGCCATGCCGGGCAGCGCGAGCGCGGTGTAGCGCGGCGGGGGCGGCGACGACTTCCAGGGCACGCCCCAGATCGCGACCGTGGCCAGCGCCGCCAGTCCCAGCGCCACGCCGATCCCCTTGATCCCGTGCGCCCACGAGCGACCGGAGGATTCGCGACCTGCGAACGAGTCGAACATCGGCTAGCGCTCCGGTCCCGCGAGGTCGGCAACTCCGAGCGTCGGCGCGATCGCGCGATCGTCGGTCGCCGCGGCGGGGCGCTGTTCGCGCGTCGAGCCAGGCATGATCACCTGCACCTGGTCCGACGGCAGATCGCTCGCCGCCGCGGCCGGGCGGTACTCGCGCCACCACGCGAGCGCGTGGTCCTCGGTCCACGCGTGCTCGGCCGGGATCGGGATCGCGCGGAGCTGTGCCGCGAGCGCGCGCGCGTCGGCCGGCCGCGCGGCGATGTCCTTGGCCAGGCACGACGCGATCACCGCCTCGAGCTCGGGCGGGCACCACGTGCGCATGCGCGAGCGCAGGCCCGGCAGGTCCTCGTAGATGTGGCGATGCAGCACCTTGCCCTCGCCGCCGTCGCGCGAGTAGACCTCGCCGCCGGCGAGCAGCCACCACGCGACGCAGCCGAGCGCGTAGAGATCGGCGCGGCCGTCGAGCTGCATGCCGAGGATCTGCTCGGGCGCCATGAACCCGGGCGTGCCGAGCATCGCGCCGAGCTGGGTGAGCTTCGGGGTCTCCATCACCGGGGCGCTGCGCCGCGAGGTCGGCCGCACGATCTGGGTCTCGTTCGCGGTCTGGACGATGCCGAAATCGAGCAGCTTGACGATGTCGACCTCGTCGGCGGCGCGGCACAGGAACAGGTTCGGCGGCTTGATGTCGCGGTGGAGCAGGCCGGCGTCGTGCGCCTCGGCGAGCGACGAGCACGCGTGGATCATCATGCGGATCACGCGCGCGGCGGGCTGCGCGCCGTAGCGCACGACCAGCGACTCGAGGTCGAGGCCGTCGAGCAACTCCATCACGTAATAGAATACGCCCTCGGCGGTGACGCCGTAGTCGTAGATCGCGATGGTGTGGCGCGACGTCATCGACGCCAGCACCTGGGCCTCGCGGCGGAACCGCTCGCGCACCTCGCCGACCTGCTCGGTGTCGAGCACCTCGGGGCGGATCAGCTTGATCGCGGCCGAGCGCGCGAGCAGGCGATGCTCGGCGCGCCACACCTCGCCCATCCCGCCGGTGCCGAGCTTGGCGACCAGGCGGTAGCTTCCGAGCTCGCGCGCGCGGGCCTCGGCGCTGGCCGCCGCCTCGCGCGACACCCGGACCTGACGGCGCATGCGCACGAGGTTCCACGCCATCACGAGCGCGAGCCCGACCGCGACCGCGAGCGCGCCGGCGCTGGCGAACAGCGAGCGGCGCTCGAGCGCGCGGGTCGGCCCGAGCAGCGTGCGCGCCGGGACGATCGTCGCGACGTACCAGTCGAGCGGCGACGCGACGCTCGCGCGCTTGCCGCCGATCGGGGCGACCGACGCGAGGTACGCGCCGTCGGAGGTCGTCAGCGTGGTGAACTGCACGCTGTCGGTCGAGGCCGGGGGCGGCGCGACGAACAGCGCGTCGATCGCCGGATCGTGCAGGTCCTCGTGGCGCAGCAGCTTGTCGCTGGTCGCGACCCCGCCGAGCGCGACCCCGGCCGGATACGCGAGGATCGTGCCGTCGCGCGTGTACACGATCGAGCGCGCCTGATCGAGCGCCGGCCGCGCGACCAGGGTCGACAGCGCGCCGACGTTGAAGTCGACCGTGAGCACCGCGACCAGGTTCTTGCTCGCGTCGTAGACCGGCTCGGCGCAGGTGATGCCGGTCGTGAAGTCGTTGAAGAACGTGTACGGCGCGGTCCAGGTGCGCGCGCCGACGTGCTGCGCGAGCTGGTAGAAGTCGCGGTTGCGCGGATCGTACGCGCTCGGCTTGCGGCCGAGCTCGCGCAGCGCGCCGCCGTCGACCACGAACCGCGTGACCTCGCCGGGCGCGGGGTGGCTCTCCTGCAGCTCGATGTGCTGGTCGGGCATGAGCTGCGCGCCGCGGAACGTGCCATCGGCGAAGCTGATGCTGAGGAACGCGATGCCGGCGCGGCCGATCATCAGGTCGTGCATGCGCACCAGCACGTCGGATAGCGGCCGGCTCTCGTCGGCCAGCACGTGCAGCCGCCCGAGCAGCGGATCGGCCTGATCGAGCGCGAACGCGACATCTTCCTGCACGCTCACCGCCTGATCGGCGAGCTGGTGGCGCGCCATGTCGTGCGAGGCGCCGCGCGTCGCGTCGCGGCCGACCCACATGATGCCCAGGCCGACCGCGACCACCAGCACGGGCAGCGTGATCACGACGCCGATCGGCGACGCCAGCGCCCGGCCGAGGCGCTCGGCTCGCCTGGGCGCGACGGTCTCGCCGTTACTCGCCACGTGATTCGTAGACGCGCTGGCCGGGCAGCTCGAACGCGGTCAGAAACCCGCCCTTGCCGCACGCGGTGTCGAGGCCGACGCACGCCGGTCCCGCCCACAGGTCGGTCGGATCGTCGGGCGTGTAGGTGGACAGCTCGTTGGGCAAGGTGCGCGTCGTGGTGTGACCGAACACGACGAGCTTGCCGCGGTAGTTCTCGAAGAAGTCGCGATCGCGCAGCCAGAGCAGCGCGCGCGGCGGCATGACCTGCGACGGATGCGGGAAGCGATCGCCGTCGCGCTTGATCCCGGCATGCACGTAGATCGCGTGCTCGTCCTCGTAGTAGTAGGGCAGCCGGCGCATCCACGACACGACCTCGTCCGGAAAGAACGCGCCCTCGCACATGCCGTCGAGCTCGGCCGGCGTCGGCACCTCGTCCTCGGCCGGCACCGCCTCGCCGCGAAACGATCGATAGCACTCGAGGCAGCCGTTGCCGCGCGGCAGCACGAACTCGGGCCAGCCGTGGTCGATCACCTCGACCCACGCGTCCTCGTGGTTGCCGCGCAGCGTGACCACGCGCGCCTTCGTCGTGGCGGCGAAGTCGCGCACCCACCCGACCACGCCCGACGAGTCGGGCCCGCGGTCGACGTAGTCGCCGAGGAACACCACAGTGTCGTCCGCCCCGAGCTCCGGCAAACGGCTGAACAGCAGCTGCAAGGCCGCGAGATCACCGTGGATGTCCCCGATCGCGAAGGTACGGCCCGGCACGCGCACATCTTAGTGTAGGAAGGCCCCACGATCGCGTCGCGAGAACCGACGTTTCGATGACGAGCGAACCGCCGCGATTTCCGCGGCTTGGCGTGGCACGTGGCGTGGAAGACCCACGGTCATGCTGCTTCGCGCGATCGCTGTCACCACGCTGCTCGCCGCCTCCGCGTCCACCGCGCTCGCGCAGGAGGCGCCGGGCGAGCTCGTGGTCCAGCCCGTGGCGGTCCAACCGATCGTGGTCGCGCCGAGCTACTACGTGCCCGGCCCGGTGATGGACAACCGCTGGTCGGCGGGGCTGTCGTTCGGCGGGATGGGCCTGTCGCCGAAGGACTCGTCGACCCGCACCAACTTCGCGCTCAGCGAGCTGTCGCTGCGGTTCCGCGCCACGCCCCACCTCGAGCTCGAGCTCGCGATCGCCGGCGGCACGCAGCAGAACGACGACGGCACGCAGGGCAGCCTCCAGGTCGCGACCGGCGTGCTCGGGCTGCGCTATCGCATCATGCCGCAGCGTCCGTGGAACGGGTGGCTGATGGCCGGCCTCGGCTCGCTGGTCACCGGCCCGATCCACGACACGAACGTCAGCGATCGCGAGGTGCGCCCGATCGCCGAGCTCGGCGTCGGCATCGAGCGCCGCTTCCGCTACTGGGGCGTGCACGCCGAGCTGCGTGCGATCGGCGCCGGCGCCGCCAAAGCGCCGGACCCGCCGACCGCGATGCCCGCCGGCACCGCCGCGGCGCAGACCACGATGCCGCCCGCGTCGTCGACCAGCAGCGGCCTGTCGGGCGGCGAGGCGACGATCGGCGCGAGCCTGTACTTCTAGTCTACGTCTAGCGGCGCTTCCAGCGCCACACGTCGATCGTCGCGGGCGCCATCGCCGAGAGCGGCTCGATCATCAGGTGCGGGTGGCCCATGTGGATGACGAGGTCGAAGCCGTCGAGCTTGCCGTCGGGGCCGCCCTTGAACGGACCGGCCGGATCGCTCCGGTCCTGCCACAGCGCGACGACGTGATCCCACGCGCGCGGCGTGTAGCCGCGCAGCTCGCCGCCGTAGTCGATGCGGATGAGGTCGCCCGGCCGCGCGCCGGTGATCGGCCGTTCCGGCTGGCCGCGATCGTCGAGCTCGACCGAGCCGCTCACCCGCGTGGTGTAGGCCGGCAGGCCCGCGACGTTGGTGTACGCGAGGTCGGTGCGGCCCATCCTGCGCATCGCGCCGACCATGACGTCGGCGCAATCGGCGCCGTCGAACCGATCGGTCTGGTTGTCGCGCCCGCCGCCGGCCGAGCCGAACACCTCCGGCACGTTGAGGTACGAGGTCAGCCAGCCCAGGAAGTCGTCGGCCGCGCGGATCGAGACGCGATGCACGCCGGGCAGGATGCCGTAGGTGTCGGTCGCCTCGACGCCCGGGCTCGCGAGCGTGCGGCCGTCGGGCAGCTCGAGTACGACCTTGTAGCGCAGCGTGCCGAGCCCGGGCAGCACCGCGTCGTCGGTCGCGACCTCGGCGGCGATGATCGGCGCGGCGTCGGGCAGCTCGCGCTCGAAGTAGTCGATGTGATCGAAGCCGAGCCACCGGCCGAACGTCCTGGGGTCGGTCGACACGTTGCTGTAGTAGTCGCTGGTCGCGCCGTTGCTGGCCGGCGTGGTGCGGAAGCCATGCGGCTCGACCGCGAGCCAGTGGAACGTGGCGGCGAGCGGGGACGGGTGCGCGAACGCCTTGCCGCCGATCCGCACCGGCGCGACGCCGTCGGGCGCGAGCAGCTTGCCGGCGCGGGTGAGCACGACCGCGGACAGCTCGGCCTTCTGATCGCGCCGCGCCTCGGTCGGCGCATCGCTCCACGTGCCGCGGTCGACCCGGCCCACGACGATCGCGCGATCGGCGAGCGCGACGCGCGAGGCGAGCAGGAGCGCGAGCGCGAGCCGCATCGGGATCGCAACGCGCCGCGCGCGGGCGCTATTTCTTCTTCGGCCTGCCCTCGGGCGGCGGCGGCTCGGGCAGGAAGCCGACGACCAGGCACGGCACGAGCGGCCACAGCAGCAGTGGCCACAGCGGCTGCTCGAGCACGCCGATCAGGCGCAGCGCGGCGATCAGCGCGAGCATCACGACCCGCCCGCGCGCGTAGCTGCGGCGGCGCGGCCCGGGCAGGAACGCGACCAGCAAGATGTCGAGCGGCAGCAGCACGAGGCAGCTCTCGTTCCAGCGCACGTACGGCAGCGGGCTGATGATCGCGAGGAACCACAGCACCGCGCCGAGCAGGAGCTGCGGGACGAGCGCGAACCACAGCCCGGCGCGCTCGAGCCGGTGCTTGCCCTGGCGCTGGCGCAGGCGGCGGAACATCCAGGCCGGCGCGGTGATCACCAGGATGAGCAGCGCGAGCCACGGCCGGCCGCTCGGGCCGTCGCTGAGCGGCGGCGGGCCGCGCCGGGTGTAGATCGCGATCGGCTCGACGTGCCACTTGGTCTGCACCGCCTCGCGCAGGTAGTCAGGCAGGAACATCCGCTCGTAGTAGCTCGGCACGCGATCGGTCGCGCGTCCCATCGCGATGTCGGTGACGAGCAGCGGGACCTCCATGCCGTAGAACCCGGCGCGCGCGAGATCGCGGTAGGTCCGGCCGTCGGTCGGCTCGTTCATCGACGACAGCGCGCCGCCGGTCGCGTGATCGATGATGTCGCGCACGCGCGTGGTGCAGTTGTCCCAGAAATGGTCGTACGCGTAGTACTTGTTGTCGTCGAGGATGTCGTGCTCGAGCTTGGCGATCACCTGCTGCTTCTGATCGGCGGTGAGCGGCAGCGGCTGCACCCAGATCGTGCGATCGGCGTAGTAGTAGATGCCGAGCATCTGCCCGGGATCCATCTTGGCGACCCAGAAGCTGTGCGTGCCGTGGAAGAAGCCCCAGACCATCTGCAGCGGATGGTCGAACGAGCCGATCCCGTAGTTGTAGCAGGCGTCCTGTGATGGATCGTCGTAGACCACGCACAGCGCGATGTGGCCGTGGCGCTCCCAGATCAGCGAGCCGACGCCCATCGTGACCAGCTCGACCACGGGTTTGTCCTGACCCGCGGCGAGCGAGCGCAGCGGCGAGCGAGCCTCCGAGCCCTGGGCGCGCGCCGTGGTGGTGGTGGCGAGGACGGCGAGCAGCGCGAGCACCAACCGCATGTGGCCGCATCATAGCGCGTCTCCATCGCCGAGCAGGCGCTCGACCAGCTCGACCACGCCGGCGCCGTGATCGCCGCGCGTGACCAGCTGCGCGCGCGCCTTGAGCGCGGGCAACGCGTTGCCGACCGCGACGCCCAGCCCGGCGAGCGCGAGCAGCGGCGCGTCGTTCTCGGCGTCGCCGACCGCGACGACCTCGGCCGCCGGCAGCGCGAGCTCGGCGAGCGCGGCGGAGAGGCCGCTCGCCTTGTCGACGCCGCGCGGCAAGATCATCACCGCGCCCTTGTTGAGGATGACCTCGGCGTCGAGCTTCCAGTCGCGCAGCGCGCCGTGCACCTGGTCGAGGTGGGGCAGCCAGGTCGCGACGATCACGTGACCGACCTGGATGCCGCCGACCCCGCGGCGGCGCAGATCGTCGACGAAGCCGTCGGGCGGCGGGGTGGCGAGCGCGCGCAGCACGCCGGTCGCCGGCTCGTAGAGCGCCGCGCCGTTCTCGACCACCAGCCGATCGAACAGCGCGGGATCCGGCACGAGCGCGAGCAGATCCGGCAAGACGCGGCCCGAGACGACGATCAGCGCGGCCCCCGACGCGCGCAGCCGGTGCAGCGCGGCCCAGGTCGCGTCGTCGACGCGGCCGTCGTGCGCGAGCGTGCCGTCGAAGTCCGCGGCGAGCGCGCGATAGCGCATCACGCGGCCGCGCGCAGGACCGCCACGATCGCGTCGGGCGGCGCGTTGTCGCCCGGGCCGTGCGACACGTGGTGATAGAGCACGCGACCATCGCGCGCGACGACCAGCACGCCGCCCTGCTGGGTCTGATCGCCCTGCGTCCTGCCCTGGCGGAAGCCGCGCCCGAGCGCGCGCGCGGTGCGCAGCGCGGCCCCGACGCTCAGCATCGTGCCGAGCCCGCGCTCGAGCTCGGCGGCGCGATAGGCCGCGAGCGATGGATCGGTGTAGACCGCGCCGGCAAACCCGGTGGTCTCGCGAAAGCCTTCGATGAACATCGGCGCGCCGTTGCCGATCACGTACAGCTCCGCGCCGGCGGCGTGGATCGCGTCGATCGCGCGGTGCAACTGCACCACGTGCTCGCGGCAGTGCAGTCAACCGAAGTGGCGAACGAACGCGACCACCGCGGTGCGCTCGCGCCACAGCGAGCCGAGCGCGACCTCGCGGCCCTGGGAGTCGAGCACGTTCAGCGTGGCGAGCGCGTCGGAACGCATCATGACGTTTGTAGCCTCACGGCATCGGGTGCGCGCGGAAAAAGCTCATGACCTGCTCGCCCCACACGAACGCGTCGGGCAGCTGGCACGGGATCGCGTACTGCGGCGCGTACGGATCCATCGTGCTGCCCGGGATGCAATGCCCCATCGCCGAACCCCACGGCCCGTCGGCCACCGTGTGATACGCGTGATCGTAGGTCTCGATGACGCCGCTGCCCATCCACTGGTCGTGGGTGTAGTCCGGGTCCTGGTCGAGCACGGTCGGCCCGGTCGCCGCGTACTGCGCGATCGCCGCGTCGCGGATCGACATCATCGACGGGTAGCCGACCGCGGCGTCGGTGCGGCCCATGAGGAACAGGATCGGCAGCGGCCGCGACGGCGCGCGCCCGCCGGCGAAGCACGTGGTCTCGTCGAAGTTCGTGCCGTCGCCCGCGCCGCCCGGCGCCGCCGACGCGTAGAGGTCGGCGTGATCGCACAGCAGGCGCCAGGTCACGAACCCGCCGCGCGAGAACCCGGTGACGTGCACCTTCTTCGGATCGACGCGATACACGCTCGCGAGCTGCTGCGTGATGTCGACCAGCATCGCATCGTTGGCCGACGACCAGGTGGAGCCCGGCCCGCCCGGCCACGGCGGCCCGGTCGGCGCGGCGACGACGTAGCCGTACTGCTCGCCGAGCGCGCGCAGGTTGGTGTGCGCGTCCATCAGCAGGCCCGTCCCGGTGTCGCCGTGCAGCTCGAGGATCAGGCCGCAGCCCGGCGCCTCGCACGCCGCCGGGATCCGCACGTCGACCTGCAGGCCGTCGCAGCTGTACGTGTGATCGCCCGCGCTGGTGTCGGTGATGCAGCCTGCCGCGACCGGCGGCGAGGCGTCGATCGCATCGACCGAACGCGCGTCGCCGCCGCCCGCCGGATGGCTCGCGCCGCACGCCACGAGCATCGCGAGCACGACCAGCCGCACGCCTCCAGGTTACGCCTCCGAGCGCCGGCCGGGGCTCCAATCGACGATCCGCTCGGTGCGGGTCTCGAGGAACCGCGCGAGCCGGTGGTAATCGCTGCCCGAGCGGATGTAGCGCACCGCGGTCTTCATCGACTGCTGGTTGACAAGCTCCTTGAACGGCACGTAGGCGAGGTCGAGCTGGCCGACCACGCTCACCAGGTGGCCGTCGAGGTTCTCCTCGACCAGCGCGCGATACGCGCCGATCCCGAGCTGGCTGCCGAGCATGACGTCGAACGCGTGCGGCGGCGCGCAGCGCGACTCGTAGCCGAGCTGCAGCCCGGTCAGCTTCTTCTTGCGCCCGGTGCGCTGCTCGTAGCGCTTGGCCGCGCGCAGCGCGATCAGCTTGCCGAAGTCGAGCCGGCCGAGCGACAGGTGACCGTGCTCGTCGCGCGGCAGGTTGTCGATCTGCTCGGGCGGCAGCATCTCGGCCAGGCCCTCGGCCAGCACGACCGTGCCGTAGTGCTTGCCGCGCTTCTCGCGCGCGATGATCAGATCGACGATGCGATCGACCAGCGCGTCGAGCGACAGCCGCGGCACGCCGTCGACCGGCACGGTGAGTGAATCCGCGACGTCCTCGACCGCGAGCACGAGGTTGGCCTCGCCGGCGATCGCCACGCCGTACGACAGCCAGCCCGCCTTGCGGCCCATGGTCTCGACCACGAAGTAGCTCGAGGTCGCGATCGCGTCGGCGCGCAGGTTCTGCAGCTCCTTGGCCATGACGTCGACCGCGGTGAAGAAGCCGAACGTGAAGTCGATGCCGAAGTAGTCGTTGTCGATCGTCTTGGGCAGGTGGACGACCTGGACCCGGCGCGCCTCGGCGGGCAGCCGCTTCTGGTACTCGTGCAGGAAGTTGGCGGTCTTCAGCGTGTCGTCGCCGCCGATCGAGATCAGCGCGTCGATCTCGAGATCGACCAGCGCGTTGTAGACGTTGCGCAGCCGCTCGGTCTTCTTCGGATCGGCGAGGTCCTCCGGCTTGTCGATGCCCTTGCCCGGGTTGGTGCGCGCCGTGCCGATCACGATGCCGCGCGAGTTGCGCAGCCCGCCGAGATCCTTCTCGACGAAGATCCGGTAGTGCTCGTCGGGCAGGAGCCGGCGCGTCACCGGGTGGTAGTCCTGCAGGTTCGAGTAACCGTGGAAGAAGCCGATGACCTGGCGGCCATCCTCGATGAAGGAGATCGCGGCCGAGGAGATCACCGCGTTCGCGGCCGGTGCGGGCCCGCCCGAGAACACGATGCCGACGCGCTTGATATGGTCGCCTTTGCGGTTCATCGCTGCGGGCGCAGCCTACAACGTTATTGCCCGGCGACGTAGATCCACCACTGCGAGACGACGATGCCGTTGGAGGTCACGAAGATGGCGATCTCGCCGCCGCGCGTCCCGGTGCCGGCGACCGTCCGCGTGACCGTCAGGTGCAGCTTGTCGCCGTTGCGGCCATCGGTGCGGTCCCAGCCGAACGAGAAGCTCGGCTGGGCGCCGCTGTAGATCGCCGCGTCCTGGGCCGACACCGCGAAGAATCCGCTCGGCGCGTCGCTGAACAGATCCACCTCGAGCGTGACCGGCGTGCCCGTGTTCACGGTGATGCCCTCGGTCACGAGCTGGCTGCCGTCGCGCATCGTGATCGTGAGGTCGGACAGCACCGGCGAGGCCGCGAGGTAGGGCGTGTCGAGCACCGGCACGCACGGGTCGTGGCCGGCGGCGGCCGATCGGTTCGACCACACGCGCTGCACGTACGAGCCACCGACCAGCGGCTGGAACGCGGCGCGAACGAACTCGCACATGTCGCCGATCTCGGCGCCCGGCGTGCGCCCCCACGCGAAGTGCTCGGGATCGATCCGAACGTACGCGGGCGCGCTGAACGGATGGGGATCGGTCGTCGCCTCGATCAGCTCGTGGCTGGTCGCGAACGTGACCACGTCGAGCGGCCCGGGGAAC
>Ga0335081_10009662_pt1 | contig 15546 bp, 15 predicted proteins | sample Lox_Sample_35_FD_206713 | JGI IMG/M metagenome (GOLD analysis project Ga0335081, IMG submission 206713) | Soil microbial communities from Loxahatchee National Wildlife Refuge, Florida, United States - Lox_Sample_3.5 | ecosystem: Environmental > Terrestrial > Soil > Wetlands | place: USA... | reverse complement strand
GAAATCGCCGTTCCGGCAGGCTTGATGCAATGTTCGCAGATGATGCGCACGAGCCGCTGCGCGAGCACAGCCACCAGCGACGACGTAATCAAATAGTTTTCAACGCCCATGTCCGTCAAGCGCGTGACGGCGCTGGGCGCGTCATTAGTGTGAAGCGTGGAAAACACCAGGTGGCCGGTGAGCGCGGCGCGTATCGCGATATCCGCCGTCTCACGGTCGCGGACTTCGCCCACCATGATGACGTCCGGGTCCTGGCGAACGATGTGGCGCAGCCCCGCCGCGAAGGTCAGGCCGATCTGCGGGTTCACATGGATCTGGTTGATGCCATCCATCTGGTATTCGACCGGGTCTTCGATGGTGATGATCTTCTTGTCGGGCAGGTTGATGCGCTTGAGCGCGGAGTAAAGCGTAGTCGATTTGCCGCTGCCAGTGGGGCCAGTCACCAGAAAGATGCCGTGCGGCAAGCTGGTGAAATGCTCCATCCGGGAGAGCATGCGGTCGTCGAACCCGAGGCGGCGCAGGTCGTAGAAATCGCCGGCCGACCGATCAAGCAAGCGCATAACGACGCTTTCCCCATACAACGTGGGCAGCGTGGAGACGCGCAAATCGACCTCGCGCCCCAGCAGCTTGATTTTGATGCGTCCGTCTTGGGGTAGCCGCCGCTCCGCGATATTCAGCTTGGCCATCAGCTTGAGCCGCGAAATGATCGCCGCCTTGAGTTCGCGCGGCGGTGGTTCCTGGTTGAACAGCACGCCATCCACGCGAAAACGGATGCGGAATTCTTTCTCGAACGGCTCGATGTGAATGTCGCTGGCGCGCTGTTCGAGCGCATCGCCGATCATGGCATTCACCAGGCGGATCACCGGCGCCTCGCTGGCCATATCGCGCAAATGCTCCAGGTCGGCGGTGGCTTGCTCGTCTTCGCCCTCGGCCAGCGTGGGGCTGCGCTCGCTTTCGCCATAATGCTTGTCGATGGCGTCGAGGATCTCCTGCTCCGCCGCCAGCGCCGTCTGAATCTGAAATCCCGAGAAGGCCCGCACGGCCGCCACGGTTTCGAAGTCCAGCGGATCGGCCATGGCGATGGTGAGCGTGGAGTCTACCAGCGAAATCGGGAACGTGCGGCACTGCCGGAGAAAGCGTTCCGAAAGACCTTCGAGCTCCGGCGCCGCAGGCGGAGCGCCATCGACCGTCAGCAGGGGAATGCAGAGCTGATCGGAAAGCGCAGCCAGCACGTCGCGCTGCGCGATCAAGCCCATATCGACCAGAATTTTTCCGAGCTTGTCGCCGCGCTCCTGTTGCAGTTCCAGCGCGCGCTCCAGGTCCTCCGCGTCGATCTTCTGGCGGGCAATCAGGATTTCGCCTAGGCGTTGGTATCGAAATGGGGATTCCGCCCCGGATTGAGATTCCGGAGCAGGAGGATGCGTGGTAGCCACTTACTGTTCTTCCGTTTGAATGTCGCCGCTGAGCACGGCCTTGCGGGCGCCCTTCATCACGATCTGGCCAGGCAGCCCTGCCGTGTCTTCCCAGGGCTGGTAGAGCACGCGAACCGCGAAGACCACCTGTTCGCTTTCGGGCATGGAGGTCAGGCCCATCGCCGCATCCCGCCAAAGACTTTGCATGGTCTTCTTCAGCAGCGGCAAGTTCGCAAGCTTGCGCTGGCGCACCCGGGCCGCTTCTTCGGGCGTAATCTTCTGCTTAAACGGACTAATGCCCGGATTCACAACCAGGCTGACTTCGGTGGTGAATACGGCGCCATATCCCGGCAAATACAGCCCGCGCGTCAGCCCCAGCAGGTCGATCGGATCCTTGTCGCTCGCTCCACGAATCTTGAAGTCGAAGTTCGATTCCAAATCGGCGAATACCTTGCGCGGCACGCCGGCCTTTTCGGTGGTTGGTGTATTCACCAATTTCAGAGGCGCCTGCGCCCACACGGCCGCGGCAGAGAAGAGAAGCACGACAGCGAATTTCATTGCTGGCCTCCCTTATCGGCGCGTGGAAAATCATAACTGCTGCGTTCCACCAACAGGTTCCGCCGCGTGGACATATCGATCGCCGCATCGGCGAATCGCGTCAGCTGCTGCCGTTCTTTCAAATCCTGCTGGCGGATCTCCGCCACGGCTTGCTCGAACTTGTCGCGCTGCCGCGCTTCGCTCGACGCCACGGCCCGATCCACCGCCGCCTGAATCTGCTGCTCGATTTCGGCAGATGAAACCGACACTGCCTTTCCGTTCTGCGACGCCGCCACCGGCCCCGGTGTCTGTATGGCCGGGCGCACCACCGCGAACACTACCAGGGCAACCGACAGCATGGCTGCGGACGCGAATCCCAAGCGTGCTGCCGAACCCCAGAAACCGGCCCAGGCGCGGCGCCACGCCGACGGCTCGAACACCTGGTCGGAAACAAAGGCGATCCGCTGCGGGATCTCTTCGTCACGCAGAGAAAACAAAGCCGCTTCCGTCAGACGCAGCCGTTCGCACTCTTCGCGGCAGTTCTGGCAGCCCTTCACATGCACGTCCACCTGCTTCCGCTCAGTGGCGGAAAGTTCTTGGAAGACGTAATCCCTCAGATCGAATGGCGAGCAACTCATGACGCACCTCGTGCTTTGACGGGAGCCAGTTGGATCTTCAGGAGTTCCAACGCAGCATATAGCCGGGACTTGACGGTGGAAACCGGGCAGGAGAGAATTTCGGCCATCTCCTCAAACTTGAAGCCCTGATAAATTTTGAGCACTACCGCCTCGCGCTGTTCCGGGGAGAGCTGTTTCAGCGCCCCCGCCACTGCCAGGCTCAACTCCAGCGGGAAAACCGAGCCGCCGCCCACAGCAATTCCGGTTTCCGTGCCTTCCGGTTCGAGCTCGGACACATCGACCTCCGGCCGGCGCTTGCGAAACATGGAATAGGCTTCGTTGTGCGCGATGCGATACAGCCAAGGGGCAAACCGCGCCGGATCATCGAGCTTGCGGAGGTTCTGGTAGGCTTTCAAGAAAACGTCCTGCGTCAAGTCCAGAGCGTCTTCGCGGTTGCCGGTAATCCGCAGGAGGTAATTGTAGACACGTTTCTCCCACCGGGACACCAGGAGGTTGAAAGCCTCCACGGCTCCCCGGCCAGCCTGTCGGATCAGGTCGGTATCTTCCACCGCCCGAAAGATCAAATCTCTGGCTCCTGGTGAGTAGACGCACCCCGCCCGGAAAAAGTCGGGCGCGGCAATACTTAGTGTAGCGGGAAGGGGCCAATACGTGCCGCCGGCATGCCCCGGCCCGTGGGATCGATGGTAAGGTGAATCGGAGGGCGCCCGTGCACCGCTCGCAACCATCCCGCCGCGATTTCCTTTCCGGCATGGCCATCGGAACGGGTCTGCTGATCGACGGTTGCAGCCGCAGCGGCGGATCGGGCCAGCCCGCGGAAACCGCCGACACCCTCAGCGGTACCCCCGACGTCACCTTGCGCATCGGCAACGTCACGGCAGATATCGGCAACGGCCATACCATCAGCACCATTGGATACAACGGGACCGTCCCCGGCCCGCTCATTCGATTGCACGAGGGAGTTCCGGTTACGGTCGACCTTTTCAACGAAACCGACACTCCCGAACTGGTCCACTGGCATGGTCAGGTGATTCCCGCCGATATCGATGGCGCTCAGGAAGAAAAGAGCCGTGTGCTTCCGGCAAATGGGCACTTGCGCTACCGCTTGACTCCGCAGCCCGCCGGCGCCCGTTGGGTACATACCCATGTCATGCCGATGGCCAATCTGAACCGCGGCCCCTACACCGGCCAGTTCGCTTTCGTTTACATCGAGCCTAAGGCGAATCTCGGGCAATACGACCAGGAGGTTTTCCTCGCGACGCATGAATGGGAGCCAACTTTCTCTGCCGAAGAGGAGAAAGAGGACGACGACGTCACACCCGAGGAAAAGAAGCGCGCCGAGACGGAAAAGAAAACGCAAAAGCCCAACGGCTGGGAAATCGGCTATCAGCGATTCACCATCAACGGAAAATTACTGGGCTTCGGCGAGCCGGTGCGCGTGAAAGCGGGCCAGCGCGTCCTGTTTCATATTCTCAACGCCAGCGCCACGGAAAATATCAAGCTGGCCTTGCCGGGTCATCACTTCCAGGTGGTAGCGCTCGATGGCAACCCGGTTCCCCGCCCGCAACTGGTGGACGTGCTCGAGCTGGGCACGGCCGAGCGCATCAGCGCGGTAGTCGAAATGAAAACGCCCGGCATCTGGGTTCTGGGCACTCCCAAAGATGACGACCGTATGAACGGCATGGGAATCGTCGTCGAGTATGCCAATCAGAAGGGCGAACCCCGCTGGGAAAAACCGCCGAAGCAAATTTGGGACTACACACTTTTCGGCAATGTCCGGACTGCGCCCAACCCCGATGAAGTCATCCCGATGGTATTCGGGAAAATCAACGGAGGCAAAGGCGGCTTCAATCGCTGGACCATTAACGGCCAATCCTACGAGGAAAAGGCCGAGCCTCGGTTGCTTCACAAAGGCAAGCGGTACCGGTTGGTTTTCGATAACCAGACCGACGACGCGCACCCCGTCCACCTGCACCGCAACAGCTTCGAGCTGACCAGTGTCTACGGCAAGCCCACCACAGGCGTGCTCAAAGACGTCGTGCTGGTGAAAGGCTACCGGAAGATCGAGGCTGATTTCACGCCAGACATGGACGGCCTGACGTTATTTCACTGCCACCAGCAATTTCACATGGACTACGGCTTCAAGCTGCTGTTTAACGTGGTTTAGTGGGGCCAGCCCTTCCGGGCTGCCACCGGGCTTCTGCCCGGCGCCTTGAGTTTTATCTCCCCACCAGATGTTCCGGCTTGTTGTTCTCGCACACGTACTCCAGCAACTCCTCCTGCGGCGCGAGATCCCATTTCAAATTCTCGTGGAGTGGCTTCACAAACGTGCCAGGGTCGTCGAACGTCACGGCCACCTCCATGTGGCCGAAGTCCAGGCGCCGGTATCGTTCGGTCATGCGCATCATATCGGTGTGGGGATAGATCCCTTGAGTCGGCCCGATCCAGAGCTTGTCGGTAAAGCCGATCGTATCCACCACCAGCGTGTCTCCTTCCCACTTGCCCACCGAATGGCCCATCCAGGTCGGATCGAAATTCGCGGGATGGCCGCGGCCGTCGAGAAAGATCTGCCGAAAGCCCGGGTAATCCTCAAATAACAACACCACAAGCGAAGGAGTCTCGACGAACTTGGCAATGAACGGCACGGAGCTGCCGGGAACCGGCGGGGAACCTGGCAAGCAGTGGTTGTGCGGATGATCTTTGCCGAGGCTAGCGCCGCGCTCGCGGACGATTGCTTCAGCCCACGGCACCAGTTCAGCCTGTTCCGGGTACGGGTCGCCCAAGTCCACCCAGATGCCCGATAAGTCGGGTTTTCCGCCCGCGGTGCGCGGAGCCGGCCGCGAGGGCACCTTGTCTCTCTTGCGCATGACGGCGGCCAGCCTGCCAGGGTCGTCGCCCAGCGTCGTTCCGTTGATCGTCTCCGTCAACCGAATTTCGAGCGCTACGATTTGACCGCCGCTCAGCGTGACCTCTTTAGTGAACGTGTTGTACGCGCAACACGGCATCACGATCGAGAGCTGGTACGTTCCCGCGTCGAGACTCGACAATGCGTACTTGCCATCGCTCCTGCTGCTGGTGCGTGCCACCTTGCCCGTCGTTTTGTTCTTCACCTGGATGGGCGCATCCGCGACGATCGAGCCGCTCGGCTGCGTGACGGTTCCGGCGAGCGACGCGCGGTCCGTCTGCGCCGGCAAAACAGCGATCCAAATCCAGGAACAACCCGCGAGCATACACCAACGCATTCTCATTCACCTCTCTGTTCAGTTGGCCGCTTCCACCCGCGCCGTGGCGCACTCTTCGGCAACTTTGAGAAAATTTAGCACCTTCGCATTGCCCACGATATACGGATTCGGGCTGCCGGGCGCGCGCTTGGCCAGCATCGGCAGGTTGATCTTCGATCGGTCCCAATCGGTGTGGTTAGCAAAGATGATATCCGCCCCCGCCTGCTTCACGATGGCGCTGAATCGCTCCGCCGACCGGATGTAGGCTCGAATGGATTCCGCGTCCCGGTTGAGCCCCACGCCGCCCCAAAGAGCCGCCAGGTGCGGCGTCCCATTATCCTTTACCGGAAACAGCGTGGAGATGGTGCCCGGCGTATGACCGGGCGTGATGTAAAGCGTCAGCGTGGTATCGCCGAGCGTCAGCTTCTGTCCGTCGGTGGCCTCGATATCCCGCTTCGGTTTGGTGCCGATGGTTCGCTTGTCGAGCACATCCCAATCCGCCGGCGACATGATGACGCGCGTGCCGTAGTGCTCCTGCAAGAACCGCGCGCCGCCGTCGTGATCGGGATGAGCATGGCTGACGACGGCGAACTTGATGTTGGCCGGGTCCAAACCCAGCTTCTTCATCCCACCCGCAACCTCCTCTTCCACCGAATAATCAAAGATGGTGTCGAGCACGATGATCCCTTCGGAGGTGGTGATGGCCCACACGGCGTACTCGGACTGGCCGAAGAAGTAGAGGTTGTCGAAGACCTTCACCGGTTCGGCATACCACGTCGATCGGTCCGGCGGCCCCGGGGGCCTCTGCCCAGCGCGCCCGCCCGGTGCGGCGCCGCCTCGCCCTGGTTGGACGCCCGGCCCGGGTCCGTAGCATTGAAAGTTCAACAGATTCTGAAAATCTTCGCCCGCGGCGGCTTTGGCAGCGGCCATGTGCCGGTCGGCTGCGTCGTTACGGGCGTCGTTTGCATTTTGAGCCGGCAGCACGGAGGCGGCCAGCAGCAGGCCAAGCGCGATTCGCATACATGATATGATCCCATTTCGGATGGCTAGGAGCGCTGGCATGACGAAACCGATCTTGGCGTTGGGTGGAATGAGTCTCGGCATCGGCCTGATGCTGGGCTCGCTGGCGCAACCCGCAGCCGCGCAGGGCTCGCAACCATCCCCGCCACGAGCCGCGGCTACGAAGAAATGGACGCCGCCGAAAACCCCCTGGGGTGAGCCTGACTTGCAAGGCATCTGGCCGCTCAACCATCTGATTGCCACGCCATTCCAGCGGCCGGAAAAGTACGGCGACCGCCGCCTGCTTACCGACGAGGAATTCGCCGCTGCCCAGAAGAGCGCCGAGGCCCGCAACAAGCGCTTCGAATCCGGCGCGATCCCGCAGGCCGATTCCGGCACCCAGGTGTTGCGGCTCACTTCGTTGCTGAGCGAGCCGGCCAATGGCCGCTTCCCCGCGCTTACACCCAAGGGCAAGGAAATGTACGCCCAGATGCACGGCAGCTACAAGCCGGGCCAAACCGTCTTCGATAGCCCCGCGGACTTCGATAGCTGGGACCGCTGCATCACCCGCGGGATGCCCGTTTCGATGGAGCCGCGCAACTATAACAATGGCATCCGCATCATGCAGTCGCCGGGTTATGTGCTGATCGTGCTCGAAATGGCGCATGAGGTCCGGATCATTCCCACCAACGGGCAGCCGGCGCTCGATCCGTCCATCAAAGAGTGGATGGGCGAGTCGCGCGGACACTGGGAAGGCAATGCGCTCGTGGTGGAAACCACGAATTTCAACGGTAAGACCGACCTGACCAATGCCGGCGTTCCCGGTTCTCCGCCGCTAACCCCCGCCTCGGCAAATCTGCACATTACCGAGCGCTTCACCCGGACCGACAACGACACGATCGAATACAAAATGCACGTCGAGGACCCGGACGTCATTGTCAGCCCGTTTACGGTGGAGTATCCGATGAAGCTGGACAACCAGTATCAGATGTTCGAGTACGCCTGCCACGAAGGCAATGAGGCCGTCCGCGGTTACATCGTGAACTCGCGCTTCGAGCGGGCGCATCCGAAGACGAAGTAAGCCAGAGTCCCGGCCGGGAGATTCGAACCAACGCGACAGGCATTATGCCTTACGTGTTGGTCGACTTCAGACAGACATTCTTGACAGACAGACTGTAAGTCTGTCATGATTAAGTCATGGGACAGTCCGATCAAATCCGGGAACATGTACGCGTGAAGTATCTCGAGCCGGCTCGCCTCAGCCGCCAGGGTCGATTCTCGGTTCGGTGTGGAACAGTAGAAAAGGAGCTGGGCATGAGGAATCGCGTTGCCCAGGTTTGTACGGCCTTGAAGAGCCCGAAGTTCCTCGAAACGAATGGGCTGCGCCTGGTCGAGACGAGTGGTCCTCCATCGGGCACGAGCAGCACCGTTGTGTATACGTACGAGTTTCGCGACTCGGCGTCAAACGATACGTCCAAGGCTCCCGCTACCGCTTCGATTTACGCCAAACTCAGGCAGATGGAAGGCATTCTCCGGGACGTTTACAAGGAACTTGGCGGAGCCGAGCGAGCGATTCGCCAGGAGCGGGAAGGCTATTCGCGATGAGCCTGGTTTACTGGGACACCATGCTCTTCGCCTATCTTTTCGAGGGCCACCCGGAGTTCCAGCCCAGGGTGTCCCAGATTGCGCGCCGGATGGAAGAGCGCAGCGACACTCTCTGCACCAGTGTTTTTACAGTGGGCGAAGTGCTGGCCGGTCCGAGCCGCACGCAACGGTGGGACGAAGTATCTAAAATGCGCGAGTTCTTTCGCTCAGCGGAACTGCGCCTCCTCGAATTCAAACTCTCGACCGCCGAAATCTTCGCGGAGATTCGAGGGCGGACCGGTATCAGCTCGGGCGACGCGATCCACTTGGCTTGCGCAGCCGAGGCGCGCGTGGATCTGTTTCTCACTCACGACAAGCGGCTGGCGAAAAAAATCGTTCCCGGTATTCAATTCTTCGCCACGCTGGACTCGAGCGTTCTGTAAAAGCAGACGGGCGACGACTATTTAACCGGCTCGTCCTTCTTCTCGGCTGAGCTGCCCATAGTCAATTTCCGGCCGTCCGGAAACTCGATTTCGCGCGTGCTCCCACGGAAATCGCCGTCTTTCGCCTGGAAAGCCGTCACCTTGATCTTGGTTCCGGCAGGGAGTGAATTCTTGTTCCAGCCCAGGCGCAGCAAGACGCCCGGCGATCCGCCTTCCAGCCGCCAGTGTTCCACCGTGCCGTCGGGCTTCGGGACATCGATATCCAGCCAGGAATGCGGATTCACCCATTCCAGCTTGACCACGGTACCCTCGAGGACGACCGGCTTGGACGCGTCGAACTCCGCGGAGAACGAATGATGCGCGGCCGCGGGCAATGCTGCCGCCGTGAGCACGCCGGCAATTGCTAGGGCTTTCAGTAGTCTGCTGTACATGGCCTATTCCTATCCCTTTTATACCGCGTCACAGTTTCGGCTGCAGCAGGTCATGGTACAGCAGCCCATCCGCGAAGGGCACGCACTTTTCCTCCAGCAACTGCGCGTTGTCGTCAATCAGGCGATACAACGGCATTTCGATGGTCCATGGCTGCGAGAATGTCTGCGGATCTTCGAGCGTGGCCTCGTATGAGATATGGTTGGCGTCCAGAAGCCGGAAGCGCTCCGTCACTTTCAACTGATCACTGGCAAAGTTCCCGGCGCGGTCCAGCCACGACTGGCCGTTTTGCGACAGGGTCGTCACCACCAGAACGTTGCCTTCCCAGGTTCCGTTCGATTTACCCATCCACGAATCCACCGGCAGGTCGGAATGATCCTTCATATGAATGATGCGGTTGGTGGCGGCGAACGGGTAGACCATGAGCAGGTCGCCATCGCCCTGGAAAATCTGGAACGGACGATCCTGGTAAGTGACGCGCGGAACCCCCAGCATGTAGCACTTCGCTTCGGGGTCAGCCTCGGGCCAATGGGAACGGTTGTCGTTGCGCTTCTTGAGCGCTTCCGGCAGGTACGGAATCTTGCCGCCGCCGCGCAAAACGCTCTTCCCCGCCGGAATGACGCCGATCGCGCCGAGCTGCCAAAGGTCCTTCGGAAATCCCTCGACCGAATGCCCTTCCAGGTTCCAATAGGCCGTGTTCAGAGCCTGCCAGATCCCGTTGAAATTGGGATGTCCCGAAATAGTTGCCGGACGATCCAGCTTCTGCGCCTGAGCGGCGCCCAGCCACACCGTCGCCGCCATCACGATCGTGCGGATCAATCGATTGTGCAAATCTATAGTCCCACCGTTATGAGATTCTAACGCAATCCGTCCGACAAGGAACCGCGACCGTAAGGGAGCGGAGCCCGAAGCAACCGCGCCCCCACCCCGTTTCATCACATCAACTTCCATCCCGTCACCTCATTCTTGCCATTCATCTCCGCGGCGATCCGGTACACGCTGGTTCTCTGCTGCGGCCAAGGGTAGGCACGGTAGGTAATCGTCAGCTTGTATTCGGCCGCGCTCAGGGGCGCCGTGATGAGATAGGCAGTCTGGCAGCGGCCCGTGAACGCCCGCCGGCCCGCGATCTTGCGAATGTCGCCACGGTTCAAAACGGTCGCATCCTTAATGGAAGAGCCGTCCGCCAGCGTCAGCTTCGAAACCTCGCAACTGTATTCGACATCCGTCAGCGGCGTCAGGTTCTCGTTGGAAATCTGGAACATCACCGTAGATGCGCTTCCGAATCGAATTTCCGCGGGAACATCCACCCGCAGCCCGAAAATCAGCGGGAACCCGAACACGATCACCGCGGCAGCCAACACCAGGGTCAGCACGATCTGAAGAAGCGCGCGGCGGCGCGAACGCGGTGCAGGAACTTGGTTCGCTCCGGACTCCGCACCGGAACCACCGGATTTCCACATGCTCGAACGTACCTCAGACCCGCGGCCGCGTCTTAGCGAAGCGTGAACGTGAACAGCGCACTACCCGCCTGGATGCTGACGTATTGCTTGCGGTCCACCATATACGTCATGGGCCCCGCGGCTACCGAGCGCCCCAGGCTCGTTTCCCATAAGGTGCTGCCGTCGCGCGCGTCGAGCGCGTAGAAAGCGCCGTCGCGATCGCCGCTGAAGAGCACGTTGGAGGCAGTAGTGAGGATGCCGGCCTCGGTCGAAGGCACCGCCAGCCGATGGGTCCACTTGCGTTCGCCGGTGTGCGGGTCCACCGCAATGATCGAGCTGAACACGTCGTCGGTCGTCGAGCCGGGCAGCGGGAATTTTCCCGTGTAGCTGGCGCCCTCGTGAAACTCCGGAGGCTCTTCCCCTTTCACGTACGTCGTGGAACTGTTCTCCCATGCCGGGATATAAAACAGCCCGGTGGTTGGGCTGAAGGATGGGTTGTACCAATTGGTGCCACCCTGGTTGCCCGGGTAAACCAGCGTTCCCGCTTGCGTCGGAACAATCCCCGGCGTGGCCATGGGCCGGCCCTTCTCGTCGAAACCGGTGTTCCAATTTACCTTCGTGAAGGGCTTGCCTAAAAGAAACTGGCCGCTGGTGCGGTCCAGCACGTAGAACATGCCATTGCGGTTGGCCCACAACATCGTTTTGCGCGGGCGCCCCTGGAATTCCATGTCCGCGAGCACCGGCACCTGCGTGGCGTCCCAATCGAATTCGTTGTGCGGCGAGAATTGGTAATACCACTTCAGCTTGCCCGTATCCGCATCCAGCGCGATCACCGAAGAGCTGTATAAGTTGTCGCCCAGGCGAACGTCGCCATCCCAATCCGGCCCCGCATTGCCGGTTCCCCAGTAGGTCAGGTTGGTTTCCGGGTCATACGAGCCGGTCACCCAAATCGGCGCGCCGCCGTGCTTCCACGATTCGTTGGGCTTTCCATCCTTGCCCAGCCATGTTTCATAGCCAGCCTCGCCGGGCCCCGGAACCGTGTTGAAGTGCCAGACCTCCTTGCCCGTCTCCGCATCCCAGGCTCCGATGAACCCGCGGATCCCGTGCTCGCCGCCCGCCACGCCCGCGATCACTTTGTCCTTGATCACTAACGGCGCGTGCGTCATCGAGTACTGCTGCTTGTAGTCGGCCACCTGCGTGTTCCACAATTCCTTGCCAGTCCGCGAATCGATGGCAATCAACTGCGCATCGAGCGTCGCCAAGAATAGCTTGTTGTTCAGAATCGCCACGCCGCGCGTCAGGTTCCCGCAGCAGGGATTCCTGGTTTCGGGCGCCGGCTTGTGCCGGTAGGTCCAAATTGTTTTGCCGGTGGCGGCGTTGAGCGCGATCACGTCGTTCGGGCTCTGGATGGTGTACATGACGCCATCCACCACCAGCGGCGTGACCTCGTGCTTATCGAGCGACCGCGACTGGAACACCCACTTCAACGTCAGATCCTTGGCGTTGGCCGGCGTGATTTGAGTCAGCGCGCTGTGGCGCTGGCTGGTCATGTTGCCGGAATACGTCAGCCAGTTCTGCGGTTCTTTGTTGGCGCCCAAAATCCGCTCGAACGGAACGCTGGTAACGTGGGCCTCCTGGTTCACAGGGGCTTGCTCCAGCCCCTGGCCGGCCGCCAGCGACGCCAGGGCCAATAGCGCGATTCCTTGGAGTGTCATTCTGCACAATTCTACAGCAATTCAGACGCGCGCCCAGAGCGGACCCGCAAACTCCTGCGGCTTACCGCGGGGCCGGCGCCGTCCAGATATCCAGTACGCCGGTGGTGGCGTGCTGATTCGCATTTCCTTCCGGGAGTGCGATTCTCCCATCCACAACGATGGGGCTGTTCCAATGGCCGCTGCCGCAGTCCAGTAGAGCTTTCTGGGTCCCGCTCCTGGCGTCGTAAATGTGCAGCCCGCCATTGGGATCGTACACGTAGAGCAGTCCGCCCACGACGACCGGGCTCGTGCCGCCGGTCGTGTGGCTCCACATCTGAGTCAGCATTCCGTTGCTCACCGTCCAAGCCGTGGTAGCGCCGTTGTCGGCGGCAAAGAGCCACGTCCGCGGGCCCATCTGCCATACCGCCTGAGCCGTAAACAGCATGTTCTGGGAGGGCGTGGGCACGGTGTCGAGTTCGCCTCCTGTGTGCGCAGCGGCGCCTGAAATCGCAGAGATGCCGAGCAGCCGGATCATCCGGTCCTTACCGCCTTGCGCCAGCACGCCTGATCCCACCAGCACCGGCGACGTGGATCCCAAGTCGATATCCGCCGCGTCGAGCGTCGAGTTGTCCGCCGGAGTGTAGTTCCCCAGCACCTGCGTCGCATTCGGGTCGAGTTCGATCACCGAATCGCCCCAATCCGTCATGCCGTTATAGGGCCCGTTCCCAGTGGCCACGAAGATGTTGCCCGTGGCGCGATCGATCACCGCCCCGGCCCGCCCCCAAATCGCCGACCGCGTAGATGAACAGGACGCCGGGTCGATCAAGCCCGTCCGGTCGCTGCATAGCGAATTCCACACATGCAGCAGACTGCCGGTGGCCGCGTCGAGAATGGCCACGTGCCCCTGGTAGGGAGGCTGATCGCCGATATATCCGCCCGTGGTTGCGATCACACGGCCACTGAACACTTTAAGCGGCGAGGCGATCTTCTCGCGGCCCGGCAAAAGCGTGATCGGCGTCCGCCACACTGCATGACCGTCCGCGATGGCCAGTTTCTGTACGGTGCCATCGGGAGCTGCCGCATAGATGGATTGCCGATCCGGGTCCGCCGCTGGCGTGCTGTTGGTAATCTGCGCCGTGCCCACCCAGCCGGCGAAACCAGCAGGAGTATATTCCCACAGAGTGGCGCCGGTCGAGGCATCCAACGCGATGGTCTTCCCGTAAGTGGTCGTCACGAAGAACACATCGTGGATCGACTCGTTCACGGTGACGCCGTGGAGGTATATCGCGGATGCGTCCACGGTCCCGTCGAGAGGTGCCTGGAGTCGCACGAGCGAGGCGGCATTCGCGGCGGTGATGCCGGCCGCGGCTGGAGAGGCCCCGGAGCTCGAAGCGTCCAATCCGAATTGCGGCCAATCCTTCAGCCGCTCGGTGCGGATGACCACCCTCTGCGCCGCGATCCGCCAGGTGAGAACTCCGGCCGCCAGAAGCAACCAGGGCAGGAACCACCGCCGGATCGCCGCACCGCGGATCATGGCTCAATGATACGCCGGCCGCCCCAGGGCGCCGCCACCGGCCGCTGCGCGTTGGTAATGGTGGTGGTGCCGAGGGCGGCCAATCGGCTAGGTTCATTTCTTACTTTATATTCCCGCTCGGGAATATTTCTGCCTCCAGTGGCCCTAGAATAAACAAAAATTCCCGTACGGGAATTTTAGCGTATTTTTAGCAAGAAAAAGCTATAATATTCCCGTTCGGTAACTTTCCAACTTGAGTAGGCCCTTGAAGTACACAACAGCGGATATCGGGAAACTGATACGGGATACGCGCAAGAAACTGGGCGTCACCCAAAAAGAGCTCGCGCTCACGTCCGGAACGGGTCTGCGGTTCATTATCGAGCTCGAGAAGGGAAAAGAAACCTGCGAGACGGGCAAGGTGCTCACCGTTCTCAATACGCTCGGCATCAAAATGACGCTGACGCCGCCAGTGGCGCCCCCGCAACAAGGATCAGGCGATGGCCCGCACGCTTGACGTCTACCTGCACAGCGACCTCATCGGGCATCTGACCGAGGACGATGACGGCGACATGAGCTTTCAGTATGCCGAGAGCTGGTTGAGAAAGCCGGAGGCCGTCCCTCTGTCCCATTCATTGCCGCTCCGCGAGGAGCGATTCCGCCGGAAAGAATGCCGCGGTTTCTTCGCCGGCATCCTGCCGGAAGAGAGCAAACGCGAAATGATCGCGCGCAATCTCGGCATCAGCGCGCGCAACGATTACGCCATGCTAGAGCGCATCGGCGGCGAGTGCGCGGGCGCCGTGACATTCCTGCCCGAGGGCGAGCCGATGCCCGACCGGCACTACGAATATCGAGAGCTGTCAGATGAGGAACTCGCGGCCATCCTGAAAGAGCTTCCGCGCCGGCCGCTCCTGGCCGGAGAGGAGGGCGTCCGGCTCTCACTGGCCGGCGCGCAGGATAAGCTCGCCGTTCGGCTCGAAGGCGGAGCCATCTGCCTTCCGCTCGGCGGCGCGCCCAGTACCCATATCCTCAAGCCGAATGTGGAACGCTTCGCCGGCGTGGTGTTCAACGAAGCCTTTTGCATGCAGCTGGCTGCCGCCGCCGGCCTTTCGGCTGCCGCCGTGGAGACCCGCGACGTCGCCGGCATCAGTTATCTGCTGGTCGAAAGATACGATCGCCATCATCGGCCCGTGCCCGACGGAGCGCCGGCGGTCGAGCGATTGCACCAGGAGGACTTCTGCCAGGCCCTCGGGATCGTCTCCGAGCAGAAATACCAGAAGGAGGGCGGGCCGACGCTGAAATTGTGCTTTGCTCTTTTGCGGGAGGTTTCGAGCGCCCCCGTGATCGACCTCGCGCGGCTGCTCGACGACGTCGTCTTCAATTACATCGTCGGCAACAACGACGCTCACGGCAAGAACTTCTCGCTTCTCTATCGACCCGGCGGCACGGGCGAACTCGAAACACAGCTGGCGCCGCTTTACGATGTGGTCAGCACCATGTATTACCCCGAACTGAGCCGTGACATGGCCATGCGGATCGGTGAACAGTATTCCTCCGAGAAAGTCTCGCTGAGAGATTTCGAGCGGCTGGCCGACGACGCCAAGCTCGGAAAACCTCTGGTGCGGGCTCGGCTGACAGAAATG
>Ga0335081_10009659_pt1 | contig 15547 bp, 13 predicted proteins | sample Lox_Sample_35_FD_206713 | JGI IMG/M metagenome (GOLD analysis project Ga0335081, IMG submission 206713) | Soil microbial communities from Loxahatchee National Wildlife Refuge, Florida, United States - Lox_Sample_3.5 | ecosystem: Environmental > Terrestrial > Soil > Wetlands | place: USA... | reverse complement strand
TGCTTCACGCCGCCGTCGACGATGGCGGTCAGCAGGCCAGCGGTCACGATGGTGTTGAAGCGCGGTTGGTACCGCGCCGGCGAATGCTGCCCTTTCAGCTTTAGCAGGAACGGCACGCGGTTGAATAGCTGGCCTGGGGAGTGTCTGGCCTTTCGGAACCAGTGGTCCGAGCTCAGCAGAACGGTTGTATCGTCCCAGACTCCACCCGCCACCATGGCCGCTTTGAGGCGCTGCACGGTCCGATCGACGAGCGCGAGGTTGTCGGCGTAATCGGCGTGAAACAGATCGGCGCGCTCTTCTCCGGTGGCCCGGTTGTAGATGACCGGCAAATGAGGAATGGGAAGATGGAGAAAGACGAAATCGAGCGACGGATCGGCCGCGTACCTTTCGGAGATGGGCGTGAGGGCATCGTAGATGATGCGGTGATTCTCAGTATCCGGCATCCATTTGATCACCGTGCGGAGATTGTTCTCCGGCAGAATCGCCATCGCCAGGTTGCTTACGGTCAGGTCGTACAGGCCGAGATCCTGTCGTAGATTCAAATCGCTGGGGATGGAAAAGCAGGCAGCCAGATCATTAGGGAAGAGGCGGCAGTACGGCAGGGACCAACCAGCGATGCCGGCGGCGAGGCCATGATTCGACAGGGTACGGATCAGGTTTGGCGCCTGCTGGAAACGAGACTGGCCAGAGCCATCGAGAGGTCTTAACCAGAGGTCGTTGGCGTCAGCCGGGCTCGCGTCCGCCAGGAGTCGGCCGGTGAGCAGGGCCGGAACACTGATCACGGTGTGGGTCGCGGGCGCTTGGGCGGCCGTAGCGTCCAGCGAGGTCGCGCGGAAGTCCGCCAGTGCCGGCAACCGGTGTGCCACATCCGCGCCGTCGAAAGTCAGCGCCCCATCCCATTCATCAAACAGAACCCACACGACTCGTGAAGCCGTGTTCGTGTGCGCCAAGGCGCCGCGGTTGGGGCGCTCCGACGAGCCGGCCACATCGCCGCTCCGTGGCGGCGCGGCGTAAACTACCGGCCGCGCCAGGCACAGATAGATCGTTCGAAGAGATGTCCAGATGGGAAACGGAGAGAGGCAAAGCAAAACTGTGGCGGTGATCCGCGCCAACGAGCGCCAGCCTTTCGCGAGCACGGTCAGACCGACCAGAAGGGCGACCGAGAGTATGGCCAGAGCGCCAAGATTCCCGGGCAGCTCGAGCCGGATATTGTTGATGGCGACGCCTGCCATTCCCACCAGGATCAGGACGGAAAGACCGCGCCACGGGCTGCGTCGCCGGGCTCGCTGAAACAGAAGGAGAGCCGGCCACAGGACCAACGCAACAGCGGCGGAAGCCAGGCTGGCGGCCGCGTGATCGATCGGCCGCTGCGGCGAGTTATGGAGGAACAGGTAGGTGCCGGGAGACTGGGCGAGAGCGCTCCACTGGCGAACGAGGCAGACGTGCGACCAGGTGAGGGCGACTAACAACAGAGCAGTGGCAGACTTCCCGTGCCTTTCAGGCTCCTTCTGACAAAGTGTCCTTCCCGGCAGCGTGCTGCTATTTGTAACTATCACTCAGCTCCTTCATCGTTCGGTGTTGATCTGGAGTCACTCTGTAAAATGGAATACAACATTCGATCCGAGCCGGGGCACGCATTTTGAGATAGCGGCGTATAAGTGGGACCTAACAATATAACTAGGCCGTCTGCAATCAATCGCCGTGTAGTATGTCACCTTCCGCAGGCTGAGGTTGGCACGGCGGCCCAACTCGAGGGCGTGCCGGGCGTCGATCCAACACGTGTGCGTCGGCTCGAGATGGGCATAGCCGCGGATCAGGCCGCAAGCTATCGACTGTATGGAAAATGGATTCGGCGTTTCGACAACGAGAATGCCGCCGGGATTCAGGTTCCGGGCGGCGTTTTGCAGAAGCGCCAACGGATGGCCTAGATGCTCGATGATATGCAATGCCAGGATTACATCGAACTTTTCGGCGAATTGATGGGATTCGGCGTCGCCAAGCTGGATGTTGAATCCATCCTCCCGCGCCATCAGCACGAGCCGCTGCTCGTTATCGAGACCAACCAGGCGAGCGGCGATCTTCGTAAGGTAGGCAAAATCCCATTCCTCCTGGCAGCCACCCCCGCCGAGTTCCGCGGGCCGGTATCGTTCGTAGGTCCCCAGCGGGCCGAGGACCAGACAGCTTCGCCCCCTGGCAAGGTCGAGTATGGCCTTGCGTTCCGGCAAGATCTCGTGCTTGGACATCATGATGCGGCACATCCTTTCCGGCCGCTCGGCGGCTTTCTGAGCGCGAGCGAGAAGGTTTCCGCGGCGCACCGTGGCGCTATGGCGGCAAATACCAGAACACATAAGCGCCACAGGACATACAGCGGAAAGATACAGGAGAAATAAGAGCTTGTGTAGTACAGACGCAACTCCTCCGCGTGGAGGTCGAAACCTTTCGCTATCTCTACCAACTCGCCGGGTGTGCAACGGTCGTAGAACGCGTCAAACCCTTGCTGCCTTTCGGTCTCGGGGAAGATCGTGAACAGGAGCCGCTGTTTCCAAGCCGGAGGCAAGATGCGATTGAGCCGGGCGAACCACGCGGTTCTGGCCGGCACAAACAGCAACGCCACTCCACCATCAGCGAGCATAGTGGAAATGGAGCGAATGGCCGCGGAAACGTCGGGGACGTGTTCCAGAAGCGCCTGGCAAATCACGACCTGCGCCGACTGGTTGCCCTGAAAGTGCGCGATGTCGGCGCAGATAGTAGCGTCGTACGCGCCGGCGGGCGCATGGCACAGCTCGTTCGCGTCGATATCCAGCCCGATCACCGCGACGCCCAGATCTTGTTTTTGAGCAGCCGACAGGAGCGGTTGCTTGCCGCCGCCCACATCGAAGACCAGGCTTCCCGGGCGCAAGTGGCGGCACACGAAGGTCTTGATGAAGTCGGCGTTTCCGTCCACGCGGAAACGCGCCGGGATGAGGCGGTCGAACCGTTCGCTGAGCCACACCTGGCTGTGGACGGCTCGCTGCAGGATGGAGTGAAGCAATCCGGCCCGGGACGGCGCACCGGTTGGCCCCGGCTCTGAGGCAGCGTCGAGATGACGGACTGCCCGAAATGATGGGCTCAGCAACATGAGATTTCCTTCGCGAATTCTGAGGCGGGTTCGAGCAGGCAGTCGTATAGATCCAGCGTCCGCGCAACGACGGCGTCCAGGCTGAAACGCTCGATGGTGCGGCGCCGTGCCTCGGCGGCGCATCTCTCGCGAAGTGCGGGACCGTTCAGCAGAAGCGACAGCGCCTCCGCCAGCGATTCCGCGTCTTTCGGCGGTACAAGCAGGCCGCTCTGGCCGTGCACGACGACGTCGCGGCAGCCGGGGGTGTCCGTGGTCACAATCGCGCGGCCGGCCAGCGAGGCTTCGAGGAGCACCCGAGGAATTCCTTCGCGGTAACTCGGCAAGCACACGATATGACAGCGGGAAAAGACGGACCGCATACCGTCCGACCAGCCCCAGTTCTCGACGGCTCCGGACGCGACCCAGGCATCAATCGTCCGCGGCGGAATCGCGCCCGGGTTGCCGGGATCGCTTCTCCCCACCAGCGCAAAACGTGCGGCGCATCCGCGGGCCTGCAGGACGCGGGCGGCCTCGACGAAATCGGAGATGCCTTTGTGCCACAGGAACCTCGACGGCAAGACGACGACGGGCGGGCTGGGCGGTTCCGGGAGAACGTCGTGTTCGGTGACGTCGATGCCGGAACCCGGCACGATGGAACTGTCTTGCCTCCCACAAATCCCCTGTTTGCGCCATAGGGCAAAATCGTCCTCGTTCTGGAAGGTGAAGTGCCGGCGGCCGGGCCGCTTTGTCGCGCGCAGCGTCGCGCGCACCACTGCCCGCAATGCTTGCCCGCACCAGGATTCATCGCAGTATGCGAACCCGAGGCCGGTCAGGGAGTTGATGACGGCGCGCGCGCCGGTGATCCGCGATGCGAGTTCGCCGTAGAGAATGGGCTTGAGGCGCAGGTGGTGGATCAGGTCCGGCTGGACGTGGCGGTAGATGGATACCAGTTTCAGGATGGTGTAAGTGGCATTCCACGGAGACAGCGACGCGCGCGCGATAAAGAGCGGATGGAACTGGAATCCTGCCGCTTCGAGCGGATGTGGCGAGGTATCAGGGGGCGCAGCCACGTGAATTCGATAGCCTTGACGGGCGATTTGCCTTGCGAGCGCGAGACGGTGCGAGAGGAATGTGGCTAGCGAGTTGTCGACGTATAGCAGCGTGGCGGGGTGGTCAGGGGTAGTTGGGGAAGGGGGCATGAGTGACCTCACGCGAGTTGAAAGGGGAGCGGAATCCATTGGGAATGGGACAGCGAATGCTGGGCGAGCTTCGCTCGCCTGGACAACGCAGGAGCGTTATCCCACTTGCACAAGCTTGTGCCTACGGGGTGCTCTCGCGGACTACGTGCATCAGCTTTCCTTGCGGGGTCGCGGCGATGGCCGGAACCCATTGGATGCGAAACGGAACACCTTGGAGGAATTTGCCGATAGTGCGGGACGCCACCGCGAGGCGATCGCGGGAGAAACCCGGTCCCACCAAGCGAATGGATACGTCGCCGGCTTGCTGTAGAACCACCTGGAACTGATGAACCTCCGGATATTCTTTGAACAGATGGTTCCAGAAGATGGTGTTGATAGTGGTGCCGTCGGGCAGTGCGAGCAGGCCCGAGACGCGGCCTTCGATGCGGCTCAGAGCGTGGATACCGGCTTCGGAACAATCGGAATTGGTGAAAGCCGCCATGTCGCCGACGTCATAACGAATGAACGGGGTTCCGCGGCACACGGTGCTGGTGACGAGGATGCGTCCAGGCTGCGCGGGCCCGGCGGGCTGCCCGCGGCCGTCGACGATCTCGACGTAGATCCACGGACGCAGAATCGTGAGCGGGGCTTCGGCTCGGAACTGGCAGGCGATGATTCCCAGCTCGCGCCCGCCGTATCGATTGAGGATGGGGACGCCGAATGCGTCGCGAAAGGCTTCGACCTGGCGGTCGTACAGCATTTCGCCCCCGTTCCAGGCCGCGCGGACGCATCCGGGAAGTCGCATTCCACGCTCGGCGGCGCGCTTCGCAACCGTCTCCAGCAGCGACGAATAGCCATACATGGCGACCGGCCGGTGAGCGCGGACATATTTGAGGCCGGCATCGATGCGTGCAGGATCTACGCGGTAGCCATCGATGAGGCAGTTCCCCAGCAGTCCCGAACCGATTCTGCGGACCAGGCTGCGGCTGCGCCCGATGTCGCGCTCGGATCCCCACACGATGACGGTCGGCATGCCCGGCTTCCAGCCCATGCGGAGCCGCGTGTAAAGAAGCGCGGTGCGTTTGGCCCGGATCATTTCCGAATCGTGGAAAAAGCGTACTGGTTCGCCGGTCGAGCCCCCGGTGGCGTCGAGATGGCCCCGGTTCCGGCATTGTTCGCGAATCCGATGGGGGTCGAACCGGCGGCGGAGCGTGTCTTTATCCATTACCGGCAGCGTGGACCAGCCGGCGAGCACGTCGAGCGGATCTTCCTGGCGGGCGAGCTCGCGCCATTGCGGAAGCGCGTCGGACCGGGCGGCGAAGTGGCGGACGGTCTCAGCCAAGCGCCGGGCCAGGATGTACCTCTGGACGTCGGGCGACGCCTGTTCGAAGTAGGGCAGCTCGTTCCAGCGGCGTGTCAGCAGCCGCTCATACCACATCCAGGAAAATCGGCCGATGAGCGATCTAACCGGCATGGAGCAGCTCCCGGGCTTCGCAATGGCCCTCCCAGCCAGGCGGCGCCTGAAAGGGGCGGCGCGGTTCGGCGCCGAGTTGCCGCGCGCTCAGCCGGCCCGTGCCGGAGAGCACGACGATGTCATCCGGCCGGAAGTCCGTCAAGGGAGACGTGAAGGTATCGAACGAGTGGGCGACCAGCGGGATTCTTTTGGGATCGAAGCCCATCATGATGGTGTTGACCCAATCCACGGCCGGGCCGCAGACACCCGCCGTCATGAAGCGGCTGGCAATGGGCGTGGGCGCCAGGGGACCATCGCCTTCGCCGGCGACGACGGCATCGGTGATATGGATGACGCGCCGCCGCGGGGCAGCCTCGAGCGTGCCCGCGGCAGATCCATAAAGCGCGATCCGGTTCAGGTCGAGACATGTCCGCCAGATGGTGTCGTTGCCGTGCCAGGAACCTTCGAGATTGGTGTCGGAGCCGGCAATCTGAAGGCTCCACTTTCCGAGATGAGCAGCCGAGGCGAGGGCCAGCCGGCCCGCAGCGGACTGCGAACCGTTCATGCGGTCGAGCAGTTCCTCGATGAGGCGCTTCGGGCCGGAATGCTCCGGATAGCAGTCACCGCCGCTCTGCCGGCTGCCCTTGCGGTGGTGCGGCAGGTACTCCTTGTTGCCGTTGATGCCGATCATGTTCTTCAACGCGCCGGTCATGCCGGCCTTCTTGTGGCATTTCAGCTTGGGGAGATTGATCACCACGCCGGCATCGAGGATCTCGCGGGCGATCAGGTATTGATGCCGGCCGGCGCTGTGCCTGGCGGAGAGTTCCCGCGGGTCGTAGCCGGTCACGCGGAAGCGGCCGGGATTTGCGGCCGATTCGAGCAAGCTCGCACGGCCGAGGTCGAACAGGACAAAGCGGTCCAGCGGCAGCAGGCCGGTAAGCTGGCGCCCCCCGATGCGGCCGGAGGGGCTCACGGTGCGGCGCAGGTCGGCCAGCTGAACGGGGCACCCGCGCGCCACCGCCGCATTGACCAGCCGCGAGAGCCCGGTGGTCCGAGTGAGGCGCGCGAAGTTACAGCTCTGCAGAGGCGCGTCCGCGATGGTGATTTCGCGCGGGTGGGCCAGCAGGGCATAGGCCAGGACGGCGTCGACGATCGCGGCCGAGGTGACCAGGCACTCGAGCCCCTGCCCGGAGTGGTTCCTGTGATGGACGAGGTTGGGCTTGAGGACAACCCGCGAGCCGGGCGGGATCAACTCAGCGAGCGGGTTCCATTCGGCTGTGCCGAACCTGGACCGGTCGAGTCCCCAGGTATGGAACAGGCTGCGAACCAGGGCGGCGGCGTTGGTGGCGGCCTGGCCGGATGGCAATTCGGGCGCCGCCACTACTTCGTCGAGCGGTCCGTAGCCGGCCTGCGCGCTGGATGCGATGGCTACCTGGAGTGGGAATTGGGAGATCGACATGAGAGTGGCAGGCTCGTTCAGATTTCTTTCTGGGGAAGCGTGTCCGCTCCCTGACGGTCGCGGCTCCGAACCGGAGTCTTTCGGGCGCAGGATTCGTACAGATCCCGGTAGCGCCGGCCCATGGAGGCGAGATCGTACTCGTTCGTTACTCGCTGCCGGGCACGCGCGCCGAGCGCGAGACGCGCGTCCCGCCCCAGGTCGAAGAGGGCGATCGCCGCGTCCGCTAGTTGCCCGGGGCATTCTTGTTCCACCACCAGGCCGGTGTCGCCAATCACCGCGCGGTTCTCGCCAACGTCAGTGGCAATTACCGGCACACCTGCGGACATGGCTTCGACGACTACGTTCGAAAAACCCTCGGTCAGCGAGGAACACGCCAGGACGTCGAACGCCGGGAGCACTCTCTCGACATCGGCGCGAAGGCCCAGCAGGCGGACATTCCCATTGAGATTGTGCCCGCGCAGGCAGGCCGTGAGCTGCGCGTTGCGTTCGGTGACGTCCTGGCCGCACAGGAGCAGCGCCGCGTTCGGCCGCCTGTCTGCCAACTGGGCGAAGGCCGCTACCAGGGTGGCGTGGTCCTTTACCGGAGAAAAACGTCCGACGTGGCCGATCACGAACGCCGCGTCAGCCAGCCCGAGGTCGCGCCGTAACGAGCGGCGCAGATCCAGGCTCGGGTGAAAGCGGTTCGAATCGACGCCGTTGGGGATCACCGTCATTCTGGCAGCACAGTAACCGGCGGCAACATGGGATTGCATGGCTGCTTCGGAGCAACAGACGACGGCAGCCGGCGCACTGGACGAAAGCGCGGCGCAGGCGCGCGACACGGCTTTCAACTGCAGGCTGTCGGCGGAGACCAGGGCGCCGCGGCGGAGGTTCCAGAGGACCGGTGTGCGGATGATCGAGCCGAGCACCGCGCCGGCCAGGTTGCCGTGATACATCCAGGCCTGGATGAGCTCGGGCCGCATGCCGCGCAGGGTGCTCCAGAGGCCGCGGATCGAGCGGAAAGAGACAACGCGGGCGCCGGCGCGTTCGCATTCACCGGCGAGCGGTGTGCGACGGCCGTCCAGGGTGGCAACGGTCTGGCTGGCCCACGAGTGGTGAAGCGACAGGAGGTTCTTTAGTGTGTTTTCCGCGCCGCCACACCTAAGGCCGGTGATGATGTGGAGGATGTTCATGAGAATGCACAAGCTAAAGCTTGTGCGTACTGGCAGGGCGATGGGCCCTGGTTCGAATGAAACGGGCGGCGCAGGTTTGCAGAGACCGGTCCAGGAAGGAGAGCGGCCTGAACGGAGCGGCGCTGCGGCCGATGATCCCGTCGAAGCCGCGCAGTGCGCCGGCATATCTCTTGACCGATTCTTCGAATTGCGCCAGCTCGCCGCTGCCCCAGGAGTTGTGATGAAGGCAAACCGTCCACGTCCCTCGCGGCATGCGACGGAACCGCCAGAGCTGCTGCGGAATCCAGGTGGCGCCGATGCGGTCGCGCCGGGGCGCGAAGAACAGGCCGTCGCTGATTCGCGTGATTCCAAGGTCGCGGAGAGCCGCCACGGTATTCCAATCGAAGGAATGGCCGGGCGCAACCCATACCGGCGGCTCGATCCCGTTCTCACGGAAGATGTGCAGCCCGGCCGCGAGCCGGCGGTGCTGCTCGGCAGCGGGCACACCGGCGAACTCGCTGGCGGGTTTCAATCCGAGGATGCCGGCGTCCCGCGAGATGTAGGTGTGTTGGTAACCGTGCATGCCGATGGTCCATCCCCAATCGCGCCAGCGCCTCACCATGGCCCAGAAATCGGGATGCACGGGTTCCACTCGAAGGCACTCGTCGCGGTTATCGGGGACGACCGCGAGGAGCGGACGGATTCCGCGCTCGACCAGGATTTGTTCCACGTGCGCCCAGATGCGCCAGTTCATGGTGGGGCAGATGTCGTCGAAGCGGAGCAGGTAGAGGGGGGAGGACATTCAGGGTTGCTTGACGTACAGGTGAATCGGAAGCGGGTCGTGGTGAAAAGACCGGGCCAGGTGGTAGCCAAAAGCTAGCAACAACTCGTAGCAGGCCGGGTTGCGATACAGCACGCGGACAACCCTTGGCTGGCGGCGAAGTGAGGCAGCGATGTTGCCCAGAACCGAATTCATCACCAGCGCAGGAAAGGGATTGAACAGGTAGACGAAGGAATACCGGTCAAGGTCCTCAAAGCTGGCGGCGTCGGAGCAGTAGACGCGCGCGTTGCGGATTCCCATACGCTTCAGATTGCGGCGGGCGATTTCCGACAACTCCGGCGAAATCTCGATGCCGTCCACCTGCCGGAACGGATAGCAGGCCATGGTCAGGATCGCCCCACCCTTTCCGCACCCCACATCCACCGCGGAATCCTCGCCGGAGATTGCGAGCTCGTCCAATGCACGCGATAAAATCGGTCCACCCGAGTTGCTGTACCACGATGAGCGGTCCCGGCTCAGTTTCAAATCCTCGACAGTAGCGCCGCTCAAATCCACGCCACGAATGGTCGCCTTGGCGAGATAGCAAATCTGTTCTCGCTCGCTCGTGGTCCCGATCATCAGGCGGACGAGGTGGTGGATTGTTCCTCTCACGGTCACCGCTCAGAACCATCCGAATCCTGGAGCGCCTGGGCAGCTTTCAGGATGAGCACGGCGAGCCTGCCCTTGAGCGACAGGCCTCGCCAGCACGTATAACGCTGCACCACGGCGCCACCGAATTCCTGTTTGAAATCGTTGATCCGCATGCGCGCCGGGTCTTTGTTGCCCGGATACCATCCGCCAAGATCGAGCTCCTGCAACCCAAGTTGCTTGAGGTGCGTGATGTCGAACCACTGGAGCAGGCGGTGGCTTCGGCCAATCGCCTGGCCGTCCGACTGACCCGACAGGCTCGTCGCGCTGTACAGTTGGCGGGCTCGGGTTACGGCCGCGATGTAGGCATGCCACGCCATGGGGGTTCCGTCCGGGCGTTCGGCGCTGGTCAACACCAGGAGGCCGGCGCTCGCCAGCGCGGCGAGTTTTGGCTCGTTGGCGGCGTGAAGCTGCTTTTGGCGCGCGAATGCGGAAAAGAAGGAAAGGAAGGCCGGCAAGTCTGCGACGCTGCGCGCCCGCGTCCGCACTCCGTCCCGCATGGCCCTCCGGATCTTGGTGCGGGTATTGCCTTGAAGACTGGAAAGCAGCTCGCCTTCCGCGGCGCGGAGATCGATGACGCGGGTGCTGAACGGCGCGGTTGTCGCGGACGGGACCGGGGTGGCCAACTCAGTAAGCCGCAGCAGATCGACGCGCGAAGGAGTCGAGACGTGGCTGGTCGCGTCGAAGTACACTTCTTCGATCACTGAGCCATGCCGCGAATAGTGGATCGTGGAAGACATGGGGCTAGTGGAGCGATGAATTGGGCTAGCCACGAGCAGCCAGCCGCCGCTGCCACAGGAAGCCTCTGCGAAGGGCGGATTGGCCGAATACCGCCGCCATTATCGGTAAGGGCGCCAGCACGCTCCCGTTGACAGTAGCCTCAAACAGACGCCGGGCCCCCAGACGTTTGTGCCCCGCGAGCAAGTGATACGTGCCGGTTGCGAGTAGCCTGCGAGCCTTTGCGCGCCTGCTGCGCGCGGACGTGACTTCCACGTAAAGCGGAAGGAAGGCTTCGTGGACGGCGGCCATGTCGGCGGCATGGGCCAATTGAAATTCCGGTGTCGACTGCCGGCCGAGTACGTCCGTTCTGTAGAGAACGGCGGGAACGTCGAGGAACAGGCCGGGCTGTTCCGAAACAGCCTGGATCCAAAGGATCCCTTCCCCACCCATCCGAACATCCGGATATTTCAGGCCGCGAGAGCGAAGGATATCAAGATTCACCAGGGGCACCATTTCGCCAATGGTGTCAAAGAGTAACATTTCGCGGGTGATCTCGGTTGGGCCGGCAAAGGAGTCCATTACCCGCGAACCGGGATGCTCGATGCATCGGAAAAACAGAACCGAGTGGGCAGCGCGGTCCCGTTCGGCAGCTTCCATCATCTTTGCCAGCGCGCCCTCAATCAATAAGAAGTCGCTATCGATCGGCAGCAGATGACGCCCGCGGGCGGCGGACAGCGCGACGTTGCGCGCGCGGCCCGGTCCGGTTCGGGGCGACTGCATGCATCGGACCCAGGGTTTGTCTGCGAAGGTTTTCTGTAGCCATTCCCAGGTGCCGTCGGTCGAGTAGCCGTCGACCACGATGATTTCAACGGGGAGGTTCTCGCATTCGCGCAACACGCTGTCCAAGGCTTCGGTCAACGACGGCAACCGATTGTAGGTCGGGGTGACGATGGTTAATAGCGGATTCACGTTATATGGGGTGGAGGAGATGTCCATAGGATCTTCCATGTTCTGCCCGCACGCGGGAGGGCTCTTGACCAGCGGGAACTGGCGTTTGAGCGGTGGGTTGCTCTCTGCCTTCAGTCCGATCGCCAGGACCACAATGCGCGATGAGCGCCTGGCCGTGCCAACCGACCTTGTGCCACTCCACGGCATTGATCCAGGGGTGCGTGCTGCGCCAGTCGCTCCAGGCCCGTTGCTGGCCGCGCTGCGGATCACCGCGGTAGCAAAACCAGTCGTCAAAGATGATTACCGTCCCGGTTTGCAGGTAGGGCGTCAGGAACTCGAGCACGGGCACGGTCGAGGCGTGCAAATCGCAGTCGATCCACACCACGCTGGCCCGCTGGATGGGCAGCCGGCTTTGCAGGTCCCTGGTCAGGGTTTCATGGAACCATCCCGGAATGGTGGTGACCCTTGCACGGTCCACCTTGCGGCGCCGGAGATTGTCGAGAAACGCTCGTTCCGTGCACCCCATCTCGCCTTCCTTGAATTGCTCGAAGCCCATCACGTCAACACCCGCCGTGGCCGGCAGTCCCTGAAACGAGTCGAAGGCGTAAAAATGTGAATTGTTCAGCCCCCACCTCCTTGCCATATGGAAGGCCATCGCAAATGTGTCCCCGCGAAACACTCCGAATTCCAGGTAATCGCCCTCTAACTTGGATTGAGCCGCGAATTGCATGGCTAGATCTAATATTTCCTCGCGCGGCGTGAAAGAGAAGCCACAGCGCCACAAATAGAACGACCTCCCGGCTCGAATGGATGGATGCTTCAGCACACCCATGAGGCGTTCGGTGACATTTCCCCTCGCACTCATCGGATCTCCTACCACGAATTCAGCGCACAGCTTTAGGGACTACGGCGCACATATTCTCTCAGCGGGCGGGAGAGCCTTGGACCTGTGCGGATCTCGGGCACAGGCGCGGTGTCCGGGGGGAGTCCGGCGCTGGTGATTTCCGCTGAATCGAAAGTGCTCGCGGATCGGTGACGCCCAGCAGAGTCCAGAAAAGAAGCCCAAACTTGAGACTGAAAATCGTCGTAACCGCGCACGTCATTCCGGCGAGCATTCCGAAGACCAGCGCAACTGCGACCGTTCGGGCGGCGTCACTTGCCGGGCTCTGGCCTTGGCGGGCGGTGCGTGTCGAGCAGAACCGAGCTAACTTGACGACGAGGAACCCAAATGCGACCAGGCCCAGGACGCCCTCCTCCACAGCGAGCCTGGCCACGTCGTGGTGCGCAAACCAGCCTGTGGCGGGCAACTCGGCTCCAAAACCAACGCCAACCGGATGCTGCAGAAAATAGGTCAGGCTTCCTGTCATAAGCGCCACTCGGTAGGCGAGATCGCCCATGTTCAATCGTCCGATCCAGTAGGCGATGGAAGGGTCGACGCCGGCCTGGATGGCGAGTTCTCCGGCCCCTTCGCCGATATCCTTGGCGGTGTTCGCCAGCTTCCCTGTGATGCTTTCCGGCGGAAACAGGAGCGAGTAGGTGACTGCGATCAGCACGATCACTGCGGTCACTGCAGCAACTTGTCTACTTAACCTGATGGCCGAGCGGTTAGTCAAGATCATCCATCCCATTCCGAACAAGGCCGACGCGAGGATCAGGAGGCAGCCGCGCTCTCCGCTCAGGACGACCGTAACGGCGGCGAGCGCCGCGCCAAGCAGCGCCACCACGCGCAGGGCCCGAGCGCGCACGGCGGCGTAGATGGCGATGTCCAGCACGCAAACGCAAGCGCCGAACATGCCGTAGTCGTAGGCGTAGTCGAAGAAGAACAAGTAATTGCGCCAGACTCCGTTGCTGCCTGAGGCTACCTCGTCCACCCAGGGCGATTTGGTCCAACCCCAGAGCAGGTAGTAGATGAAGGCCAGAACCACATAGGTGTTACCGCAAACGAAAAGCCATCGGCTCGCGCGCTTCAGCAGTACTTTGTTTTGGACGCCGCTGGTCAGGTGCTTTGCTATGAAGTAACATGCCATCGTTGCGCAGTAGCGGATGGCATACAGAACGTACGTCGGGCGGTAAATATCCGACACCACGACTGCTACGGCCGACGATAACAAGACAACTGTGATCCAGGCTAGAAGCGGCCGGGCGATGCTCCCCGATCGGCCGGTCCTGCCTTGCACAAGCCTCAACAGCAAGACGATCATTCCGGCGAGGAAGACCAACTCGCCGGCCGAGCCGCCGGGCCGAGCGGTGCTGATAATTGTGCCGCCAGCAATCGTCTCATAGTTCTCAGCCGTGACGCCGATGGAAAACAGTTTCGGGATGGGGCAGGCCCACATCATGAATGGCACGAAAAGGTAGGGTTTGCGCATCAGCGCCATTACCAGGACCACGACCGCGATGGCGACAGGGAAGTATACGTATGGCGATGAGATGCTCGGATAGAAGGTCAGCCACTCAGGAAGCATTATGCGGCCTCGCGGAGCATTTCCTTCATGCGGGCGTTCATCTGCTGCATGCTCAATTCGCCCGCGATGGCGGTACGTCCCTGTTCTCCGAGCGACCGGGCGCGGTCGGGGTCACGCAGCAGACTATCGATGGCTTCGGCGACGGCCTCGGATTCCGCCAGGTGATGCTTCCGGCGCAACGCGCTGACGATCTCACCAGCCGTGCACCGGTGGATCCCGTCGGCGTCGAACAGGTGATAAGGAGGCGGAAGTTGAATGGCATTCCGTGTCTTGCGCAGCAGGTCTGTCAACCCGGATCTCAGGTCAAAGGCGATGACCGGTAAACCGAAGGCGGCGGCTTCGAGGAGGACCATGCCGTACGAATCGGCCATGCCCAACATGACCACCATGGAGGCGCGCCGGTAAAAACGCCCGTAGAGATCTTCCCTGCTGAATGCCGGCTGATAAAAGCTCACGCAATCGCCGAGGCGCCGGGTATAGTACTCGCGTTCGCCGGGCGGGATGTCGCAGACGAACGCCGCCCGGAGAGTCCGCCGGGATTTGAGGATGGCCAAGGCATCCAGAAAGATCTGCCCGCCTTTGATCCAGTAGCTCCTGCCGACGAAGACGATGAGCGGCGGGTCTTGCCCGGCGCGTGCGTCACAACCGCCGCATTCCGGCGGACTCATAGCTGGATAAACGACCCGGATCTTGCCGAGGATGCGCTCCTCGTGGAAGACCGCGCGAAACGAGCGCGCGGCGCTCTCCGACCAAACCCGGATTGCCCGGCAGTGATCCGAGAGCAGCATTTCAGCGAGAAATGCGCGGTACCCTTGGTTCCAGAGCACCTCGGGCGCATACAGGCTGAGCACGTTTACGTTCTCGAAGTCGCCCACCCATGACCGGCCATCGCAGATGTGGCCGCAGCACAATGAGAGATCCGACCGACCCATGGCTGCGATGCGGGCGTCATAGGCGCGAATCTTCCATTTCTGGTACGCTCGCATGGCGCGGCCGCTTCTTTGCGCAACCGAAATCAGCACGGAACGGAGCCGCGGGCCAGCGAATGGCTGACTGGCGGCCGGCCCGCGCGGATGAGTGTACGCGATGCCCGAGGGAGGGCAAGCGAGCATTTCGTCGTAGGCCGAGTGGTTCGGCGCGGGGACGCAAACCCGTATCATGCGTTCTGTGGACATGGATTCTGCACGCCTGCGCGGCCCGCGCCTAGCAGCGCCCGCACCGCTCTCCACTGGATCAGCAGGTTGACGGCTTCGATGCCGGAGAAGATGCTCACGATGCCGGCCAATCCTACGTACCGCGCCGCCACCCAGGCACAAATGGCGCCGGCCAACACCGCGGGGAGCGGGTGGATGGCGAGCGGCGCCAGGCGATTGTGGCCGTTCAGGAACATCCACGTCGCCCATTTCATGGTGGTGAGCGCGGCGAAGACGCAGGACGGCACGATCACCGGAAACGGCGGCACCATGTCGGGGCGTGCCCAGTGGCTGATCAGGGGCCGATAGATGGCGGCGAACAGACCGCAACCGGTCACGGCCGCCGCCCCGCACACGGACACGCTGATGCGGAACGTTTTCCTGGTCCACGCGTTCTCGCCCCTGGTGGCTGCCT
>Ga0335081_10009658_pt1 | contig 15548 bp, 11 predicted proteins | sample Lox_Sample_35_FD_206713 | JGI IMG/M metagenome (GOLD analysis project Ga0335081, IMG submission 206713) | Soil microbial communities from Loxahatchee National Wildlife Refuge, Florida, United States - Lox_Sample_3.5 | ecosystem: Environmental > Terrestrial > Soil > Wetlands | place: USA... | reverse complement strand
CATCCAGTTGTTCCACCTCGATATTAGGACTTTAAAAACTGAAATTCAAGCGGGAAGGTGTTCACGTTTTGTTGTGCGGTTCCGGTTTGGGCGTCTCGCCTTTGCGCGCGGGCGGCTTGCGGATTTTGCCCGCCAGCCAAGTGCGCACCACTTTAGGATGCTTGCCTTTATCCACGGAATTACTGCCTCGCGGCTGTCCAGTGAATCTGGAAGGGCCCGGTTTCGTCCACCACCTGATAGTCGGCGGGCGGCATAAACAGGTCGGCGGAAGGTTCATTGCGGCTGATATTGATCAGCTTGGTGGTGTTTTCGCCCGAGCGCGGATCGCTGGTTTTGCTGAGCACCACTTCCTTGATATCGGGCGAGAACCATGTCTCGCTCACCACCTGAAACGGGCGGTCATTTCCCACGCTGCCGGTGGGCCAGGTTTGGGTGTTGCGATGTCCTTCCGCGGCCACGCCTTCGATCACCTGCGTGCCGAGGTCTTCCTCTTTGATCTCGGGGTGGGGAATGGAGACGGCGGAGGCTGGCGGCGCCGCAATCGTGGCCGTCAAGACGCCGGAAATCAAGACGCCAGACCGCACGACGGTAGTGGTTGGCGGGGCGGTGACTCCGCCACCCACGCGGTTGGGAGCGGCACCTGGGCGGCTTTCCGGCGTTTGCAAAACAACCCGGTGGGCCACCTTATTCTGCGTATCGAGCGTGTAACTGAAAGCGGCTATCGGGTCCTGAATTTCAACCACCACCGGCGCGGCCGGGGCAGCGTTAGGCCCCATCACCGGACGCTCACTGCGGACACGCCCCTGCGAATCGCGATAGATGGTCTCCTGTTGGCTGCTCTGGGTGAAACGAGTGCCGTCGGCCGCCACTTGCACGCGCTCGAAAACGCGCTGGGCGGAATAGGGCGCGCCCGTGACCGGCGGGCCCATAAACCCGCGGCCGGAAAACCCCATACTTCCCTGGATCGTGCCGCGATTCGACATCGTGGACGAACTGACCGTGTCCTGCAACTGCGCCGGCGCCGTCAGACTGAACGCCGCTATTCCTGCCAAAAACCAACCAATGCGCACCAAAGGCCTCCCCGTTTGCAGTTTACTCCCGCCATGTGACGGCGGCAATCGGGGGAAAGATCACAGGTGCTCCGCGGCCGGGTTCCAGCCGTCGGAGCCGCGCAGGAAAACTTCCGGCCGGAACTGGTCGGCTTCGGCCTGGGTGAGGCGTCGCGCCCACTTTACCCGTTCCACCGGATCTGCTCCGGGGCCTTCGGAACCGAACTCGCCGTACCAGGCGGTCTTCTCGTTTTCGGCTTTGTCCCAGTTGTTCCAGCCGTCCGCGCGGATGTGGTCGCCCATCCAGCAGTCGATGTACACCACGCGCGAGTACGCCCGCCAGGGACGCCCCAGAAAAATGCCTCTCAGGTTCGGCTCGGCCGTCAGGCGGCAGTGTTGGAAGACGTACCCCTGGGGGCCCGCGGGCAGAGTGCGGCTTTGCGCGGTCAGGTAGCCCGGTCCGCTGCTGTGGATTTCACAGCGGTCGAACACGGCGGCGGCGTTGCCGAAAATGAAATCCACCGCGCCGGCGATGTAGCTGTCGACGTAATACTGGCGGCCGGCGGCGGCGTAAAGCGTATCCTGCCAGCCCAGGAAACGGCAGTTGCGGAACACCGCGCGGTCGGAATAAACCGTGAGCGCGACGGCCTGCGATCCCTGTCCGAATGTGTTTTCAAAGGTGATGTTTTCCGCCTCGAAAGCCGCGCCGTAAACAGTGACAGTGGCGCTGAGGAAAGTGCCGCCTGCCTCTTTGGCGCTCATGGCCGCGGTAATCACCGTGGTCTTGGCGTCCTTGCCAAGAAACGTAACGCGCGGCATGTCAGGCGGAACGATCACGCGCTCCTTATAGGTGCCCGGGCGGATTTCGACGATCAGGCGGTCGCGGCCGGCGGGGGCGTTATCCAGGGCGTGGTCCACGGCCCGCTGGATGGTCGCGAAATCCCCACTGCCGTCCTGCGCCACCACTACGTGCATGGGAGCGGCGACGGCAAGTGAGACGGCGCAGAAGCATAAAAAGGAAACGCGCATATGTTGATTTTCGCGCAGATTCGCGTAACCAAAGCCGAGATCGGGCGTATTGTCTTTCCAGAAGGCCATATTCTCGCTGGGCTGGGCATGGGAGCCAATACCGCCATTTTTTCGCTGCTGCATCAGGTGATTCTGAGCGCGCTGCCAGCGGTGCTCGGTCAAGATGGCGCTCCCTAACCATCGAGCTTGGGCGTTCCGCTGAAAAGATTGAGGCGGTATACGTATTTGATCTTCGGGGGAAGCTTGTTAAGAAGGAGAATTCTCGCCCGTGCCGGTGCGGAAAGCCGGGACCGGAGAGGGTCCGGGACGTCGGTGAAGCCCAGCGATTCCACGAGGCGCAGACCAATGTTCCACTCTTCGATCTCTTTTGGATGATCGCAGGCCCATGTAAAGCGGGCATCCATTTTCCGGCGCACGAAATCCCGGTTTCCATGGATTATGGCCCTGTGGGTGGCCGTGTCGAAGGCGACGCTCATATCCGGGAAGCAATCGGCGATGCGGGCCAGCGCCGTCTTCACTTCCTGCTGTTGCAGGTAGATGAGGACGGTTTCGGCGACGAAGAAGTACGGGCCCGGACTGCGTCGCACCGTTTCGATCCAGTTCGAATCGATTATGGAGGCAGCCAGCATCGTGCGCCGCTCAGAATCGCTGAAGTACCGGCGCCGCAATTCGATCACGGCGGGGAGATCCAGATCGAACCAATGCACTTTGCCGTTGTCGAGCCTTTCGAACCTTGTATTCAGACCGGTGCCAATCTCGACCACGGTACCTTCCGGATTTCGTTGCAGAAACGCCCGAACCCACTCGTCGAACATGGCGGTCCGCATGACCACACCACGCAGCCGCCACCGCTGGTTGATTCTTTCATAGTCCCAGGGAATGCCGGCCACCATTTCGAGGGCCTTTGGGTCTTTGAGAATCCCGCGTTTTCGCCGGCTCTCGGCCGCGCGGGCGAAGAGAGGAACCAGAAGTGTTTCCTCGGTCGGACTGAGCTGGAGCGGTTGATTTACAGGCATTCAGCTCTTATTATTACTAAATCTGGGTGGCCAGTTACAACGGCCTGAGCCGTTATTCGATCACCAGCAGCAAATCCTTGGCTTCCACGTGCTGGCCGGGCTGCGCCAGCAGTTGGCGCACGGTGCCGCCTATCGGCGCGTAGACGGTGCTCTGCATTTTCATGGCTTCCATCACCAGCAGGCGGTCGCCCTTTTTGATGGTCTGGCCTAACTCCACCGCAACAGTAGAGACCACGCCGGGAATCGGCGCGCCAATCTGGCCAGGCTGCGCCGGATCGGCTTTGAGACGCGGCGCTTCCTTCACTTCCAGCTTGCGGTCTCGCACGGAGACTTCTCGCGGCTGGCCGTTCAACTCGAAAAAGACGGTGCGGGTGCCGTCCGGATGCGGCTCGCCGATGGTCTGGAATTTGACGATCAGGGTTTTGCCGGGCTCGAGCTCGACGGCGGCTTCCTCGCCGCGCTGCATGCCGTAATAAAACTGCGGTGTAGGCAGAGCATCCACCGGACCCCACGACTGGCGGTTGCGTGCGAACTTGACGAAGACCTCGGGGTACATGAGGTAGCTGAGCGTCTCGTCTTGCGAAGGGCGCCGGCCGATCTTCTTTTCAATCGCCGCGGCCGTCTCTTCGAAATCGGGCTTGGGGAGATTGGCGCCGGGGCGGCCCTTCTGCGGCTTTTCGCCCCGTAGAATAATCTTTTGCAATTTCTTCGGCCAGCCGCCGTCGGGCTCCCCCAGCGAGCCCATGAACATTTCGATCACCGAGTGCGGCAGGGTGAGTGAGTGATCAGGCCCGAGGCGTTCGAACTGTTCCATGGTCATGTTGTGGTTGACCAGAAAAATCGCCATGTCGCCCACCACTTTGCTGGAGGGCGTCACTTTGACGATGTCGCCGAAAGCCATGTTGACGTCGGCGTATGCTTTCGCGATTTCGTGCCAGCGCGAGCCCAGGCCCATGGACTGCGCCTGTTCCTTAAAATTGGTGTACTGGCCGCCGGGCATCTCATGCAGGTATACCTCGGCGGTGCCGGCTTTGGGAGCGGTGTCGAACGGCGCGTAATATTCGCGCACCACTTCCCAGTAATCGGCGCACTGGTTCAGGGCGTCGAGGTCGAGGCCGGTGTCACGGCGAGTGTGGGCCAGCGCCGCCACCATGGAATTAAGATTGGGCTGGCTGGTCTGGCCGCTCATGGAGGCGATGGCGCCATCGGCAACGTGCACGCCGGCTTCGGCCGCTTTCAACACGCTGGCGGCATTGAGGCCGCTGGTATCGTGGGTGTGGAAGTGAATGGGGATGGCGATTTCCTGGCGCAGCGCCTTTACCAGCTTTTCGGCAGCGAAGGGACGGCAGAGGCCCGCCATGTCCTTGATGGCCAGCGTGTGCGCCCCCATGCGCTCCAGTTCCTTGGCCATGCGGACGTAATATTCCAGCGAGTATTTGTCGCGGCGCGGATCGAGAATGTCACCGGTGTAGCAGATGGCAGCCTCACAAACGGAGCGGGTTTTGCGCACCGCTTCCATCGCGACCTTCATGTTGGGCAGCCAGTTGAGGGAATCGAAGATGCGGAAGATGTCGATGCCCTGGGCGGAGGCCTCGAAGACGAATTCGGCCACCACGCGGTCGGGATATGCCGTGTAACCAACCGCATTGGACGCCCGCAGCAGCATTTGAAAACAGATGTTGGGGATGGCTTCGCGCAGGCGGCGCAGGCGCGCGAACGGATCCTCGTACAGGAAACGCATGGTGACGTCGAAGGTGGCGCCCCCCCACATCTCCAGGCTGAAAAGGTTGTGCAGCCGGTGGGCCACGAAATTCGAGATGGCCACCATGTCGTAGGTGCGGACGCGCGTGGCCAGCAGCGACTGGTGCGCATCGCGGAAGGTAGTGTCGGTGAGCAGGAGGCGTTTTTGCGAGCGCGCCCATTCGGCCAGGCCCTCAGGGCCCAGCTTTTGCAGAAGTTGGCGGGTGCCATCGGGCGGGGCGGAGGCATCGTGCGGCGGAATGGGAGGCGCGATAGAGCAATCGGGCACGGGCTTGCCTGCTACCGCGGGATTGCCGTTGACGATGACGTCGGCCAGATAGGAGAGCAGACGGGTGGCGCGGTCGCGGCGGGTGACGAAACGGAACAGCTCGGGCGTTTCTTCCAGCCAACCGGTAGTGACGCGGCCCGCCTGGAAATCGGGGTGATTGACGACGTTCTCCAGGAAAGGGATGTTGGTTTTGACGCCGCGCACACGGAACTCGCGCAGGCCGCGATCCATGCGCTCGGCGGCATGGCGGAATTCGCGGCCCCAGGCAGTCATCTTCACCAGCAGCGAATCGTAATACGGCGTGATGACCGCGCCGCCATAGGCCGAACCGCCGTCCAGCCGGATGCCGAAGCCGGCGGGCGAACGGTAGGTGGAAAGCTTGCCGTAATCGGGGACGAAGTTGTTGGCGGGGTCTTCGGTGGTGATGCGGCACTGCATCGCGTAACCATAGAGCGGAATCTGGTCCTGCGCCGGCAGATTCATCTCCGGCCCGTGCAACTCGAGACCTTGGGCCACCTGGATCTGGCAGCGCACCAGGTCGATGCCCGTCACCATTTCGGTGACGGTGTGCTCCACCTGAATGCGCGGGTTGACCTCGATGAAGTACCACTCACCCGAGTCGGCATCCACCAGGAATTCCACCGTGCCGGCATTGGAATAGCCGGCGGCGCGGGCGAGCGTCACCGCGGCTTCGGCCAGCGCCCGGCGGATGCCCGCATCGAGCGACACGGCCGGCGCCACTTCCACCACTTTCTGATGGCGGCGCTGCACGGAGCAGTCGCGCTCGTAGAGGTGCAGAATATTGCCCTGGCGGTCGCCCAGAATCTGCACTTCGATGTGGCGCGCGCGTCGCACGAAGCGTTCCAGGAAGACGGCGTCGTTGCCGAATGCCGCGCCGGCTTCGCGGCGGGCTTCTTCCAGGCGGCCGTTGAAATCGCCGGCATTCTCCACTACGCGCATGCCGCGTCCGCCGCCGCCGAAGGCCGCTTTGATAATTAGGGGAAAACCGATTTCGGCGGCGATTTTTTCCGTCTGCTTCGCGGTGCGGACGGGCTCCTCGGTTCCGGGAACCACGGGAATGCCGGCGCGCTGCGCCAGGCGGCGCGCGGCCGTTTTGTCGCCCAGCAGTTCCAGCAGTTCGGCGTTGGGCCCGATGAACTCGATGCCGGCGGCGGTGCAGGCGCGGGGCAAGGCGGGATTTTCAGAAAGGAAGCCGTAGCCGGGATGGATGGCATCGACGCCCTTCTCGCGCGCCAGCGACACTATGCCGTCCACATCGAGATAGGCTTCCACCGGTCCCTTGCCGCCGCCGATGAGGTAGGCTTCATCGGCCTTGAAACGGTGCAGCGCGAGCCGGTCTTCGTGGGAATAGATCGCGACAGTGCGCAGGCCCAGCTCATTGGCCGCGCGCAGAATACGGATAGCGATTTCGCTTCGGTTGAGGGCTAGAAGTTTTTTCATTGCACGGAAGGCAATGATTTGAGGATAGCAAAAGGGCCGCGCGTGACTCGCGGGTCGATCGGCACTAACGCGGTTGCGTATTTCACGGCCACGTTAGCCAAGGCGTAATAGCCGGCGGAGGTTCCGGTAACGCTGGCGGTCTCGCCGCCGGCAGCAAGACTGCCGGCGTTACCACTCCAACAGCTTTTCCATTTCGGCCGCCAGCGTTTCCGTCTGCGGCAGAATCGCGGTTTCGAGTTGCGGGTGGTAGCCCACCCACGTATCCAGCGCACCCACCCGGCCGACGGGCGCGTCCAGGCGGTCAAACAGGTCGCTCGCAATGCGTGCGGCGATTTCCGCGCCATAGCCCCAGGAAACGCAGTCCTCGTGCGCTACCATCACGCGGCTGGTCTTGTCCACCGATGCGCGAATGGCGTCCCAATCGTAAGGCGCAAGCGAGCGCAGGTCGAGAATCTCGATGCTGATTTCCGGTTTGCGCCGCTCCATCTGGGTAGCCGCCAGCAGCGCCTTCTGCACCAGCGCGCCGTAAACGACGACGGTCAGGTTTTGACCGGGCTTCACCACGCGGGCGCGGCCGAAAGGAATGGTAAATTCCGCGCCCGGATCGGGCGAGCGGTTGTAAGGCTCGCGGTAGAGCCGCTTATGCTCCAGAAACAGCACGGGGTCATCGGCGCGCAATGCCGTGCGCAGCAGCCCGCAGGCATCGAGCGCATTGGACGGCATCACCACCCGCAGCCCCGGAATATGGGTGAAGATGGATTCCCCGCACTGGCTATGGTAGATGGCGCCGCCATTCAAGTAGCCGCCGATGGGTACGCGAATCACCGCCGGACAACTGAAATTGCCGTTGGAACGCCAGCGCAGCGTGGCCAGTTCGTCGCGCAGCTGCATCATGGCCGGCCAGATGTAGTCGAAGAACTGAATTTCGGCCACCGGCTTCAGCCCGCGCGTGGCCATGCCGATGGCGCGGCCCACAATGGCGGCTTCGGCCAGCGGCGTATTGAAACTGCGCGCCGGTCCGAATTCGCGCTGCAAGCCCGCCGTTACCTTGAACACTCCGCCCTTCCCCTTCACCTGGCCCAGGTTCTCCTCGCGGCTGCAATCGGCCACGTCCTCGCCAAAAACCACGATGGCCGGGTTGCGCCGCATCTCTCCGCGTAGGGTGGTATTCAGCAGATCCACCATGGTTTGCGGCGGGCCTTGAAACTGCGGCTCGGCCGCAAAAGCGCCGGAAGTGGGGTCCACCGTTTCCGAATAGAGGTGCAGCAGCGCGCTTTCCGGGGCGGGCGGCTCGTCCGCCGATGCCTGGTGCAGGGCGTCGTGGATCTCGCGCTCGATTTCGTGCGTGATCTCCTGCAACATGTGCCGGTCCATTACCCCCTCGTCGATGAGGAGCTGAGGAAAGCGGATTACGGGATCGCGTTCCGCTTCGGCGGCGCGCTCGGCGTCGGTTTTGTACAGCCGCTCGTCGTCGGAAAGCGAGTGCGAATAGAGCCGCACCACGTGAGCATGCACCAGCGCCGGACCTTTACCGGCGCGGCACCAGGCAGCCGCCGCTTCCATGGCGCGGCAAGAAGCCAGAAAATCGGTGCCGTCCACCTCCTGCCGGAACAGGTCCGGAAAACCTTCCAGCAGCCTGGAAATGTTGCCGCCGGCTGTCTGGCACTCGATGGGAACGGAAATCGCGTAGCCATTGTCTTCGATGAGAAACACCAGCGGCAGGCGGTTCAAAGAGGCGGCGTTCACTGCCTCCCAGAATTCTCCCTCGCTGGTGGCGCCGTCACCTCCAGTCACCAGCGTAATTTCATCGGAGGGTGGGAGATAACGCGACGCCTCCGCACAGCCGACGGCTTGCAGAAATTGCGTGCCCGTGGGCGACGATGCGGTCACGATGTGGAAGCGCTTGTGCCCCCAGTGCGACGGCATCTGCCGGCCGCCGGACGCGGGATCGGCCGCCGCACCAAGCGCCTGCTGCAGCATCTCATAGGGTGTCACCCCCAGGGTAAGCGCCAGCGCGCGGTCGCGGTAATAAGGATAGAGCCAATCGTGCCCGGCACGCAGAACCATGCCTGCCGCCACCTGCACCGCCTCGTGGCCCGCGCCGCTGATCTGAAAAAAGATACGGTTCTGGCGTTTCAGGGTCACCTCGCGGTCGTCCAGGCGCCGCGCTATGTGCATCAGGCGGAAAGCGCGTATGAGCTGGTCGGACGTGAGACCCGCCCATCGCTCCTGGGCCGCGGAAGGCTGGGTCGGGGTGATAGTAGCCAACGCGGTTCGTCTCCAACACCAGTGTAAGCTATGAGCTGTGTCTGCCTGCCCCTTCTGCCAGATCGCCGCCGGCGAGATACCCGCGGCGGTGGTTTTCGCACAACCCTCCTGCCTCGCCTTCCTCGATCACCGGCCGCTGTTTCCCGGGCATTGCCTGCTGATTCCGCGCAGCCATTACGAGACGCTGGCGGAATTGCCGCCACCGGTTGCCGCGGAACTCTTCTCGGCCGCGCATCGGTTGAGTGCGGTGATAGAGGAGGCGCTCGGCGCGGATGGCTCCTTCGTGGCCCTTAATAACCGCGTCAGCCAGAGCGTGCCGCACGTCCACATCCACGTGGTGCCGCGCCGCAAGGGCGACGGTCTGAAGGGCTTCTTCTGGCCGCGCCGGAAGTACCGCGACGCCGCGGAAATGGAACAAGTCCATAGCTCGCTCGTCCGCGCTTGGGAGCGCGCAACTTCGCAGAGTTGAAAAACATCCCACCCGCCCTCTGAAAACGTTGTGCATCTAACGGACACTCCATCGAAGGTGGGGTCTTTCACCGAAGACGCCACGGTGCTCCCTCTACACTGGCATCCGCTGGCCGAAAAACGTCAAGCTTCTTGCATTCGGCACAGGAGACGCTAAAAATGTCAACGATTCACAAACTCACTCTAATCTCAGGGGCCCTGGCAGCCGGCCTGGTTTTGCCGCCGGTATCCATTGCTGCGTCCGGGTGCGGCAATAGCTTGTTGAATGGCACGTACAACGCACAATTGGCGAGCCAAAACTTCATCAGCACGATCAATGCCGCGAACGGCGGTACAACCGGCACAACAACAGGTACAACCGGCACTACCGGGAGCTCGACCGGCACCACGACGACCACCGCTACGGGCCTGGTGAACAGCTCCAACAGCCTATCGGGTACTATGTCCGGACTGGGCCGGTTTTACTTCGACGGCCAAGGCAACGTCATCGGCCAGACGGCAGGAGGCGCGGGCTTGGGCAACTTGCAGGTCGGAACTTACACAGTCAACTACGATTGCACCGCGACCATCAAGCTGACCGCGGGGCAAACGTACGATGCCGTAGTGGTAAACAGCGGCAGCCAGGCTCTCTTCCTGGAGTCCGACAGCAGCGGCCAGGGCCAGACGGGTACGCTGTCGCGCTCCCCGAACTACTGTGGCTCCAATTACTCCCAGGTACCTTCGAGCTACGGATTTAGTTACTTCGGTGCGCAGACTGTCGCCAGCAGCGGCACGACGGGCACTACCGGAACCACGACAGGCACCACCACTGGTACTACTACCGGGGCCACAACAGGAACCACAACCGGCACAACCACCGGAGCCACGACCGGCACAACTACCGGCACGACCACCGGAGCCACGACCGGAACCACGACCGGCACAACCACCGGAACTACGACCGGCACAACCACCGGAACTACGACCGGCACAACTACTGGAACCACCACCGGCACAACCACTGGAACGACCACCGGCAGCTCCGGCACGATGGTGCAGCCATATTCGGTAGTGGGCAACTTGAATCTCGATGGCGCGGGTAACTTCGCCATTTCCGAATGGGTCTACTCGGGAACTTCCGTAAGCCCGCAGACCTATTCCGGCACGTATAGCATCAATGCCACCACTTGCGCGATTTCGTTGACCTACAGCTCCACACCGAGCACCAGCAGCACGGCCGTCCCGCCACCGACCTTCACAGGCCTGATTGGCGCCAACGGTACGGGATTGATTACGGCCAGCACCAGCTCGAGCACGGTGATTCCGGGCATGTTTATTCCGACCAGCGGATTCACACTCACGGGCCCAAGCCCGAGCCCCGGCCAGTAGGAATTCAAACATAGAAACGGCGGGCAGCTTTTCCACCGCTGTCCTTCGCCACTCTAAAAAGGGAGAGAGGGACCGAACGTCCCGCTCTCCCTTTCTTTTCGGATGGCCGCGCCGCCGAGTGCTCTAAGGCAGAGTTTCGCGCAGGACCTTCGCGCTCTGTTCGGAGCGAAACTGCCGCAACTGCTCGCGCAGCTCGGGACGGCGATTCGCCAGAATCGCGATCGCCAATAACGCGGCATTGCGCGCGCCGGCTGGCCCGATGGCCAGCGTTCCCACCGGAATTCCAGCCGGCATCTGCACCGTGGAAAGCAGCGAGTCCATGCCTTTGAGCGACGCACTCTCCATGGGCACCCCCAGCACCGGCAGCAGTGTATGCGCGGCACAGACGCCGGCCAGGTGGGCGGCGCCCCCCGCCGCGGCGATAATCACCTCCACGCCGCGCGCTTCCGCCTGGCCGACATATTGCTCCGTCTCCACCGGCGTACGGTGCGCCGAGAGCACACGGCATTCATGCGCGATGTCAAATTTGGTGAGCAGTTCGTCGGTCTGCCGCATGGTGTCCCAGTCCGATTTGCTGCCCATCAGCACCGCAACCAGCGGTTTTGTATCGGCCATGCGTTATTGCCCCTGCGCCAGCGTGAACCCCGACTGGCCGTTGAAGGTGCGCAGCGATTGCGTCGCGGCGATCCCGATTCCCGCGCCGGCAATGCGCTGCAACAGCTCGATGCATGTGCCCATCTCCACTCCGCTTTCGGAGAAGAATCGGCAGCGGAAACTATCGGTGCAGAAGGTCTCGGCGGCGGCGAGTCCGGCCGGCCATACCTTCACCCCGCGGTTATCGATCATCTGAAGCTTAAGCCCGTCGGCAGCCATCTTGCCCGCCGCGGCCGCGAGGTCGTTGACGTTGCGCGACGGCCAGTGCACGAACACGTCGATGCCCTTCAATTCCATGTTCACGGCAGCGGCCACGGCGCCGGCGTGCGTTTGAGCCGCACCCGCGGCCGGCCGCGCCGCATAGCTCACGGGCTTCAAACGGTTCGGTTTCTGGCCCAGCCGCGCGATCACCGCGCAGGCAAATTCCTTGGTGCCCACCTTTTCCGTGCTCACCCCTTCGGTGAAAACATCGTAGGTATGAATGCCGTCTTCAATGGTGCGCAGCCAGCCGTTGTGAACGCGCTCGGCGGCTTCCGGTTGATTGATGTGCACCAGCATCAGCACCGCCCCCAGCAGCAGCCCCGAAGGATTGGCGAGGTTCTGCCCGGCGCGCCGCGGCGCCGATCCGTGGATGGCCTCGAACATGGCGCACTTGTCGCCGATATTGGCCGAGCCCGCCAGGCCCACCGAACCCGCAATCTGCGCCGCCACATCCGAAAGGATGTCGCCGTACAGGTTCGGCATCACAATTACGTCGAACGCTTCCGGCGTGTCGGCCATTTTGGCCGCGCCGATATCCACAATCCAGGCTTCTTTCTGAATGTCCGGGTACCCCGCGGCGATCTCGTCGAAGACCTTGTGGAACAGGCCGTCGGTCATCTTCATGATGTTGTCTTTCATGAAGCAGGTGACCTTCTTGCGGTTGTGCCGGCGGGCGTACTCGAAGGCGTAGCGCACAATTTTTTCGCTGCCCGGCCGGGAGATCAGCTTGATGCACGAAGTCACTTCCGGCGTCAGTTGATACTCGATGCCGGCATACAGGTCTTCTTCGTTTTCGCGCACGATCACCACGTCCATATTGGGATGCTTGGTGTCGATGAACGGGTGATAGGAGACGCACGGCCGCACGTTGGCATACTGGCCCAGCGTCTTGCGCGTGGTGACGTTCAGGCTTTTGAATCCGCCGCCCTGCGGAGTGGTGATGGGGGCCTTCAGAAACACCTTTGTGCGCAGAAGCGATTCCCACGAGCTGGGCTCGATGCCTGCGGTATTGCCGCGCAGGTACACCTTCTCGCCAATTTCAATGGTCTCGATCTCGAGAGCCGCGCCGGACGCTTCCAAAATCTGGAGCGTAGCGTTCATGATTTCCGGGCCTATACCGTCGCCATGCGCGACTGTGATCGGGGTTTTGTTGGACATAACAGGTTTACCTCACAATAATCGGATTGCGTAGTCTGGCGCAACTGGTGGGGCAGACTCCCCTCGGCAGCGACCGTCAGGGAGCGGTTGCCGGCTATGCAACAGTTATTTCCTAATCCGCGCCGCCACCACCGCGCGCGCGGCCTTGGCCGGAGCGTAGCCCGGGTCGAGCCGCAGGGCCATATCGAAACTGGCGAGCGCGGCGGTGTAGTCCCCTTCCAGCGCCCGCACCACTCCCAGATAGGTATGGGCCGCGGGGTTGCCGGGCTGGTGGCGCAGCCCCTCCTGGAAGAGCGCGGCTGCTTCCTCGTATTTTCCTTCGCGAAAGCGCCGCTCCCCCTTGGCGAATACCGCTTGGGCATAATTGTACTCGCCATGGCGGTCGCCGGGACGGATGCGGATGGTCTCGCGATACTCCGCCAGCGCTTCGTCGGCGCGCCCCAGGCGGTCGAGCTCCACCCCCAGATTGTCGTGGGCGACGTAATTATCGCGCGTCACCGCGACCGCATGGCGAAACAGCGTGATGCCGTCTTTCCAGTAATGGACCTGTTGCCAGCACAACCACCCGCAAGCGACTACCGCGATGGCTGCGGCCACCGGCAGCGCGCGAGCAGCATGCAGCCGTTCCCCGAGTTCCCACGCGGCTGCCATCAGCAGCCCGATCATGGGCAGATAGAGGTAGCGATCCGCCATAGACTGCATCCCCACCTGCACGATGCCGATGACCGGCAGCAGGGTCAGAAGGTACCACCCCCAGCCGGCGAGCAGCCAGGGATGGCGCCGGCGCTCCGCCCAGGCGAGAAACGATGCCGCCACTAGCCCCAGCAGGCTCGCCGCCACTTTCCAGAATGCGATTCCTACGGCGGGAAAGGGATAGAACACGGCCAGGTTGACGGGCCAGATCGTCTTGCCGAGGTAGGCAACGCAGGCACAAACCGCGTTCTCCAACCGCAGCGCCAGCGGCAATGCGTCCGCGCCCGCCAGCGCGCCACCCTGCCGCTGGGCCCAAACTGCCGCCGCCGCGGCGAGCGCCGCCAGCACCAGCAAGGGAATTTTTTCGCGCACCAGGCGGGCCGGCGTCTCCCGGCGCCGCAGCGGCCAGAAATCGAGCAGCAGCAGCAGCAGCGGCATGGCCACCAGGGTTTGTTTCGCCGCCAGTCCCGCGGCCAGCAGCGCCGCCGTAAGGCAGTACCGCGCCTTGCCCGGCCTGTCCGCATACGCCGTATACGCCAGCAACGTCAGCATGGCGAACAAGCCGCTCAGCACATCCTTGCGCTCCGCCACCCAGGCCACCGATTCCACGTGCACCGGATGAACTCCGAACACCGCCGCCACGAATGCGCTGCGTCCCGTGGAGCCGGTCGCACCGCTCAGCCATAAAAACAGCAGCAGGGTGTTGGCGATATGCAGCAGCAGGCTGGTGAGGTGATGGCCGCCAGGCTGGAGGCCGAACAGGGTGCAATCGAGCGCGTGCGAGAGCCAGGTGAGCGGGTGCCAGTTGTTGGCATGCGCGGCGGTGAACGCCCAGCGCGCGTTGGCCCACTTCAGCCCGCTATTGACGTGCGGATTGGCGGTGACGTATTCGGGATCGTCATAGCCGACGAAGCCGTTGTGCAGAACGGGTGCGAATGCCGCGAAAACCAGGGCAGCCAGCAGCAGGCAGACCGCCGGCCGCCCGCGGAAGAGCGCTTTTCCCAAGCGCCGATGCTAGCACAGCGGCGTGCGCGCCGGCCCTAACTCCTCCCTCCGCGCAAGCTATTCAGACTTTCGGATCGTGTTTCCGCTCGTGCCGCGTGAGAGAATCTCAGCATGGAAACGGAACCGCGGCAGGAACCCGAAGTTCTCTACAGCCGGATGGAGCGGAACGGCGCGGTGTGGGCGGAAATAGAGCTCAACCGCCCGGAAAAGGGAAATGCCCTGACCATGCCGATGCTCGCCCGGCTGGCCGGCATCGTTTCGGGCATTGAGTCGGACCGCGAGGTGCGCGCCATAGTGATCCGCGCGCGCGGCCGTTTCTTTTCCACCGGCGGCGATATCGAGGCCTGGGGAGCGCTCACCCCGCCGGCAATGGCGCGCGATTGGATTCTCCCCGGCATCCAGGTGTTCGATCGCATTGCTTCCCTTCCGCAGCCGGTGATTGCAGCTCTCTCCGGCCACGCACTTGGCGGCGGACTGGAACTGGCATTGGCAGCCGACTTGCGCATTGCCGTGCATTCGGCGAAGTTGGGTGCGCCGGAAGTCACGCTGGGGATGATCTCCGGCTGGATGGGCGTTCGCCGCCTCGCCGAAACCATCGGCGTGGCACGGGCCCGCCACATGACCCTCCTGGGTCTCCCCATCGCTGCCGCGCAAGCGCTGGAATGGGGCCTGGTGACCGCCGTTGCCGAAGACCATGCCGATCTGGAACGGCAGCTCGCCGCCTGGCTGGCGCAACTTTGCGCCAATGGACCCGCGGCCATGGCTCTCACCAAGGGCATTCTCGCCGGCATGCACCAGGACCTTCGCCACCAGCACGCCAGTGCCGCGGCGCTGGCCTTGGCGACCCAGGATTCCAAGGAGGGTGTCCGCGCCTTCCGCGAGAAGCGCAAGCCGGTCTATCGCAATCAGTAGAGGAAACGTTCCCATGCGCACCACCCGATTCGTGAATGCCGCCGATGCCGCAGCCCTGCTGAAGGACGGTGACACGGTCGCCATCAGCGGCAACGGCGCCGGCATGACCTCCGCCGAAGCCGTCTTTGCCGCCGTCGAGAAGCGATTCCTGGAAACCGGCCACCCCCGCGACCTGAC
>Ga0335081_10009657_pt1 | contig 15548 bp, 13 predicted proteins | sample Lox_Sample_35_FD_206713 | JGI IMG/M metagenome (GOLD analysis project Ga0335081, IMG submission 206713) | Soil microbial communities from Loxahatchee National Wildlife Refuge, Florida, United States - Lox_Sample_3.5 | ecosystem: Environmental > Terrestrial > Soil > Wetlands | place: USA... | reverse complement strand
CGACGGGCTGCCGAACTTGATCGGCGTCTTTTCCACCCCGGGCACCGCGGACAGGATCGGCCAGCCGGTCTCGGTCTGCCAGTAGTGGTCGATGACCGGGATCCCGAGCGCCTCGGAGATCCAGACGTGGGTCGGCTCGTCCAGCGGCTCGCCGGCCAGGAACAGGTGCTTGAGCGACGAAACGTCGTACTTCTTCAGGTAGCCCGGGTCCTGCTTCTTCAGCACCCGGATCGCGGTCGGCGCGGAGAACATCACCGAGGCCTTGTGCTGCTGCACGATCTTCCACCAGATCCCCGCGTCCGGCCGGATCGGCACGCCTTCGTACATGATCGTCGTCATGCCGGCGATCAGCGGCCCGTAGATGATGTACGAGTGCCCGACCACCCAGCCGATGTCCGAGGTGGTGAACATCGTTTCGCCCGCCTCGCCGCAGTAGATCAGCTTCATCGACGAGGCGAGCGCCACTGCGTAGCCGCCGACGTCCCGCTGCACGCCCTTGGGCTGTCCGGTCGTGCCCGAGGTGTACAGGATGTACGACGGTTCGCTCGACTCGAGCCAGGCGCAGGGCACCTGGGCGCCTTCATGGCGCGCGGCGAGCTCCTGCCACTCGACGTCGCGCCCCGCCATGATCGGCATCTTCGGGTCGAGGCCGCGGCGGAAGATGAGCACCTTGCCAGGCGGGTTCTTGGACAGCCTGAGCGCTTCGTCCACCAGCGACTTGTACAGCACCGCTTTGCCCATGCGGCTGCCGCCGTCGGCGGTGATCATCAGCCGCGGCCGCGCGTCGTCGATGCGCGCCGCCAGGCTCGCCGCGGCGAAGCCGCCGAACACCACGGAATGGATCGCGCCGATTCGGGCGCAGGCCAGCATTGCGAACGCGGCCTCCGGAATCATCGGCATGTAGATGATTACCCGGTCGCCCCTGTTCACGCCGAGCGACTGCATCATCGCGGCGGCGCGCTGCACCTCCTGGTGCAACTCGCGGAAGGTAAAGCTGTGCTCCTGGTCGACCTCGGTCGAGATGTACACCAGCGCCTTCTGCTCGGCTCGTGCCGCCAGGTGGCGGTCGATCGCGTTGTGGCACAGGTTGGTCTGGCCGCCGACGAACCACTTTGCGAACGGCGGCCGCGAGTAGTCCAGCACGCTGCCGAACGGCTTGTGCCAGTCCACCAGCTTGGCCTGCTCGCCCCAGAAAGCGTCGCGCTGCTCGAGCGAGCGGCGGTAAAATTCGCGGTAACTCGCCATGGCGGCCTCCTTCTCGTCCCCCCGCATATTAGGCGTTCAGGTCGACCACTACCCTGCCCCGGATTTGCGCGCCGATAAACTTGTCGAACACCGACGGCAGCTCGGCGAACGGGATCGTACGCGTGATCTCCTTCAGGTGGGCCGGGCGCATGTCACCCGCCAGGCGGCGCCAGACCTCCTGCCGCAGGGGCATCGGGCAGTTCACCGAATCGACCCCCAGCAGGCTCACCCCGCGCAGGATGAACGGCAGCACCGTGGTGCTGAGCGCGGTGCTCGCCGCGAGCCCGATTGACGCAATGCAGCCGCCGACCTTCATCGTGCTTGCCATCCAGGCCAGCACGTCGCCGCCCAGGTTATCGACCGCGCCGGCCCAGGTCGCCTTGTCGAGCGGCCGGATCTTGGCCAGGTCGAGCTCGCCGCGCACTTTGACCTCGCTCGCGCCGATCATCTTCAGGTACTCGGCCTCGCCCGCTTTGCCGGTGAGCGCCACGACTTCATAGCCCAGGCGCGCCAGCGCGTCGATCGCAATCGACCCCACCCCGCCGGTTGCGCCGTCGACGATCACCGGCCCGTTGGCGGGCTTGAGGCCGTTCTGCTCCATGCGCACGATCGCCAGCCCGGCGGTGAAACCGGCGGTGCCGAACGCCATCGCATCCCACAGGGTCAGGCCCTTGGGCGCCTTTACCAGCCAGTGCGCCGGCACGCGCGCGTACTCCGCGTAGCCGCCGTGATGCTTGACCCCGATGTCGAAGCCCGTCGCCAGCACCGCGTCGCCCTTGGCGAATCTCGCATCGCTCGACGAAACCACCGTGCCGGAAAAGTCGATCCCGCCGATGCATGACGGCCGCAGCAGGATGCGGCCCTTGCCGGTTGCGGCCAGCGCGTCCTTGTAGTTCACGTCCGAGTACGCCACGCGCACCACGACCTCGCCCGGGTCGAGCTCCTCCAGCGCGCACTCGACGAACCCGGCCTGGACCTTCTTGTCCCCCTCGGTGATCTTGAATGCCTTGAATTTCTCCATCGTGCTCCCTCCCGTGCGAAGTTTAACGCCGCGCGCGCTCGGCTTGCAGGTATTCGGCGGACTGCATCTCGTGCAACCGGCTCACGCTGCGTGCGAACTCGGCGCTGTTCGCGCCCTCGACGAAAAGCTCCTCCGGCTGCACCTCGGCCGACGCGAACAGCTTGACGCGGTCGTCGTAGAACACGTCCAGCAGCCAGGTAAATCGGCGCGCGGCATCCGCGTTGCGCGCCGACATGCGCGGCACGCCGGACAGGATCACGCTGTGGAAGCGCTTGGCCAGGTCGACGTAATCCGTGTACGAGCGCGGCCCACCGCACAGCGCCTTGAAGTCGAACCAGATCAGGCCGCCGGCGCGCTTGCGGTACGAAATCTGACGCCCCTCGACGTCGAGCGGATGGCGCTCCTCCTCCACGTCCCTGAGCGCCTGGAAGATCCGCTCCAGCGCCTCGTCGCTGCCGCGCCCGACGTGATAGGCGCGCAGGCGCTCCATCGTGCGCCGCCGGTAGTCGACCCCGCTGTCGACCTCGAGCACATCGAGCCGGGCCTTCAGTAGCGCGATCGCCGGCAGGAAGCGCTCGCGCTGCAGCCCGTTGGGGTACAGCCCATCCGGGGCGTAGTTCGAGGTCATGCACAGCACCACGCCCCGCTCCATCACCTGCTCCAGGAAGCGCCCGAGGAGCATCGCATCGGCGATGTCGCCGACGTGGAACTCGTCGAAGCAGATGAGCCGATTTCGCCGCGCGGTGCGCTCGGCCACCGCCGCGACCGGGTCCTCGGTGCCCCTCAGCTCGTCGAGCTCGCGGTGGATCTCGCGCATGAAGTGATGGAAATGTACGCGCCGTTTCCTCACCAGCGGCACGCAGAGGAAGAACGCGTCCATCAGGAAGCTCTTGCCGCGCCCGACGCCGCCCCAGAGATAGACGCCCCTGGGAAGTGGGGGTCGCACCAGCATGCGGCGTAGGGCGGTTCGGCGGCGCGCCTTGTAGTCCGACCACTCTTCGTACAGGCGCTGCAGCCGCTCGACCGCGCGCCACTGCGCCGGATCGGAGACGAAACCCCGCTTCGCCAGCTGCGCGCGGTAGACCGACACCACGTCCTGCGCCGAGCCACGCCCCGTCATGCCGCCTCCGGCCGGCGCAATCGCGCGGCACGCGACTCGTGGCGCGCCAGCAGCAGCGTGCTCGCCAGGATCACCGCGCCGCCAAGCACGGTGGCCCCCGCGGGGACGCTGCCGAACACGAGGACGCCGAGGATCGTCGCCCACACCAGCTCGAGAAACTTGACCGTCTGCACCGCCGAAATGTCGGCCACGCGGAACGCCCGCGTCATGCAGTAGTGGGCGCCGGCGCCGAAGAAGCCGCAGGCCACGAATAGGACCCACTGCAGCGCGTCGGGCGGCGTCCAGCGCGGCAGCGCGAGAGGCGCGAGCAGCACAACCACCCAGACGTGCTGCCACAGCACGATCACTTCCGAGCGCTCGCGCCCGGCGAGTGCCTTGGCCACCAGGTATGAGCCGGCGAAAACGGGCTGCGAAGCGAGCATCAGCAGCATGCCCGACGAGATGCCGGCAAAACCGGCGCCCGAGCCCGGCTTGAGCACCAGCAGCACTCCGGTGAAGCCGACCAGCACGGCCGCCCAGCGCGCGCCGGTCATGCGCTCGCGCAGGAATATCACCGCGCCCAGGCAGATGAAGATCGGGCAGCTGAAGGCGATCGCGGTGAGCTCGGTCAGACCGACCTTCGGCAGCGCGGCGAACCAAAGGATCATGCCGCCGGAATGGAACAGGCCGCGAACGAATTGCAGGCGCGGCGCCCGCGGCCACAGCGCGCGCGGGCCGAGGCGCACGGCCGCGGACGCGATCACTGCGGCGCCGAGCGCGTAGCGCAGCAGGCCCACCAGCCAGGGGTCGAGCTGTCCGGCGAGCCGCTTCATCATCGTGTTGAGCACGATGAACAGCACGCCGGCAAGCATCATCCAGAGCATGCCGCGGACGGTCGCGGCGGGAGCCCGACGCAGCCGCAAGCCGGTCAGCCGTTCAGACTGCGCTTGTCGACGGCGAGCGCGGCCTCGCGCATCACCTCGGACATCGACGGATGCGCGTGGCAGATGCGCGCCAGGTCCTCGGAGCTGGCGCCGAACTCGATCGCCACGACGGCCTCGGCGATAAGCTCCGAGGCCTGGCCGCCGATCACGTGCACCCCCAGAATGCGGTCGGTCTTGGCCTCGGCCAGCATCTTGATGAAGCCCTCGGGCTCGTCGCGCCCGAGGGCACGGCCGTTGTAGGCGAACGGGAACCTGCCCGCGCGGTAGGAAACGCCTTCCTCCTTCAGCTGGCGCTCGGTCTTGCCCACCCAGGCGATCTCGGGCGCGGTGTAGATCACCCAGGGGATGGCGTCGTAGTTCACGTGCCCGCGCTGGCCGGCGATGATCTCGGCCACCATTACCCCCTCGTCCTCGCCCTTGTGCGCGAGCATCGGACCGCGCACCACGTCGCCAATCGCGTACACACGCGGCAGCGCAGTGCGGCAGTTCTTGTCGACCTCGATGAAGCCGCGCGAGTCGATCTTCAAGCCGACGTTCTCGGCCCCCAGGCCGTCACTATTGGGCACTCGGCCGATCGACACGACGAGCCGATCGCATTCGAAAGTTTTACTTGAGTTATCGATCGTAATGTATTGAATAGTCAGTTTTTTCTTCGATTGAACAATCTCGCCTATCTTCACCCCAAGCTCGATTCCCAGGGCCTGCTCACCAGTGAAGATCTTCCATGCCTCCTGCGCGATCGCTTGGTCGGCGGCGCCGAGGAATTCGGGCAGCGCCTCGAGGATCCGGACCTTGGCCCCCAGACGCCGCCAGACGCTACCCAGCTCCAGCCCGATCACGCCGGCACCGATCACCCCGAGGCGCTCGGGCACCGCGTCGAAGGCGAGCGCCCCCTCGTTGTCGCACACCAGCTCGTTGTCGACCGGCACCCCGGGCAGGTGACGCGCCTTGGAGCCGGTGGCGATTATCACGTTCTTCGCCTCGACCGTTTCAGCGCCCTTTTCGCCCTTGACCTCCAGCTTCCAGCTTGTGCCGCCCTGCATCAGCCGGCCGTGACCCTGCAGCCAGGTCACCTTGTTCTTCTTGAACAGCCCGGCGATGCCGCCGGTCATCTTCTTCACGATCCGGTCCTTGCGCTCCAGCATCGCCGCGAGGTCGAGCTTGACGCCGGTGGCGGCGATACCGTGCACCTTGAACCGGTGCAGCACCCGCTCGTAGTTCTCGGACGACTCGAGCAGCGCCTTGGAAGGAATGCAACCCACGTTGAGGCAGGTCCCGCCGAGCGCGTACTGCCCGCCCGGCTCCTTCCATTTGTCGATGCAGGCGGTGGAAAGCCCGAGCTGCGCGGCACGGATCGCGGCGATGTAGCCGGCGGGCCCGGCGCCGATGACGACGACATCGAAAGATTGCATGCGCTAGACCTCCAGCACCAGGCGCGCGGGATCCTCCAGCGCGTCCTTGATCGCCACCAGGAACAGGACCGCTTCGCGGCCGTCGACGATGCGGTGGTCGTAGGACAGCGCCAGGTAATTCATCGGCCGCACCACGACCTGGCCCTCCTCCACCACAGGGCGTTCCTTGGTCGCATGCACCCCGAGTATGGCGGACTGCGGCGGGTTGATGATCGGGGTCGAGAGCATCGAGCCGAATACCCCGCCGTTCGAGATCGAGAAGGTGCCGCCGGTGAGGTCCTCGATTCCCAGCTTGCCGTCCTGCGCGCGCTTGCCGAACTCCGCGATCTTTTTCTCGATCGCGGCGAACGAGAGCTGGTCGCAGTCGCGCACGATCGGGACTACCAGACCGCGCGGGCTGCCCACCGCGATGCCGATGTCGAAGTAGCCGTGATAGACGATGTCGTTGCCGTCGACCGAGGCGTTCACCACCGGGTACTTCTTGAGCGCGGCGACCGCGGCCTTGACGAAGAAGGACATGAACCCAAGGCGCACGCCGTGCTCCTTCTCGAAGCGCTCCTGGTACTTCTTGCGCAAGTCCATCACCGGCTGCATGTTGACTTCGTTGAAGGTCGTCAGGATCGCCGCGGTCGACTGCGACTGCACCAGGCGCTCGGCGATGCGCGCGCGCAGGCGCGACATCGGCACGCGCTGCTCGGGGCGATTGCCGAGCAGGCGTTCGACGTTTACCGGCGCCGACGGCTGCGGCAGCGCGCTTTTGGGCGCCGCGACCGGCGTCGAGGCAGGCGCCGCCGCGGGCGCCGCGCCAGCGTAAGAGGCGGGCCTGCCGACGTGCTCCAGCACGTCGCCCTTGGTGACCCGCCCGCCGCGCCCGCTGCCCTGGATCTTGCCAGTGTCGATGCCCTGCTCGGCGGCGAGCTTCTGGGCCGCAGGCATCACCGGCACGCCGCTCGCGGGGGCCGGCGCTTCGGCTGGCGCCGGCGCAGTCGCGGCTGCCGGCTTGGGCGCCGTGGGCTTGGCGTCGGTATCGATGGTGGCGATCACCTCGCCCGAGACGACCGCGACGCGATCCGCCTTGAGAACCTTGGTCAGCACGCCGTCGGCCGGCGCCGGCAGCTCCATCACGACCTTGTCGGTCTCGAGGTCGATCAGGTTCTCGTCGCGCGACACCGCCTCGCCTTCCTTCTTGTGCCACTCGAGCAAGGTCGCCTCGGAGACCGACTCCGACAATTGCGGCACTTTGACTTCGATAATCACTTCGATCTCCCGTTCGATTTTTCCCCGGGTCCGGCTAGACCTCGCCCGAGTTGACGAAAAACCAGCGCGCAACGCGCCGGGCTGCAACCTGGAGCGCTACTTGAATTTGCCGAATGCCATGTCGACCAGCGCCGCCTGGCGCGCGTTGTGCTTGCTCAGATACCCTCCTGCTGGCGCAGCCGACGGCGGGCGGCCGGCGTAGTGCAGCTTCTGGTCACTGCGCATGTTCTCGGTGAAGTAGTGCGCCGTCTCGTACCAAGCGCCCTGGTTCTGCGGCTCCTCCTGGCACCAGACGACCTCGCGCGCATTCGGATAGCCCTTCATCTCGGCCCCGAAGGCCTTGTGCGGGAACGGATAGAGTTGCTCGACGCGGATGATCGCGACGTGGTCCAGGCGCCGCTCGCGCCGCGCGGCCAGCAGGTCGTAGTAGACCTTGCCGCAGCAGGCGATCACCCGCGTCACGGCCTTCGAATCGAGCGCGTCGACTTCGGGCACGACGGTAAGGAACGAGCCCTTGGCCAGGTCCTTGATCGATACCGATGCCTCTTTCTTGCGCAGCAGCGATTTCGGCGTGAGCACGATCAGCGGCTTGCGGAACGGGCGCAGCATCTGGCGCCTGAGAAGGTGGAAGATCTGCGACGCGTTCGAAGGCACGCAGACCTGCATGTTGTGCTCGGCGCACAGCTGCAGGTAGCGCTCCAGCCGCGCCGACGAGTGCTCCGGCCCCTGGCCCTCGTAACCATGGGGCAGGAACATGGTCAGCCCGCACACGCGACCCCACTTCGCCTCGCCCGAGCTGATGAACTGGTCGATCACCACCTGTGCGCCGTTGGCGAAATCGCCGAACTGCGCCTCCCAGATCACCAGCGCGGTCGGTTCGGCGGTCGAAAAACCGTACTCGAAGCCGAGCACCGCCTCCTCCGACAGCACCGAGTCGATCACGACGAACGAGCCCTGGTCCTTGGAGATGTTCTGCAGCGGCACGTAGGTGCCGGAGTCCCAGCGCTCGCGGTCCTGATCGTGCAGCACCGAGTGCCGGTGCGCGAAGGTGCCGCGCGCGGTGTCCTGTCCCGACAGCCGCACGTCGTATCCGTTCGACACCAGCGAAGCATAGGCGAGCGTCTCAGCCATTCCCCAGTCGACCGGCAGCTTGCCGGCCGCCATCTGCCGGCGCGCCTGCAGCACGCGCTCGACCGTCGGATGAACCTTGAAGTCCTCCGGCACCGTGGTGACCCGCTCGGCCAGGCGCTGCAACTCGGCCAGCGGGACGTGGGTGTCGGCCGCGTCGGTCCACTTGGTGTTCAGGTACGGCGCCCAGTCGACCGCGAACTTGCTCTTGAAGTTCGAGATTACCGGGTTGCTGCTGTGCTTGCCGGCATCCAGGTCGGCACGGAATTTCTTGATCATCGCCTCGGCGTCGTCGGCCTGGATCACGCCCAGCGTCGCGAGCTTGTCGGCGTACAGCTTGCGCGTTCCCGGATGCTGGGAAATCTTCTTGTACATCAGCGGCTGGGTGATGAACGGCTCGTCCTGCTCGTTGTGGCCGAGCTTGCGGAAGCACACCAGGTCGATCACCACGTCCTTCTTGAACTGCTGCCGGAAATCGAGCGCCATCTGGGTCACGAACAGCACCGCCTCGGGATCGTCGCCGTTGACGTGGAAGATCGGCGCTTCGACCATCTTCGCCACGTCGGTGCAGTAGATCGTCGAGCGCGAGTCGCGCGGATCCGAGGTGGTGAAGCCGATCTGGTTGTTCACCACCAGGTGCACCGTGCCGCCCGTGCCGTAGCCGCGCGTGCCCGACAAATTCAGGGTTTCCATCACCACGCCCTGTCCCGCGAACGCGGCGTCGCCGTGGATCAAGATCGGCAGCACCTGGTCGCCCGTCTTGTCGTCGCGCCGGCGCTGGCGCGCGCGCACCGAGCCCTCGACCACGGGGTTGACGATCTCCAGGTGCGAGGGGTTGAACGCGAGCGAGATGTGTACCGGCCCTCCGTCGGTCGAGATGTCGGACGAAAAGCCGTTGTGGTACTTCACGTCACCCAGCGGCAGCTCGTGCGCGTGCTTGCCCTCGAACTCCTGGAACAGCTCCTGCGGCATCTTGCCCAGCACGTTCACCAGCACGTTCAGCCGCCCGCGATGCGCCATGCCGATCACGATCTCGTGCACGCCCGCCGCGCCCGCGCGCTGAATCAGCTCGTCGATCGACGGGATCAGGCTCTCGCCGCCCTCGAGCGAGAAGCGCTTCTGGCCAACGTAACGCGTATGCAGGTAGCGCTCGAGCTGCTCGGCTTCGGTCAGCTTCTGCAGCAGGCGCTTCTGCACCTCGGGCGTGTATTTCGGCGTCGCCCGGACCGACTCGACGCGCTGCTGGATCCAGTCGCGCTGCGCGCGGTCGCCGATGAACATGTACTCGAAGCCGATGTTGCCGCAGTAGGTGTCGCGCAGCGCGTGGATCAGGTTCCTGAGCGAGGTGCGGTCCAGACCGACGAACGAGCCCGCGCTGACCTCCCGGTCGAGGTCGGATTCGGTCAGGTCGTAGTACGCCGCCTCGAGCTCGGGCACCGACGGCCGCGGCATGCGCTTGAGCGGATCGAGCGTCGCCCAGCGCGAGCCGGCGATCCGGTAGGCGGTCACCAGCAGCAGAGCCGAGACCTGCAGCCGCTCGTGCGCCACGTCGATCTGCGGCGCAGCGCGCCCCGCCAGCTCGCCCGCCTTGCCGCGCTGCACGAAGGACTGGATCACCGGCGCATGCGCCACATCCTTGCCGGCACTGCCCGCCGCATCCGGCATCAGCTGCATCTGGTCGAAGTACTCGCGCCACTCCTCCGGCACCGCGCCCGGGTTGACGAGGTATTGCTCGTACAGGTCCTCTATGAACGGCGCGTTGCCGCCGAACAGATAGGAGTTGGCGAGCAGCTGCTTCATCATGGCGCTCACCTCCGGTCGATGGGCAGCACGTCGCGGCGCGTCGCACCTTTGTACAGCTGGCGCGGGCGCCCGATCTTCTGGTCGGGATCGACGATCATTTCGTTCCATTGCGCGATCCAGCCCACTGTGCGCGCGAGCGCGAAGATGCAGGTGAACATGCTCACCGGGATGCCGAGCGCGCGCTGCACGATGCCGGAGTAGAAGTCCACATTCGGATAGAGCTTGCGCGAGACGAAATAGTCATCCTCGAGTGCGATCTTCTCCAGCGCCATGGCGAGCTTGAACAGGCGGTCGTTGTGCAACCCCAGCTCCTCCAGCACCTCGTAGCAGGTCTCGCGCATCAGCTTGGCGCGCGGATCGTAGTTCTTGTACACGCGATGACCGAAACCCATCAGCTTGACATGCGAGCTCTTGTCCTTGACCTGTTTGATGAATTCGCCGATCTTGGACGCGTCGCCGATGTGATCGAGCATCTGCAGCGCCGCCTCGTTGGCGCCGCCGTGCGCCGGTCCCCACAGGCAGGCGATTCCAGCCGCGATGCAGGCGAACGGATTGGCGCCGGAGGAGCCCGACAGCCGCACGGTCGAAGTCGAAGCGTTCTGCTCGTGATCCGCGTGCAGGATGAAAATGCGGTCGAGCGCGCGCACCAGCACGTCGTTGCTCCTGTACTCCTCCGCCGGCACCGCGAACATCATGCGCATGAAATTCGCGGTGTAGGAAAGCTCGTTGCGCGGGTAGACGAACGGTTGGCCCATGTTGTACTTGTAGGCCATCGCCACCAGGGTGGGCAGCTTTGCGATCAGCCTGAACGCCGCCACCTCGCGGTGGCGCTGGTCGCTGATGTCGAGCGAGTCGTGGTAGAAGGCCGACAGCGCGCCGACCACGCCCACCAGCACCGCCATCGGGTGCGCGTCGCGCCGGAAGCCGGTGAAGAAGCGGTTGATCTGGTCGTGCACCATGGTGTGCCGGGTCACCGTGCCGACGAATTCGGCCTTCTGCTTCTGGTTTGGCAATTCGCCGTTCAGCAGCAGGTAGCACACCTCGAGGAAGTCGCAATGCACGGCGAGCTGCTCGATAGGATAGCCGCGGTACAGCAGCACTCCCTGATCGCCGTCGATATAGGTGATGGTCGAGGCGCAACTGGCGGTCGACATGAACCCCGGATCGTAGGTGAAGACTCCGGTCTTGCCGTACAGCGCACGGATGTCGACGACGTCCGGCCCTACGGATCCCGACAGGACCGGGAACTCGATGCTGCCGCCGTCCGGCAGCTTCAGCGTGGCTTTCTTATCCAAGGTCTTCTCCTTATCAACACGCCCGCAGGCGGGCGACGACATCGTCCAGACGGGCCGCGTAAAGATCGCTGCGCCCGCTGACGATGTCCCACAAGTCGTTGTCCGGCAATTCGAGCAGCTCGCCCAGGCGCGCCAGCTCCGCCTCGGTCATCGACTCCGCGTTTCGCGTCACGAATCTTCCCAGCACCAGATCGAGCTCAAGCAGCCCCCGGCGGCACTTCCACTTCAGCCTATCGTGCGCAACGCGGTCCATCACACGGCACGCCGAACGAGCATCTCCTTGATCTTGCCGATCGCCAGCGCCGGATTGAGGTTCTTCGGGCAGGCATCGGTGCAATTCATGATCGTGTGGCAGCGGAACAGGCGATACGGATCGTCCAGGTTGTCGAGCCGCTCGCTGGTCGCCTGGTCGCGCGTGTCGGCGATGAAGCGGTAGGCTTGCAGCAGGCCGGCTGGACCGACGTACTTGTCCGGATTCCACCAGAACGACGGGCACGAGGTCGAGCAGCAGGCGCACAGGATGCACTCGTAGAGCCCGTTCAGTTCCTCGCGCTCGGCGGGCGACTGCAGCCGCTCGCGCTCCGGCGGCGCATCGTGCGTGATCAGGTAAGGCTTGATCGAATGGTACTGGTTGAAGAATTGGGTCATGTCGACGATCAGGTCGCGCACCACCGGCAGACCGGGCAGCGGCCGCAGCGTCACCCTGTCCGGCAGGTCCGCGATCTTGGTGATGCAGGCCAGCCCGTTCTTGCCGTTGATGTTCATCGCGTCCGAGCCGCACACGCCCTCGCGGCACGAGCGGCGGAAGGAAAGCGAATCGTCCTGCGCCTTGAGCCGGATCAGGGCGTCGAGCAGCATGCGGTCGGTGGGCTCGAGGCTGAGCTCGTAATCCTGCATGCGCGGGCGCGCGTCCCGGTCGGGGTCGTAGCGATAGATGGAGAAGCGCATCAGTAAGTCCGTACCTTGGGTTCAAAGCTCTCGACCGACATCGGCTTGAGGTGGACCGGCTTGTACTCGAGCCGATTGCCCTCCTTGTACCAGAGCGTATGCTTGATCCAGTTCTTGTCGTCGCGCTCCGGGAAATCGGCCCGCGCCTGCGCGCCGCGGCTCTCCTTGCGCGCTTCGGCCGACACAATGGTTGCCAGCGCGGTCTGCACCAGGTTGTCCAGCTCGAGCGCCTCGATGCGCGCGGTGTTGAACACCTTCGACTTGTCCTCGATCGACATCCGCTCGGCGCGCGCGGCGATTTGCTTCACCTTGCTCACGCCCTCGGCCAGCAATTCGGGAAAGCGGAACACGCTGCAATGCGCTTGCATCGTCTTCCTCAGCTCGGCGCCGAGCTCGGCCACGCGCTCGCCGTCGCTTGCCGAATCGAGCCGCGCCAAGCGCGCGAGCGGTCGATCCGCGGCGTCCTTGGGCAGGTCCCTGTGCGCCGCCGGCATGGCCCGTATGTCGGCCACCGCCTGCTCCCCGCCCGCCTTGCCGAACACCAGCAGGTCGAGCAGCGAGTTGGTGCCGAGCCGGTTCGCTCCGTGCACCGAGACGCAGGAGCACTCGCCCACCGCGTACAGGCCGGGCACCGGCGCCTCGCGGTCGCCGCCGCGCGGCGCCACCACCTGCCCCAGATGGTTGGCGGGAATGCCGCCCATCTGATAGTGCACGGTCGGTACCACCGGGATCGGGTCCTTGATCGGATCGGCGTTGGCGAACTTTATCGCGATCTCGCGGATCCCGGGCAGGCGCAGGTTGATCACCTCCGGTCCGAGGTGGTCTAGCTTGAGCAGCACGTGATCGCCCTCGGGGCCGCAGCCGCGCCCTTCCTTGATCTCGGTCGCCATCGCGCGCGACACCACGTCGCGGCTGGCGAGGTCCTTGGCGTTCGGCGCGTAGCGCTCCATGAAGCGCTCCCCGTCCTTGTTGAGCAGGTAGCCGCCTTCGCCCCGCACGCCCTCGGTGATCAGCACCCCGGCGCCCGCGACGCCGGTGGGATGGAACTGCCAGAATTCCATGTCCTCGAGCGGCAATCCCGCGCGCGCCACCATGCCCAGGCCGTCGCCGGTGTTGATGAAGGCATTGGTGCTCGCGGCGAAGATTCGCCCCGCGCCGCCGGTGGCGAGGATCGTCGCCTTGGCCTGCAGAATCATCGCCTCGCCGGTTTCCATCTCGAGCGCAACCACACCCAGCACCGCGCCCTCGGCGTCGAGGATCAGATCGAGCGCCATCCACTCGACGAAGAACTGCGTGCTGGCCTTGACGTTCTGCTGGTAGAGCGTGTGCAGCATGGCGTGGCCGGTACGGTCCGCTGCGGCGCAGGCGCGCATCGCCATCTTTGCGCTGCCGTAGTCCTGGGTATGGCCGCCGAAGGGCCGCTGGTAGATCTTGCCGTTGTCGAGCCGGTCGAACGGCATGCCCATGTGCTCCAGCTCGATCACTACCTCGGTGGCGCGCCGGCACATGTACTCGATCGCGTCCTGGTCGCCGAGGTAATCGGAACCCTTGACCGTATCGTACATGTGCCAGTGCCAGTGGTCCTCGGACGAGTTGCCGAGCGGCGCCGCGATGCCGCCCTGCGCCGCGACGGTGTGCGAGCGCGTCGGAAACACCTTGCTCAGCACCGCAACGCGCAGTCCGGCGCGTGCGAGCTCGAGCGCCGCACGCAGGCCCGAGCCTCCGGCGCCCACCACGATCGCGTCGAATCTTCTGGCCTGCAGCCCCACCCTCATCTCCAAAGGATCTGCACCGTCCAGCCGAGGTAGCCGGCGACGGTCAGGATGACGAACACCTGCAGCGCGAGCCGCAGGCCGGCGGGCTTGACGTAGTCCATCAGGATGTCGCGCACGCCGATCCACATGTGCCAGGCGACGCTGACCGCGAACAGCAACGTCGCCACGCGCATCCAGCCCTGCGCGAACAGGTCGTGCCAGACGCCGTAGTCGATCGGCGCGCTGAGCAGCAGGACCGCCGCGAGGATGACGGTGTACGCCGCCATGACGACGGCGGTGACGCGCTGCGCGAGCCAGTCGCGCCAGCCGTAATGCGCCCCGACCACGAGCCGGCTCACCATAGCCTGGCGCCGAACAGGGCGGCAAGGACAAGGCCCGCGACCAGCACGACGATGCTGCTCAAACGTGCAGTCGGCTTGTCCCAGCCGCGCTGCGTCTCGAGCAGCAGGAAGCGGATGCCGGCGCAGAAATGGTGGCAATAGGCCCAGATCAGGACCAGCAGCGCGAGCTTGACCGGCAGCAAGCCAAGGTAGTGCTGCACGAATGCGAAATCGCGCGCCGAGGCGAGGCTGCGGTCGAGCATGAACAGAAGCCAGAGCGTGGCGACGAACAGCAGCGCGCCGCTTATGCGGTGCAGAATCGACACCCAGCCGGCCAGCGGCAGGTGGATCTCGAACAGAAGCGCGCTCAGGTTGAGGTACTTGGGACGTTTCTTGTTGGCGGCCGCTTGCGACATGATGATTCAATTATATCGCTGCAATGCGGCATTTAACCCAGCTCGCTGCGGTAGAAATGGCGATCGGTCTTGTACAGCCCGCGCCGCCATTCGACCGGGCGGTCGCCGTAAGTGTATGAAAGGCGCTCCACTTCGAGCAGCGCGTGGCCCGGCGCGACGGCGAGAAGTTTCGCAGTTTCCGCGTCGGCCGATCTGGCCTTGAGCTTCTCCTCGGCGCGCACCATGCGGGTGCCGTACTGAGTCTCGAACAGATTGTAGAGCGCGCCCTTGTGCTCGGTGATCGCCGCCGCGGTGAGCCCGCGGAACAGCCCGGCCGGAAGCCAGACCTCCTCCAGCACCACCGGATCGCCGGAGAACAGGAGCAGACGCGTGAGCACGATCATGCTGTCGCCGCTGCGCAGCTCGAGCAGCCGCGCGATCTCGGCGCTCGCGCGCGCGCGGCGAAAGTCGAGCAGCTTGCGCTCCGCCATGACCGCGCCGCCGGCGTCGGGCGCCAAACGCAGGAAGCGGAACCTGACCTGCGGCTCGCCATGGCTGGCGACGAAGGTTCCCTTGCCCTGGCGGCGCACCAACAGATTATCTGCCGCGAGCTCGTCGATCGCCTTGCGCACGGTACCCTGGCTGACGCGGTAGCGCGCCGCGAGCTCGATCTCGCTCGGGATCGCGTCACCCGGGCGCCATTCGCCGCCGCGCAACCCGTCCAGCAGCAACTCCTTGATTTGCTTGTACAGCGGTCTGAATGTGGGCGAGCTCATAAAGGTGATTTCAGCACAGAAAGCAACGGTCGTCTATTATGTGTCTTATGTCTTATGACAGACATAAGACACATTGACTTCGTCTTGGGGGCCGCATAACATGGCGCGCGCACCCGGGCCAGCGGCCCTA
>Ga0335081_10009656_pt1 | contig 15548 bp, 10 predicted proteins | sample Lox_Sample_35_FD_206713 | JGI IMG/M metagenome (GOLD analysis project Ga0335081, IMG submission 206713) | Soil microbial communities from Loxahatchee National Wildlife Refuge, Florida, United States - Lox_Sample_3.5 | ecosystem: Environmental > Terrestrial > Soil > Wetlands | place: USA... | reverse complement strand
GGAGCAGCGCCATTGGAGCATACCCCTGATCTACCGGCAGATGCGCGGGTGGATGTTTCCCTGGATGAAGTCGCGGATACTGCCGGGACACTTTCAACCGATCATTGCTTATCTTTTTGTGGAGTGGAAGTGCAACCTCGATTGTCACTACTGCTGGGCCTTCAACAATCAGGTGCAGGGGATGACGGAAGACACTGCGAGACGGTCCATCGATTGGCTATACGACACCCCGTGCCGAGTGCTGGCGTTGCAGGGCGGCGAGCCTCTGCTGCGGCCGCAATTTGCGCACAAGGTGGTTTACTACGCTTCGAAAAAAGGCTTTTGGCCGTATGTATCCACCAATGCGCGGCTGCTTCGCCCCGACGTCATTGACCGCCTGGCCGATGCCGGCATGGCCACGTTCAACTTCGCGGTGGATGTTGTCGATGAAAAGCCCGGGCTACCCAAGGCGCTGGCGCCCATTCGCAAGTACTTCGACTATCTGGTGAAAAAGCAGTACTCGTACGGATATACAGTCTTCTTGAACATCAACATCACGCGCCGGAACATGGAAGACGTGATCCGGTTGACCGAGATTGCGCGCGAACATGCGATCGCCACCGACTACCACGTGAACGAGTCGCCGATGATGGAGCAGCCTCACTTCAAGCACGCCGACGAAAACGATACATTCTTGCGGCCGGAGGATTTGCCGCAATTCGACGCGGTGATCGATTGGCTGGTGGAGAAGAAACGGCAAGGCTACAAAATGGTGAATTCCGCGACGCGCATCGGTGAGATGAAAGAGTTCGCGCGTGGAAAGCTGCAGGAGTGGAACTGCCGCGCCGGCCAGAACACGTTGATCATCCGCACGGATGGTTCGCTTGCTCCATGCTTCCCCATGTACACCGCGAACCACGACTGGGGGACAGTAGAGAAGCCTAAGTTCGAATCGGAACAGCTACGGCAAATGAAGCAGTCCTGTCAGCCGCATTGCTTCTCGACTCTGAATCACATCGTCGGCTATTGTTACGACGACGTGCGTGTGATTCGGTGGCTATTCAAGCAGGCGGTGCGAGGGTTCCAGGGCGTCACGAACTTTGAGTGACAGGCGTGCGCATTGAGGGCCTTGCCGCTTTGATCAAAGCGCAAGCTGATGCAGTTTTACCCAGCCGCCTCGGCGGGCAGCCGTTGAGTGTCGGCCGCGATGTAGGTCGGCTCCAGCCACTTCTTGATTTGAGGGAGGACTGCTTCGGCGGCACGCTCGCCGGCCTCGATCATTTCCGCGCCGCTCTTGAATCCATCCCAGGCTACTCGGGTTACATCGGGTGTGACAATGATGTCGGAATGACGGCGCCAGCTCTCCTCGGCGCGGCTTTGCAGGATCTGAAAACAGCGATTCACGACTTGCAGCATGTTGCAGGGAACCACGGCCGGGCCTTGCATGGGCAAGCATGCGGAGATTACGTGTGTGGCGCCCATTCTCCGCGCGAGCTGTGCCGGCACTTCCATGCACATGGCACCGTCTACGAGCAGGCGGTCCTGGTGGCGGATCGGTTGAAACAAGCCGGGGTAGGAGCAACTGGCGCGGATCGGCAGGATTACGTCGCCAGTATCCCGGAACGAAACAGGTTCGCCGGTTCCCAGGTCGGTGGCCAGCACTCCGAGTGGGGTCTTCATTTCCTCGAAGGTGAACTTCTTCAGCAGCCGCTTCAGGAATGCCGCCATGCGCTCGCTTTCGACCAGGCCCAAGCGGCACAGCGTCCAGCGGGCGACATCGTTGAAGCGCATGGCACATCCGACGCGGGCAATCTCGGCGACGTCCGTGCCGCTGGCGTAAGCCGCGGCTACTATGGATCCGGCGCTGACACCAGTGATGCAATGAATGGGAATACGTTCCCGCTCGAAGACCTTGAGGATGCCGATATGCGCGACGCCTCGGGCAAAACCTCCGCCGAGCGCGAGACCGATTTTGCGCTGTTGGGGCAGATCAGGCAGGACCGCGGTGACGGGCTTGGAATTTGCCAAGCGGCGCCACACGGCGCGGAGCGAATGTATAACGGGAGATCTCATGGGCGCCACCTCCTCCGGTAACCCGCCCTGAATGGTCTACCATTAATTTCGATGAGCATTTTCCCTGCCAGGTTTCCTCGGCCCTCTTTACATTGGTTAATTCCGGCCGCCATTCATATCAGTCTTATCGTCCCGTCCTACGGCCAGCGTGCGCTTTCGGGCACCCCCGAAATCGAGCTGGCCCTGCGTAAGTTGAACGTTTTAGGGAGCGTACTGATGATCGCCGCCCATCCAGACGACGAGAATACGGCGGTGCTGGCCTACATGGCGCGCGGCCGATCGATGCGGACGGGCTACCTTTCGTTAACACGAGGCGAAGGCGGGCAGAACCTGATTGGACCCCAGCAGGGCCCTCTACTCGGTGTCATAAGGACACAGGAGTTGCTGGCCGCCCGGCGCATCGACGGGGCCGAACAGTTCTTCACGCGGGCCATCGACTTCGGTTACTCCAAAACTGCCGACGAAGCGCTGGAGAAGTGGGGGCGGGAGAAGGTGCTGTCGGACATTGTCTGGGTAATCCGAAGATTCCGGCCGGATGTCATTATTTTGCGATTTTCGGGAACGCCGCGCGATGGGCACGGGCACCACCAGGCGTCGGCCATCTTGGGCAAGGAAGCGTTCTTCGCCGCTGCGGACAAGAACCGGTTCCCCGAGCAGTTGCGCTACGTGCAGCCGTGGCAGGCAAAGCGGATGTTTTGGAACGTTTTCAGCTTCACGCCAGAGCAGGAGAAAGAAGCGGCGGCGATACCAAACAAGGTGGAGGTGGACGCAGGCGAGTTCAACCCGGTGCTGGGGAAGTCGTACGCTGAGATCGCGGGCATCAGCCGCAGCCAGCATCGCAGCCAGGGTTTCGGGGCGGCGCAGCGGCGCGGGCCGGCGAAGAACTTTCTGGCCACGATCGCCGGCGACCCAGCGGAGCACGATCCGTTTGACGGGGTGGATACGACGTGGAGCCGCGTGGCGGGCGGCGAGGCCGTCGCGCCAATTCTGGCTGCAGCACTGAAAACATTTATTCCCGAAGAGCCGGAGAAAACCATTCCTCTCCTGATCAAAGCGCGACCGCTGATCGCGGCCATCGATGATCCGTGGGCCAAGCGCAAGTTGGAAGAATTGGATGAGACCCTGGCATTATGCTCGGGATTGTGGATGGACGCGACGGCGGAACGATATGCGGCCGTGCGAGGATCCTCGGTGAAGATCACGCTGGAGGCGATCAATAGATCAAATTATCCGGTGCACTGGCACCTCGATAGCGTGAGCGCGCCGGGCCGGGTTCAACCTGGCTCCCGAAAGGTGGATGCGCTGGCGATGCTGTACAACAAGCCGGAGCAGCGGGAAGTGACCTGGACGGTTGCGGATGATGCTCCGTATTCGCAACCCTATTGGCTGCGCAACCCACCCGTCGGAAACACGTACGACATTCGGGATCAGGAATTGATCGGGCTGGCCGATACACCGCCGAATCTAGTTGCGAGCTTCGGGGTAGATTTTGGCGGAGGCGCCTACGCGGTATTCAAGCGGCCCGTGCGATATCGCTATGTCGAACCCACCGACGGCGAATTGACCCGGACGGTCGTGATTGTGCCGGAGGTTGCGGTGGAACTTGCGGAACCCGTCGACGTGTTTCCGAACGAGTCGGCGAAGAGAGTCGAGGTACAGGTCAAAGCCAATACCGCGGACATGAATGGCGACCTGCGCCTGGACTTGCCGCCCAGCTGGCGCGCGGAGCCGGCCTCGCACCCGTTCCGCCTGGCGCAAGCCGGAGACGAGCAGACCGTTGCGTTCTCTGTGACGCCGCCGCGCGAGGATTCGCAAGGCCGGTTGCGAGCGGTGGCGCGCGTGGATGGGAAAGAGATTTCCTCGGCTGAAACCATCATTGCGTTCCCGCATATTCCGACGCAAACGCTGTTTCCCCAGGCTGACGCGAAGCTCGAGCGCGTGGACGTGAAGCTCACGGCGCACAAGATCGGCTACGTCATGGGCGCGGGCGATGAGGTGCCGGACGCGCTGCGGCAGCTCGGTTGCGAGGTTACGCTCCTTTCGAGCCGCGATCTGGCGGAAGGGGACCTGTCGGGGTTCGACGCGATCGTGACCGGTGTGCGCGCATATAATGTCCGCGCCGATTTGCGCGCGAATCAGCAGCGGCTTCTCGACTACGTCCAGAACGGCGGGACGATGATCGTGCAATACAACGTGGCGGAGGGTGGCCCGTTCGGCGGGCGGCGTACCGGGGAGCTGGCGCACATTGGACCCTATCCGCTCAAGATTGACCGCGCGCGTGTGAGTGTGGAGGAAGCTCCGGTGAAGTTCATCAATCCCGACAACCCGCTGCTGGTTTGGCCCAATCACATCACCGAGCGCGATTTTGACGGCTGGATTCAGGAGCGTGGCCTATATTTTGCTTCCGAGTGGGACGCGCATCTTCAGCCTATTGTGGAAACGCACGATCCAGGCGAGAAGGCGCAGGAGGGCGGGACGCTTTACACGCGCTACGGCAAGGGCGTGTACATCTTCACGGCGTTTTCCTGGTTCCGTGAGTTGCCCGCGGGAGTGCCCGGGGCATACCGCATCTTCGCCAACATGCTCAGCGCGCGAGGGGAACGCTAAACCGAGGGTTATTCCGCGGTGCGGCGTTCGTCCTCGAACCTGACGAACTGGCGCACATAGATTCTGAAATCGTCGAGCCGCATCCCGTCGAGACCTTCGTCCGGCTCGCGCGCATCGCGCAGCATGTCGATGACGTGCGGGCTCCAGCGCAGGCGCCCGTTGCACGGCCCCGCAAGCCCTGTAACCGTAAACTTTCCCTGGCCATTGCCAGCCGCTCGCAGGAATTCTTCGGGTGTGCGCCAGGCTAATACCACCACTCTTTCGCCCAGCGCGTAGGGCGTGGCATGGTCGGCCCGCATGGTGACACCATCGGCCGTGCCGCCAGGCTCACTGACGACGATGGTCCGATCCGACGCCACCGGTGCTTTCAGCCACTCGTTTACCGACAGTTCGTAGTGCGTCCAGATGAACCGGTGCGGCGCATCCCACGCCGTCCAGGAACGCAACACCGTGGCTTCGACGGTGTATTCCGAGCCATCCGCCATCTCTGCGAGAGTCAAGCGCGGGAGCGCGCTCGCATGAGCGGCGTCGCAGATCCACGCCAAGGCGAGTACCCAGCACATTACCTATTTAGATCGGCAGAAAGCTGGGGAAACTGTGGTCATTACGGTGTTAGGGACTTCGCTCGATTGTTGATTGAGTGGTCGAATCCGTAGACTGAGGTTTGGACTGTCGGGAAATGACCACATACCAGACTCCCAGGGCTCACGAGCGGTTCCGTATTCGGTGCTGGTTAACTATCTCTGTAAACCGGCGAAGGCTTCCGGCGCGCGCGATTGATCTGAACGGTTCCGGCGCGACCGTACAGTCGCTGTTTCCTGTCGCGGCGGGAGCCCAAGTGCAGGTACGGTCAAGCGTCCCTTTGCTGTCGGGCAACGCGCACGTCCGTTACTGCCAGCGGCGCGGGCTGGTATACCGGATCGGGCTGCAATTCAGCCGCCCATTAGCGGCGCGGTTCTAAATCTCTTCCGATCTCAGCTTCTGCGTGGACTCGAAGGACTTGATTGTGCACCGGAGTCCTCACAATGTGAGAACAGCACAGCGCTCCAATCGAGTAGCACATGACGTGCAATGAGGGGACCGCATAAGCGAAAACCCCAGCCATACGAACGAACCTGGGGCCGCCACTCGATCCTTACTCCTTTCTTTTCCGCCGATAGAAACCACACCGGCTATGCGCTGCTTACAGCGCGAAACTCGTAAATTGGCTGAGTGACTTCTGGCCGTCTCTACGCCGCGTGCTGCTTCTTCGCTTCGGCCAGTACGCCGCGCATGTATTCGGCGGCGAGTTGAGCGTTCTTGTCGACGAAGTCGAGGCCTACGGTCTGACCGTTCACGACGGGCAGCGGATGGCAAAGTTCGAAGCCGGCATATCCCTTGTAACCGATGTCGAGAAGTCCGAGCATCTCGGCCATGGCTTTCTCGTCACCTTTGACCGTGATGCCGTTGGGGCCGCGATCGTATTCGCCGCCATAGTGCCACAGCGTCTGCAGCGAGCCGACCTCGTTCACCGCCTTGCGAACACCGGCCTCATCAAGCGTGTGCTCGAGGCGCGCGTCGAAGCAGATTTTCAGATGCGGCGACGCCACTTCCTTCACCATGCGCAGGCTGTCGAGGTAGCCCTTATTGATCACGGGCGGATGATTTTGCAGCGCCAGCGTGACGCCGAAATCGCCTGCGAGCCTGGCGGCTTCGTCCAGGGTCTGGCGGCACCATGCCCAGGTTTGCTCCTCAGTGAAGTCCTTGTGCTCGGCCTTCCACACGGCTTGCGCGATGTCGTAACGGCCGCCGCCCTCGGGGAGCAACGTGACGCCGGGCCAGCCCAGGAACACGCGCACGGTTTTCGCGCCCAGTTCGGCCGTCATGCGCATCAACTCCCGCAAGTAAACCAACTGGGATTCGCGATGCTCCGGAATGGGGCTGCTGAAATCGTTATTGCCGGCCACGGCGTAAATTTCGAGGCCCATATCGGCGGCCATTTTGCGCAGTTGCTGGCAGCGGGCTTTAGGCATGTCGAGCGGGTTGCCGTGCGGCCGCTTGCCGTCGATCTCCACGCCCTGATATCTGAACCGCTTGGCGCGCTCGATCACCTGCTCTACCGTGAGCGCGTCGCCGCGATACCAGACGCCGCCGTAGGTGATGCTGTACAGGCCGATCTTCACATCGGCCGTCGCCGCACGTGCCAGGTCCGCCGCTCCCAGCGCGCCCGCCGCGAGCGCCGCTGTTTGCACAAATCCGCGGCGGCTGAGTTGATTGTTATCGTCCTTCATCTAAAGAGCCTCCTCTTTGGTTCGCTTTGCGCCCCGACCACATTGAGTATGCCTCTTTTGCGACTGTGAACACAATCGCCAAAGCCCAGAGTCCGTGGCCTTGCGATTTGGCCGGTACGATGCACCGCCGCCCATCGGCCTAGATCTCCTGAACGGCCAAGGTATTCGCCTCAATCCGGCTGTCCGTCCGGAAGTGGCGGCGAGCCGGTTCCTTGAAACCCAACAACGTGTAGCCGTTGGGTTGAAAAAGGAGGTCGATAAGGCAATATTTTCGGATAAGAGGCAGCGCTTCGTAATGTTCTCTGTGTTCCGCCGGCAAGTGCATTGAGACATCGGTTGGCATCAACGCCGGCGCATTTTTATCTGGCCACCTGGTATCGAACAGCGCGCCGCTCTTTTCCAGGGTGACTCCATACACGAGAAAACCGTCGAGGCCGGAAGGGCGCATCAGATCGAAAATGCCGTGGGCGTCAAACAATGTCTCGTTCACATTGAGGTACGCATCGGCAATGAGGGCGTCGCGTGACTCCTGGTCGTCGAAATTCAGATTCCAGCCGTACTCGAACGAATCGAAGCCCAAATCCTTCACCAGAGCGATGCCGCGCTCGAAGCTGTGTTCGCCGTTGAGCAGCAGGGAGACAATCTTCTTGCGCCGCATGCGCTCGCGAGCGCCATGCCGGCCATAGATATACAGGAATAGGACTCCATCGTCTGCGAGGTGCCGCACCAGATTTCGGACCCCCGCAGCCGGATCTGACAGATGATGAACAACACCCATGCTGAGAACCACGTCGAAGGTTCCCAGCGTGTTTTCATGGCTCATCACGTCCGCGAGATGAAACTCCACGTTTGGGATGCGCTCATTCACCGCGGTCTGCCGGGCAATCGCCAGCGGGGTTTCGCTGACGTCTACTGCTGTGAACTTTGTATCCGGGAAAGCGGCGGCTGCCTCAATCAGGCGATGGCCGGTTCCCGTACCGGCGTCCAGAACAGACTTGCCTCGGAGGTCATACCGCGTTTCAGCACAAAAGATCTTGAGCAGGTTAACGAGTTCGGTCAGCCTCCGGCGCCGCGGCTGTGGCGACGGGTACGGAAACCTTCCGTACATATTGCTGATCTTGCGCGTGGTGTCATCCATTGTTAGATCTACTTTACGATATGTCTGGATGGTGATCCGAAATGATATGGGCGCGCTGAAACGCGCCGCGCCCGGCGCCGCTCCGGGGCATCGAGGAACCTGATACCTATGGCCCGCGAATCGATTGCGTCGCGCACCGAGGCCGGCCGCATTTTCTTGACTGCCGAGTGGCGCTACCTTGCGATGTTGAACTACGAGGTCGACCAGGCTCTATTGAAATCGCGCGTTCCCGCCGGAACGGAGATCGAGCTCTTCCAGGGCAGGGCATTCGTGAGCCTGGTTGGCTTTCGTTTTCTCCGCACGCTGGTCCGCGGACTGCCCATCCCGTTTCATCGCGACTTCGACGAGGTGAATCTGCGATTCTATGTGCGCCGGTGCGACGCCGGGGAAATCAAGCGTGGCGTCGTCTTCATTCAGGAGATAGTTCCGCGCCGGGCGATTGCGGCGATTGCGCGTCGGGTCTACCACGAGAATTACCGAGCTCTGCCCATGTCTCACGAAATCGTGGATGAAGGCGCCGGACCGCAGGTCGAGTATAGGTGGCGCCTCGGGCATCGCTCGAACCGGCTGGCCGCCTCTGGCACCGGTGCGGCTCGCGAGATAGTGGAAGGCTCGCTCGAGCAGTTCATCGCCGAACACTACTGGGGCTACTGCGCACAACCTGACGGCCGGACCAGCGAGTACCATGTCGCCCATCCCTCGTGGCGGGTCTGGGATGTCGCGAGCGGCGAATTCTCGGGCGATGCGGAGGCGCTCTACGGCGCGGAATTCGCAGCCATAGTGAATCGCCCTCCGGATTCCGCGATTCTCGCGGAGGGCTCGCCTGTCACAGTTTATTCCGGAAGGAAACTGCCTCGCTAAAATTCATACCTCAATAGAAACCGTACCTGCCGCGGCTCCTGGATCGCCGTCGGCAAGCGCAGGTTAAATGCAAGACCGTTGATGTCGTTCTCCTGAATCTTACGTCCCGCGTTGATCACGTTGAGAATGTCGCCCGCCGCCTCAATCTTGCCGCGGGGCAGCCGGAACGCGCGCAGAATCCGGAGATTCCAGTCCGCCGCATATTGGGCGCGGTTGTCGCCAACCGGCAACTGGAACGGACCCTGACCAAGCGTTGTAATCAGCAACTCGCGCCTGAACAGAAGCCCGTCCATATAGGTGAAGGTGCTTCCGAGTTCGATTTCACCCCATGCTGCGGGGGCCCGGTAACTCGCCTGCATTTTGCCCACGTAGGCACGGTCGGTGAAACTCCGGTCAGGCGCATACAACGTCGTGTGTGGATCCATGTACAGAGCTCCCACCACGCCCGGGTCATTCTCGAAAACAGCATTGCCTGGATTCGTGGGACCGTAGGTTTTCTCGGCTGCGAGCGACAAGTTCACCAGCAGGGTGCGCCATTGGCTGCGCACTTGGGCCACAAAGCCAGTACTGGCGGTCCGCAGATCCGCGGGATTTGTGAGCAGGTAACGATCCTGACCCAGCGTAGCGGGGCTCTGATCAAAGACGACGACCGGCCGGTCATCGAATGTGCCCGTGATGCCGTCGGGGCCGGGATCGACAATCGTTACGGGCGTGTACCCCGAGGCGGGAACGCCCGTGTCGATCGCGGCGATGCGCTGTTTATCGTCCCGGCGGAAAAGGTGGATGCCGGCAAACGTCCGGGGCGCGAGCGTGACTTCGGCGCCGAGGTTAAATTCGTCCGCATACGGGCGGCGCATCGACGGCGAAATGGACGAGTTAGCTCCGCCGAACCGTGTCACCACCGCTCCCTCTTCACCTGGCTCAAACTTGCCGTCGGAGTTGCGGTCAATCCATTGATATACATTTCCATTGAGGCTGTTGGGATTGCCGAAGTCGAGATATCTGCCGGCGAGCGGCGAATACAGGCGGAAAAAGGCCCCCCGCAGAACCAGACGCTTGAGATGCGGAACCCGCCACGCCAGGCCCGCGCGCGGTGACACGCTGTTCCACGCAATCAGGTCCGCATGTGCGGCAGACGGTCGAGGATTCACGAACTCGCCGTTTCCCTCCGCCGGGATCGAGCCGCGCGAGAAATCTCCCAAAATGCCAAGATCGAGCGACAGTCCCGCGGCCAGCCGCACGTGATCCGCGGCATAACTTTCGAACGAGCGAATGATCGACCGGCTGTCATCCGGCGTCCTGAATTCGACGACTTCGGTGGGGGCGCCGTTAACCGTGATCAGGTTGACGTTGTTTGGAATGGTGATTCGGTTCTGCGGCGAGGAAGTCTTCCAACCCGCGCCTACAAGAATTTGGTGCCGCGAGCCCCTGGCGGCGAGAGCAGCCGGTTGCCAGGTGCCCTCAACCCCCTGCCGGGCACGGACGGCGCGGGTAAACATCGGCGGCCCGCCCGTGACCGCACCGGTCGCCAAGTCGACCGTGGATTCTCCGAGTGGCCCGGGCGGTGGGTCGGCGTCGATATGCGCTGTCGAGTATCCGTAGCGCACCTGCAGAACGCCCAGCCCGCGATCCTGGGAAAAGCGGTGCGTCCAGCCAGCTTGCAGAAAATCAAAATGGGTGATGCTCATCTGGCCATCGAAGCCACCGGGCAGATCAAAGGGCGGCGACATGCGGCGGCCGATCAGCGCTTCGAGGTCATCCGGCACCGCCCAGTTATTCAAATTGATGCGCGACCCGCTGTAGAGCGCATCGAACTGATCCCTGGCGCTGACGCGAATGCGGCTGCGCACGTCTCCCCAGAGCAGCCGGCTGCGTTGATTGTTTCCAGGCAACGCCAGAGGAACGGTTTGCAGGGACCATTGCGCGGCGCCCATCACGAACAGGTCGGCCCATTTGGTTATCGGTCCTCCGGCTTCAATGGAGTCGCGCGTAAACCAGCGAAAACGATCCGCCTGCTGCACCATCCCCCGTTCGTCCGGCGGAGGCAGATTCGAGGAAGAGAGGATTCCTCCCGTGTCCGCGGTCGCAAGCGTTCCGTGCCATGATGCGCCGGGCTGCGCCGGAAATATACCGACCGCCGTTCCGTAGCTGGTCGAAGTAGTTTGTGCGAAAGCGCTGCGCACGACCTCATCCGCTGCCTGGACGTTGGGCACGATCACTGGGCGTCCAGGCTGATAAGAATCGGTTGCATCCATTCCCAACAGCTTGTACTGCGTATCTGTCCACGAGTACCCGCCCTGCGATTCCAGCCCGATGCGGTTGTCGCTCACGCCGGTGAAATCGAGAGGCTCGGTCACACTGGCCGGCTCCTGATTCAGCAGGAGGCCTTGCAGCGTGGTGGCTGCGGGAAGACTGCGACCTCTCGCGGCTCCGGACCAGACGCCGGGCGAACGGCCTCGCACTTCTTCATGCAGTGCTCCTGATGCGTCGATCAGAAGATCCACATACGTGGTCTGCAACGGCTCCACAACCACTCTTACGGAAGCCCTCCCCGCACCGCCCCCGACAGCGAACAGATACTCGCCATAAAGCAGTACCACCGTGAACTCGCCATCTGCGTTCGTCTGAGTCACCGCGCGGAACTGAAGGCGCCCGGTGATGACGATCTGTACGCCGGACTTTGCGCTACCGTCGGGATTTCGCAGGGCGCCTTCCACGACACCTGTGGTCAACTGCGCGAGCAAGGACAAAGGGAAAACGGCAGCCAGGAGCAGAAAGGCCAACCGAGGGGGCCGGGACTCCCGGCGGCGCGGGGCCGGCATTCAGCCAGTATACGCGGAATCTGGCGCTGGCCGCATTTCATTCACCCTTCGTCTGTTGCTATCATGACACCCAGATTTATGCCGACAGCAGCAAAAGCGTTACGGAAGAACAGCGTTGCCCGTCCCAAGAGCGCCGCCGAGCGTAAAGCGCGTGTGCAAGAAATCCTCCGCCTCCTCGACGAAATGTATCCCAACGCCACCTGCGCGCTGGTTCACCGCACGCCTTGGGAACTGCTTGTCGCGACCATTCTTTCGGCACAATCCACCGACAAGACGGTGAACCAGGTCACACCCGGCCTGTTCGTAAAGTATCCGACGATTCAGGATTTCGCGGCTGTGCGTCCCGAAGTGCTCGCCCGTGACATTCGCTCGACCGGTTTTTTCAACAATAAAGCCAAGTCGGTGGTAGGAGCGGCCAAGAGGATTCTGGCGGATTTCAACGGCCAGGTCCCGCGCACGATGGACGACATGCTGACCATCCCCGGCGCCGCGCGCAAAACCGCCAACGTTGTGCTCGGCACGGCTTATAGCATCGCATCGGGCATCGTGGTGGACACCCACGTGCAGCGCATCTCCCGGCGTCTGGACCTCACCAAGAATGCCGACCCCGTCAAGATCGAGCGGGATCTCGTGAAGATCATCCCACAGGGAAAATGGATTTTGTTCTCCCACCAACTCATCCACCATGGCCGTGCGCTCTGCTATGCGCGCAAGCCTCGCTGCGCGGAATGCAAACTCGAACCCGTCTGCTACGCCCGCGACAAAACTATATGAAGGTTCTGCCCGTTTTGCTGGTGGTTGCCAGCGCCGCCGCGCAAAGTGCCAACCCGCCGCAGGTGCTGCGTGTAATCCGCCAGACCATCAAGCCCGGCGCATCGGCCGAGCATGAAAAGATCGGCGCCAATGTTGCACGCGGCGTGGCGCGCGCCAAGTATCCTGCCAATTTTCTCGCCCTCAGCTCCATGTCCGGCGTGCCTGAAACCTGGATTTTGGAATCGCACAACTCCTTCGCTTCGGTCGAAGCCGCCGCGGCGTTTGTCGAGAGCACGCCCGCCGTCAAGTGGTGGCTTGGCCAGAATGAGGCGCAATCGGGCGCTTCTGTCACCGAGGTGCGCCGTATGCTGGCCATCTACCGGCCCGACCTCAGCTATCGCGGCGATCAATTCGCGCAAGACCTGCCGAAGATGCGCTACATGAGCGTGGTGCTGGTGAGGCTGCTTCCCGCGCGTGACAGCGACTTCGCCGAAGCCGTGCGTCTGGTGAAGGGAGCTTACGAAAAAAGCGGAAGTGACCAGCCGCTTGTTATCTATCAAGTGATTTCCGGCGCGCCCGGCCCGTCTTACCTGTTCTTTGCACCGATGGCTTCACTCAAGGCCATGGACGATGCCCCCGCGCGTGGAAAGGCCATGCGCGAAGCGCTGGGTGAAGACAATGCAGCCAAGGCGCTCAAAACCTCGGCTGAAGTCACCGCCGCCAGCGAGAGTTTTCTCTTTTCCCTGAATCCCAGGCTGAGTTACGTTTCGAAGGAATTCGCAGCCATCGATCCCGATTTCTGGATTCCCAAGCCGCCACCCAAACCCGCAGCTGCTCCGGGAGTTGTCCCCGGCGCCGCGCCGGCTTCTCCGCCGCCCACGCAACCCTAGGCGGCTGCCCTCAGCTCCTCATGCGGAGCAACAGGTATACGCCCGCCAGAGCGAATAGCGCGTCCGGCGACCAGGCCGCCACGCTCGGTGGCAACTGATTCGCATTCCCGATCTGCTCGAACAGCTTTCCGATTCCCCAGTACGCCATGGCGATCCCGATGCTCACGCCGATTCCCGCCATCGCCCCGCGGTTGCCAACCAGAAACGCGAACGGAATCGAGATCATGGCCATGATGAGGGCAAACAGCGGTATGGAAAACTTGTCGTAGAGCTGCACGCGCAGGCGCACCGTATCGAATCCGCTCTGCTGCAAATCGCCGATGTACGCTTCCAGTTGCTGGAAATTCATTTGCATGCCCTGCTCCATTTTTTTCATGAAGTACTCGGGCGATTCGTCCAGTTCGGGGAACGTTCTTACCTGGAAGCGCTCGAAGGCGGACTTGTCATTTGCCGCCGTGTCCGTCGACCGGACCTGGCGCACCCACCCGTCTTGAAAAATCCACGTGCGCAGGGACGGCTGCCATTCGGCGCGCTCCGCCGAGATTTCCCGTTGCAAATCGAACGTTTTCGGGTCCAGCAGGTAAACGTGGACGCCGCCCATCATGCTGATTTGGCTGTATTGGTAATACCAGATGCGCGAGCCTCTACCGAAAATCCACGGACGGTCCGGATGCAAATACGTTTGTACGGCCTTGCCCTTGATCTCGTTGTGCAGCGCGTCCTGTTTGCGATTCGCTTCCGGCAAATAAAAGTGGTCGAACGCGAAGAGTCCCAGGCTGAACACGCCGCTGATCGTCAGCACTGGAACGGCCAGCCGAAGCAGACTCACTCCGCACGCCTTGAATGCCGTCACCTCGTTGTGCTTGGTCATCACGCCGAACGTCACCAGCACCGCCACTAGTACACTGATCGGCAGCATCTTGTAGATCAGCATCGGCGCCAGGAAAAACAAGTAAGTGAAGACCTTGGACATGGGGATGTTGTTTCGAATGATGTCGCTTAGCAACTCGAAGAAGTTGTAGATCTCCGTCATCATCACGAAGCTCGCCAGCATCACCACGAAATAGAACACGAAACTGGTCAGGACATAGGTGTCTACGATCTGTGGAACCATCGGCAGCCAAGGCGCTCGGCCCAGGCTGGCCGGACGCGATTTCAAGGACCCGAGCTGCGGGCGAAAGCGGTTGATGTTGGCGGCGAACCAGCCACGCAGCGCACCCACCAGATCGCGATCGCCAGGCTCCTCCAGGCGTGCGATCAGAATCAAACCTGCAATCAGGAACGCTGCGTTGGGCGTCCATACCGCCACTTCGACCCGCATGGTCCTTTGCTTCGCCAGTCCCACCAGCGTGATGGACGCCAGGTGATAGCAAAAGAACGCCAGGAATAGCGCCGTCACGTAGCCCGCCGACTTTCCTCCCTTTCGCGAGGAAACGCCTAGAGGAATTCCCACCAGCGCCAGCGTGAGGCAGGCCAGCGGATACGCCATGCGCCGATGCAATTCGATGCGCGCCTCAATCCAGTCCGCCCCGGTACGCGAGTAGCGTTTCAAGTCGCCAGTGTTCATCGCGCGGAACGTGGGGCGCGTCTCGGCGGTGGGGGAAGCGTCCAGCACTTGCTCGCCGGTCCGATAGACGCTGTCATCCGCAGCGCCTTCCTTATCCACCTCGTGTGAACTCGCGTTCCGCAGCGAAAGTTGGATGCGGTTGTGCGCGGGATCGGGAACAGCGATGGCCTCGCGGGCCACGGTGATGCGCGGTCCCTGGGCCTTGTCGCGCAATCCGATGCTGCGCTGCTCGGGCGGCGTTAAATCCGCCAGGAACACGTTCCGCCAGACCGCTACAGGCCCTGACTTCACGTCACCGACATACAGAATCTTGTTGGGAAATTGCTCGTCAAAGACTCGGGGCTGAATGTCAGCGGTCAGTTGTTCCGCGCCGACTTTATTGATGATCTCCGTGCTCCGCCGGAATGCCCGCGGCGTCAGCCAGAGGGATGCCGTCCCTGTCAGAATCGTGGCCAGCAGCCCGAACGTCAGCACAGGAGCAATCACCTTGCGGCTGGATACGCCGGCGGCACGCATGGCGATAATCTCGCCGTCGGTGGACATGCGCCCCAGGCCGATGAGAATCCCCACCAGCACGCCAAACGGAAC
>Ga0335081_10009655_pt1 | contig 15549 bp, 15 predicted proteins | sample Lox_Sample_35_FD_206713 | JGI IMG/M metagenome (GOLD analysis project Ga0335081, IMG submission 206713) | Soil microbial communities from Loxahatchee National Wildlife Refuge, Florida, United States - Lox_Sample_3.5 | ecosystem: Environmental > Terrestrial > Soil > Wetlands | place: USA... | reverse complement strand
CGCGCAGATCACGGTGAGCGATGGCCCGCGGGCCATCGAGTTCTACAAGCGGGCGTTTGGAGCGGTGGAGCGCGAATCGATGCGCTTCGGGGATCCCGAAGGAGACATCTCCCACGCCGAACTGACCATCGGCGATTCGGGCATCATGATTCAGAGCGAATCGGAGGAGTATCACCGGCGCGGGCCCCTCTCCCTCGGCGGCACGCCGGTGAAGATTCACCTCTTCGTCGAGGATGTGGACGCGCTGGCCGCGCAGGCCATCGCGGCCGGCGCGAAGGTGCTGAGGCCGGTGGAGGACCAGTTCTACGGCGATCGGGCCGGGCAGTTGGAAGACCCCTTCGGCCATCGCTGGATCATTTCGACGCATATTGAGGACATCACGCCGGAGGAAATCGAGAGGCGCGCGGCGGCCTTCGTGGCCGGCACGGCGCCGAAGCCCGCCACCGAGCGGGAGCTTGCTTCCGCCGCCTCCAAAGAGGCGGTGCGCCCGGCGGACTTCACCTCCGTCACGCCCTATCTTGCCGTGCGCGGCGCCGTGGAGCTGCTCGACTTCCTCAAGAACGTTCTGGGCGCCACCGAAACCTCCCGGCACCCCGATCCTTCGGGCGGCATCATGCACGCGGAAGTCAGGATCGGCAACTCGATGCTGATGGTGGGTGGCTCGCCCGGCATGACGTATCCCGAGACGCCGGCCGCGCTCCATACCTACGTGGACGACGTGGACGCGGTGTACCGGCGCGCGCTCGAAGCCGGCTCGGCCTCCATCCACGAGCCGGCCGACATGGATTACGGCGAGCGCGGCGCCAGCGTGAAGGACCCCTTCGGCAATCACTGGTACCTGGCCACTCCGCTCGCGGGCCAATCCATCCCGAAGGGTTTGCGCAACGTGACGCCCACCCTGCACCCGCGCGGCGCCGCCGGGATGATCGAGTTCCTCAAGCAGGCGTTCGGCGCGGAGGAGGTTGTGCGCTACGCCAACGCGGCGGGGGTGATTCAACACGCCCAGGTGAAGATCGGCGACGCGGTGATCGAGCTGGGCGAGGCTCACGGGCCGTATCAGCCCATGCCGAGCGCCCTCTATGTGAGCGTGGCGGACGTGGACGCCACCCACCAGCGCGCCGTGGCTGCCGGCGCCGCGGTGGTGCGGCCCCCGGCGGATCAGCCTTACGGGGTGCGCATGTCGTGGGTGACGGACCCCTTCGGCGTGCACTGGTACATCACGAAGCCGCTCGAGAAATGAGGGAGGAACCGTGGTGTGGAAAATGGGCGGGCGCCGCGGTTGCTGCAACCCGGCTTGACTGTCTAACGATCTGGATTGACAATCTAGGTGATCCAGAGGAGTCGGGCGCCATGACGATCGGAATGTTCGAAGCCAAGCAGAAACTCTCGGAACTGGTTGAACGTGCTTCGAAGGGCGAAGAGATCGTGATCACCCGCCGCGGCAAGGAGCGGGCCCGCCTCGTACCGATTTCGGAAAAGAAGAAACGAGACTTGCGCGAGATCTTCGAGTCTCTCTCTCGGGTGCGCATGAAGCTGCCTAAAGGCACGACAGTCAAGGATTTGATCGAGGACGGGAGGCGATTCTGATCGCCTTCGTACTGGACGCGTCCGTGGCCCTTGGGTGGATGCTCGACAGACCCGTGCCGACGCGGGCGTCTTTTGCCCGTAAGCTGATAGTCGAGGGAGCAAAGCCGGTGGTTCCTGCACTCTGGCGTTTCGAGGTTTCGAACGCCGTTGTTGTTGCCGAGCGGCGCGGCCGGGTAACGCCCGGTCAAGTTAAGACGCTCGCCGCAGACCTCGAGGAGTTTGAGGACTTTGCCGAGATTGACCCACTCGCCGTTCGGTATTCCATCTTGATTGAGACGGCGCGGCGGGCGCGGCTAACCGTTTACGACGCGACCTACCTGGAGCTCGCTGCGCGCCGCAGGCTCCCCCTCGCGACGCTCGACGATCGGCTCCGGGAAGCAGGACGAAAGGACGGCCTCGAGCTGATTTAAGATCGAGGGAGTGAGCCTGTAACCGAGGGATAGGGCCGGCGCGGCGACAGCCGCGGGACCAGCAGGTTCTCATCGATTGCGAATGCCGGCCATCCGGCCCGGGAGGCGCCGGACGGCGTGGCCGTGGCTTTGAAGTGCCGCGCGCCATCGACGTCTACGCCAAAGTTGTAGCCGTGGCGGCTTTGGAAGCTGATCGAGCCCGCCTGCTGCAGTTCATCCAGGCGGCCGTAGCTTTCGTGGCTGGCAAGGTAGAGACGCTCCGCCTGGCCGATCGACATCAGGTCGGTCTCCACCCCGGCCAAATCGGCCTGATCGACGATGGCCGACGCGCTGCCGGCCGGACCCGAAACGAGCTCCGCCCGGTAAATCCAGTTACCGACCGCCAAGGCGATGACCAGCCCAAGAACTGAAGCCGCGACTCTCATATCTGGAACTTCGGCAGTTCGTAATACAAACTTGAACCCCGGCACGAGCCGCCCGCCGCCAGGGTGTGCGGCGGTACTTGGTATCGAATAGGCCGGCCTCCTGCGCTCGCCGGCAGCGGGAATCAGGTGGCCCCTGGAGCGCCCGAAGAATTCGCTTGACATCCCTCCCGGAGTTGTAGTACTAATAGGTTATCACGTTTAGGGTTATGAACCATAGATGATAGTGGTTCAGGAGGTACGTTTTCCTCGCCCGGCAACTTCAGGGAGTGAGCCATGAGCCTCGTCAAGAAGCCCGATATGACACCGGAAAAACTGGCTGCCAACCAGGTTAACGCCCACCTCTCGGGCGGGCCCGCTACCGAGGAAGGGGTGGAACGCTGCCGCGATGCTCGGGTGCGGCACGGATTCTACGCGCGGCCGGTTCGCAGCGAGGCCCTGCGCATTCTGGGCGAAGACCCGGAGGAGTTTGACCGGCTCCTCGACTCCCTCCAGGCAAGCTGGCAGCCCTCCGACGAATTCCAATTCCGGCTGGTGAATCGCCTGGCACGGGCCATCTGGCGCCTGGAACGTAGTGACCGCGTGCAGGATAGCATCGCCGTGCGGCAGGTGCGGCAGATCAACCACGAGCTCGATAGCCTGATCGCCAAGCAGCTTCGGCCCTTTGACCAGAAGATCGAGAGCTTGGAACTATTGGCGGAAGCCGTTTCGGATGAGCAGTTTGCGGCCGGCTCAGACGAATTCGCCGCCCTTGACGCCGGCTTCGGCGGAGAGCTTCAAGGGAGAGCGGAACAGGCGCTCAACCTGCTATATCAGCTTGTCGATCCGGAAGCGGGCGAGGACCCGGCCACCACCGCCCCTCCGCCGGGCCCGGACGTGCCGATTGTCACCGGCGAGGACCGCACGTGGGCCCGACAGAAGCTGCAGTCGCTGCTTCGCGAGGAGATCGAGTCCGTCACCGCCGCCCGAGAAAGCGACCGCAAAGGGCGGCTGAAGGCCAACGCCGCTTATTATCGCGATAGCGCCATACCTCCCCAGTCGGAGGGTGCCGCCGCGGTGTTCCGCATGGAGGAAACAAGCTTCCGTCAGATCGCGCGATTTACCGACTTGCTGCTGAAGGTGAAGGAGAAGGCAGAAGAAGCGGAGCATGCCAGAAAACCGCGAAATGCAAAAAAATCGCGAAATGAAGGAAGGTCCCACGATGTTGTTGAAAACAAAGGATCGGCCTCGGAATCCCACGATGTTACTGAAAACACAAGTGTTAGCTCTTAGCATGTCCCTAAGTTGTTGAAAATAAGTGGCAGATTTCGGCGGCCGTTTTGCCAAAGTCCGGCTTTTTCGGCACATCTTACACCTAACTTTTCCATCACTCTTGCCCCCGCCTCAACGGGTTGTTCGCACCCGGTCTCAAGCCATCAACCAGCCTCTACCCGCCTGCCGGCGGCAGAGCTCGGCGCCACTCGTTCCACGGGCCCGCCTTGGAACCGGGTTTACAAAGTCGCGGCCCGCCTTTCATAATGCTCTCCACGCGCCGCGGGCGCCGGACCTTCGCATGACCGAATTCTCCACACCCTTGATGAGCCAGTACAGCGCCATCAAGGCGCGCCATCCGAACGCGCTGCTCCTCTTCCGCCTGGGCGACTTTTACGAGCTCTTCTTTGAAGACGCCGTGCTCGCCGCCCGCGAGCTCCAGATCACCCTCACTTCGCGCAACAAAGAGAAGGGCGAGCCCATCCCCATGTGCGGCGTGCCGTACCACGCCGCCGAGGGCTACATCGCCCGGCTCATCCGCAAGGGCTACCGGGTGGCCATCTGCGACCAGATGGAAGACGCGCGGGTGGCCAAGAAGCTGGTGAAGCGCGAAGTGACGCGGGTGGTGACGCCCGGGACCTCCATTGACTCCCAGGTGCTCGAGCCCAGAGCGAACAATTACCTGGCCGCCGTGGCGGCGCGTCACGGCGCCGCCGGCCTGGCGTTTGCCGATCTTTCCACCGGCGATTTCCGCGCCACCGAGTTCTCCGGACCCGATGCAAACCTGCGCCTCGATGAAGAGCTCGCCCGCCTCGCCCCGAGCGAACTGCTGATGCCCGCCGGGAAGCCCGAGTCGGGCCTGCGAAGCCTTACGGTCCCTCCTGCGGACGGAGCACGCGGCCGCCACGTCGCGCCCGGCGCTTATCCCTCGGCGTCCGCCGCGGATGGGTTTTCGAGAATGCAGAATCTCAGGGCGGAGCTGCCCGCGCTCACCGTGACTCCGCTCGACGACTGGGTGTTCAGCGAAGATTACGGCGGGCGCGTGCTGCGCGACCACTTTCGCGTGGCGTCTCTCGCCGGTTACGGCCTGGAGGGCCGTCCCCTGGCGCTGGCGGCGGCCGGCGCCATCCTGCACTACGTGCGCGACACGCAGCGCGGGTCGCTCGCGCACCTCGACTCCCTCCGCTTCTTCGAGCAGCAGGACGCGCTTATCCTCGACCCGTCCACGCTGCGCAACCTCGAACTGGTGGAGCCCATCTTCCCCGGCGCAGCCGGCCTGGCCCCCGGCGGAAGCTCGCGGGATTCCACCCTGCTCTGGACGCTTGACGAGTGCGTCACCCCGCTGGGCGCGCGGCAGTTGAAGAACTGGATGTTGCGACCGTCGATCGAGCGGGCGGAAATGGAAGCCCGCTGGGAGGCGGTGGGAGAGCTGCTGCGCGAGGCCATCGCGCGCGAGGAGCTGCGCAAATCCCTCGGCCGCATTCAGGATTTGGAACGGCTCCTGAGCAAGGTGACTCTGGAGACCGCCAACGCGCGCGACCTTCTGGCGCTCAAGCTCTCGCTCGCACAATTGCCGCGGGTCCGCGTCCAGGTGTCCGCCTTCGCGGCGCCGAGGCTGGTGGACCTGCACGACCGCCTGGACGAGTTGGCCGACGTTTCCGAACTGCTCGAAGCCTCGATTCATCCCGAGCCCCCGGCGCTGCTCACCGAAGGCAACTTGATCCGGCCCGGCTACCACGCCGCGCTCGACGAGCTGCGCGGGATCAGCCAATCGAGCAAACAGCTCATCGCCGCCATCGAAGCGCGCGAGCGCGAGCGCACGCGCATCGGCTCGCTGAAGGTGCGCTTCAACAACGTTTTCGGCTATTACCTCGAAGTTTCGAGGCCAAACCTGCCGCTGGTGCCGCCCGACTACGAGCGCAAGCAGACCCTGGTGAACGCCGAACGCTTCACCACTCCCGAGTTAAAGGAATTGGAGGCGAAGATTCTGAGCGCCGAAGACCGCGCCCAGACCCTCGAGCTCGAACTCTTCCGCGAGATCCGCCGCCGCGTGGCCGCGGAGGCGCCGCGCATCCGGCGCACGGCGCAGGCGCTGGCGGAGATCGACGTCCTGGCGTGCTTCGCGGCCCTGGCGGCCGAACGCAATTACCGCCGTCCGGAGATCTCGGAGAACGGCGACCTTGAGATCCTCCAGGGACGCCATCCCGTGATCGAGCGCCTGGTCTTCCCCGGCGAGAGCGGCGGTTTCATCCCAAACGACCTGTACCTCAATACCGACTCGGACCGCATCCTCATCATCACCGGTCCCAACATGGGCGGGAAATCCACCTACCTGCGCCAGGCGGCGCTGATCGCCATCATGGCCCAGATGGGCGCTTTCGTGCCGGCCGAGCGTGCCCGCCTGCCGATTCTCGACCGCATCTTCACCCGCATCGGCGCCTCCGACAACCTGGCCCGCGGACGCTCCACCTTCATGGTGGAAATGACGGAGGCGGCGAGTATTCTGAACACAGCCACCGCCAGGAGCCTGGTGCTGCTCGACGAGATCGGGCGCGGCACGGCCACCTTCGACGGTCTCGCCATCGCCTGGGCGGTGGTTGAGCACCTGGAGGCGCGTACGCGCGCCCGGACCCTTTTTGCCACCCACTATCACGAGCTCACCGAGCTTGCGGAGCTCCTGCCCGGCGTGCGGAACTACCACGTTTCGGTGAAAGAATCGGGGGCGAACATCATTTTTCTGCGCAAGGTCGAGCCCGGCGCCGCGGATAAGAGTTACGGCGTGGAAGTGGCGCGTCTCGCCGGACTGCCGCCGGCCGTCATCGAGCGCGCCCGCGAGATCCTGGCGCGCCACGAGCAGAGCGAGCACAACCTGAGCGAGCGCCTGGCGGCCGAGGCTCCCGCCGGAGGGGCGCGGCCCGCAAGTTCGCGCGAGCGGCCGCCCGTGCAACTCACCATCTTCACCCCGCTCAATGCGGAGGTTGTGCGCGCCCTCGAAGAGGCGGACCTCGACAACATGAAGCCGATCGAGGCGCTGAATCTGCTGGCGGAGCTGAAAAAACAGATTCAATGAAGGGCGTAGGACTAAAGAAGTCAGGAGTAAGACGTCAGGAGTCAGAATGACCGCAACTGAGGTGGCGGCCCAGGATGAAGACCCAGCTTGGCCAACTTCTGATGATCGAAGTTTCGAGGGCGTCTTGGAACTCCGGTCTTGAACGGCTTCTCGACCGGTTCCGGCCGGCCGGGGTGTTTCTTCGCAGCCTCGACTCCAGCGCAGCCACGGCCGAACTGGCCGCGAAGTCTGCGCGCGCCCTCGGTTCAGTACCGTTTCTGGCCGTCGAAGAGCAAGGTGCCGGCAGTCTCTGCCATTTGTTCAACCCCTTGGCCGATGCCGGAAGCATGAACGTGGGCGACGCGGCGAGGGCCGGCGACCTGATGGGTTCGGCGATGGCACTCTTGGGGCTGAATCTCGATCTGGCTCCTGTCCTCGATCTGCCTGGGGTTCCCGGGGGCGCGGTCACGAATCCGCCTGAGCCGCTCACGCCCGCGTCCAGTTCACTTGCCGCCCTCGTCGCAGAGAAGGCCGAAGGGTTTGTGGCCGGCCTTGCACGCCACGGAATTCTGGCCTGCGGCCGCCATTTCCCCGGAGCCGCATCGCTTGCCAAGGGCGCCGGCGCCCCAGCCCGGCCGCGCGTGGTGGCGAAGACGATGATGACGCTCTGGCGTGAAGACCTGGTGCCGTACCGGAGGCTCGGCCCGAAACTGGCGATGGTGGAGATCACCTCTGCCATTTGCAAGGCCTACGACTACGAATTCCCGCGCCCGGCCTCGCTTTCGGCGAATGTCATGGAAGGGCTCTTGCGAGTGAAGCTCGGCTACCAGGGCGTGGCGCTGGTGGACGCCTCCGCCGCGGCCGGCGCGTCTGAAGTGGATACGGGCGAAGCCGCAGTTCGAGCGCTGGCCGCGGGCTGCGACCTGCTGCTCGTTTCCGGCGAGGGCCGTGAAATCGAACTCGTTTTCGAGAGTCTCGAGCGGGCGCTCGAATTCGGCAAGCTCGCGCCGGAGCGCGTGGAACAGGCGCTGCAGCGCGTCCGAAGCGCGCGGAAGCGCCTCCGCAGGCCCGGAAAAGCACCCTCGGAGCGCGCGCTCGAACGCTTGGCTCTGAAGTTCGAAGAGTTCGGCCGCCAGGGCGCGGCCGTGGAGCGGGACATTGCTTGAAGCGGTTTCAGCGCGGGGTGAGGTCCGGAGCCGGTCCTCGGGCGGCTTTGGCCGCCTGGCGGTGGGCCTGATGGCCGGCACTTCACTCGACGGCGTGGATGCGGCCCTGGTGCGGTTGAGCGGGCCGCCGGAGCGCCCGAAGGTGCGGCTGATGGCCAATACGACGAGTCCCTACCCCACGCGCCTGCGCGAGCGTTTACTCCGAATGGCAGGCGGCGAACCCGCCACCGCCGGTGAGCTGAGCGAGCTCAATTTCCGGGTGGGCGAGGCCTTCGCCGCCGCCGCGCTCCGCGTGTGCCGGCGGGCCGGCATCAGTCCCAACCGCCTGGCGGTGATTGGCTCCCACGGCCAGACGATCTTCCATCAGGGCAGGGCCGCGGGCGGCGCTCGCCCGAGCACGCTCCAGATCGGTGAGCCCGCGCTCATCGCCCACCGGACGGGGACCCCGGTGGTGGCAGACTTTCGAGCCGCGGACATCGCCGCCGGAGGTGAAGGAGCGCCGCTCGTGCCGCTGGTGGATTACCTGCTGCTCCGGGACGATCGCAAAGGCACGGTGGCGCTCAACCTCGGAGGCATCGCCAATGTAACGGTGATCCCTGTACGGGCGCGGCCGCAAGACGTCTTCGGCTTCGATACCGGTCCCGCCAACATGCTCGTGGATGCGCTCGTACGCCACTTCACGGACGGCCGGCGCAGTTACGACGCCGGCGGCCGCCGGGCGGCGCGCGGGAGTGTGCTGGAGGATGTGCTTGAAGGCGCTCTCACGTTTCCGTTTTTCAAACGGCGCCCGCCCAAAAGCGCGGGGCGCGAGCAGTTCGGACGCGAGTTCGTGCGGCGCTACTTTCTCGGCAGGTCAGCCGGGCCCGGGCCGCGCTTTGAAGACCTGTTGCGGACGGCGGTGGAGCTCACGGCGCGCTCGGTGGCCGGTGCCCTCGGCCGCTTCGTTTTTCCACGCCTCGGGCCCGGCGCGAAACTGCATCGGCTGGTGGTGTCGGGCGGCGGCTCGCATAACAGCTTGCTGGTAGCGCGCCTCGCAGCCTTGCTGCCCGGCCTGCGCCTGCAGTTCTCCGATGACTTCGGCTTGCCGGTCGATGCCAAGGAGGCGATCGCGTTCGCCGTGCTCTCGGACCGCACGATGCGCGGCCTCACCGGGAACTTGCCGGGCGTCACGGGCGCGCGCCGGGCGGTGGTACTCGGCAAGGTTGTGGCCCCCGGGGGCCGCGAGGCAGGCGGATTTCGGGTCATCTCCGGAACGTGAGGTACCAGGCCGAGGTACTGGCCATCTCATAGAGCGTGTGCAGTGTACGGGACCAGCCATCGGCTTCGATGGGGCTGCCGGGAGCAGGAGAAGCATAAGTCGTGATGCCCGCCGCGGCGAGCATGAGCTTGATGCGGTAGAGGTGAAAGCCGTCGCTGACTGCGATACAGGACCGCGCCTGATGTTCGGCGAGAATCCTCACCACCGCCTGCACGCTCTGGTAAGTGGTGCGGCTGGCAGGATCGGTGAGGATCTTCTCCGCCGACATGCCCTGCTGGATCAGGTAGTCCCGGCCCACGCCCGCCTCGGTGTAGCGCGTGTCGCCCCCGCTCGCGCCGGTGGTGATGACGAGAGGGGCCAGCCCCGCCTCTTCGAGGTCGAAGGCGTGGTCGAGCCGCGCTTTGAATACGGGCGATGGCTGGCCCTCATACTGCGCGGCGCCGAATACCACTATGGCGTCGGCCCGTGCGGCCTCGTCCCGCCCGGCTTGACGGCGGATGGCTTCGTAGAGGCGCCACTCCAGGGCCAGGACCGCAGCAATCGCCAGGAGGCAGGCCAGGAGAAACCGGCGTGTGCGGAGGGAGCGGTTCAGCCGAGAAACTCCTTCAGTTGCGACTCGGTGACGGGGCCATGGCGGCGAATCTGGTACTCATCCCCGTCCAATTCGACGATCGTGGAGGCCAGATCGCCGGGCGTGGGTCCGCCGTCGAGAATCAAGGGCACGGTATCGCCGATTTGAAGCTCGACCTCTTCAGCGGTGGCGCAGGCTGTATGCTCCGTCAAATTGGCGCTGGTGCCGGTCAGGGGCCGGGCCGCAGCTTCGATCAGGGCCACCGCCAGCGGCGCCTTGGGCCAGCGCAGGGCCACCCGCCCGGTGTTGCCGGTCACCTTGAGGGGAATCTGGCGCGAGGCCGGCACGATAAGGGTCAGCGGACCGGGCCAGAACCTCTCCGCCAGTTTGAAGAACAGGCTCGGCGGATCGATGGTGAGATCGGCGGCTTGATCGAGCGAGGCCACCAGAAGAGGCAGCGGCCGATCGTAGCTGCGGCGCTTGATGCGGAAGATCTCACTCACCGCCGCCAGATTGAACGGATCGGCGGCGAGGCCGTAGAAGGTGTCGGTGGGAATCGCCACTACCTTCCCGGACAGAATCAGGCGCACAGCATAGGTCAGAGCAAACTCGAGACGCCTTTCGTCGACCTTCAGGAGCTCAGACATTGCCTCGCCGGACCCCGTGAATTAAGCGAGGCTGACGCTAGCATATGGCTCCGAGGGGCGTCAAGCGGCTCCGCGACTCCACCGCCCGGCGGTTTCGCCCTTGACTGGACATCCCGGCGCCGAATGAATAGACTGCCCTTTGGGGCATACCCTGATTGAGTCTGGGGGTGAACGATGGCGCACTGTCCGGAATGCGACGCCATAATCGACATGGCAGATGACGAGGTCGAAGAGGGAGACAAACTTGACTGCAACGAGTGTGGTGCCGAACTCGAGGTGGTGGGCACGAACCCGTTGGAGCTGAGAGCCGCGGCGGAGGAAGATGAAGACGAAGAAGAAGAGTGGTGATGCCGCGCGGGTAGACCCGGCGGAGTGGCGCGTCTCGAAGCGCCGCCGCCAAACTCGGACCCGCCGGCTGTGCCTGGGCGCGTCATTCGCCTGCGCACTCCTCGCCCTCCTTACCCCGTCCGGGCTGTTTGCCAAAAAGAAGACGCCGCCCACCAAAACGGTTCAAGGCGAGGTTCTCGACGCAGCCAGCCTGCCCATCGTTGGGGCGGCGGTGGAATTGACCGATGATAGCACCCACAAGAAGTTGGGCATTCACTCCGAGGCGGGTGGGCGATATAAGTTCACGGGTCTGACGCCGACCGACGATTACGAGGTGAAAGCGACCTACAAGGGGCAAAACTCCGAAGTCCGCCATGCGAGTTCGCTCGATGGCCGCAGCATCGTCGTCCTGAACCTGACGATTCCGGCGCCTGCGACTCCGTAAATGAGACCCCGCTCCGGTCCGGTATTTCCCGTCCCATCGCGCACCATGCCCAAACACACTCGAAAGGCGCTGATCGCGTCCATCCTGCTCCTCACGGCCCTCGCGGCGGGTCCGCCACGCGGCGCCGCCTGGGCGCAGGCACCCTCAGCCGACTCGCCGGAACCGGCTCCGCCGGCCGAAGTGAAGCGCTCTGTAAAGGTGATGGACTTCGGCTCCCTGATCAGTCCCACGACGATTGTTTTCCGCCCTACCGCGCTCGTCTCCGGTTCTCAGGGTGAGGCTGAGGTCTGGATGGATCGTGCGGTGGCGAAGCTTCACGCCACGTTCACCAACCTGCCGCCAGCCTCGCGGCTCGGCCGCGAGTACCTCACCTACGTGCTCTGGAGCGTGACCCCCGAGGGCCGCACCACGAACCTCGGCGAGGTCACCTGGGCGGGCGCCGCAGCCCAGCTCGACGCAAAGGTGGAGTGGCACCGGTTCGGACTGCTGGTTACCGCCGAACCCTACTTCGCCGTCAGCATGCCCGGCGCAGCGGTCGTGTTCGAGGCCGGCCTCGCGCCCGGCGCGACAAACGAAGTCCCGATCACCGAAACGACCTGCCAGCTCCTGTCCAGACCCACCGGAGGGGCGGCAGTGGCGGCCGGTTCGAAAGCCGCTGTCGATCCCACTGAGCCGCTCGTCGTCGAGGAAGCGCGGCGGGCGATTGCCGCCGCTAAGGCGGCTGGGGCCGAACACTACGCGCCGCTCACGTTCGGGACCGCGACCCAGCTTCTCCGCCTGGCCGAGAACCAGCTAGCGAAACGCGTCAAGCTGAAAGACGTGCTCGATACCGGCAGCGAAGCCGTCTTGATCGCCGAGGATGCGCGGGTGCTGGCCACCGCCCGCCAGAAGCGTCTCCACGACGCCGACCCGCCTTTACAGCCTTCGCCTTGATCCGGTGCGCGCCAGGCTCAATTCGCCCGTTGGATCGCCATCACAGTGAGATCGTCGCCCAATCCCTCACCGCCCAAAAATCGAGCGAGATCCTGAAGACATCCGTCCACCACACTGCGGGCCCCGCCCTCGGCCCGGCCGCGAACCGATGAGAGCACGCGCTCGTCGCCGTATTCCTCACCTTCGCCGTTTCGGGCTTCCGAGAGCCCATCGGTATAGATCACCAGCACGTCGCCCGGATCAAGGCTTAGCCGCTCCGCATCGTAGGCACCCTGCGGGCTCACGCCGAGCGGCAGGCCCGAGGGTTCAATGCGGCTCACCGATTCCGAAGCTACCGAGCAGAGTCCCAAGGGAGCCCCTGAAGGCTTGACGCGCGTCGCCGCGTGCCCGCGAAGGAACAACGGCGGGCAGTGTCCCGCGTTCGAGATCTCCACCGCACCGCCCGCGCCGGCCCTGCCGCCGACCAAGGTGGCGAAATAAGGCGAGAGCGAGCTCTCGCAGAAAATGCGGCTGGCCTGCCCCACGAGTTGTGCCACCTCCAGGCGCCGCGCGACCAGAGCACGGAAGATGGCGTGGAGCTGGGCCATCAGCATGGAAGCGGCCACGCCCTTACCCGACACGTCTCCCACAAAGAAAAAGAGGCCCGGCTTCGAATCTTCTTCAAATACGATGTCGCAGTAATCGCCGCTGACCGGCCCCAGCGGCCGGTAGGCGTAAGCGATGTCCCAACCGTCGTGGCGCACCTCAGCCCGGGGCAGCAATCCGCGCTGCAACTCGGCAGCCATCTCCAAATCGCGCTCCAGCGCGCTGCGCTCGGAGGCGGTGAGGTGGTCGAGGCAATAGCGCACCAGCGGATCCGCCATCAGCCGTTGGGCCTCCACCGGTTCGTTGCACACTTCACAGATTCCGAAGGTCCCGCGTTCCATCTTCGCCAGGGCGGCGTCAACTTCCGCGAGGAGCTGAGCCAGGCGAGGCTCACCGCTCGACCAGGCGAGGGCAGACTCCAGCCGCTGCCGGCGATTGACCAATTGCTCGCGAAGAAAGGTGTCGGAAATGGCGGCGACGCTCATTTTAATCCTCCCAAAGCCTCGAGCATGGCTGGAGAATTAGATGAAAGATATCCGGTTTCGACGCCTGAACTCGCGAGACGAGCGCCGGCAGTTTGGAGCATCGGCTGGGAATCCTGGCTCCGCGTCTCCGAGACCGTTTGCTCCCCGCATTTGATGTTATGGGGGGCCCTTGTCCTCGGTCAATCCAGAAAGGTGAATTTCACGCGGGCCTGATTCCGGCCAACCTTGAAGGCGAGCTCAACGAAGTCCGTGCCAAATATGTTGTAGTCTTCCGGTCGAAACGTCCCAGCCGGATCTTCCGCCCTGTTCCACAACGGAGCGTCAACGCCAGATCCCATGTCGGCGCTTCCGATCCTGACCGCCCGCGCGTTGATCTGGCGCTGGGCCTCGCTCTTTGACTTACACAGCCCAAGGCTGACCAGGCGCTCGTCGATCCGCTGCCCGTAGGCCTTCGGCACCGCTTCCACGATCAACGGCGAGTTGCGATCGATACCCTTGCCCTGGAACTTCGTCTCCCAGGCGATTCGGGCGCCCTGCGCGGCGTCTGCGCCGTGGTACTGCTGGATCGTCTCCTGTGCGAGGGCCTTTTTCGTCTCGAGGGCCGGCGCGTGTCCGGAAGCCACGTCATTCTTCAGGGCCTCGATCTGCTCAGGGGTTTTGTCCGTGAGCAGCAGGTAGTACCGCCACATCATCTCGTCCGAAATCGACATCAGCTTGGCGAACATCTCCGCCGGCGCCTCGGCGATGCCGACGTAATTCCCGAGAGACTTCGACATCTTCTGCACGCCGTCCAGGCCCTCGAGAATGGGCATGGTCATAATCACTTGCGGCTCCTGGCCGTACTCCTGTTGCAGGGTACGCCCCACCAGCAGGTTGAATTTCTGGTCCGTGCCGCCGAGTTCCACGTCGGCTTCGAGCGCCACCGAATCGTAGCCCTGCGAAAGCGGGTAAAGCAGTTCGTGAATGGCGATGGGCCGCTGCTCCTTCATGCGCTTGGTGAAATCGTCGCGTTCCAGCATGCGGGCCACCGTGTACTTGGAGCAAAGTTTGATCCAGTCGAGGCCCGTCAGCTCGCCGAGCCAGCGGCTGTTGAAGTCGATCACCGTCTTCGCGGCATTCAGAATCTTGAACACCTGCTTCCTGTACGTTTCGGCGTTCGCCGCCACCTCTTCGGGCGTCATGGGCGGCCGGGTAACATTACGGCCGGTAGGGTCGCCGATCAGTCCCGTGAAATCGCCGATGAGGAAGATCACCGTGTGACCGAGATCCTGGAAGTGCTTCAACTTGCGAATCAACACCGTATGGCCCAGGTGAAGGTCGGGCGCGGTGGGGTCGAAGCCAGCCTTGACGCGCAGGGGCTTGCCGGTGCGAGCGGAGCGTTCGAGCTTGGCGCGCAATTCTTCGACGCGAATCGTCTCGTCAGCGCCCTTCGTCAGGTAAGCGAGTTGTTCCTCGATGGTCATGAATATGCACCCGATGCGCTCATTGCTTCAGGAACACCCGCCGACCCTCAACCCGAATCCGGTCGTCCACCACGAGGCGCAAGGCCTCGCTGTAAATGCGGTGCTCCTCCTTCAGAATGCGCGCGGAGAGGGTCTCCACGGTGTCGTCGTCAAGCACGGGGACCACGGCCTGGCGCAGAATGGGCCCCGTGTCGACGCCCTCGTCCACGAGGTGGACGGTGCATCCCGTGAACTTCACCCCATAGTCGAGCGCCTGTTTCTGCGCTTCCAAACCCGGAAACGCCGGCAGCAGCGCGGGGTGGACGTTGAGAATACGGCCGGGAAAGGCGCGAATGAAGTACGGGCTCAGCACCCGCATGAACCCGGCCAGGCACACGATGTCCACCGTGAAACTCTTCAGCAGGCCCACCAATTCGCGGTCATAGGCTTCGCGCTCTTTGCCCTTGGACGGCAGGCAGCGGGCCTCGAGCCCCAGAGCACGCGCGCGATCGAGCCCGGGCGCGCCCTCGCGATTGCTGATCACCGCCGCAATGCGCGCCGGTATCGCGCCCCCCAGGACGTTGCGCACGATGGCCTCAAAGTTCGAGCCGCGGCCCGAGAGAAGAATGCCAAGATTTTTCAAAACCTCACCCTCAGAGTCCCGGGGCGCGCCCCTTACCGCGACTGCGTATCTCCGCGTTGCCCCGCCACCGCATTCGGATCGGCGGCCGCCGGCTGACGCTCGAACAACCGGAGGGGACGGTTCAGCATAATGTTCACTTCGGTGAACCTCGGCAGCGCCACGTCCCGGCCGTGACGCGTGACCATAAAGACGCCTGAGCCACTGGCCGCGAAGATCCGAGCCACCCCGGCGGTGGATGCGTCGGTGGCCGTTGACACGACGGCCTCGATCACCAACTGGAGTCCGTCGTCGCCCACTTTGGAGATCCCGCCCAGCACGCCGAGATTAA
>Ga0335081_10009654_pt1 | contig 15549 bp, 12 predicted proteins | sample Lox_Sample_35_FD_206713 | JGI IMG/M metagenome (GOLD analysis project Ga0335081, IMG submission 206713) | Soil microbial communities from Loxahatchee National Wildlife Refuge, Florida, United States - Lox_Sample_3.5 | ecosystem: Environmental > Terrestrial > Soil > Wetlands | place: USA... | reverse complement strand
ACGTGATAAAAACGTGATGGTTCCATGTTCAGAACTGATCAGCGTCGATCCGGACGGATCAGAACGCCATTCTGGTAAGCGGTTGAAGAATCATGTAGAGTAAAGAATTTTCATAACCGATCAGAACACACTGAGTGATCTTCAAAACCGGGGTGATTGGCCACCCACAAAGCTCCCGGATGATGCACGACTGGAGAAACCTGTGTTCTCCTCCATCTGAACGACGGATGGTCTTGTCATTGATTCACAAAAAGAAGACATTTCAAACCGGCCATCGCTGTCGTTTACATCGGCAGCAGCCATGCGGTTGTACACTCCAGAACTGATCAGCAGAGCCTCGTGAGAACTGTCAAGGCGAGTCGTGGGCCTCAACATTACATAGGAGTTCGAGCTGCGACAACAGATCTTGATAATTCCCTTTCGATACCCTGAAGGATGCCACCCGCATAGTTTTATCCTCGAACCATGCAATCTCGAAAATCTGGAGTGGGATATGAAAGTGGTCTAAAATGCTTACAAGCATACCGTAAGCCAGAAGGAAGGGGAGACAGCCGACGTCGCAGTCCAAGCGATCAGCAGTCAATCTGATCTTGTCGCCCCACGTGTCAAACGACTTAGTATCCGCGAAGTCGATAATGCTCTCACCCTTAATTGAAAATAGGTTTTGTTCTTGGGATTCAACAATGAGGCTGCCGTTCTCTATTGAAAGGTGCATTTCCCCGGGAAATCTTTTTTGCAAGTCTTCGGAGGCCGCTTCGATCATCCAGGCCTCTCGGTAATTTCTATAATCTGCAACGTGCGACTTTCCCGATCCGAGAACTGGAGCAGGTATAGGTCGTCGCAAACTGATTTGCTTGATGGCTGCCGAAACAATCCTGATAGCAGCCCGGTCATCATTAAATGCCATCACCGAGCCCTGATCGAGCAAAGCTCCACTGTCGGAGTCGATCAGCTGGAAGGTCCACGTGATGGTCGAGAGCACGTGGCCAACGACAAGGTTCAAGTCTGACCCTTTGTTGAGACTTCCAATTTTGATTCCCCACTCGGCAAATTCTGGCCGGCGCCGTAGTGCAGACAACAATACTTCGTCCGTCATCCATGACGTCCGAACGATTGGCCGGATAAAGCGTACCGAAATTAACTTTTCTTTGACCAATTCCTGGGGGAGTTGCGGCGGCTGAACAGCTTTGCTAGTAGTGGCGGAACAATGAGCAAGGAGCAACGTCACTGCCTTTCGAGCAACGACTTCTTCGTAATCCTCGGCTGGCCATTTAAAAGATACTTGGTCTCGCAGCTTCGCCTTGGCGCTGGAAGCAATGAGGTAATCAAACTTGGTCTCACCGTCGTCGATGCTAACCGCTAGTTGAATGGACAAATCGGCGTGCTCGGCATCGCGCGAGATTGCCATCCCACTGTTCACAAATTCGGGGACCATAAGTATGCGGGTTCTTAAGTCAACCGTTCTGATCCAAGGGTCCCTCGATTCGATCCAGATAGCTGCACAAGGGAGAGGGACACTGTCGGAAGAAGCGTGATCGTTGCTTCCGTACCCTGTACCAGTCTGCGCTTGTGCCAACGGAGAGAAAATCGTAAGAAAGCAAGCTAAACCAAAGACCGTCGCACTCGCACGAAATCGGGTCCGAAATAAACGGATTGCTTTCGCTCTCCTCATGCGGAGTAAGCTCCTACTGCACGATCAGCGTGAGATTCACGCTTTGTTTCGAGGAGTTCAGCGTAGCCGTGACGGTCAGGGCGTAAGTTCCAGCAGGCGTGCCTCCACCGCCGCCTGTCGATGTAGTCGAACTGCCGCCGCAGGAGGAGATCAGTATCAATGATCCGAGCACCATGCCGAGACACGCAGCAGCTGTTTTGCGCTTTTTCCAGGCCAACGGGACGAACACCCCGCCCAGCAAAAACGTAGCCCAGACTCCCCTCAAGGGCACAGTGCGATGATCGATAGCTGCCGCGCTGTGCGCTGTGGTCGCAACCGAGACGCTTACGGTGCTAGCCGTTGTTGCGTCTACCGTCACAGAACCAGGAACAGAGCAGGCGGCTTGCTGTGGAATGCCAGTGCAGGTCAGACTTGCGCTCCCGCTCATTCCCGCGGCACCAATCCACAGCGTGTATTTTGCGGTCTGCCCCGCTGAGACAGTGGCCGTCGTCGAATTCGATCCAGAAGTCAGACCGATACCGATGCCAGTGCCACTCAGGCTGATGATCTGCGGTGTATTGGACGCACTGTCAGCGATCTGAAACGACGCGGAGCGGCCACCGATTACCGTTGGCGTGAACGTAATCGTAATCGAGCAACTCATCCCCGCTGCGAGGGCCGTGCCGCAATTGTTCGCTTGTGAAAAGTCACTGGACTGCGCCCCGCTGATCTTGATCCCGATAATCCTCAGGGCAGTATTTGCGCTGTAAGTCAAGGTTGCACTCGTTGCAGTGCTTTGGCCGACTGGTACAGCACCAAACGAAAGTGTGTCCGGTATGAGCACTGCCGCCGGCGCCTCGTTGCCCAATGCATTGAGCAGCAGAGAAACAGAGCCGCCGTCGCTTGTGACTACATCGAGGCTGCCATTTCCGTCAAAATCGGCGCTCGCAAGCGCCATCGACAGTATTGGTGTATAGAAATGCACAGGAGTTCGGAGAGTGCCGTCACCGTTTCCGGCTATGAACGAAACGTCCAATCCTCCTCCGGCTATCACATCTGCCTTTCCGTCAAGGTTGAAATCAGCAATAACAATGGGAGCGGCGCCACCGATTGAATTGTCAATCGGACTTTGGAAGGTGCCGTCACCGTTGCCAAGGAAGACAAGGATGTCTGTTGTACCCATCACCAAATCGAGTTTTCCATCGCCGTTCATATCGCCGAGAGCGAATCCATACACTTGCCAGCCGCTACTTGTCGGTAGGTAATATTGAGCGCTCGCAAACGTTCCATCTCCATTACCGAAAAAGATTTCCACCGCTCCATCTGTCGAAGCGGCCAGATCCAACTTTCCATCGCCATTAAAGTCCGCAACTCTGAAGTCCGTACAGGCGTCAGATAGTGCCGAGTCGATCTGAGATCCGAACGTTCCATCTCCCTTTCCTGGAAGAACCGCCAGGCTTCCGCTTGCCTGGTCATACGCGACCACATCCAAATTGCCGTCCCCGTTGAAATCGCCGATCTCAATCGGGCCTGTGATTTGTGTGCCGTACAAAACTGGTGGCTGAAATGTGCCGTCGCCCTTGCCTAACAAAATGGAAATATCGAGAGCCTGTGGCTCGGATGAACCGTCGTGAAAGATCGGACGCAACTCCGACCGTTCCGCGTCGCCTGTCGGCGACGAGCGATGATGGATTGTCACTTCGTTCTCACCCGCCGGTGTCGAATAACTCATTCCACCAATCACAACATCGATGTGGCCGTCTCCATTCAGATCGGCAGTTCTCACGTAGGCTTCGGTTGATGAAGGCAGTCCCGACTGAATCTGAGTTTTTGAGATCTCCGAAAATCCTTGGCCATTGTTTAGCAAAATGCCAAGCTGCAATGTGGTGTAACCCTTGTCGTAGCTCGGAAGTGCAACGGCAACGTCCTGCTTCCCGTCGGAATTGAAATCTGCGGCAGCGAGTCTGGCACCTCCCACGAATCTAGAATTGTTGAGCGGGAAAGAAGGAAAGCTGGCGAAAGTTCCATCATTTCCGTACACAACGACAACCCGGTCATCTACCGAGGCGACAAGATCGACGTTCTGGCTTCCCGTCAGATCGAAAAGCGTAGCTGCGACGTTTATAGGTGTAAATGACCACCATAAGGGCACGCTGGTGGGGAGGGCCACTGCGAAAGTTCCGTCGCCATTATTCATCAGCGCTTCCATCATCCCACCATCAAAGGGCACTCCCACCAAATCGGGATTCCCATCCCCATTCAGATCACCAGCTGCAAGAGGCATAAACTTCAATGGCAAAACGGCCACACTAAAAGTCCCATCGCCATTTCCAGTGAGCACGGTCAGGTTCGTGTAAGTGTCACCGTATGTCGAAGTGGCAATATCGAGATTGCCGTCGTGATTAAAGTCCCCCAACACTATGCCTGCAGTAATCTCATTCACGGTTGTGGTTGTTGCCGTCTGGAAACTGCCGTCACGATTCCCCAGCAGGACAGAGATGGAAGAACAACTATCGCTAAAACCACAGGCGCTTACGAGGTCGAGGACGCCGTCGTTATTGAAATCGGCGGCAGCCAGCGAAATCGGTGAATCCGTTGGCAGATGGTAAGCCACAGGAGCTTGAAATGTGCCGTCGCCGTTTCCTATCGAGACAGCGACGTCGTACTGGCCCACCTGCACCCCGGTTGTGATGGCGAAATCAAGCTTGCGGTCACCATTGAAGTCTCCGACCGCTAGAAGAGACATGGAATCTGTCGGCAAACTCACCACCTGCTCGGGCTGAAATGTGCCATCACCGTTCCCGAGCAAGATCCCGAGCGTTTTGTCCGTGGAATTTATAAATAGCAGATCCAACTTTCGATCCCCATTGACGTCGCCCTGTTGGATCGAAGATGGTCCTCCGCCAACGGAGTAGAACACCGGACCTTGAAAACTTCCGTCAGCGTTCTGCAGAAGAACCGAAACGGTGTTTGACTCCAAATCCGCTTTAGCTATGTCAGCCTTGCCGTCGCCATTGAAATCGGCGATGACAAGAGGCGCTGGATCTGACCCGACTACGTAGTCTCTCGGACCATTGAAAACTGCCGTTTGCGCCAGGCTGGTGGGTGAGAAAACCAATAAGATCGACGAGAGGAATATGGAATATAGAGTGATGCCAACTGAGCGGAGACTCGACACAGGCCACCTCGCTGGAATGTCGCGCTGTATCCTAAAAACCTCGACTACCAGTTTCCTTCTTCTTACTGCACCGTGATCGTCACGGTTTGTGTGTGCGTGAGAGAGCCCGATGCAGCTTTCACCGTGACCGTGTAGGTTCCCGGGGGCGTGCCGCCCGAACCCTGCACGTTGTTGCTGCCTCCGCCACACGCGATCTGCAGCGCTGAAGCTGTCAGCAGCAGAGTCGTGAGCAACGCCGCCAGGAACCTCTTTTGTCTTCTTTTGTCTTTCGCAAGACTCAGCGGCAGCACGATCCCGCTGATTGGGAGCCATAATGCGTACAGCGTTAGCAAGTCAGATCGAAACTTTGGATGAAGGAAAGACACGGTAGTCGAGGCCGTTACGACCGTCAAGTTCGACGTTGCTGATCCACTTGTCGTCAGCGTGACGGAGGCCGGATTGAGTGAGCATGTCGGCGCCAACGCTGGAGTGGGAGAAACTGAACACGTCAGGGACACTGCGCCATTGAATCCATACATCGGCGTAACAGTTAGCGCGAACGTCTCCGAACCGCCAGACGTCAGAGTCTTAGTGCCCGGCGTTACGCTCATCCCAAAATCTGGACCATTCACTATCTGCGACAACGCCACGGTGTGCGGGTTGAAGTTGGCGTCGCCACTGTACACGGCAGAAAATTTGTGGGTTCCTGCAGTGAGCGCGTTGACGGGTAGTGTCACCACTCCGCCTGCACCGAGAGTCTGTGTGCTTAACTTCTTCGACCCGTCCATGAATACTACTTTCCCGGTGGGCGCGGTGAGTCCAACATTGCTTACGCCGGCGTGAACTGTCGCTGTGAGCGTAACCGGTTGACCCAGGATCGACGGGTTGGCGGAGGACTGCAGTCCCGCGCTCGTACCACGGATGTTCAGAAGGATGGTGAAAGCGTCGCCCGGGCCCAAAGCCGCCAGATCGGGTGAACCGTCAAGGTTGAAATCTGCTACTGTCACAAAGTGGGCCTGCGGGCTCGCATACTCCGTCATTGGCTGGAAAGTGCCATCGCCGTTGCCCAGCAGAATGCCCACGGAATCGTCGGAGCTATTCGATACTGCCAGATCAGGCTTGCCGTCGCCGTTGAAGTCTGCGGCAGCCACCGATACCGGGTTGCCTCCGGTTGCGTAGTCCAGATGTGCCTGGAACGTGCCGTCGCCGTTGCCCAGCAGCACGCTCACCGTGTTGCCGGAGCTGTTTGTTACGGCCAAGTCAAAATTTCCGTCCCGATTGAAGTCCCCCGTTATTATCGAAGACGGACTGTTTCCGGTTGCATAGTCCACATGCGCATGAAACGTCCCGTCGCCCTTGCCTAGCAGTATGCCCACAGAATTATCGGCGCTATTTATCACCGCCAAGTCCGTTTTGCCGTCCCCATTGAAGTCGGCAACCGCCAGTGATAAGGGATTATTTCCAGTTGCATAGTCCACAGGATATTGCAGTGTGCCGTCACCGTTGCCCAGCAGCACGCTCACAGAATTACTACCGTTACCGCTATTCGTCACTGCCAAGTCCGTTTTGCCGTCTCCATTGAAGTCAGCAACTGCCAGTGACGGAGAATCGCCGCCTGCTTGAATTAGAAATGGAGCTTGAAAGGTGCCGTCTCCGTTGCCCAACAGCAGGTTTATGTAAGGAGCTCCCGCCACCGCCAAGTCCGTTTTGCCGTCTGCATTGAAGTCTCCAATCACCACTGACGAAAGGCCATTATTTTCAGCTTTAAACGTCGGGTGAAAGGTGCCGTCGCCGTTGGCCAACACCACACTCAGCAGTCCTATCGCCCCTTCGTCCGCCGAGTAACTGGCGAGGGCCAAGTCCGGTTTTCCATCGCCATTGAAGTCCCCGACCGCTGCGGCCGTCAGTGATGCCTGATAACCTCCCCCTACCGAAGTGCTCACATTGTCGTGAAGCCTGCCGTCGCCACGGCCCAGCAGTACGCTCATCGAATTGTTCAAGTAATTGGCAGCCGCCAGGTCGGGCTTGCCGTCACCGTTGAAGTCGGCAACCGCCACCGATTCCGGCTCGCTTCCGATTGCATAGCCGACAGGCGTTTGAAAGGTACCATCGCCATTACCCAACAGCACGCTTACCGAGTTGTCCCCTCCACTGGCAACCGCCAGGTCGAGCTTGCCATCGCCATTAAGGTCCCACACAGCTAACGACGTGGGGCTTAGTGCTGTCGGATAACCATAGCCTGCTGGAACCTGAAACGTGCCATCGCCGTTACCCAACAACACTTTCACGAGGTCCAACTCTGAATCCGTCACGGCAACGTCCGGCTTCCCATCACCATTGAAGTCGCCCACGGCGAGAGCCGTAACTGCGGTAAGTCCCGTATCCGTGCCACAACAATTCCCCGAAAAGGTGCCATCGCCGTTGCCAAGGAATACGTTCACCCAGCCAGTGCCATCATTTATAACTGTCGAAACCAGATCCGGCTTGCCGTCGCCGTTGAGGTCTGTTATTGCCAACCCTGCAGGAATGTTCCCCCCTGAATAATCCGTAGGCGGTTGAAAGGTGCCGTCGCCGTTGCCCAGCAGCACGTATACGCCGGCGTCACCCAGAGTGGCCACTGCTAGGTCCAATTTGCCGTCATTATTAAGGTCGCTCGCCGCCACGAACATGGCCCAACTTATGTCGTGATCCACCACTGGCGGTTGAAAAGTGCCATCGTCGTTGCCCAGCAGAATGCTCACAGTGCCATTGGCTACAGCCAGGTCCACGTGGCCGTCGCCGTTGAAGTCGCCTACCGCGATCGAGAGGGCGCCTGCCGGATAGTCCACACGCGTCTGGAAAGTACCATCACCGTTGCCCAGCAGCACGCTTAACGTGTTGTCGGTTTTGTTCGCTACCGCCAGGTCAGGCTTGCCGTCTCCATTGAAGTCGCCAATGGCCACAAATGTCGGGCCTTGGCCCGTCGGATATTGCGGTTCCTCGAGGAACAAGGGCATCAATGTTGCTGGTAGAAGCTTCGTCAAGGCCGGCTTTTTCGAATGGCTCGAACCCGCTATCACACCCCGCCGAAAGCTGTGCGGGCCTTCCTGCGTAGTTCTTACCTGACGGCGCAACTGTGCTGCGCTTTCGGACGCGATTTGCTCTGAACGCGATGACTGCCGACCCTGGACCGCTGAAGAGATGCACAACACTGCAACGGTGCACAGCCAAAGGCCTTTCACAGAACGCCTCCTGCTAACTGCAGTGATTTAACCTTGAAAGCCGGGCAATCTCAGGGAGCAAGCTTGAATACTGTTCCGCAACCGGAAGGCGGGTTGCAGGAAAGGTCTCCTCCCCAACGAGCCGTGCCGTACAGGTTACCCGCAGAATCTATAATCAGTCCGGATTGCGGATCATTTCCGTCAGTCGAACCACTGAAGTTGTGCAATACCTTTTCGCCGCCAGTACTTAACCCGAATAGCACACCGAAGTTGCTTGCGCCTCCTCCGCCTGTGTCGCCATACAGTTTTCCTTTTAACGCCACCAGACCTGCCTCCGGGTTTGCTCCATCGGGACCACTGAACGCATGCAGATCGCCTCGGCACCAGCCGCCGAGACCCCGAATACCACGCCGCACCCTTGGTTGCTGGTAAGACCAACGCAAGTCAAATCACCGCCCGCGAAAGCTGCGCCGTATAGGTTGTCCTCGGGGTCGACAAGCAGGCTTCCGTTCGGCAATGCTCCGTCAACTCCGCCCGTAAATGTATAGAGTGGTACAGCCGTCCCCGACCGTTTGATTTCGAACAGCACTCCACAACCAAAGCCGAAATTGCAGGAGGGATTGCCCCCTTCAGCGGTTGCGCCGAACAAATTCCCGGCCGAATCCATGATCAGACCTATGGGGAGCTCTCCACCCGTTGGATCCGGATTAGAGAACGTATACAGCACGGTCTCGTTTCCGCCGGCATCCAGTTTGAAGACAACTCCGCAGCCATAACCCATTCCAAACCGCAACCAAGATCGCCCCCAAGTTCGGCTACGCCGTACAGATCACCGGAAGGGCCGACGACTACTTGTTGGGGCCATGCTCCATCCATTCCACCGCTGAACGTATGGAGTACAGTCAATTTAGAGTTGGAACTGGCCTTGAATATGACACCACAACCCTTGGAGCCGTTGATGCTGCAACTGGAATCGCCTCCGTTTTGCGTAACACCGTATGCATTACCTTTGTTGTCTTGTGCTAATCCCGACGGATTCGCTCCGTCCTTGCCCCCGGTGAAGCTGTAGAGGACTGACTCCTTACCTTGGCTGCTCAGTTTATATATGGTCCCGAAGCCATAACGTCCCCCGAAGAGAGTAGTACCGTACAGCGTTCCGTTCACTTCCAACAAGGCCGTAGGCTGCATACCATCGGGACTACCGGTGAACGCATGGAGAACCTTAAAAGTTTGCCCCCAGGCAGAAACCGAAGTCATGGTTAGCCCGAGCAAGGTTGCCAATGTTAGTAAAGCGATTTGGGTTCGAAGCCGAATGCCCGATGTCTGTTGTCGCATACAAGCTCCTTGTGAATCGGTGTGAGATCTATTGATCAAATGCGCACCGGTTCCTGACCACTTGGCATCGCAACTACGGCATATCAACGGACATTTCTCAACCTGTCAGATGACGTCTACAACGGTCAGTGTGCCCGCCTCGGGTGGAGGAAACGCCCCTAAAGCCCACGTGCCTTTTGCGGAACCGCCATTGATGATCACGTCGGGCGGATTGGTTCCCCCGGACCTCAATTGAACTGCGGCCTGCCCGAGCCCGGGCGCAGATCCAACAACCACATTCGTGAACTCATAACCTGGGTAGTTGGTTGCAATGGCTATAATTCCGAACTGAACGTTCTCCAGATCGATATTGCTTCCGGTTCCCCACACAGTCCGCAATCCTGGCTCCGAAAGATTGGGCGAGTTGGTCAGTAATATGCCGGCATACCGAGAGAACGCATAGAAGTCATGCACCACGAGAGCATCCATCTGATTCACAACCAAGCCTGTGCCGTGATTCAACACCCAACTATCGATGGCACTAGGGTAAGAACCATTCTCTATCTCGTCCCAAAACACACCATTGTGCAGATTGTGCAAGCTCACGAAGTCGTAGGCGTTGTCAATATTAACGCCAATGTTGAAGGCCCCAATAAACAGATCCTGGGCGATGGCCCTGCCGATCTCTATGTCGAGGAAGTTGTACGCATTAGTCACCGTAGAACGAGATACCTTGGTGCCAGGATTGGTCACGAGGATTGTGTACGGATAAACCTTAGGCGCTGCAGCGTTCGGACCTACTTGATTCGGATAGTGGAAAAGCAGATCGGTGACTCCAGCTCCGATTCCGTTGAGACTAATAAATGGACTACTGACGTTAGTGACGAGCAGCGTGGGAGCGATCGCGGTCTGACCCGGATTTACACCTGCAACATCAAACGGTCCCTCAACCGATCCACATAGGACGACTCCCGTGGGCACTTGCAATGTTCCTGTAGTGAAGTAACGTGCCACCTTAAAGACAATCGAACCGCCTCCCGCCGCTGCGGCAGAATTGATTGCGCTTTGGATGGCTGCGGTGTCGTCGGTCTTGCCATCACCCTTCGCTCCAAACAATTCGACTGGAAATGCTTGCGCGCCGACATTAATCGACTTAGAACTGCCCGTAATGGATGCCGTAGCTGTATCAGTCCCAGTGATCGTCTGACTACCCGGGATAGCGAAAGTAGCCGCAAATGTACCCGTTCCAGCTACGAGTGCCGTGTCGGGCGGAAGTTGCGCGTGAGGATCCGTGCTTGTGAAATGAACGGTCCCAGAGTAGGTTGTGACCGTGTTGTTGGAAGCGTCGAGGGCCGACACTGTCAGGCTGAAACTTACTCCGGAATCAGCATTCGCTGGACCACTGAGCAGGAAATGAATGCCATTTCCCACGGCAGCCGCCACATTAACAGACACACCTCCAGAACCGCTTCCGCCCGGGCCACTACAAGTCAGACTGTAATTGATTGTCCCCAGCGATGCGGGTGTCACAGATTGTGTGCCACTTGTCGCCTGGCTTCCCGACCAATCGCTTTCGGCGGGATTCGTTGAGGCGGCGCACGATATCGCATTTTCGGCCGACCACGTGAGCGTCACGGTTTGACCCTGGGCAATGGAATTTGACGATGCTGAGATCTTGACCGTCGGCACAGGAGGGGGCGGAGTGGGAGTGCTGCCCGAACCTCCACAAGCGTTGAGGAAGCCCAAAGTGGAAATAAGGACTACGAACCCCAAAAGTCGATTTAGCGTTGTTCTTCGGGACATCCCCGTCTCCGCTCAAGATTCTTGTTTCAGGGCAAATCGTACCCAATGATGTTCAGGACTTTCTGACTACCCGCGAGGGGTGCGGGAAACGGCCCCAAACTCCAGGCACCTCGCACCGAGCCGCCGTTAATAAGCACGTCTGGAGGCAATGAGCCACCGCTCTTCAACTGAAGTGCCGCCACCCCGCCGTTCCCTGAACCGATGACTACGTTCGCGAACTCATAGCCTCCTGCATTCGAGGCAGTGACGATGATGCCGTACTGCACGGTATCGAAATTGATGTCGCTTCCCGTTCCAAACCCACATCGCGGATTTTGGGTGCCATCAGGCGAGTCGGTCAGCAGCATGCCGGCGTAACGAGAGAATAGTTTGAAGTCGTGAACTTCGAGGCTGTCTGCCCGATTCACCACCAAGGCGATCCCATGGCTCTGCACCCAGGCATCAATCGGAAGTGGGTAGGGTACGGGCTGCCATGCGTCCCAAAACACCTGATTGAGCACGCTGCGCACCGTGACGTGGTCGTACGCATGGTCGATGTTTATGCCTATGTTGTACGCCCCAACGAAAAGATCCTGCGCGATGACCCTGCCACTCTCGATGTCCAGAAAGTTGTACGCATTCGAAGTCGCAGAGCGAACAACCTTGGTTCCAGGGGCAGCCGCGACGATGGTGTAAGGATAGGCATTCGGCGCAGAGGCGTTGACATCAACCTGGTTCGGATAATGAAACAGCAGATCGGTCACCCCCGCGCCGATTCCTTGCAGTGTTATGAAGGGGCCACTGCTGTTGGTTACTAGCAGCGTGGGCGCAATCGTGGTCGTACCCGGATTTGCGCCGGCGAGGTCAGACGGCCCTTCGATCGATCCGCACAACACAACACCTGCGGGCACCTGAATCGTACCTGCGGTGAAGTAACGGGCCACATTGAAAACCACGGAACCGCCGCCTGCCGCTCCGGCAGCACTGATCGCCTTTTGGATCGCCGCTGTATCGTCGGTGGCGCCATCGCCCTTCGCGCCAAAAGTATTCACGGACGCGCCGGTGCGCCGCTGTCGCCGCCGTTCCCGAACTCGCATACAAGACCGCACAGAGAGCGATTGTGATTGTGGTCCTCATTCGGAAGTCTCCTTACTGGAGCGTCGACTTTTCAGAATTCCGATAATCTACCGTTGCGTCTGATTCCGCAACAGCCCGTCTTGCTAATCGCATTTTCAATTCCGAGGACAACATTTGGTCGAAGGTCAGACGAACCACGCCCTCAGCGTAGCGGTACTTATCCCATCTCTTAAGGAGCAGCTCTCTCGTATTCATGTCCACTGCGTCCTCTCTGGCTCCTAATACGAGTGTAAAAACCGCAGCTGGCAATTGCGGCCGTTTGAACTCCTCCGCCATGCTCTTGGCGACTGAGAGGTAGATACGGTTGGCTTCCTCCCGAGGCCACTGCTGTTGCTCAGGATTGCTCACCTTAAACATTGCTTGGGACGCGCATACATTTCCCAGCACCAAAATCACAAGTCCTATCCGCAGAGCAGATCTGTTCCTCCAGCAATGCATGAGTTGTTCCTCTGGCACGATCCGACGCTTTGCTGATTGCGGGTTCCAATGTCGAGTTACGCACCGTACGGGACTCCGCTTTACCTACGGTCTGTGCCCGACGGTGATCCACGGTCGCTTCTGCCAAGCGCACTATTTGCGCGATACAACGGCCAGGAAGTAACCATCATTATCGGCAGTGTTATTGATGTCGTTCACCGCAAAGAATAGATAACCCCCAGAATCCGGCGAGACGATCTCGCCCCCTCGGCCGACGAACTGAAATCCGTTTGGAAAGTCTGCCAGAGTTGTGGGATTCGCACTTGTCGCAAAGCCGGCTACGAGAGCGCCCAGCGGCGCTGTATCCAATTGAGAACCTCCAAGTGGAAACTTTTTTGTGTCGAGGGTCGGCGGTACACCAATGGGTTTGAAGTTGTCTTTGAAGTACGTCCACGCTCCCGAGTTCGCAAGGGGGGCCTTCATGATCGTGCCGTTCGCATCGGTAATGTAAGGCCCATCTTCGTCTGCGAGGTTGGCGAGGCCGGCTGCAATCACGCGGAATTGAGTGTTGGGATCGGCATAAACCCCAGTTGGCGAAAACATCAGATTCGCATGAACCGTGAATGAAGCAGTATTCCTCGTTGGCTGTCCGAGGTTTAATAGCGTAGCGAGCACGACTGGTAGACACATGTCTATACAAAGATTTCTCATCGTGATTCTCCGTAATCCCGGGTTTTTCTTGAACTACTTAACCAGGTGACCGTAGCGATATATCGAACACTGACTCTCCGTCAGCTGTAAAGGTAGATTGATCGCCCCTTAGCTTCGACCCAGAACCCTTTTCTAAGCTTTGCTACTTACCATCAATCTCGTGCCCAATCCTCGGAAGCATCTCGTTGGTCCGGGATCATCCTCGGCCTTGCGATGAGCCCATTCTGTGAAAGGACTGAATCAAAAGTCCTTAACTCCACCTCAAGTTTCCTCAAGATCTCTCAAACGAAGGGTTGGATCTTGTCCGCCAGCCACTGCCAAATTTAACATTTTGCCGAGACTAGACGGCCGCTCCCAGCCGCTGGCGTGCGGCCAAATCTTGTGATAACGTAATGGCTCCCAATGGGGACCGTTCCGTTGAAGGGAAGTCAGGCTGACCTCACGAGGCGCTAATCTGCGCGAGGCACACCGATAAACTCCCAAACGAGAATTCCAAGTTTTTGTCTTAAAGTCCTAAACGGGGAACGTCCATGCCGGTGAGTCGGCTGTGCGCATTCGGCCCATATCGACTCGACTTCGAGCGGCGCCGGTTATTGCGAGGCACCGAACCGGTCCTTCTCCATCAAAAAGCTCTGGAAATCCTGATTGCCCTAGTCGAACACCGAGGAGAGGTGGTCTCGAAAGATGAGTTGATGCAATCGGTATGGCCCGATGCATTCGTAGAGGAATCAAATCTTACGCAGAATATCTTTGTCTTGAGAAAGGCTCTAGGCGAGGGTCCTAAAGAGAACCGATATATTGCGACGATCCCGGGCCGGGGTTACTGTTTCGTTGCGAGTCTTGACGACGCTCATGAGAACGGCAAGCAATCGGGTAACGAAACTCTATACAGCGAGAGCGCTGATAACACATCTAAAGCCTGGTGGGTCAACACTCGTAGAGTGCTGATCGTGACCCTGTCATTTGGGTGTATCTTCCTTGTTGCAATTGTGCTTCTTCCGCAAGCCGCTAGGTATTTCAATAACCGGGGGCAGGAGCAGTTTCAAAAAGGCGACATCAAGGCCGCCATTGAGAGCTACAAGTGGGCCGTAAGACTAAGTCCAGGATACGCGGCTGCATTTTACAATCTCGCCGATACCTATGAAGAGATCCCAGACTATGACAAGGCATTAAATGAATACCAACGAGCGATCGACGTAGACCCGACTTTCTACGCAGCATATAACAATCTTTCCCGTCTCTACATTCTGCGGCGTAAGGAGTGTGATACCGCTTTGCGTTTACTTGATCGTGCCTTTGATCTCCGTCCGGAGGAGTCAGCTGTCCGTTACACTCTCTACAAGAATCGAGGGTGGGCCAATTTGTGTCTCGATCATCTTGGACAAGCAGAACAAAACCTGCGTTTTGCTATAGCTTCGGATCCTAATCGCGGGTCTGCCCATTGCCTGATGGCCAAGGTACTCGATGCTGAAAGAAGAACGAGCGAAGCGATTTCAGAATGGGAAACCTGTCTCGCCTATTCAAACCAGGCGGAAGTAGAGCCCGAATGGCGCGAAGAGGCAAAGGAGAATCTCGGTAAAACCAAACCCCGCCCAACTGGGGCCTGATATGACCTTATCTACATCTACTTTAATCCGCTTCGTCATTGTGCTGGGGCTCTGCAGTTGTTGGCTACTGGGCAATAAGCTGCTTCTTGCTCAGACCGATCGTTCAGACCCAGCGAACCTCGTGGTTGCAATTCAAGGACGCCCAAGCCTCAAGAGGCACGGCTGGATCAATTATGCACCGATAGCATTCGGCACTTGGCTGCAAGAAGGTGATCTGCTCGACCTCGGCGAGTCGTCCAGCGCCAAGGTGGTTTGTTCTGATCTAACGTTGCACGATGTTTCGATGGGCATCGGCGCCATCCCTTGTCCTCCATCCCGAGTCGTCCTGCGCCGCCAGGATGGGAGTCTGATCCATGTCACGCGAGGCTGGCCCAATGATGGGTCCTCACCGATAGTTCTGTCGCCACGCAAGACGAAACTCCTTTCGCCATATCCGACAATTCGTTGGACCCCGGTGAAGGGCGCGACTACTTATCATGTTTCGATCCGATCGCTGGACTTCAGTTGGACGAGTGACACCACGATTGCGACAAAGCTCGTCTATTCTGAGAAGAGTCCTAGACTTGATAAGGG
>Ga0335081_10009653_pt1 | contig 15550 bp, 15 predicted proteins | sample Lox_Sample_35_FD_206713 | JGI IMG/M metagenome (GOLD analysis project Ga0335081, IMG submission 206713) | Soil microbial communities from Loxahatchee National Wildlife Refuge, Florida, United States - Lox_Sample_3.5 | ecosystem: Environmental > Terrestrial > Soil > Wetlands | place: USA... | reverse complement strand
CGGGCCACGAAATCGCTTTCGCAGTTCACCTCGACCAGCACGCCAATTTTGCCACCGGCGTGAATGTAGCTGGTTACCGCTCCTTCGCTGGTCACACGTGCCGCCTTCTTGGCCGCAACCGAAACGCCCTTCTTGCGAAGAATGATGACCGCCTGCTCCAGGTCGCCTTTGGCTTCCGTCAGGGCCTGTTTGCAATCCATCATGGGTGCTCCGGTTTTTTCCCGGAGATCTTTCACTTGCGCCGCTGAAATATTCACGGTAGTAGTGCTCATAAGTACTGTTCCTAGCTCGAATTTTTCTAGCGCCGCGTGAGTACGTGGTAGACCATGTATCCGACGCCGAAAAGCATTACCGCCCCCGTCAATCGTACCTGCGCTCCGCCCCAGCCTGATGCATATCTCTTCTCGCTCAAGGTTCCTTTTAACATAATCCAGCTGGGCACCGGAACCAAGCCTTGGGAGAAGGAGCATCATCGCTACGTTCACAGCGACGACGAGCAGGGCTACCACAGCGATGCTTACTCCCAAAATCTGCATCTGGTTCGCTGCCAGCGTGGCGCCCTAAGTGAATCGCATATAAACTTAAACCCGCGCCGGGGCTTTCTGAACATGACCCGCGCGGGTCTTGATTTCCCTTAAGGGATGAATGCCCTGTTTTCCCGGCCGGGTACGGGCAGCCGGCCACGGTTTTTCAAACCGTCTGGCTCTCGATCTTGTGAGCGTCAGCATCTTCCGAGGCCGGCGCCTTCTTGTGCGTCCCGCCACCCAGCACTTCTTCCATGCTGATGTCTTCTGACCCGTCGACCGCACCCGATTCTTCGCCGGCGTACTCGCTGCCTATGCCCACGCTCTCTTCCGCGACAACTTCGGCGCGGGCCGCCGCGTCGGTGGCAGCCGTCATCTCGGCAACCTGCTTGTCGCTCATCAACTGCACGCCCTCGGCGATGGACTCGGAAATCTTGGAGGTGAACAGGCGGATCGCCCGCAGTGCATCGTCATTGCCCGGAATCACATAATCCACTTCGCTGGGATCGCAATTGGTGTCCACCACCGCCACCACCGGAATACCCAGCTTGCGCGCCTCGCGCACGGCAATCTGTTCTTTATTCGAATCGATCACGAAAATCGCGTCCGGCAGCCGGCTCATATTCTTGATGCCCGCCAGGTTGGCCTGCAGGTGCTTGCGCTCCCGCTCCAGCTTGATGACTTCTTTCTTGGGCAGCAGTTCGTAGCGGCCGTCGGTAGCCATCTCATCGAGTTCTTTCAGCCGCTTAACCGACTTCTGCACCGTAACCCAGTTGGTAAGCAAACCGCCCAGCCAGCGTTGGTTGATGTAGAACATCGCGCATCGCTGCGCCTCTTCTGCAATCGCATCCTGCGCCTGCCGCTTGGTGCCCACAAACAGCACGATCCTGCCGGCGGTCGCCAGTTCCTGCACAAACTTCGACGCCTCTTTGAACATCTTCAGCGTCTTCTGCAGATCGATGATGTAGATTCCGTTGCGCTCGCCGAAGATGTATTCCTTCATCTTGGGATTCCAGCGCTTGGTCTGATGCCCGAAGTGAACTCCCGCTTCGAGCAACTCCTTCATGGTGATGGTAGCCACGTTTCTCCTTTTGTAATCTGCATCCCGCTGGTCTGGTTCCGCTTCCGTCTTGGAAAAACAGACTCTGCGAAACCAGCGGGATTGCTATTCCCGTCCCCGCACCGCGAAGTACGGGAAGAATTGAACACCTAAAACCAGCTGTCAGCTCTCAGCCCCTTCGCCTGACAGCTCAGGGCAGGCTAAATACAGCTCTCAGCAAAATCCAAACCCAAAAATCACAACAAATCTTTGTCATTCCGAGCGCAGCGACGAATTTGCTATCCCTCGCGACTGGACTCGTACTAGCGCTTGCTGAACTGGAAGCGCTTCCGCGCCCCCTTCTGTCCGTACTTCTTGCGTTCCTTGCCGCGCGAGTCGCGGCTGACCATGCCCTCGGACTTCAGCTTTTTGCGCAGTTCAACGTTGAACTGCATCAACGCGCGCGCGATTCCCAGCTTCACCGCGTCCGCCTGGCCGCGCACGCCGCCGCCATTTGCCGTGACGATTACATTGAACGACGCCGCGGTCTCCGTCGAGACCAGCGGAGCCTTCGCCGCCGAACGCTGCGCCGGAGTGACAAAATACTCATCAAACGCGCGCCCGTTCACCTTGAAATCGCCGTTCCCCGGACGAAGATACACTCGGGCGATCGCCGATTTGCGCCGTCCCGTTCCGTAGTATTGCACCAACTCTGCCATGTAGCTCCTAGCCTCTAGCTGCTGGCTCCCGACTCAACCCAGAAGCCGCACTCGCCTTCAATTCTCTCTCTCCCGCCGTCATCCCGAAGCGCCGCAGCTTTAACGAGCGACGCGAGGATTCTCGCGGGCAGCACTCCCAAACTACGAAACCGCGACCTTCCGCGGCTTGTACTCGCGCGCCAGCAGCTTGAACTCCACCGGCTTCTGTGCCTGATGAGGATGCTTATCGCCGCGGTACACATTCAACTTCGAAAGCATATGCGCGGCCAGCTTGTTTTTCGGCAGCATGCGCTTCACCGCCGCTTCGACGATCGCTTCCGGCCTGCGCACTGCCCGTTTCTTGAACTCTTCCGTGCGCAAGCCGCCGGGATATCCGGTGTAATGCTGATACACCTTCTGCTCGGCCTTCATGCCGGTGGTCTTCACTTTCTCGGCGTTGATCACGATGACGTGATCGCCCGTGTCGAGAAATGGCGTGTACTGCGGATTATTCTTGCCCATCAAAATTCGCGCCACTTGCGACGCCAGACGTCCCAGCGTCTGTCCTTCCGCATCCACGACGTACCACTTGCGCACAATTTCCCCCTGCTTGGGGAAATACGTAGACATGAAACTCTCCCAGATTGAAAAAGCTGCAAAAGAAGACCGCTCGTTGATTCCCTGGCGAGGACGCCAAGCCATCAGGCGGGCAACCACACGACTACCAAGTGTTTACGATACCGTAGCCTGCAAGGAATTGTCAACGAACTGTTACATCCGGTAGTGACTCACTTTGAGTCTCTGAATGACGTCATCCCGAGCGAAGCCGCCTTTTCAGGCGGAGCGAGGGATCTCGCGCAGGGTGGCACGTCCCTGCCCGCAAGGTCGTTCGCTCCCGTGGTGAGAACGCGGGCCTTCGATATGACTGGCTCAGGCAAAGTTCATGACTGAGGCGCGCTACCCTGCATCCCGCGACACTTCACGCCGGCCCTTCGGCAATCTATCGATGAAACGGCGGCCTGGGTGTCGGCGGCACCAGAGTGCGATCCCAATCTGCCGGAACCGAGAGATGCAGCAAGTCGTAACGCTGAGGCGGCACCGGGCCAAAGGCAAAAGGCAGGGGTCCGTCATCGGATGAATAAAAAGCTGCGCCCATCGACTCCTCCATCGTAGCCAGAAAGCACGGAATCTCAAACTCCATCGAGTCGTGCTCAACGATGAATCGCGGCCGCATCTGGAAGAACTGGGCATTGCCGGCTTCCAGAGCCAGGAAATCTCCCGGTTGGATCTCTGGCGCGTCGACGTCCACCACATGCGCGCCCACCGACTCCATGTAGTATTGGAATCCCCAGTGCCCCTCGAACCACACCGTCCCCGGCTGGTTTCGAGTCTTCTGATGAATCTCAATCGCCGCCTCACGTGCGGAGTTCGCGATGGCCTCATCTCCCCAAGCCACCCACAACGCTGTCGCGCCACATAACCCCAGCAGCGCCACCACCCCCGCACATCGCAGCCGGGATGACATCATGCCAAGGCCGTCGACACGCCTCGCCAGCAGGATTCCCACCGCCGGCACGAGCGGAAGGATCGACCGCCCGTTGTTCGTCCAGTTTACAAAGCCGGCAAAATAAAAAGTTCCAAGCACCCACGCCGCCAGAAGTACCGAGTCGGCGTCCCGCCGCTTCCAAAGGTCTGCCACGGCCAGTCCGAGAACGGAAAGACCGCCGGCGACAAAGAATCCCGCATGAATTCCCGCCAGCCCCAAATGCTGCTGGTAGTCGCGAGGCACCCCGGCTTGCCCCGGGTTGATCCATCCCCGGCTGATCACCAGTCCTGCCAGGGCGCTCAAGGCGGCCCCGATCGCAAGCCGTTTCCGTGACCAAATGAATGGAGCAAAGATCAGTCCCGGCAGCACGCACCCTCCCAGGAAACTGAGGTCCACCAGCCCGTCGGCAAGGAGAGGAACATGTGTGTCGCGGCGATAGCTGCGAGCGAAGCGGACCGCGCCGCCAAACATGTGCCCGTAGTCCAGGGACCAGGTCCATTGCTGATAAGCAGCTACGATCAAAATCGGGATCGCCAGGTACCACGCCCAGCTTCCGAGCCGCCGGCGGCGAAGCCACGAGTAGGCGAGCAGCAATCCCACCAAAGCAATTCCGAAATACTTGGTCAGGGCACACAAACCGATCAGCACGGCCGAGGCGGTCAACAACAAGGGCTTCTCCCGGTCCGTACCCTCGATCCAGAGGATCAATGCCAGCATCCATAGCGCCAGCATCGGCACATCGCACATCAGAGTGGTCGCTGAGACCATGAACACCGGAGTGAAAAGCGCCGCCGCGGTGGCAACAAGAGGAGACGCGGTAAACCTTCGCGCCAGATAATACGTGCCCAAAATCACTACCAGCGCGGAGAGAAAGAAGGCTAGGTGCAGCGGCTGCTCCGACCATCCAACCAGCTTCCCCGCGAGGGCCAGAGCATAACAGGCCAGCGGCGGATTCATGGTCTGCTGCCACATGGCCTGCGGATAGCGGTACCAGTTCACCTCAAAGCCGTAGGGATCGAACGGATGTTGCGTAATGTGCTTCGCTGCGTAAAGAAACAAGGTGTCGTCGACATGAAACGCCTTGTTCGAGAAAGGCAGCAGGCAAAGCAGGGTAGCGCCAGCCACCAGGATGTAGGAGCGGAAGCTTCCCCGCCTTCCGGGGACTTCACCGTTTGGTGTGGTCATGAAAAAGGCAGCGCTGAGAGAAACTCATGCTAACATTCCGCGCCATGACGGTGCGACGCATCCTCCTCGCAATGGCCATGCTTTGCCTGCTCCTTCTGGCCGCCTTCGCTTTCGCGGCCGATGAAACTGGCCAGCCTGCTCCGCGTTTTCACGCCAAGACCACAACCGGAGATCAGTTCAACAACCAGTCGGTTAAAGGCAAAGTTGTGTTGTTTGAGTTCTGGACCACATGGTGCAAGTACTGTGAAGAGGAAGCTTCGATGGTCGACGATGTGGTCAGGGAATTCGCCGGCAAGGGCCTCATCGTTCTGGCCGTCGATGTTCTTGAACCGGATCAAAAGGTCAAGAAATATCTGGCGGAGCATCCCCGGTCGGTGCCTATCGTCCTGACCAAGGACACCAACGCGCAAGTTTATCCGATTTATGTGGTCATCGACCGCGAGGGCAACATCGCCGGCGAACAACGCGGCGCCGGCGAAATCGGGCTGCGGCGCATGCTCAAACGCGCCGGACTGGAATCCAAATCCGAAGAAGACGACGAGTAGCTCCTACTCATACGCCAGCGCATCAATCGGATCCTTCTGCGCCGCCTTATACGCAGGGTAAAGCGCGCCGGCGACCGCTCCTGCCAGGGAGATCACCGTGGCCCGCACGACCCAGATGTTGCTCCAGAAAAGGCGCAACGAGGGCTTCTCAAACAAGATGATATGCCGCGTCAGAATGCTGATCACCGTCCCGGCAATAATGCCGGCAATCGCCAACAGCGCCGTTTCGCGCAGAACCACGTTTACGATGTACAGCTTCGACGCGCCCAGCGACTTCAGAATGCCAATCTCGCGGGTGCGTTCCATCACCGCCGTATACATGGACTGGAATATCACCAGAAAGCCGATAATCATGGCGATCGCCACTACGATGTGAATCGAGGTCTCAAAGCCAGGCAGGTTTTCCGGGGTCAACATCGACAAATATTCTTCCATGGAGCGCACCGCATAGTTCTCCATACCGGGTACGTTTTTGATCTCGTTCACAACCAGGTTGGCATTCCTGGAATCGTCGAGCTTGACGTAGAACACCGAAGCCCGGCCCGGCGCGCCAATCAGGTCCTGCATCGTGGAAAGAGGGATAAATTTGCGGGCCCCCTTGCCGTGCTCGACGATGCCGCAGATATGAAACTGGCGGTTCAGAATCTCAATGGAATCTCCTACCTTCACCCGCGCTGTGTGCGCGAAGAAATCGTCGACGATCACATCATAAGGTCCTTGAAAGGGTCTGCCGGAGACAAACCGGAACGCGGGGGGGATGCTGTTGTAACTGGCAAAGTCGATGCCATAGATAATTTCCAGGCTGGGCTTGGTGGTAAGTTCCCATATGACCGGCGCCACCTCCGCCACATGAGGCAGGTTGCGCAACAGCGGGCCGACTTTCACGGGCATCGGTGCGCCCGTAACTCCCACGATCGCCGATGATCCCGGCGGCTGCACCAGCACATCCGCGCCCACCCCCACCTGGCTCGCCCTCGATCCGTTCAGTTGTCCGTAGAAAAAAGAAACGATCAGCAGAATCAGGATGACTTCCAGAGCCACCGCGCTGATGCTGATCAGCGACCGGATGGGCCGGTGCACCAGGTTCGCGACGATCATTTTGTTCATCATGAAAATGGCGCCAAGTTTCAGCGGTGACTGAATTCCAGCTGTGACTGAAAGAAGAGAAGAACCCGGCTTCAAGCCAACTTTGTCAGCGCCGATTGGCCATATCTGTCGAAGGCATGGCCGCGGCGCTGGACTGCGGGCGATTCAGATGCACCACCTCAGCTCCCGGCGGCTGCACCAAGGTAAACTGCTCGTCCTTGAGCGGTTTGTTGATCTCCAGCTTCAGGACGCTCATCTTGATATCGTATTCTTCCTGCGGCCGGGAAATCTCGATGCGCGACGGATAGCTGACCCCGTCATATTCCTTATAGTCGGCGTAGCGGGCATCGGTGATCAGGTTACCCTGAGCATCGTAAATGTATTGACGATGGGGCAGAAGGTCGATGCGGCTGAAAACGATCTTGCGCGACAGCACGCCCTCATTGTCCCCCTCTTTGCGGATGACCATCAGTTCGTAGTCACCCTGCAGAATCGGATGCCCTTTGGCATCGTGCAGGATCTCGTAGCTCTTCTCCATCACCGCCAGTTCCGTCTGCGGGTCAACTGGCCGGATCAGCAACGCATCGTAGATGTCAGTGGGCCGGATATTCTCCCACGGCTGGTCGGCATTCGGGAGGTTCACGTCGTTGCGCCCCACCACAAACCGGTTCTTCGGCGGGATCCACAGCTTGAACTCCTGCCCATCGCTAACCATGTCGAAAGCCGTGGTCCGCACGATGGGAAGCAATCCGATCATATGCAGCATGGCGGGTTTGCGGGCAAGCACATAGCCGCGAATTTCCTTGTAGTCAGTGATCTTCCCTTTCTTCGCTCCCCCAATCGAGGTATCAATATCGACCGTGGCCTGCAGGGAACTAATCCTGGCGGCCTGCTGATTGACAATGTCGATAAGTTGCTGCTGGGTGGCTTCTTTGAGCGGGGCCTTGGAGTACCGCTCTTCCACTGGCCGGGTGCGAAGCAGGCAGCCGCTGGCTGGCAGAAGCAGCAGGACTAAAACCAGGATCCAAAAGGGGGGCAAACGCCTCATGCGGATTTCAGACCGTCTCCAGAATATTTGAGTATACCGCGCCGCAAAGGATGCAGGAGGCAAGGGGACCTGGATCGCTAATGATACGCAATCAGCGATGCACCACCGCAGGTCCGCTTCCAAAATGCCGGGGCGTCGTTCGATAACTTGTTTTCTGTCAATAAGAAGAGTCCCGGACCGCGGCTGCCTGGAGAGATTTTCTGCCAACCAGTGCTGAAGGGACCCCCACGCGATAAGTACAGCGAAACCTTACACCAAAGTTAGTGGACGTGCCCTATGAGTCATCTAAACTAGGATGGTGCGCAGAGTTTTTCTGACTACGGTTGCCGTGCTCTTCCTCGGTCTGCTCGCAGCAGGCGGCTGGCTGGCCTGGGCCCTGTTCAGCCCGACCACCCCTCAGAGAGAAACCGTGGTTACGCTGTGGCCAGGATATTCCACGCGCCACATTGCATCGGAACTCAAATCAGCCGGGGTGATTCGTAGCAGCAGCGCCTTTGTCCTCTGGCACTATCTTCACCGCCGCCCACTGCGGGCGGGTGAATATCTGTTCGAAAAACCGGCCAGCGTCGTTGACATTCAGAAGCGTCTGCGTCGGGGCGATGTTTATTTTCATACCGTCGTGGTGCCGGAAGGCTACACCATGTTCGATATTGCGCGGGCCATTCAGGAGGCCGGGCTTGGCCCCGCCGACGACTTCCTCAAGGTCGCCCAATCCGATACTGCGCTCATCTCCGATCTGGCTCCCGACGCCCATTCGCTCGAAGGCTATCTTTTTCCCGACACCTACGAGTTCACCCGTCTGATGACCATGCATGACATGGCGGCCGCTATGGTTCATCAGTTCCGTGTGGTCGCGCACCAGATTGCATTGATCCCTGATACGACAAATGCCGCGCAGAATAGCGGCCCGGTTCTGCACGATTCCGCGTTGAGTTCGCCCTCCGATGCCCTGGTAACTGACGATCTGGAGCGCACCGTAATTGTGGCCTCGATCGTCGAAAAGGAAACATCCGTTCCCGAGGAGCGCCCCATGGTCGCCAGTGTCTATTACAACCGGCTCATGAAAAACATCGCCCTCGATGCCGACCCCAGCGTTATCTACGCCGAGCTTCTTGCCGGAACCTACACTGGCGCTCTTCACCACGCCGATATGCAGTTCGCCTCTCCCTATAACACCTACAAGTATCGCGGGCTGCCTCCCGGGCCGATTGGCAACCCGGGAAAGAGCGCGCTGGAAGCCGCTATGCATCCCGCCCAAACCGATTACTACTACTTCGTTGCCGATGCCCAGGGCCATCATCGCTTCGCCAAAACGATCGAAGAGCACGACAAGAACGTCGCAGCGTATCGCAAGGCCATGCGGGGCCAGTAGGTCGGCGTCCGGCTTCCGGCGTCCGGCTTCTGGCATAACCACCTCCGCTTTCCCGAAGCGGGTGCGTTGTTTCCGAAAAACGTACGCTTGTGACAGCTGTCACCTTGAAGACATCCCTCAATCGTCTAGCTTCAAGCGAAGGGGAAAGGGATGGAGCGATGAGTGGAACCTACGCGGCGATCTCCGTGCCCAGCAATATTGCAGAAGGCAAGGGCCGCGCATCCAACAAGGAACTTGTCCAGTTCCTCTGTCACGCGCGGGGATCGCTCTTTGAGGTTGAAACCCAGGTCAGGCTTGCTGCTCGACTGAGCTAATTAAAGGGCCAGAGGAGGAACCAATCTTGCACAAGACGGCGCGTGTCGGCCAACGGCTGAACGGACTGCTCCAGGCGTTTCGGCCTAACGCGGCATAGAGGGTCATACGCCTTCCGAAAGCCCGAGAGCCGAAGGCCGGTTACCGATCTGCCTCCGGAAGCCGAGCGCCGGAAGCCGGCAGCCGGCTATCCATCCAGCCTTGCAGAATCAGCACCGCCGCCATCCGGTCCACAGCCTTGCCGCGCTTCTCAATGGAGAGATCGGTCTCGCGCAACAGCCGGTTGGCTTCTACCGAAGTCAGCCGCTCATCCCACAGGTGCACCGGCAGCCCGAAGCGCTTCCGCAGTTCGGCGGCAAAGGATTGAATTTTTTCCGCCTGCGTTCCTTCCTCGCCGCTCATCCGCAGGGGAAGCCCAACGACAATTTCCTTCACCTCGCATTGCCCAATCACCTTCGCCAGATAGTCAAAATCCGTTTTCCTGTTGCGGCGCTGCAAGGTTTCGATCCCCTGGGCGGTCAAGCCCAAAGGATCGGAAACTGCCATCCCGATTCTCCGCGTCCCCACATCGAGTCCCAGAACCCTGCCAGGAAGGATTTGCGGGTTCCCGCGTCGGGAATCGTCTAGCCGATTTATCTTCCCTTCGTCCGGTGACTCGCTCTGCACCCGGCAATTATATGGCGTCCTAGACCAGCATCCTGATACAACGCTTGCGCCGGAACTTGGGGTTGCCCATTGGCCAGGAATTAAAATCTTATTCAGCAATAAGTTAGAGCGTTGAGCCAAGAGGGTCCGGCCATCCCTCATTCTTGCCTTTCTTAAACATTCGGAGTAGCATAATTAGAGCAGTCTTGCTGATTTTCTTCCCCAACGAACCCAAATCTTCCTTCCCGGGTGCTTGGTATGAGCAGTGCGGAATTGAATTTCCACATCGGTGACAAAGTCGTCTATCCCAACCACGGTGTAGGTGTTATCGAACAGATCAGCAGCCGCTCAATCGGTCCAACCGTGGAAAAGTTCTACCTCCTCAACATTAAGGCCAGCAGCCTGAAAGTCATGGTGCCCTGCGCCAATGTGAGCAGTGTGGGGTTGCGGCGCGTCGTGCGCAACGGGGAAGTTCAGAAAATCATTGATTTTCTTTCAGTTACCGAGAACCACAGCAACGGCGACTGGAAAGACCGCTTCAAGGAAAACTCCGACCGCATGCGCACCGGCTCCCTGCTCGAAGTGGCCGGAGTGCTGAAGAGCCTGATCGCCCTGCACCAAAGCAAGCCGCTCTCTTTCCGCGAAAAGAAGATGCTGGAACGCGCCCGCTACCTTCTGGTCAGCGAACTGGCCATGGCCCGCAACTGCGAGGAAACCAAGATTGAGGAACTCCTAACGGTCGCTCTTTCCAAGTGCAACCTGCGCTTCCCGGAAGCCTCCGAGTTCCAGGCGTAAGATCCTGTCACGAGAAGGATAGCCCTCGATAGGAGCGAATGCTCTGTCGAAGTGGTGGTTGGGGGTTGGCCGGGCCTTGATTCCGGGGGCTGGCATCTTTGATTTTTTTCAATCCCGCAATCACCACGGCCTAAGCTGGCGGGTGCGCCACGTCTCTTCGCCTTTGTGAAACGTCAGATCGTGCGAACCCTGGCGAATCCCGAAACCAATCGGGGATGCAGACAGCATCGGCTCCGCCCTTGCAAAAAACACGGGGACGGAGCACCCTCATCGTGGTGGCGCAAACAGACAGATAGAGGCGGGCCACCGCTGGAGAATTGCATGCGAAAAACCGTCACCATCCTCGCGTCCATATTCCTCATTCTGTCCGTCCTGCCCGAAGGCATCGAACAGGCGCGAGCGCAGGCGAATCCCTATCCGGCCATGGCTCCTCTGCAGGAGTATCTGATGCCGGCGGATGCGGAGATCGCGCTGGCTCGCAGCGCGGCGCCGGCGTCTGTCGCCGACGGCGCCACCGTGATGGTGCTGGGACGCCAGGGATACACGATCGCTGTGCCGGGCACGAACGGCTTCCTCTGTTACGTGGAGCGATCCTGGGCCAAGAGCACAGACGATCCGGAATTCTGGAATCCCAAATTGCGCGCCCCGAACTGCTTCAATGTGGCGGCAGCCCGGAGCGTTGCGCAGATCTATCTCATGAAGAGCCGGCTCGTCCTGGCCGGGCAGTCAAAGGCGCAGATTGCGCAGACGATCGCCGCGGCTCTGGACGACAAGAAAATACCTGCGCTGGCGCCGGGAGCGATGTGCTACATGATGTCGAAACAGCAGTATCTGAACGACCAGGGCAAAAGCTGGCATCCGCACCTGATGTTTTACGTTGCCGGAGATGCCGCCCAGAGTTGGGGAGCCAATCTGCCCGGCTCGCCGCTGATCGCGGCGAATGATGCGGAAGCTCGGGTGACGGTCATGATGGTCGTGGTGCACCAGTGGTCAGACGGAACACCCGACCAGCACTGAGGCTGCCCCACCCTTCGCGGTTTTCGAAGGGTGGGTGCTGCGGAAGTGTAAACCGCGAAGATTTTCGGCGGTCGGGGCGGAGATTTTGATTTCCAAAATGCCTTCACTTTCCTTTGACTTCCCCCACCCTCACTCCTAAGATAGCGCTGCTGCCTTGCGGGTCTGTGATTCGCACAAGCTCCGATTGCGCAACCCTGATTGCACAACTTGATGATCGGCCAAACCATCTCCCACTACCGCATCATGGAAAAGCTCGGCGGCGGTGGTATGGGTGTGGTTTACAAGGCCGAAGACCTCAAGCTCCGCCGCTTCGTCGCGCTAAAATTCCTCCCCGACGACGTCGCCAAAGATCATCAGGCCCTGAGCCGCTTTCAGCGCGAGGCGCAAGCTGCATCGGCGCTCAACCATCCCAACATCTGCACCATTTACGAAATCGATGAGCAGAGCGGCCAGGCCTTTATCGCGATGGAGTTTCTCGAAGGGCAAACCCTCAAACATCGCATCGAGGGCCGTCCGCTGGATACGGAGCTGCTTCTCACTCTGGGCATCGAAATCGCCGACGCCCTCGACGCCGCCCACAGTCGCGGCATCATCCATCGCGACATCAAGCCCGCCAACATTTTCGTTACCAAGCGCGGCCAGGCCAAGCTCCTCGACTTTGGTCTGGCCAAGGTAGCTGTCGGCTCCACTGAGCACACCGCAACGGAGGCTACTCCGCAGTCACTCGTCACCAGTCCCGGCTCGACCATCGGCACCGTTGCCTACATGTCCCCGGAGCAGGTGCGGGCTCAGGAACTCGACGCCCGTACCGATCTGTTCGCCTTTGGGGCTGTTCTTTACGAAATGGCCACGGGGAAGATGGCTTTTGCCGGAAACAGCAACGGCATCATTTTTGAAACCATCCTGAATCGCATGCCCGTGCCGGTTTCAAGCCTGAACCCTGGCATTCCGGCCAAACTCGACGAGCTTATTACCAAGTCCCTTGAGAAAGACCGCGATCTGCGCTATCAGACGGCCGCAGAGTTGCGCGGCGATCTGAAGCGGATCAAGCGCGATCTGGACACGTCGCGTGTCCGCGCTACATCGGGCGCCGTGCCCATCGCCTCCTCTTCAGGAATCTCCGCCATCACCGCCGCCCAGGAGTCGGCAAGTTACGTTCCGGCTGTTCGCGAGCCTGTTGCCCCTCGCCGCGGCGTCTTTCCCCTCCTGGCTGTCGCCGTTGTGGCGTTGGCGGTTGGCCTCGCTGTAGGGGCTATGTTCCTGCGCCGTTCCTCGCCGCCCACCTTTGCCGCCTACCATCCGCTGACTTTCCGGCGCGGCATCGTACTTTCCGCGCGCTTTGCCCCCGATGGCAAGACGGTCATCTACAGCGCTGCCTGGGAAGGCAAACCGCTCGATCTTTACACCACCCGCCCCGAAAGTCCGCAGTCGCAGGAAATGGAGCCCAAGGGCGCCGAAGTGCTCGCCATATCCTCCTCGGGCGAAATGCTGCTCTCGCTCGGCAGCCGTCCGCGCGACGCCTTTCTTTATGCCGGCACGCTGGCCCGCGTTCCTCTGGTGGGCGGCGCGCCGCGCGAAATTCTCGACAACGTGGAATGGGCCGACTGGTCGCCAGACGGCAACTCCTTGGCCGTGGTGCACGAGGTGAGCGGACGCAAGCAGCTCGAGTTCCCCCTGGGCAAGACGCTTTACGTGGCCGACGGCTGGATCGGCAACATCCGGGTCAATCCCAAGGGCGATAAAGTTGCTTTCATCGACCATCCTCAGCCGCGCGACGACGGCGGCTCGGTCGACATCATCGGCTCCTCGGGAAAAAAGAAGGTTCTATCCGACGGATGGGACAGCATTCAGGGGATTGCCTGGTCGCCCAAGGGTGAAGAGGTCTGGTTCAGTGCGACCCGCACGGGCGGCGACCGTTCGCTGTACGCCGTCGATCTTTCCGGCAATGTCCGTTTGCTGGCGCGGGTTCCCGGAGAGCTGACGCTGCTCGATGTGGCCCGCGACGGCCTGGTTTTGCTGACCCGCGGCAATGATCGCGCCGGCATGATCGGTTTGGCTCCGGGCGAAACCAAGGAGCGCGACTTGTCCTGGCTGGATTGGTCCGTCCCGGCAAGTCTTTCGGCCGATGGCAAGGAGATTCTCTTTCAGGAAGCGGGCGAGGGTGGAGGACCGAAGTATGCCGTATACATCCGCCAAACCGACGGTTCACCCGCGATCCACCTCGGGGAGGGCAGCGGCATCGCCTTATCGCCTGACGGGAAATGGGCGTTGGCCCGGCAAAACACTGACCCTGCTCCTTTCATGCTTCTGCCCACCGGCGTGGGCGAGACCAAGCCGGTCAAGGACGATGGCCTCAATCACAACGGTGCCGCGTGGCTGCCGGATGGAAATCACATCGTGTTTTCTGGGATCGAACCGGGACATGGAATTCGCCTTTACGTCGAGTCGCTCACCGACGGGAAACCCAAGGCTATCAGCGGCGAAGGAGTCGGTCCCGGTCCTATTCTTTCTCCCAACGGCGACCTGGTTGCCGATACCGGCCCCGACCGCAAGGTCTATCTCTTTCCCATCGCTGGCGGAGAGCCGCGTCTGGTTCCCGGCGTAGAGCCTTCTGAATATCCCACCGGCTGGTCGGCGGACGGCCGCGAGCTCTTCGTGATCGCGCGGGGCGAGATTCCCGCTCCCGTTACCCGTATCGACATCGCCACTGGAAAGCGCACCTTGTGGAAGAATCTTGAGCCTGCCGACTCCGCCGGGATCGACACGATTGGCCGCGTTCTGTTGTCGCGGGACACAAAGTCCTACGTTTACAGTTACGTACGGACTTTGTCGGATCTCTATATGGTCGAAGGACTTAACTAGAATCGCACTCCTCTCGGAGGCTCGCGCTCTCAGGCTAAACCCTCCGGGTCGTCCCGAAGCTTCGCGCTCTTGGTAGACACTCGGCTTCAGTCCTCGTGTCGCGCTTCCGTCGGGAGGTCTCCCGAACCGAGCCCGCTACCCCCGTCAGTTCGCAAGTGAAACCGAGGCGGCGCCCAGAGTCGACACCTAATTCCAGAACCTCGCTGCCAAGGTTTATAATCCGTAAAAGTTGTTTCTCGCCATGACTGATTCCATCAAACGAAAGCTGCAGGATGAGATCAACGCGCTCGAACATGAGCTCGTCCACGAGCTTCCCAAAGAAATCAAAAAGGCGGCTGCGCTCGGCGATCTCAGCGAAAACGCCGAGTACCACATGGCCAAGCAGCGCCAGGAGTTCGTCAAGGCCCGGGTACGCCAGCTCGGTAAACGGCTCGCCGAGCTGTCAATGATCAACATGAACAACATCCCCAAGGACAAGGTGGGGCTGGGTTCTACTGTGAAGGTCTACGACAGCACCAAGGAAGAGGAAGTCGAATACAAGCTGGTCACCAGCGAGGAATCCGACGTAGCCGCCGGAAAAATCTCTACCACCTCGCCCATCGGCCGCGCTCTGCTCAACAAGAAAGTCGGAGACGAGGCCATCGTCGTCACGCCCAACGGCAAGCGCGAGCTGGAGATCCTCAGCCTGACCACCATCCACGACGAACCGGAAGCCGAAGAGGCACAAGCCTGATGGCTCTTCCCTCCTTGTCCTCTCTTCGCTCTCTGTCATCCAGGGCCAAGTCGAGGGACCCGCTTTCAGCCGGAAATACTCACCGGCGCTGGAATAAACTGTCTGCCCGCGAGGTCCTCCCATGAGCGCTTCGTGGACCTCCG
>Ga0335081_10009652_pt1 | contig 15551 bp, 6 predicted proteins | sample Lox_Sample_35_FD_206713 | JGI IMG/M metagenome (GOLD analysis project Ga0335081, IMG submission 206713) | Soil microbial communities from Loxahatchee National Wildlife Refuge, Florida, United States - Lox_Sample_3.5 | ecosystem: Environmental > Terrestrial > Soil > Wetlands | place: USA: Florida... | reverse complement strand
GCCAAGAGCATCAGCATGCACACCCCTTTCAATCAGAAACCTGCTCACTAGCAGGGAATTCTGGGTGTCACACCGGACGGAAAAGCCTGCTCACAACCCCACTACTTTTTCCGCGGGAAGTAACTAACCCGAACGATACCAGCGGGTCCACGCAGTCGCCGATGGGTCGGCGTGAGCGCGAGCCACGGTGAATGACTACACCGCCGGCCGTCCGAGGCGCGTGACGACGGCGCCAACGAGACGCCCCGCGGGGGCTTACGACTTGCCCCGCTGGGGCTCGGAGCTACGCCCGATCAGCGACGGTGTCGGTTCGCGAAGACCGGTCAGGGTGTGGGGCCGCCCCAGATCGGTCACCACCCACCGACGAACATCGCGCCGTGCGACGGATGGGCGCCCAGTAGTTCACTTCTACCAACGCCCTCGCCACCGGCGAGGTGTCGCGTACCCGCACAGGATTGTCGAATGAGTGGTTCTCCATCATCACCACCACGAGGTGGTCGAATGACGGTCCTGTGGCCCAACAGCATGGCTAGTTGGACCCGCCTCGGTTTGGGCTTCCGACCGCCGCTGGCCACACGCGAGGCCGCACGAGCGCTGGCGACGGTGCAGTACTGCATTTCGCGTTTGCTTGGCAGCTAACCTACCAAAAGACTCTGATAGCTCACTAAGGCGCTGTCTACTCCCTTGACTTCCGACCGCAGATCTGAGACGTTCGGGGTAGCCCGAGTGTCGGTGCGGACCTCGGTGAGCAGAGGCCCGGCGCGACGAATACAGTAACGAAGAGGGAGTCCACGGCGCGCGGTCACCGTTGGTCCGCGTGGATGGGTGTTAACTCACATGAGCACACTCACGATTACGTTGCTGGGTAAGTACCGCATCATGCGGAACGAGGTCACGTTGTCCGAGCTTGAGAACGGCAAGGCTTATGAACTGCTGTTTTATCTTCTGCTTCATCGCGACCGTCAGCACCCGCGAGAGGTCCTGGCCGATCTGCTGTGGGGTGACATGTCGCCGACCCAGTCGCGCAAGTATCTCCGGCAGGTGTTGTGGCGTCTACAGAGCGTGCTGGCCGGAAAAGACGATCATGACGCACGAGGGATCCTGGTCATCCAACCTGATTGGCTGGGAATCAACAATAGCGCTGAGTTCAGCCTGGACGTAGCCGTGCTTGAGGACACCTTTGCCGCCGTGAATGGAGTGCCCGGCCATGCGCTCGACGCCGACGCGGTAAGTCGCGTGGAAAGAGCTATCGACGTCTACCGGGGCGATCTGCTCGAGGACTGGTATCAGGACTGGTGCGTCCGCGAACGCGAACGTTTGCAACATCTGTTCCTCACCCTGCTGACCAAGCTCATGGAATATCGCGCGGGTCAGGGGGAATTCGAGGCGGGCATCGCTCATGCCAGGCGCTTGCTTCTCCACGACGCTGCCAACGAGCGAGCCCACTGCGGACTCATGCGGATGTATTACCAGAGCGGCGACCGAACGGCAGCGCTTCGGCAGTACCGTCGCTGCGCGGAGATCCTCATGGCCGAACTGGGAGTCGAGCCCGCGGGGTCGACGACAGCGCTTTACCAGGCCATCCGCCGTGACCGGGACATCGCTGCATCCGACGCCCCTCTGAGCATCGACCCCATCGCGGATTCCCCGTTGTCACAGACCGTCGCACAACTTCAGGCTGACCTCGACGGCTTCCGGCGGCGGATAGACCATCTGCAGCGGGACCTTGAAATGTTGTCGCCGGTGCGGTCCGACGAGGGTGCTCACCCGGTTTCGCCTCGATGAGCGGAAGCCTGGCGGGAGCTGTGATCGACGCGCTCGGGCTGAGCTCGTCAACGGGGCCGCTGCTCGCGCCACCGCCGCTTTGGAGCTGGCCCCCGGCGCCTCTGCAGCTCGTCGAGGGCTCGGTGCAGACGACCGCGGGGGGCTGGGACCGGACCACATCGCCCAAGCCGCGGGTGGTCGTGGCCGCCGGCCCCGAGACCACCCTGCGTGGGGTCGCAGTTACCGTCCAGGGCTGGCTGTCTTCGATCTCAATGCCGGCCACGCCGGTGCCCGATCTGACCACCACGATGCGGTCGCTGATCGCCTACAACGCGGGCGCGCTCGGGCTCGCCGCAGCGGTCGCGCCCGGGGCCGCGGTGCGGTACCCACCGCTGCCGGCCTGGCGGGTCGGCGCGTTGCTGGCGCTGCCGTTGGAATGGTCCGGCGCGGGCGTGCCCGCCCCGGTCGTCGACGTCGCCGGCCTGGCGACGCTGGCGAATGCCTACGACGTCGTCTGGGACGGGGTGGCGGACCTCGCGCCCGCTCCGCTGCCGTTCCCGGACGCCAGCGCCGACTCGGCCGACGCACAGTCACTGCTCACCGGAATCGCGTCGATCACCGACGTCTGTGCCCCCGTCCGAGGGCGTCTCCTCGCCAACCCGTCAGCGACGCTCACGGCCACGCTGGCGTTGCTGGCCGCGATCGATGCTGGCGCCGCCGCCGACCAGCAGACCTTTGCAACCACGCTGGTGACGACGACGCTCGCAACCGACGAGCTGGCGCTGCTGGCGACCTTGACGCCCGGGGCGATCGTGCTGCGGGCCCTCTACCGGCGACTGGCGGCGGCCGCCGCGGGCGCCGGCGCGACGCCGGCAACGGCAGCCGCTATCTCGGCGCTCAACGGCGCGCTCGGCGTTCCGGGGACGGCCGCCGCCGACCTGACCCAAACAGGCCCATCGGTCGTCCCCGGCGAGCCGGCAGCGTCGACCGGCTGGCGGATCCGTCCGGACACGAACTACCACCCGGCCGACGCCAACGGCGAGCCGGTCGACGGCTGGCACGAGCTGGTGCTCGGCCGCTCCATCTACTGTGGGCAGAAGATCTCATACGGCGGAACGTTCGCGTTCAGCGGCCCGGCCTTCGCGGGGACCAAAGCGCTGAAGGCGCGCGCAGCGCTGGCGGCGAACCTCGCGCTCGTCAACCCCACCAACGCCGCCGGACTCGGCGCGCGGCTCGACGTCGCCGCTCGGATCGCAGGCAATGAGGGGGGCGTCGACGCCGTCCGCCTCGCGGATCGGGCGCTGTGGTCGGTCGGGATGCAGCAGTGGTCGGCCCATCACGACGACGAGCTGACGCTCTTGCTGTTCAAGCTGTGCGCGGCCGATCCCGACGCTTTCGACGCCCACTTCGGCGTCTACGGGCTAGGGCTCGATCCGATGCCCGACGGGTCGGGACAGGTCCCGAACGCGGTCGGGCTGACCTCGGTGCCGGCCGGCGGGACCGTCACGCCGCTCGCCCCCGCGCCCGCCGATGACAGCGCTGTCGCAACCGACCGGCTGACATTCCTTGGCGGCTATCAGAAGGGCGCCCACCATTTCACGTTCGTGAACCCGGCCGACGACACCGTCCGAACGCCGTGGGCCGCGCGCACACGCAGCGCCGCTCGCTGCTCGCGGTCGCTGATCCTGACCGAGCTGCTGCACGCCGCCTCGCGCTTTGACCGGATCCTCTCAGAGCACCAGCAGCTGACGATCGGCACCACGACGCTGGCGCTGTCGAGCGTGATCACGAGCCGCCACGGCGCAGGGCAGCTGCTGGACCAGCACATCAACGCGCCCGGCAAGGTCGGCGCCTCGCTCAATACCGCCGCCGGGCATGCACCGGCACTGACGCTCAGCGGCGGGGTTCCCGCCGCGACCTGGGTGTCGGCGTTCGAAGCGCTCTACCAGCACTATGTCGCGTACGGGAGCTCGACCCTCACTTCCCAGCGGGTCGGGCTTGTCGACAACGCCGGTCTCGACGCGACGCCGGGCTCGTTCGCGGCGGGGTGGGCGAACACGCCATGAGCGTCGCCGAGCTCGAGGCCGAGGTCCTCGACGTCGCCACCGCGCTCGGCGTCGTCCGCGGCGGCGGGCTATCGGACGGTTTCTTCGAAGACCCGCTGAAGAGCCTGCGGACAATCCTGAGCGACCCTGGCCAGCGGGCGGCGCTGCTGGCCGCACTCGACGGGTTGCTCGCGGCCGACGGTTCGATCTCCGAGCCAACAGGCTCGCTGACCCGTCACCCGCTCGTCGAGAGCGCGATCGGCATGCTTGCGATCTCGATCCTGCGATCCGGTTCGGCCGATGACCCGACCGTCGTCGTCGGGCTCTACGGCCAGGCCGCCGCCGATGGATACCGGGTCGCGGTCGACATCCCGCTCGTGCGCGGTGACGACAGCGGCGTGACACTGGTCGCGGCGACCGACGGACAGCCCGTGTCGGTCACGGCGACGGTGCCCGTCGACTGGGATCGCGCAACGGAGCCGATCGGCCTCGAAAGCGTCGCGTTGAGCGCGTTGCTGGTGGCGCCGCTCAACCACAGCCGGATCGCGCTGACGCTGACAGGTCTTGACCTCGGCGCCGGCCCCAGCGATCTCGTGCTCGACCCGGCCGCGGTCGAGTCAGAGCTGGCGCACGTGCTCGTCGCGCTGCTGCGGGCTGGGCTCGCGCAGGCCGGCTCCGATCCGTCCGTGCAGGCGTTGCTCGACCACCTTCCGACGGTGCTCGGGGTCGACGGCGAGCTGCCCGAGCTGCCGCTCGGCGAGCTGGCCTCCGACGCCGGCGCGCTGCGGGCCTGGCTCGGATCGCTGATCGGCGCCACCGTCGACGCGCGACCGGCGCTGCTCCACTGGCTCGACCAGCTCGGGCAGCTGCTCGGCGCGCCGGCGCTCGCGGCGACGCTGACCGAGCTGCCCGGCGAGGCCGATCCGGTCGTGATCGAGCTGGTCGCCCCCGGCGCTTCCGGGTTCGGAATCGACCTGGAGTGCTATCTGCAGACGCCGGCGGCGAGCACGACCCCAGACCTGCACCTCTGGATCCGCGGCGGGATCGCCGGCGAGCTGGCGGCTACTCGCGCCGAAGCCGAGCTCCTGGTCGTCCCGCTCGGCGGCAACACCGCCACCCGGACGCTGACGCTCGCCCAGGTCGTGGCCGAGAGCAACGGAGCGCTGTGGCCGCAGACGCCCACCCAGAACCCGGACTTCGCTGTCGGCGTCGCTCGCGGGGGACTGCGGTGGGACGGCACGCACGTGATTCCCGTGCTGGAGCTCGAGGGCGTCCGCCTGTCCGATCCGGCGCTCGTGCCCAACCCGATCACGTTCGACGTGCTCGATCTGTCCAACGCCAAGACGATCGCGGCCGAGGCGCAGCAGACCGTCGATCAGGTCCTGTCCAGCCTGATCGGCTCGAGCGGCGTCGCCGCGGCGGTCCTGGCGATCCTCGGGCTCGACGGTGGCGCGGACGCGCTCGGCCAGTTCGCCAACGACCCGCTGCGCGCGATCGGCGCTTTCCACCGCGCGCAGCTCGACGCCGGCACGTATCGCGCGGTCGCCGAGCAGATCGTGGCCTTGTTCGGGCTGACCGATCCCCTGACCGGCACCGGCACGGCGGCCGATCCCTGGTTCAGCCCGCTGGCGGGCGGCCCGGTGCCCGGCGGCTCGACGATCACGCTCGGGGTCGCGATCTGGGACGTCGCGAGCGGGGGCGACCACGAGGTTCATCTCGGGCTGCGGCTGGCGAGCCCGGGCGCGGTTCGGCCCGGCTGGTCGATCGCGCTCGACGTCGACCTGGTGCGGTTCGCGCTGCCGGCCACGGGGGCCGCCCGCGCCGGTCTGCTCGGCGCGGTCGATCTGGGCATCACGATCGAACCGCCGGCCGCCGCGGGCGGGCTCGTTTCCGCCGACCGCCTGACCGCGGCCGCCTCGTGGGCACCGGGCGCTCCGCTTCGCCTCGACGCGACCATCGCCGGCGTGACCGTCACCGTCGACGGGGCGCCGGTGGCGCTCGGCGACATCGCACTCCCGGACGGCCTGACGGAGGAGCTGATCAACAGCGGCCGGGACGCTGTCCGCGCGCTGCTTGACCGGGTCGCGGCTGACTGGGGTGGGACCGCCGGCGCGGTCGTCTCGGCGCTGTTCGGGCTCGGCGCACAGGTCGGCGGGCTGCCGTCCAGCTGGCCGGCGTTGACGCCGCCGGCGGGCGGGATCGCGGCGCTGCTGTCCGATCCGCTGGCGCTGGTGCGCGGGCGGCTGGCGGCGCTTGTGCAGGCGGCCGTCGACGACGATGGCCAACCGCCGATGATGGCGGCGCTCGAACTGATCGCTGGGCTGATCGGCGGCCGGCTGCCGACGATCGCCCAGAGCGGCGTGCCACCAATCCCGCAGGGCCCGGCGATCACCGGCAACGGCACCGCCGAGCATCCCTTCCTGCTGCCCCTGACCGACGCCAACACGCCGCTCGTCGCAGAGCCGATCGAGTTGGCGGTGTGGTTCGAGCCCGGGCCGCCGCTTGGGTGGATGCAGGCCACTCAGGAGCTGCTCGCCGGTGACTCGACGCTGGTCGCGAACGTACTGTCGGATCTCGGCGGCGCCGTGCCGGCGGTCGCCGACGCACTGACGGGGACCGGCCACGACACCGTCGCAGACTGGCTGGCGGCCGCCGCCGGAGCCATCGACGGCACCGACGGGGTCGTCGCCACCGACGTCTCGGGTGCAGTGCCGCCGGGGGCGGCGCTCGGCGACCCGGTCACCGCCGCGCATCACCTCGCTCCCGCGAATGCCGACGCCGTGGCGGCCGTCGCCGCGCACTTTCAGAGCCACGCGCCGGGGCTACCGGTCGTGCTGCTGGCGCCGACGTTCGCGCCCGACGACGTCTGGGCGCCGGTGCTGACGGCGCTCGCGCCCCCCGGCGGCAGCGCCACCGTCGACCTGCGGGTTCCCGGCGTCAGCCCTGACGTCGTCGACCTCGGGGGAGTGACCGCGGCCGGTGCCTACGTCGTGCAGTTGGCCGACGACGGCACCGCCACGCTCGACGCACTGGCGGCGCGCCTGGACCGCGTCATCGGCCGGATCCTGACGCTGACCGGCGCAGCGCGGGTGGCGCTCGTCGGCCACTCGGCGGCGGGACTGATCGCGATCCACTACGCGGCGACGGCAGCAACTGCCGCACGCACCGCGGCACTGGCCACGATCGCCGCGCCGCTCGTGGCCGTCCTGCCCCCGGACGACGAAACGGCCGCCGGGGTGCGACTGGTCCGCGCGCTCGCGCCTGGCGGTCTGACGAGCATCGCGCCGGCACTCGACGCGGCGCTGCAGCACCTGACGACCGCGCTCGACGGCTGCGTCGGCGGCGCGCCGTCCCCCTACCCGCTGGCCACCCTGACGCGCGCGCTTCCCGCCGGCACCGACCTCTCAGCGGTCCCCTCGCTGATCGTACCCGCCCAGCTCGAGAGCCCCGTCGCCGACGCCGTCGCCGCGGTCCTCGGCGCCGCACTTCAGACCGCGACCGCCGCCGCGCCCGTCCCGACCCACGTCTGCTGGGGGGTGCGGGCGCAGCTGGAGCTCGGGACGACGGCGGCGGCGCCGACCGGGCCCCAGGTGGATGCGCACGTGCGACTCGACCTCGGTCGCGTCGCGCTCAGCGCCGGCGCTCCCGAGCCCGCGACCCCCGCGCGCCAACTGACGCTCTCCGCGACCGTCACCGACCCATCCGGGTGGCTGCTCGGCTCGGCCGGCACCGGCGCGCCGCTGGAGCTGCGGCTCCGTGCCGCCGAGGTCGAGTTCACCGCCGTCCCCGGCGCCCGCACGTCGTTCGACGTCACGCTGTACGACGCGGCGGTCCGCGGCATCGGCGGTCCACGCCTGACGCTGGGCGACGCGCAGTCCTCAGAGCTCCTCGGCGGCCTTGCAACCGCGCTTGCTGGCGCCGCCGCCGGCACACCGGCCAACGCACTGCTGCAGGCCCTCACCCAGCTCGGGCTCGCAACCACCTCCACCGGGGCCGCCTCGTTCTACGCCGACGCGGTCGCCGCCGTCCACGCCGACCCCGCCACGTTCCTCGCAGGGCGGGTCGTGCCCGCGCTGCGGGCGCTCGCTCCGCAGCTCGGCCTCACCCCCGACTCGCCGACCGCGAGCGGTCCGGAGACGTGGCGCTACCGGCTCGGCGCGCTGCCGCTGCAGCTCGTGATCAGCGCCGGCCCGGCGGCCGTCGGGATCGCAACCCCCACACCGCTGGAGGTCGCCGGCACGAGCCTCTCGCTGCAGGCGACCCTGGCGCTGCAGAACGCCACCCCCGACCTGCGGGCGACGCTCGACATCGCCGGCATCGGCGTGATCTACGACAACGGCACGCTGCAGGTCGCGGCGCCGCCCGTGCTGGCGCCGCTGACCGTGCTGCCGCCGCCGGCCGGGGCAGCGCTGCAGGACGCGTTCCTCGCCGCGCTGGCTCGCACTGGGATCGCCGCCGCGGTCTCCGCGGCGCTGAGTGACGCGCTCGGCGGCAGCGTCACGATCGGCTCGCCCGCGGGTCTGTTCGGCGATCCGGCCGGCTGGCTGGCGCAGGCCGGCCGCCTCGGCGCGACCGGCGGCGGACTCGACGCCACGAGGGTGAACGCGTTGCTGCACGCGATCGCCGACGCGCTCGACATCCCGGTCGCGAGCGACGGCTCGATCACCGTCACGCCGGGGCTGTCGCTGGCGACGACCGTGGGCGCGTCGGCGGGCGACCTCACGCTGTCGCTCGGAGCGACGAGCATCGACCTCGGCGGCGGCTTCGCGCTGGCGCTGGCGCTCGCGATCGATGTCGCGCTCGACGGAAGCGGCGCCGCTGCCGGGCGCACCGTCACCCCGAGCGGGGACGCCGCGCTGACCGTGCCGCTGCCCGGCAGCTGGCAGTCGATCACGATCGCCGCCGGCGAGAGCGCCACCGGGTTCACGCTGACGGTCACCCCACACGGCATGCCGGCGGTCCAGCTGCTGCCAACGTTCAGCGGGCTCTGGGACCTGATCGGCGGTAATGTCGAGGCGCTGCTGCCGGGGGCGCTGAATGCGCTCGTCACGCAGTTGTCGGCGGGCGCACCGTCGCCCGTGCTCGAGCAGACGCTGGCTCTCGCCGATGCGCTCGGGCTGCGGACTGGCACGCCGCCGGCGTTCGACTCGGGGCAGATGGCGACCCTTGTCGACGGCATCACGCATGGCTCGCTGGTCGTCGACCTCGGGAAGCTCGCGGCGGTCCTGCAGGCGCTGCTGCCCGGCGGCGCGCCCGTCACGGTGAACGTCACCGGGTCCGGCTCACAAACCGTGCTGACGGTCGGGGTCCAGCAGCTGCCGGTCCCCGGCACAGCGACCCTGGCGGCCGCGATCCCGACGAGCGCCGGGCCGCCGACGATCGGAATCGCCTTTGCCGGGGTCGTGCTCGGACCCGTGACGTTCGATCTGACGCTGGCTGACGACGCCGGCGTGCTGGCCGCCAACTCGACGATCGCGGTCACGTTGCCCGACGCCGTCGCCGACGCGATCGGATTCGCGTTCGCGCCGAGCCTGACGATCGCCGCGGCGCCGCTGACGATCACGCTGGCGCCGCTGGGGACGGGCGATCCACTGGTCGTCGAGCTGGCGCCGACGCCGGGCGTGCAGCGCGCGGACCTCGGCGCGCTGCTCACGGAGTGGGCTGTGCCGATCGCCGCGCGGATAGCGCTCGTGGTGGCCGGCACTCAGCTCGACAACGAGCTGTGGGCCGGCGGCGCGACCGCGCACGCGCTGCTCCGCGGGGCCGGCATCATCGACGACACCGGTTCGGGGGTCGTGGTGCACCGGCCGCTGCCCGAGCCCCCGCAGCTGCTGCAGGGCCTCGTCGGGGCACTCGGCGCCCTGCGGATTCCGGTCTCCTCGGGACTCGGCGTCGGCCTCTACAGCGAGGACGGCCGGGTCGGGATCGGCGCCAGTGGCACGATCGACATCCCGGTCGGCGACTACGTGCTGACGCCGACGCTCGGGTACCCGGACGCGGCCACCTGGGTCGACCCGGCGCCGGGCCTCGGCGTGTTGTTGCTGGGCACCAATCCGATCGCCCTGGACGCCGGCGTCCGGCTCGGTGGAGTCGGGATCAAGCTCGCGCGGTCGGGCGGCCCGCTGGTCGACACGAGTCTAATCACGATAGGTGCGGTGACGGCGCTGGCGCAGGCCTCGGTCGATTTCTCGCCATGGACGGTCAAGCTCCAGGGCGGCGCCGTCGTCGAGCAGCTGGCGCTGCCGCTGGGCGGCTCCACCAGCACCTCCAATCCCGTCGCCGACTCGCTGCTGAGCCCGTCCGGGACGCCGGGCGACGATAAACCCGCCAACCCGCCGGCCAAGCTCGAGGTCCTCACCGACGACAGCGGACTGAACGTGAGGATCAACGACAAGGACGGCGACGTACCGTTCTATGTCGACGTGCAACGGTCGTTCGGACCGCTGCACATCGACCGAATCGGCCTGGACCACAAGCGCCCGACGCCCGGCGGCGACCTGATCGGCGCGCTCGTCGACGGCGGCGTCTCGATCGCCGGGCTGACGGTCGAAGTCCAGGGCCTAGAGCTCGACGTCCCGCTGCACAGCCCCGCGCACCTCGACCAGTGGCAGGTCGACCTGACCGGGCTGGCGGTCTCGCTTGACGAGGGGCCGGTCGTGATCGAGGGCGGACTGCTGAAGCGGATCCCGTCGGGCGGTGGCGTCGAGTACGACGGTGAGCTGACCGTCCAGGTCGGTGCGTGGGGGCTGACCGCGCTCGGCGCCTACTCGCGCTCCTCCGGGCTCGACGGCTTCACCTCGCTGTTTGCGTTCGTCGTGATCGACGCGCCGATCGGTGGGCCGCCGTACCTGTTCATCACCGGCCTGGCCGGCGGTGCCGGCTACAACCGCCAGCTGATCGTCCCCAGCGACCCGGCGCAGGTGCCGACGTTCCCGCTCGTCCAGGCGATGGATGCGGTCAACACGAGCGGCGACCCGCTCGAGCCGCTGGTGTTGATGTCGGCGGCGATGCCCGCGCGTCGCGGCAGCTACTGGGTCGCGGCCGGGATCAAGTTCACGACGTTCGAGCTGCTGCAGACCCATGCCCTGGCCTACGTCGCGCTCGATCGCGGCTTCCAGATCGGGTTGATCGGATTGATGGACATGGCGCTGCCGACCCCGTCGACCGCGATCGTGTCGGTCGAGCTGGCGCTCGCGGCCAGCTACTCGAGCGCCGACGAGTTGCTGGCGATCCGCGCCCAGCTGACCAACAACTCCTGGCTGATCTCCAAGGATTGCCAGCTCACCGGCGGGTTCGCCTTCTACGCCTGGTTCGGCGACCACTCGCAGGTGCTTTTGTCGATCGGCGGCTACGGGCCGCACTGGATCAAGACACCGGGGGACCCCCACGCCAACCAGTACCCCGACGTGCCGCCGGTCGGCTTTCACTGGGCGGTCGGCGACGGGATCGTCGTCAAGGGCGAGACGTACTTCGCGCTGACGCCGCACCAGCTCGCGTTCGGCGGCCGCCTGGAGGCCAGCTACGACGTCGACCCGATCCGGATCTGGTTCACCGTCTACGTCGACGTCGACTTCCAATGGGATCCTCTGCAGTACGTGCTCGACGCCGGCGTCAGCATCGGCGCCGCGTTCCACTTCACGATCGACCTGCTGTTCGGCTCGATCACGGTCAACGTCAGCGTCTCGCTGTCGGCGACGATCGAGATCCAAGGGCCGCCGCTGCACGGGACGGTTACGGTCGACCTCGATATCGCCTCGGTCACGGTGCATTTTGGCGCCCAACCGGCCGCCGCGCCGTACCTCGACTGGCCGACCTTCGCCGGCAAGTACCTGGCGACGGTCACCGACCACAGCACCGGGCCAGGTGACGGCACGAGCGTCGCGACGATCACGTACGGTCAACTCGCCGACAGCACCAAGGGCGCGGCCGGCTCGACCGCCGGCGACCAGTCCAAGCCGTACGGCACCGCCAACAACCCGTGGCCCGTGCGGCCCGAGTTCGGCATCGCCATCGCGAGCAAGGCGCCGCTGCGCAGCGCCCAGTTCCAGTCGACCTCGGTACCCAGCGCTGCGTTCACGGGGACCTTCGACGTCGCGCCGATGGGATCGAGCGCCACCGCGTTCGCCGCGACGATGGGCGTCGTGGTAGAGACACTCGCAGGCGCCACCGTCGACACCGGCGACGCCGAGGTGAGCGCCCAGTACGCTGGCTTTCCGCTGTCGGTCTGGGCGACCTCGACGCCCCCGCAACTGACGGACAACCAGATCGCGGTCAACAGCGCTCCGACCATGACGCAGGCGATGTCAGGGATCGCGGTCGCGTTCCCGGTCACGATCGCCCCCGCGACAGCGCCGCCCGACATCCCGGTCTCGACGCTCGTCGAGGACGACCTGCCCAAGCGGCCGCTGCCGTTCACGACGGCCGCAACCGCGCCGGCATCATTCACTGGCGTTGCGCCCGCCGTGGGGGCACTAGCCACCCTCCAGCACGCGCCCTCCGCTGCGAAACCCCCGCGGCCGTCGCTCCGCGCCGTGCTCCCCGTCCTCCCGGGTCCCGCCGCCCCGGCCACGGTCGCGACCCGCGCCCACGGCACCGACCACCACGCTCGCCTGCGCGCGCTGACGAAGACCGCCCGCGCCGGTCGCGGCTACCTGCCCGCGGGAGCCGAGTCGCATGTCTGGGCCCTGGGCGACGCGGCCGTGGTCCGCGGCCGCGGTGGCGACCCCGTGCGCGTGACGGCGTTGTCGCCGGTCGGCCGTGTGCTCATCGACCACGTCGCCCCAGCTGGCGAGCTGGAGCTCGAGCTCGCAGAAGAGGCGACCAAACTGGTCGTGTCCGCCGCTCACGACGGGCCGACCGGCTGGACGGGCCGCTCCCAGGTGCACCAGGTCGGACCCGGGACGGCCCTTGGCGCCGGCTGCACGTTGCTGCTGCCCGAGCCGGTCACGCATGCCGGCCGACCGATCGAGCGCGTCGTCCGCGCGAGCGTGCTGACCGCCGGGCTCGACCCGGTGCGGACCGTGCTCTCGAAGAGTCCGGGCACGATCGTCGTCGTACTCGACACGCGTGGCACCGGTGCCACCGGCGAACCGACCATCGACGGCGACATCGAACCGGTTGCGGAGGTCCGCCACGGCACTCGGCGTTACGTCGTGTGCCGAGCCCACCCGCGCGTCGCGCAACCCGCGATCGAGGTAGCCGGCGAGCCCGCGTGGCGGCCGACCGGCGTGATCGGGCTGCGCGGCGGCCCCAGCGACTGGGCTGCGCGCCTGCGCCGCGACCCGGCGGCACTTCCGGCCCCGGTCTCGACCTCGCCCCAACGGGGCAGCGCAACCACCGATGCGGCCTATCGGATCAACCGCTTGCGACGGAGGTCGCGATGACGCCGGACCCACCGCCGGTCGGCTCGATGCAGCTGTACGACGCGGTCACACCCGCGATCGAGTCAGGCACCTATCAGATCACCTCGACCATCTCGTACCCGGGTGTCGCCAACGCCGCGCCAACCGTGCACCGCGACTTCTTCGCGGTCGGCGGCTCGCCGCTGCAACTGTCGGCGACCGAAGTGCTGTCCTGCCACCCGCCCGCCAACGCCAGCGGCGCGTTCGACGAGGAGCTGCCGCACGTCGTTCTGTCGCGCCGGACGCTGCCATGGGAGCGCCCGGGGCCGAACGGCACCGCACCACCGTGGCTGGCGCTGCTGGTGTTCGCCGACGGCGAGGTGACGTTCGGCTCGGGCACGATGAGCTCGGAGCTGCCAGGGTTGTCGGCCCAGATCGGCGCCAACGATGACGATCCGGTCGACGTCGCCACCGTCACCGACGCAACGGTACTGGCAGGTCTGCTACCGACCCAGCAGGAGCTCGGGCTGCTCAGCCACGTGCGCCGCGTCAACACCGCCGACACAGCGCTCGATCTCGATGACGATGACGGTTGGATGGCGGTCGTGGTCGCCAACCGCTTGCCGCTGGCGGCTGACCCCGGACCGGCCCGCTACCACGCGTGCCTGGTGTCGTTCGAGCATCGCGACGACCTGTATCAGGGCACGTCGAAGACGCTGCTCCTGCTGTATCGGTGGGACTTTCAGACTTCGTCGGACGGCACCTTCGACAAGCTCGCGGAGGACCTCGGCGTTGACACGCTCGGCCACCTGCCGGGCACCACCGACGACGACGGCCGGGTCTCGATCGCGCTGACGCAGCGCGACGGCACCGCGGCGACCGCCCTGTACCGCGGCCCGTTCACGGTCGCCGCGACCGCCGCGGCGGCCGCCGACCAGGACATCAGCTATGACGCCGCCTACGAGCTGGGGCGGCTGCTCGGCGCCGCCGACGCGACCCTCTGCCGCGAGCTCGTCGACTGGCATCGCGCCTCGCTCGCCGCCGCGCAGACCGAGATCCAAACGGCCGCTGTGAACGCCGCCGCCGAGCGCCTGCGCAGCGGTCATCCGTCGCTCGAGGACCAGCCGGCACACGTCCGCGCCGCAGCCTCCGGGCTGACCACGCTGCTGCGCCGTGCGGCGCCGCCGGCGCCGCCTCGGCCGTCGCACCGGCCCCCGATCCGGAGGCGCCGCGATGCCTGAGCGCCTGCTCGCCCGTCACGGGGCGGCCGCGCTGGCTGCCCATCAGGCAGCGGCCGGCGACCTCACGGCCGATGCCGACCCGCCGCTCGGCGACTACACGCTGAACTACCTCGTCGGCGCCCGGCTGGCCCGGAACGTCCCGTTTCAGTACCTCGTGCCCGACCCGGGGCTGCTGCCGCTGGAGTCGGCGCGGTTCTTCACCGTCGACGAGGCCTGGTCGGACGCGTTGATCGAGGGGATCTTGGCCGTCGGCGGCTCCAGCACCCGTGACACCGAGCACGTCGCCGCGGTCCTTCCGGCGCTGCAGGACGCGGTTAGGCGGGCGACGCCGCTGGCCGCGCTGATCCGAAGGCGCCAGTCCTCACGCGCCACGCTGGCGGCCTTCGTCGCGGCCGGCGCCCGCGCGGTCGCGACCGGCGACGTGCCGCAGTTGCCCGATCCGCCGCCGGTCACCGGGATGCTGCTGCGCTCGGCGCTCGTCTCGGACTACCCGGGCTTCTCGATCCGCGCGTTCACCACGACCGCGATCGACCCGGACGTCGACCTCACCTCGATCCCCGCCGACGAGATCGTCGCGATCCTGCGGATGGACCTGCTGGCGCCGACCGTGCTGCTGGTGCTGTTCGCCGGGACGCCCGCACTTGTATGGATCGAGGAGCCTCACCACGGGATTCAGCTCGGCGTCGAGGAGAACGACACGATCATTCCGGTCGCTTCCGACGGCCAGCCGCTCAACCCGCCGCCCCCAGCCCTCGCCGTGCCGATGCGGACCGGGCCGGTGCAAGGCGTGATCGACGTCGCCGCGCTCGCCGGCGCGCTCGGAGTCTCGAGCTCGGGCGCGCTCGCCACCCAGCTGCTGCGCCCGCCCTATCGAATCCGCTTCTCCGCCGATCAACCGAACCCATGACCGCACTCCTCGTACCGATGGCCCTCGATGTGCTGCTCGTGCGCGCCGACACCACCGCCGCCCCGACGGCGATGACCGTCCTCTCAAACGGCCCGTCGCAGGCGACCTGGCGGACCCTGACGCCGGCGCCGTTCGGCGCTGACATGGCCCGTCCCGCGGGCGCGTACCTGATGTGGAGCCTGCCCGACGGGTTGACCCAGGCGCGCCCGTCCGCGACCGGCGGCCAGCCGGTGTTTCCGGCGATCCCGCAGCG
>Ga0335081_10009651_pt1 | contig 15551 bp, 20 predicted proteins | sample Lox_Sample_35_FD_206713 | JGI IMG/M metagenome (GOLD analysis project Ga0335081, IMG submission 206713) | Soil microbial communities from Loxahatchee National Wildlife Refuge, Florida, United States - Lox_Sample_3.5 | ecosystem: Environmental > Terrestrial > Soil > Wetlands | place: USA... | reverse complement strand
ATCCCGCGACCGGCATGTGCGGGATGGACGAAGAGCAAGAACATCTCGCCGTCTTCGGGGTGGGCGGCGGTGTAGCCGACGACGCCGTCGGTTTCGTCGACGGCGACGAGCAGTGCATTTGGAGGCTGGTGATCGGATACGAGCTGCTCCCAGTCCTTCAGGGTGAACATGGGCCGGGCGGCGAGATCGTCGAGGTAGCTCCAGCTCACGCGGACGGCGGCGTCGAACACCGCTCCGATGGCTGGCGCGTCGCTTCGTACGGCGGTCGCAGTGTGATCTCCTCTGCACCCGCGTTCACGTGGTCGTTCATGAGATACCGCCGAGGTTGCTTGGTAGCCGCGACCTGAAATCGTGCAGACCGACCCAGGCCGAGCGAAGATCGATCCGGGCCATCCTCGTTGCGGGCTGATCGATCTCAGACAGGTACTCGCGAGCCGCCTGGTCACCCAGGTACCGCCGGGCGGCGGACGTGTATTCGGGCGGGATGCCGTCGAACTCGCTGATCTGCACGCGCCCGCGGATCGTGAGCACCTCGGGCGGGAAGCTCTCGGTATCGATCGTGACCGCGACGTTGGGATTGACCCCTAGCGCGCGAAGGCGCGCGGCGGCGTGGCGGACGTGCGGCGCAGCAAGGAACGTGGGCATCGCCAGCACCTCGCCCGTCCAGTGAAACCATGTCGCCAGCACACGCGGCGTCCCGTCGGTCGCGACGTAGGCGAAACGCGCGGGAATCCTTGAGGTGAGCAAACGACGAGCGACATCGCTCTGCAACAGACCGAGGTCGCCCTGTCGCAACAGCATTGGGTCGGCGCTCCGCGCCGACACCGAAGCAGAGTTCTCGGCGCGGCCAACGCGTCAGCCCCCACCGGCGGGTCTGTAGGGCTCCGCCACGCGCGCGGACGGGCCAGCCGCCTGCTGACTGCGCGGACCAGGGGCGGTTCGCCTGCGGGCACAGACGCTCGTAGCTGAACGAAAAGCAGGGGCGCTTCGTGCTGCAGGGTGCGGCCGGACAGGGCAGCCTGGCGTCGGGCGAGACTAACCGGCGCGACTGTCGCGGCTTCGTGAACGCGATGGTCTCGCTTGAGCTGGCTCAGGCGGCCTCGGTGGAGTGTGATTCGTTTGCTGTGAACGCGGCGGCGTGATCGCGGGCGAACTGCTCGTAGGTCCGGCCTGGGATTTCGAGGATGTTGAACATGTCGTTGGTTTGCCATTCGGCGTCGCCGGTCGCGAGCAGACTGAACGCTTGCGCGTTCATCTCGGCGACGGGGGCCGGGAGTCCGGAGGCGATCATCGCCTGCTTGTCCTCCTCGAACGTTCGTCACTTGAAGGTGATTGGCCGACCGAGGACTGTGGTGAGGACCGCAGCGACGTCGGTGTACGAGAGCAGTTCCGGTCCGGTCAGCCGGTATTCGTGGCCGGCGTGGGGTTCGGGGCCGGCGGCGATGTTCGCGGCCACGGCCGCGACGTCTCGAGCGTCGAGGAATCCGATGCGTCCATCGCTCGCAGCTGATGCAAACTGGCCTGTGTTGGCTATCGCGGGCGCGAGCATCAGGATGTTCTGCATGTAGACGTTGTTGCGCAGCAGCGTGTGATCGAGGCCGGAGGCGATCAGCGCGGTTTTCGATCTCGCTTTGGTCGCGGCGGCGGGCGATCGGGGAATCGGGAGAGATGAAGTAGAACATCGAGAACAGCGAGGCGCCGAGCAGGATCCCGACGACGTTCGCGCCGGTCAGCGTCCGGAGCCTGAAGATCCGGAACGGGACGAGCGGCGACCGCAAGCGAAGCTCGATCGCGATGAACACCGCGATCAATGCCACCGCAGCCGCGAGCAGGCCGACGATCTTGGTGGAACCCCGCCCGGCGCTGCTCGCGTCCAGCATCGCGTACGCGAGTAGCGACAGGCCGGCCGTGATGGTGACCGCGCCGGCAGCGTCGAAGTGCCGCGTCTCTGACTCCGAGCGGCTCTCGGGGATCAGACCGGGCGTCAGTGCGAGCGCGATCAGTGCCACGGGTACGTTGACCCACAGCACCCAGTTCCAGCTGAGCCCGCTCGTGAGGACGCCACCGAGGAGCACGCCGACTGCCCCGGCGGAACCGGCGACCGCACCCCAAGCGCCGAGGGCCTTGTTGCGCTCGGCTCCGTCACGGAAGAGGTTGGTCACGATCGACAGGGCGGCCGGTGAGAGGATCGCAGCGCCCAAGCCCTGGGCGGCACGGGCAGCGATCAGCTCGCCTTGGCTGGTGGCGAACCCTGCGAGCAGCGAGGCGACCGCGACGACGATCAGCCCGCCCATGAACCCGCGCCGCCTGCCGAGCAGGTCGGCGGCGCGGCCTCCGAGCAGCAAGAAGCCGCCGAAGGCGATCAGGTATGCGTTGACCACCCAGGGGAGGTTCTGGTCGGAGATGTGGAGGCCCTTGCCGATGCTCGGAAGGGCGACGTTGACGATGGATGCGTCGAGGACCACGACGAACTCCGCCACGCAGAGCAAGATCAGGGCGGTCCATCGGCGGTCGATGTATCTCTTCGTGGTTGTCATGTCATGCTCCTTTTGGTGGCGCCCGAATCGCTGGCGCCGTTGCGGTCGGTGGTTGCCCGGATATGGGTCGGTGTGCGCATCGCTTCTCCTCGGGTTGATCTAGTGAGACGTTCGCGTGCCGCTCAGCCTCGTCGGCGCCCCGATGAGCCCGCATCGCATCGTTCAGATGATTCGGGCCCGTAACTCGGTGACCGTGTCCGCGTACTCGCTCGCTGTGGCCTGCTCCGGGTCGGGGCGGGGAGGTACGCCGCGAAGCGCGCGCGCTCTGAACCTTCGCGGGCTACGTTGCGGCCTTGACCAGGAGCAGACGGCGGCCGCGATGTACGCCGAATCGATCAGCGAGCTCGAGCGCTGGCTGCCGGAGTCGGAGCCGGATCGAGGGTCTGAGCCCCGCGCGAGGTCCGACTGACGGCGACCCGGGTCAGCGCCCCAGCGAGGAGGGCGAGAGCAGGCCGAGCTCGCGCGCTCGCGTCACCGCGTCTGCGCGGTTGTGCACGCCGAGCTCTGCGTACACGTTGCGCAAGTGGGTCCTGATCGTGTTCAGCGACACAAACAGCTCGGCCGCGATTTCCGGCGCCGGGCGGTTCGTCGGCAGGTAGCGCAGCACGCGCAGCTCGCTCCTGGAGAGGGGTTCCAGGGGCGGCGCGGCGTCCTTGGGCCGGGCCGCCGGAGTGTGTCCGGAGAGCAGGTTCAGGATCTCGGCGATCAGCGAGGCGTGAGTGGTCCGAAGTCGCGCTTGGCGCTCCAGCAGTTCCGCGGTCGGGTAGAGCAGGAACGGAAGCAGCAGGCCGGCGGGCTCGGCGACGTCGAGCGCGCGCGACGCCGCTCCGGGATCGCGAAGCGCGCGCGCGATCGCCTCCAGCAGCAACGCCTCGATGTCCCAAGCCGACGCCATCACCGGGGTCGAGTCGTCGAGGAGGGGTGCGAGGACGTCCACGGCGGCCTCGGGATCGTCGCGGGCTAGTCTCAGGGCCGCGAGTACGACCCGCACTTGGCTAGTGTCGCGTTCCTCTTGGTCCATCTCCGCGAGGGCTCGCTCCACCTGTTCGGTCTCGCCCACGCGGACGAGCATCTGGAGCTTGAGCGCTTGCACGCGCGCCGTGAACATGTGCGGCATGACAAGCAGCCTCTCCATCCGCTCGGCATCGCGGTAGGCTGCAGCCGCCTCCGCGTGCCGGCCACGCGCGAACGCCAACAACCCCCGTGTCGCGTACAGCGTCGCCGCGGTCGGTTGGGTGTCGTGCCCGAGGACGCGTTCGGCCAGGTCTAGCCACGACTCTGCCTCTCCTAGCCGCCCGCGCCAGACCGTGGCCCCGCCGAGCGCCACGTACGCGGCCGCGGCCGCTGGTGCGGTCTCCTCCCAACCGTGCTTGCGGGCCAGCTCGATCGCCTGCATGGCGCGCTGCTCCGCCGTCGCCAGAGAGCGAAAGGGGCTAAGGAGCGCCAGGTGTGCCAGCGCGTGCAGCTCGAGCATCGGTCTGGAGATCCGTCGGGCCTCCTCCAGCCCCTGATCGAGGTGACGCTCGGCGTCTTCCAGTCGCCCGGACCACATCTCGGCGATCCCGAGGTCGGTCAACACCCTTGTGCGGACCTCCTCGCCGAGGCCAAATTCCGTGGCGTCGGTTGAGGCGACCAGTCGCTGCGCCTCCTCGGCAACGGCCCGAAGGTCGTTTCGGGCCCGAGCGAGCTCGAATCGCTCGAACGCAAGCGCGATCGTAAAGCGCCCGCGACGGTCTTCGGGTACCGACGCCGACATCCGTGCCGCCAGCCCCAGATACCGCTCGGTCTCCTCCAGTGACCCCGCCGCCCGTTTGTCGGCTCCGGCGAGCACCACCAGCTCGGGATCGGCTGCGACCACGCCGGCGGGAAACCCAGACAGAAGCTCGCGGCGGGTGGCGAGCCGTCCATCGAAGTACAACCCGAACCAATTGTCCGCAAGCAGCCGCGCCGCCAGGCCCCAGTTCTCGCCCGCCTGCGCGTGGCGAATCGCCTCGACCGGATACCCGTGTTCGGCCCACCACTCGGCGGCGATCGTGTGCAGGCCGGGCACCTCCTGCGGGGCGATCCGCCGCAGCTCGAGCGCGAGCAGGTCCTCAAACAGGTGGTGGTAGCGAAACCAGCTTCGCTCCGGATCCACAGCGACCACGAACGCGCCCGCGTCCTCAAGCTCCATCAGGATTCGCTCAGAGCCCGGCTACCGTCAGCCGGTCAGCGAGCGGTCCGCTGACCCGCTCCAGCAGCGAGGTTCGCAACAGCAGCTGCCTCACTTCCGCCGGCTGGCGCTCGAGCACCTCCGCCAGCAGGTAGTCGGCCACCGCGCGCTCACGGCCCGAGAAGCTGACCGCGTAGTGCTCGGGATCCGGGTGGCGGGCGAGCGATAATGCCACCAGGCGCAGCCCCGCCACCCAGCCTTCGGTCCTCGCGACCAGCGACTCGAGCGCGCCGTCGGACAGCCGCACCCCCGCCGCCTTCAGCAGCGCGCGCGACTCCTCAAGCGTGAAGCGAAGGTCCTCGCCCCGGATCTCGGTGAGCTCCCCCGCCACACGCAAGCGGTGAAGCCCCATCCGCAGATCGTGGCGTGTCAACAGCACAAATCGCAGCTCAGGCGGCGCGGTCCCGAGCAGCAGCTCCATGTGGCGGATGGCCTCGTCCACCTGGAGCTCGTGCAGGTCGTCGATCACCAGCCACAGCGGCTCCCGGAGCGAGCTCAGATCTTCGAGCAACCGTCCGACGACGTTCGCGCCGTCCAGATCAGGGGCGGCCGTCAGCTCCCGCACCCGTTCAGATCCGGCACCGGTCTGGCGCAGCGAGTCGAGAACCGAGAGCCAGAACACCTGCGGATCGTGCTCCTGACGCGCCACCGACACCCACGCCGCCCGATCACCCAGACCCTCCGCCGCGATCCAGGAGCGCAGCAGGAACGTCTTCCCGCTTCCCGCCGGCGCCCACGCTTGCACGACCCGCCGCGCCGCGCCCAGCAGCTCGAACAGGCCGGGCCGCGGGATCAACCACGCCCTCACACCCGAGTCGGCGTGTTCGACGGCTGCTCCCGAGTCGGCCACGACACACACATGGTTGCACCCCGCCGGCGATCAACCAGAGCGTCGGAAATCATCGGAACGATGCGGTGCGCGCTCATCCTCCGGACGGCGACTCTGATCACATGTCAGCCAACGAGAGAGCGACCGGCGGTCGCGAGCCGCGGCGCTACGAGATCCGCGTCCGCGGGCCGCTCGGCCCCACGATGATGCAAGCGTTCTCGACGCTGTCCGCGGCGAGCCGCGGACAGGACACGCTGCTCACCGGCTCGCTACCCGACCAGTCCGCCCTGTACGGCGTCATCCACCAGCTCGAGGCGCTCGGCCTAGAGCTGCTCGAGATCGCTGTCTGCCGATCGTCCCGACCGCGGACCCGGGGAAGCGTGATCATCGAGTGGGACTGGCCGCGGCGCTTCGCGTCGCGGCCAGCATGCCTGAGGCGCGCACACCACCAACGGTGGCGCCTGCTTACCCGTGCCCGAGCGACCACCCGTCGGCCATGACGTCGGACTTACGTCCTCTCGCCTCAGCGAGGAGCGGCCCACAAGCACGGCGGATGATCCTCCAGTCCCCCATAACCACCCCGTTCGCCGAGCACGAACTCGCTGCATGGCGCGGCATGCTCGAACTCCACGCGGGCGTAACCCACCAGCTCGACCCTCAGATGCAGGCCGATCACGGGCTCACACTGTCCGGCCACGAGCTGCTGATCCGCCTCGACGACGCGCCCGCCCACCGGATGCGAATGGCCGAGATCGCCGAGCGCGTCCTGCTGAGCCCGAGCGGCGCCACCCGGCTTGTTGACCGCCTCGCCGATCTCGGTTACGTCTCGCGGCGGGCCGACAGTAGCGTGGCCGCGGGCTGCACGCCGAGCTGACGCCGGCCGGACAGGAGAAGATCAAAGTCGCCCGGCTGACCCACCAGGAAGGCGTACGGCGGTTGTTCCTCGACCACCTGACGACGACCGACCAGCTCGTCCTTGGCGACATCTGGGGCCGGTTCCAGACCTCGCGGGCGCGCAGCGAGCGCACGGTCACCGACACGTGTCGCCGTATCAGGAAGCACAAACGCAGGTCTCGACCGACCCGACCCAGCCAGTCGCGCTTGTCGCCGTGGCTGTCGGGAAAACCCCGAAGCGTGGTCTTTCCTTGTGTGCCGATGACAACGGGCCGATTTCCCGGGAGTTCGATTCAGTCCCGGCGACGCGCTAGAGCGATGAGAACGGCAGCACCGTCACCTGGGGCGAGCACGTCAGCGACGAGCTGTACGCGGCCGCGCCTGGCGACCGACACGATGAGGCGCCCGTTACGTCGTACTGGGGTCGCTGCGTCACCGAGTGCTTATGGACGAATGCGGATGATCGTCTTCCCGCTGCGTCGCTCGGTCGGGTTGAGGGCGGCGACGGCATCGTCGAGGGTCGCGACGTCTCCGATATTGGTCCGCAGTCGTCCGTCGCGCACCCGCTGGACGATCTCGCTCAGTTGGGCACGATCGGACTCGACGACGAAGTCGATTGCCAGGCCGTCGGCGGGCCGTGCGTCGGCGGGCCCGACGGCGGTCACCAGGGTTCCTCCGGCCCGGATCAGGCTTGCGGACCGCTTCTGGATGTCTCCGCCGATGACGTCGAAGACCAGGTCGACGCCGCCGACGTCCTCCAGGGCGTCGTTATCGAGATCGACGAACTCGTGCGCGCCAAAGTCCAGCACCTTCTGGCGGTCCGCGGCGCGGCCGGTGGCGATGACGTAGGCGCCGGCCTCGCGTGCGAGTTGCGTCACCATCGTCCCGACTGCGCCGGCCGCGCCGTGCGCGAGGATGGTCTGCCCCGCCTGAAGGTCGCCGTGGTCGAACAGTCCCTGCCATGCGGTCAGACCCGAGATTGGCAGGCTTGCGCCCACCGTGAAGTCGACGTCGCCCGGCAGCGGCGCGAGGTTGCGTGTCGTGCCTCGATCGCCACATACTCCGCCAGCGTGCCGTCGCGATGCCAGTCCGCAAGGCCGAACACGCGCTGTCCCACCGACACCCCCGTCGTGCCGTATCCGAGGCCGCTGACAACTCCGGCCAGCTCGTGCCCAGGGATCTACGGTGTTCGATCACGGTCGTGGCGATCGGTCCAGGTCGAGGGCCACTCCATCTCAGTCGGGACGAATCCCGACGCATGAACCTCAACGATGACGTCGTTGATCGCCGCCGGCGGCTCGGGGCGTTCCACCAGCGTCATCCCGGCCGTTCCCGCGGCCTCATCCGTCACCACAATCGCGTTCATCGGGGCACCTCCCGGTGTCGATTTCTCGCCCGTAACAGACTGCATCGTCGCCTACGCAGCGCTGTCGGCGAAGCTACTGCTCTCGGGCTCGATCCGGCAGCTGAGCCCGTTAGAGCGATGCCCGTGGCGCCCGAAAAGCAGCACAGAACAGAAAGACGGCGAGCCACCCGCTCCTCGCGACCAGCATGACAGCCGCTCCAAGCCGCCCGACCCAGTCGGGATGCACGTCGTCCGAGACAAGCGGAACCGCGGCGATGCCGTCGCCGGGTTCTCGAGGCTCCGCTGCTTGCAGCTATCGGGGAGCGACACACTGTTATTTATTGCATCGGCGCTGGGCACCCCGCGGTGTTTCTCGCAGCCGTAGCTTTTCGACTCTTCAGACCTCGGCGCGCTTTCCGCGCTCGAGCATGAGCAGGCGATCAGCGATCCCATTGCCCGAGAACCGCTTCGAGCTCGCCGGCGCCCTGCGTGACATGGGCCCAGCCTTCGAAATGCAGAGGGATCGCCGTCCGAGCTCCGAGGACCTTGGCGACGTCCGCGGCGTGGTCGGCGGACAGGGCCAGGTAAGCGCGGTCGAATTCCGGTAGCTGGACCGCGCCAGCGTTGAGGATCGCGATTCCGAGTTCGCCGGTCTTCTGCACGACCGCGCACGACGTCTCGGGAGGCCTGAGGGGGTTTCGGTCATTGGCCACCGCGATCACTGGCGCCCGGCCGCGCAGGGTTGGCGGTATCGGCGCACTGAATTAAGCCCGCGCGAGGTGGGATGTGGGACGCTTGTCGGGTGCCGTTCGTCCCCGAGCTGTTCTCTGCGCCGGCGCTTGCGCGACTCGAGGACGAGTGGCGGCTGGACGAGCTTGTGGCGGTGCCGTACTTCGACGGTTTGATGGCCGGGGAGCCCGATGCGCTGGTCGGGTCGTTCGCCGCCGAGCCCGAGCTACACGACCCCGTGCGCGGACGTGTCAAAGGCACGCGAGCGTTCAAGGCCTTCGTCACCGAGATCAACGGGTGGATCGCTCGGCGCAACGTCACGGTCGAGAACGTCGAGCATGTCGTTACTGAGCGACGCGGCTTCGAGGAGGTGGTTCTACACCTCGATGGTGAGACGGGGCGAGTCGACCTTCCGCTCGCGATCGTCGCCGACCGCGAGGCCGACGAACGGATCGACGAGCTCCGGATCTACTCCAGCACCTGGCCGCTGACCGACCGTCACGCGAACCGTCCGCCGCTGCTACAGCCCGACCCTGAGCTCCGCGAACCAGACGTCGTCGCCGAATATCAGCGTGCGCTCGCGGCCGGCGACGTCGACGCGATCGTGGCGGCGTTCGAACCGGACGGGTACGCCCGAGAGCCGGCGGGCGGCCAGTACATCCACAGAGGCCGAGACGACCTGCGCTCCTTCTATCAGCTGCTGTTCCCCAACGACGGCGGCATCCCACTGGAACGTTGCGCGCTCGTCGACGACGGGCGCGCGTGCGCGCTGGAGTACAACGTCGTGCAGCGGGGCAAGACGGAGGGGCCGCCGGAAGCCGGGGTCGCTGTCTATGTTCGAGGTCAGAGCGGCAAGCTCGCGGCGGTCCGCATTTACGAAGATGCCGACCCCCCGGCTTGCTCCCCGTAGGTAGGGCTCCATGCTGCAGTGTCCGCCGGCTTGGCCGCCGTCGATGTGGAGGGGTCTTGCCCCTGACGAATGTCGCGTTCGAGAGAGGATCGCGTCGACGACGTCGCTGATCGGCCTACCCGCCCGACGGGCCCGGGCATGCCCTCGTAGGACGCGGGGTACGAGGTCTCCGGCGACGAAGACCGCTTCGGCTCGCGCAGGAGAAGCAGGCGAGCGGCGAGCAGCTCGGGCCCTAAGCGCTCCTGGAGCTGCTAGCTCCTCGCGAAACGGCGTGAGTCGGCGCAGTGATTGGTCGGAATCCTCGTAGACCCCGCTCGTGGTCCACGCGTTGCCCTCGGCGACTTCCGGATGTGTTTGCCACACGCCTTCGATGGTGGGATGGTTACTGCACCCACACGCGACCAACGGAGGTCGACATGAGCGGAAGCCAGGTCAGCAGCGCCGACGCGGGCGGGGCCGCGGTCGTCGCGACAGTCGGCACGACTCTCGAGGTGATCGTCATCCCCGTCTCGGATGTCGATCGCGCAAAGGAGTTCTACGGGCGCCTCGGCTGGAGGCTTGACGCCGACGTCGCCGCTGGTGGGGACTTCCGCCTGATCCAGTTCACGCCCCCGGGCTCCGGGTGCTCGGTCCAATTTGGGACGAATCTGACCTCCGCCCCGCCCGGCTCGGCACGGGGGTCGTACCTGATCGTCGCCGATATCGACGCGACCCGCGACGGGCTCCTCGCCCAGGGCGTCGAGGTGAGCGAGGTGTTCCACGAGGGGATACTGGGCGGGCGGTTCCGTCCGGCCGGCGCGGTCGATCGCGTCAGCGGCCCGGCGCCCGATCACAAGAGCTATAGCTCGTTCGCCTCGTTCAGCGATCCGGACGGCAACGGCTGGCTGCTCCAGGAAGTCACCGCGCGGCTGCCCGGGCGGGTCGACGCGTCGGCGACTTCGTTTGCCTCAGCCGGCGATCTGGCGGAGGCGCTGCGGCGCGCTGAGGCCGCGCATGGGGAGCACGAGCAGCGAATCGGCGCTGCGGATCCGAACTGGCCGGACTGGTACGCCGAGTACATGGTCCGCGAGCAGGCTGGCGGGGGGCTCCCGTCGTGACCACCCATTACGACGTCATCGTCCTGGGTGGCGGGGCGCCCGGGGAGCACTGCGCCGCCGCCATCGCGGAGGGCGGTCTGCGGGTTGCGGTCGTCGAGCGCGACCTCGTGGGTGGTCTGTGCACGTACTGGGCGTGCATCCCGTCGAAGGCGCTGCTGCGCCCCGGGGAGGCGGTGCACGGCGCGCGTGAGGCGGGTGCCAAGGCTGGCGCCGACGTGCAGGCGGCGCTTGATTGGCGCGACTTCATGGTCTCGAACTACTCCGACGCTACGGCTGCGAAGTGGCTGGCCGACCGAGGGATCGCCTTGCTGCGTGGTCGCGGTCGCCTCACGGGGTCAGGAGCGGTCGAGGTCGAAGGCGTGCCCTACACCGCCGACCACGTCGTTCTTGCCAACGGTGCCGATCCGGTCGTCCCCCCGGTTCCCGGGTTGCGAGAGCTCGAAGGCGTCTGGGGCACGAACGAGGCGACCGGGATGAAGGTCGTGCCCAGACGGTTGCTCGTGCTCGGAGGCGGGCCGGCTGGTGTCGAGCTCGCACAGGTTGCGCGTCGTCTGGGCGGTGAGGTGGTGCTCGTCGAGGCGGCCGAGCATCTGCTCGCGCGGGAGCCGGCGGCCTTGGGCGAAGCGCTGGGGGAGGCGCTGCGCCGGGACGGAATCGAGCTCGAGCTCGGGGTGCAGGCGACCGCGGCGTCCCGCGAGGGCGATGACTTTGTCCTGGGACTCAAGGATGGACGCGAGCTGCGCGGTGACCATCTGCTGGTGGCGACCGGACGGCGCCCGCGGGTCGAGGGGATCGGGCTCGAGACCGTTGGCGTGACCCCAGGCCCCCGAGGAATCCCAGTCGATTCCCACCTGCGTGCCGGCGACCGGTTGTGGGCGATCGGCGACGTCACAGGCATCTTGCAGCTGACGCACGTCGGCGAGTATCAGGGCGAGGTGGTCGCCTCGAACATCCTCGGTGAACCACGTGAGGCCCACTACGACGCGGTCCCGCGCGTCACCTACACCGATCCTCAGGCCGCGGCCGTGGGCGCGACCCAGGCCGAGTTCACTGCCAGCGCGCAGTTGTCCGAGGTCCCCAAGACCGCGACTTACACGCACGCCTACGCGGAGTCGAAAGGATTCCTGACTGTGCTGAGCGACGGGGAGCGCCTGACCGGCGCGTACGCGCTCGGACCGGAGGCCGGGGAGTGGCTGCAACAGGCAACGCTGGCGATCCGCGCCCGAGTTCCGCTGGAGGTGCTGCGCGACGTGATCCAGCCGTTTCCGACCTTCTCGGAGATCCACACGGCCGCGCTGAAGGCCCTTCGACACGAGATCGCCCTGGCACGCAACGCGGTCGGAGCGGAGGCGTGATGACGACGGCCACCAGCGGCACCGAATGCAGCGCGAAACGGATTTGACATGACCATTCCGGACGGGGCCGCCTGTACCGTGCCGACAGCGAGGCGGAACTCGACGGTCTGCTCGGCGACCTGCCGCTCGACGGCTGGATGCGGATGACGGTGACCCCGCCCGAGCCGCCCCCGAACGACCCGACGAGCCCGCGGCCGAGCGGCTTCCAGCTTCCGGAGCCACGTCTGGAGCCCATTTACCGCCTCGAAGCGACACTGGGCGAACCAGTCGACCTGGGCGAGACCGACCATGGTCGACGGCGCATCGTGCCGCTGACCGGAGGAACCTTCGCCGGACCTGCGATCAATGGAAAGCTGCTCCCCGGCGCCAGCGCCGACTGGCAGACGGTGCTGGCAGACGGAACGGCGCTCGGCGACATCCGCTACACCCTGCGGACCGACGGCGGCGACGTGTTGTACGTCCAGTCACGGGGTATACGGCACGGCAGCCCCGAAGTGCTGGCCCGGCTGGCTCGAGGTGAGGACGTCGATGCTAGCGAGTACACGTTCCGCACCTCCACCCAGATCGAGACGGCTGCCGCTGGGCTGGACTGGCTGAACAAGGGCGTGTTCGTCAGCGTCGGCGGACGCCAACCGGGCGGCGTGATCTACGAGACCTACCTCGTCCGATGAGCCCGCCGGTCGCGATCATCACGGGCGGTTCCCAGGGAATTGGCGCGGGGCTAGTAAGGGGCTACCGCAGCGCGGGTTATGCGGTCGTCGGCGTCGCGCTGTCGTTCCCGCCAGCCGATCCGGACGAGAGCGATTACGTCGCGGTCGCCGGCGACATCGCAGATGCGCAAACCGCACGACGCGCAGTCGACCAGGCTCGCGACCGGTTCGGTCGGGTCGACACGCTGATCAACAACGCCGGCATCTACATCGGCAAGCCGTTCACGGAGTACACGCTCGATGAGTACGAGGCGATCACGGCCGTGAACCTCACCGGGTTCTTCCATATCACGCAGCTCGCGATCGCGGAGATGGTCAACCGGGGCGGCGGGCACGTCGTGAACGTCTCCACGAGCCTGGTCGATCACCCGGACAGCACGAGGCCGTCTGCGCTACCGGCCCTCACGAAAGGAGGACTCGTCGCGGCCAGCCGTTCCCTGGCGATCGAATACGCCTCGCGCGGCGTCCGCGTCAATTCGGTCTCGCTCGGGGTCATCAAGACACCCGACCACGACCCGGCGTCCTACGACGGGCTGGAGGCCCTCCACCCGCTAGGGCGCGTCGGCGAAATCAGCGACGTCGTCGACGCGATCCTCTACCTCGAGCGCGCGACGTTCGTAACCGGCGAGACGCTGCACGTTGACGGCGGCCAGGCGGCTGGCCGCTAGCACCAATCACTGTCATCAACCCCCAACACCCTGAAGGATTTGAACTATGCGCTCCGACATCACCCCTGGCGGCACCTTCCCCGACTACGAGCTGCCCGACCAAGATCGCGTCACTCGCACGCTCAGCGAGATCCAGGGCGAGGATCCGCTGATCCTGACACTTGCGCGCGGCAACTATTGCCCCAAAGAGCACCAGCAGCACCTCGAGCTCGCCGCCAACTACCCCAAGATCGCGGTCGCATACACCAAGGTCGCCACGATATCCACCGACACCCACCATTCAAGCCAGGAGTTCCGCGCGTCGATCGGCGCCCAGTGGCCATTCCTCGAGGATCCGGATCGGATCGTCCAGAAGGACCTTGACATCCAGGAGTACACCGACACCGAGCACGACCCGATGATCCCCCACACGCTCGTGCTCAAGCCCGGGCTCGTCATCCATAGCATCTACAACGGCTACTGGTTCTGGGGACGACCGTCGTTTGTGGACCTCTGGCACGACCTCCGTGATGTGACGAGCGAGATCCGCCCCGACTGGGACCTCGCCACGCCCGGCCTGCGCGAACGATGGGATGCGGGCGACCTCTCGCCCTTCCACGGTTGGAATAAGCAGCTCGTGCGAACCGCAGAGCGACCGGACGCATACTGAATGGAGGCGCAGATGGATGCTGAGTGCCGTACTCGGCCGGCCGGAGATTGACATGACCGATCGCAAGCGAACGCCGGTGTGCGAGTTGCTGGGGATCGAGTTCCCGATCGTCGAGGCGCCGGTGGCTGCAGATCCTCGCCTGCCCGCCGCTGTCTCAAATGCAGGCGGCCTGGGCACTTTGGGGCTGGGGTGGGCTGATGATGCCGGAGCCGTGGTCCGGGAAACGGCAGCCCTCACCGACCGGCCGTTTGCCGGCAACTTCGTTCTCGCCTGGGATCAGCACCATCGTGTCGATCAGGCACTGTCGGCGGGTCTGCGGATCGTGTCGTTCTTCTGGGGCGATCCGAGCGGCTACGTCGACTCGGTGCATGACACCGGAGGGCTTGTCATGCACACGGTCGGCAGCGTCGAGGAAGCGCGGCGCGCGGCCGGATGTGGAGTGGACATCGTCATCGCGCAGGGGTGGGAAGCCGGAGGCCATGTCTGGAGTGGGGTGGCAACGCTCCCGCTGGTGCCGGCGGTAGTCGACGCGGTGGCGCCGGTGCCGGTCATCGCGGCCGGTGGGATCGGCGACGCTCGCGGAGTCGCGGCCGTGCTCGTCCTCGGCGCGCAGGGCGCGATGCTCGGCACCCGTTTCCTGCTGGCCGATGAGATGCCGATTCACGCGGAGTATCGGCGCCGGCTGATTGCCGCTACCGAGACCGATGCCGAGTGGTACCCCAACCTGTATGCGGTGGGATGGCCGGTGGACGCTTCGCACCGCGCGATCCACAACTCGACGGCCGAGATGTGGGAGGCCGCGGGCCGGCCAGCACTAGGTAGTCGACCGCGAGAGGGCGAAGTGCTCGCGCACTTCGCTTCGGGCGAACCGATCGTTCGATATGAACCCGCGCCGCCGATGGTTGGCACGACCGGTGAGATCGAGCCGCTATCGCTGTGGGCCGGCCAGAGCGTTGCGCTCGCGAGACGGTCACAGCCCGCGGCGGAAATCGTGGCCGAACTTGTCGCGATGGTGCCGGCGACATCGACATCCGAGCCCGGGGGCTGAGCGATGAGTCATCAGATCGATGAGGGCATGTTCCGGTCGGTGCTGCCAGAGGACATCGAGTGGAAGCCGTTCCCGGCGTTCCCGCCGTCTGCGCGCCTCGCCGTGGTGGGCGAGCCGACCGGGCCGGGCCCGTACGTGATCAGGGTCAAGCTGCCTTCTGGGGTCAAGCTGATGCCGCACGTGCACCCGGAGGATCGCGTCTACACGGTGATCTCCGGTGTCTTCTACATCGGCCTCGGCGAACGCTTCGACAGCGCGAAGTTGGAGGCAGATCCGCCCGGTAGCGTCATCGTTCTCCCCGGCGGTACCCCCCACTTCCACTGGGCGCGGTCCGGCGACTACGTCACTCAAGTGACCGCGATCGGACCACTCGGTCTCGAGTGCGTGGACCCAGGCGATGATCCGCGAAGCCACTGACCCAGCGAGCGAGGAGCTGCAGGAGCAACTGGACCACGATTCGGGACTAGCAGCTCCGCGTGAACATTCCGCGCCGGGCGGCGTGCGTCGCCCCGTTGTGGGGCGGCTGCTGTCGGTCAACGTTGGCATGCCGAAGAACGTGCCCTGGCAG
>Ga0335081_10009649_pt1 | contig 15552 bp, 15 predicted proteins | sample Lox_Sample_35_FD_206713 | JGI IMG/M metagenome (GOLD analysis project Ga0335081, IMG submission 206713) | Soil microbial communities from Loxahatchee National Wildlife Refuge, Florida, United States - Lox_Sample_3.5 | ecosystem: Environmental > Terrestrial > Soil > Wetlands | place: USA... | reverse complement strand
GAACTCCTTGGTGATCCCCTCCAGCGAGACCTGTGCCATGGCCGGGTGCCTACCCCTTCAGTCCGGTGCTCGCGATCCCGCGGATGAAGTAGCGCTGCGCCAGGAAGAACAGCAGCAGTACCGGCAGCAGGCTCATCACGTTGGCCGCCATCAGCAGGTTGGTGGTGGTCTGGTGCGTTCCCTCGAACGTGGTGAGGCCGAGCTGCAGCGCCATGTTGTTCGGCGAGTAAATCGTGATCAGCGGCCACAGGAAGTCGTTCCAGGTGTACAGGAACGTGATCACGGCCACGGTGGCGAGCGCGGGCCCGGACAGCGGGAGAACGATCTTGAACAGCACGCCGAGCCGGGACGCGCCGTCGATCCTGGCCGCCTCCTCCAGCTCGACCGGGAGGGTGCGGAAGAACTGCCGGAACAGGAAGATGCCGAAGGCCTGGGCCAGGTTCGGCACGATGAGCCCGCCGAGCGTGTTGATCAGCCCGAGGTGCTTGACGATGATGAAGGTCGGGATCATCACCACCTGGAACGGGATCATCAGCGTCGCCAGGACCAGGATGAACACCACCTCCCGGCCGAAGAACTTGATCCGGGCGAACGCGTACCCGGCCATGGCGCACAGCAGCAGGTTGCCCGCCACCGTCGCCACGGTGACGATGAGTGTGTTGACGAACCAGCGCGCGAACGGCGCCTGCCGCAGCACCTGGGCGTAGTTGCCGGGGGCGAGGGTGTGCGGCAGCAGGACCGGCGGGAAGTGCCTGGTCTCGTTGAGGGTCTCCAGCGACGTCACCAGCATCCACACCATCGGCACCAGCATCACGACGGCGAGCGGTATCAGCACCAGGTGCCAGGGGCTGAACAGGAACCTGCCGTCCTCACGCGGCTGGCGGCGCGGGCGTGGTTCCTCCCCGGCGGCGTCGCCGGCCCCCGCCCGGCGGGGGAGCCGGGCGGCTTCCGGGATGGTGTCGCCGGTCATGACGCGTAGTGGACCCATCGCCGGCCGATCCCCAGCTGGATCAGCGTGAGGCACATGATCGCGATCATCAGGACGTAGGCGATGGCGGCCGCGTACCCGGCGATGCCCTGCGCGAACGCCAGGTTGTACAGGTAGTAGACGACCACGTAGGTGGCCGTGCCCGGCCCGCCGCGGGTGAGGAAGTAGACCTCGTCGAACAGCTGCAGGGCGTTGATCGTGGACCAGACCACCAGGAACAGCGTGGCCGGGCCGAGCAGCGGCACGGTCAGGTGGCGGAATTTGCTCCAGGCGCGGGCGCCGTCGATCTCCGCCGCCTCGATCAGCGTCGCCGGGATGCCCTGCAGCGCGGCGAGGTAGACGATCACATCGAAGCCGATCCAGCCCCAGACCGTCATCCCGACGATGGAGTAGAGCGCCCCGCTGGTGCTGTCGAAGAACCCGTAGGGCCCGAGCCCGACCTTGGACAGCAGGAAGTTGATCAGGCCGAAGTTCGGGTCGAGCAGCCACAGGAACATGATCGCTGTCGCGATGGTGGACAGCACGACCGGCACGAACACCGCGGTCCGGTACAGGACGATCCCCCGGATGCGGCGGTTCAGCGCGACGGCCGCGAGCAGGCCGCCGGCCACCGACAGCGGCACGAACAGCGCCGTGTACACCAGGCTGTGCACGACCGACTGGCGGAACAGCGGGTCCGAGGGCAGGGCCCGGTAGTTGGCCAGCCCGATCCACTGCGGCGGCGAGAGCAGGTTCGTCCGCTGGAAGGACAGCAGTGCCGACCAGATGATGGGCACGATGCCGAACAGGAAGATCAGGAACACCGCCGGGAACGCCAGTGCCCAGCCGGAGAAGTGGTCGGATTCGGCGATCCGGCGAATGCGCGTCACCCTGACTGCCCGGGACCGCCCCTACCCGCCGCTGGTGGTCAGGTAGGTGTCGGCCTGCTGGGCGGCGGAGCTGAGCGCGGCCTGCGGGGTCGACTGGCCGAGCAGCGCGGCCACGACGGCCTGCCCGAGCGCCGCGGAGACCCGCGGGTACTGCGGGATCTGCGGGCGGGCCTGGTGGACGTTGCTCAGGTTCTGCGCGAAGGTGCCCTCACCCGGGTACTTCTTGTCGAACTGGGCGAATCCCGGCATCTTGAGGACGGACGCCTTGGTGGGCAGGTCGCCGGTGGCCAGCGAGTTCGCGAGCAGCACGCTGGGCGAGGTCAGGTACCGCAGGAACTCGAGCGACGCGCTGACCCGGGCCGGCCCGTTGTTGAAGACCACCCAGTTGTCCGGGCCGGAGATGGTCTGGTGGCTGCCGCCGGGGTCGAACGAGGGCATGATCTGCACCCCGTACTTCACGTTGGGGAAGCTGGACAGGTCCCAGGGGCCGGTGATGATCATGCCGAGCTTGCCGGAGTTGAACAGTTCCTCGCTCTTGCCCGCGTCGGGGTGGAAGTCCAGGTACAGCGAGTGTGCCTGCTGCATCTGGCGGAGCGTGGTCAGCGCCCGCACCCCCGCGGCGGAGTTGAAGACGGCCTTGGAGTTGTCCGGCGTCAGGATGTTCCCGCCGGCCTCCCACAGCATCGCCTCGTACTCCCAGACGGTGGTCTCGCTGCCGTCCACCGGGAAGGTCAGGCCGAAGATCTTCTGCGAGGGGTCGGTGATGGCCTTCGCGTCGGCGGCCAGCTGGCTCCAGGTCCAGTTAGGGCCGGGCGGCGCCAGGTGATGCTGGGCGAACAGCGTCTTGTTGTAGACGACGGCGAGGTTGTCCACCAGCGCGGGCAGGCCCAGGGTCTTCCCGTTCACGGTCGCCACGTCCCGCTCACCGACGAAGAAGTCGTTCCATCCGTACTGCGGCTGCTTCACGAGCTTGGTGAGGTTGACCAGCTGTGGCGTCGAGGCGAGCTGCGGCATGTTCGTGCCGTACTGGTAGGAGATGTCGGGCTGCTGGCCGCCCTGCAGCGCGACGGTCGCCTTCTGCAGCGCGTAGTCGTTGTTGACGTACTCCATCCGGATGTGAATCTTGGGATGGAGCTTGGTGAAGTCGGCGACGATCTTCTTCAGCGACAGGTACTCGGCGCTCTGGCTGACCGGCGGCGGCGGCGTATAACCCATCCACATCACCAGGTTCACCGTGCCGTTCGGCCCGGTGGATCCGGTCCCGCTGCTGGAGCAGGCGGCGGCGAGCAACGTGATGGCGGCCGCGACAGGCACCCCGACCCGCCACACCATGCGACCGCGGGTCCTGATTCTGCCCATTTCGCCTCCCCTTTGCCACGCTGCTCGTGCACATAAGCCGGGGCACAACTGCCGCGGAAACAGCGGCATTCCACGATACGGATTGCCGTTCTAATACGGTTCGGGAATGATTGTCCTCCCCCGCCCGGCTGGGCGTCAAGGTCCGGCCCGGCCCGCCAGATGCCAGGTTACGGCCCGGCCCGGACCGGCCGGCTACGGCCGCAGCAGCGCCTTCACCGGGTCCAGGCCCCCGTTCATGAGCTCGGTGAAGATCTCCGCCCCGGCGGCCAGCGGGTAGCCAGCCGCCCAGCTCACGTCCCACTGCTGGATCAGCGCCGTGGCCGCGGCGAACTCCTCGTCGCTGTAGGCGAACGAGCCGAGGACCCGTTTCTCGCTCCTGACCAGCGCGTTGGCGTCGAAACCAGCCTCCTCGTCGGCCAGGCCGAGCCAGATGGCCACCCCCCCGGGACGCTGGTGGGCGACGGAGGCCGCGCGGGTCGCGGCCGACCCGACGGCGTCGATCACCACGTCGTACTCGCCGGGCAGGCCCGGGCCGGCCGCCGCGGCGCCGAGCCGCTGGGCGGCGGCCAGCCGGGCCGGCGCCAGGTCGCTCACGTCGACGCGCTCCGCCCCGCCGGACACCGCCATCGCGACGCACAGCAGGCCGATGGCGCCGCACCCGATGACGGCCACCCGCGCGCCCCGGGCGCCGCCTCCCAGGGCGTCACCGGCCCGGTGCCACGCGTGCACGGCATTGGCCGCGGGCTCGATCAGCGCCGCCCGCTCCCACGGCAGCCCCGGCGGCACCGGGCGCAGCGCTGGCGCGGGGACCGCGGCGCGCTCGGCGAACCCGCCGGCCCGGTGCACGCCGATAATCTGCCGCTCCCGGCAGATGTGGCGCAGCCCGCGCTGGCACAGGCCGCAGTGGCCGCAGGAGAGGATGGGGTTGACCACCACCGCCTCGCCCGCGGCGGTGGTCCCGGCGAACTCGTGCCCCATGATCAGCGGCGGCTTGCGGAACCCGGGGCGGCGGGCGCCGTGCAGCTCGCTGCCGCAGATCCCGGCCGCCCGGACCTGGACCAGCACCTCGCCGGGGGCCGGGTCCGGCTCGGGGACATCGAGCATTTCCATCGTGCCCGGCCCGGTGAAGACGAGCGCCCTCACCGCTGCGGGTCCGGTTCGTGAGCCACGGGTTGCTGCTCCAGGGGGTGTCAGCCGCGGAAGGGGTTGGCCGGCAGCCCGGTGGCCCCGGGCTGGCAGGCGAACAGCGCGCCGGCCCGCGGTCCCGGGCCGGCGGCGGTCGTGATGTAGAGGGTGGCCAGATCCGGCCCGCCAAAGGCGCAGCTGGTCACGTGGGCCGCCGGGATCTCCAGGGTCTGCGCCAGGCGGCCGTCGGGCCGGTACCGCAACAGCGCGGAGCCGCCCCAGAGCGCCACCCAGATGTCCCCGCCGGAGTCGACGGCCAGGCCGTCGGGCATGACCTCGCCCCCGCCGGCGCTGGCGAGGACGCGGCGGCCGCCGATGGCCCCGGTGGCGGCGTCGTAGTCGAAGACGTCAAGGGAGTACGCGAGCGAGTCGACGTAGTACATCAGCGACTCATCCAGGCTCCAGCCGATGCCGTTGGACACGCTGACGCCACCGAGAACCGGGGTCACCTGGTGATCGGGGCCGAGCCGGTACAGGGTGCCCGCGCCGGGGGACTCGTCCTCGGCCATGGTGCCGGCGAAGAACCGCCCCGCACGGTCGCACGCCCCGTCGTTCATCCTGTTGCCCGGCACACCCGCCTCGACCGGCGCGAGCAGGGCCAGCTGGCCGCTGCCCTCCTCCAGTGCCCAGAATCCGTCCTTGGCCGCCAGCGCCAGGCCGCCGCTGGCCCGCGGCGCGATGGCGCCGACCGGCTGGCCAGCGTCCCAGGCGGCGTGTGTGCCGTCGGCGGCCAGCCGGTGCACCCGGTGCGCCGGGATGTCGGTCCAGTACAGGGCGCCCTCGGCCGGCTCCCAGCAGGGGCCCTCACCCAGGGCGGCGCGGGGGACGGGCAGCTCCGACAGGTGCGGGCTCACCATCTGGTGCCTAGCCGGTCGCGGGGAGCACGGCCACGCAGTCGATCTCGACCAGGATGCCGGGCAGCGTGGCGCCCACCGTGGTCCGGGCCGGCAGCGGGTGCGGGAAGATCTGCCCGTAGACCTCGTTCATGCCGGCGAAGTCGGCCATGTCCGCGAGGAACACCCCGCACCGCACCACGTCCGCGAGGCTCGCGCCCGCCGCCTCCAGCACGGCTGCGATGTTGCCGAGCACGACCCGGGTCTGCTCTTCGATGGTGCCGCCGGTCACCACGCCATCGCGCACCGGGCCCTGACCGGACACATAGACAAAACGGCCTTCGGCCACGATGCCGGGCGAGTAGGCGCCGGCCGGCTGGGTCCCGCCGACAGCCCGTTTAGCCATGGCAGGTGTCCCGCCGCGCCGTTATCGTTCCGCATCCTGGAACAGCATTCCTGGGCACATGGAGAGCATGTCAGCCCACGTATAAGGTGTCAATGGCCTGCCGTGGCGGTGCCTGCGACCACTCGGCGGCGCTGCGGCGCAGGAAGGACCCCAGCTCGGACAGCCTGCTGGTCTCGGCCCGCGCCCCCAGCACGGTGACGCTCACCGCGGCGGCCGGGACGGCGGTGCCGAGGAAGATCGGCACCGCCGCGCAGCGGACCCCGGTCTCGTTCTCCTCGATGTCCAGCGCGTAGCCGCGTTCCCGCACCAGCGCCAGCTGCTGGGCGAGCAGGGCCACCGAGGTGATGGTGCGGGGTGTCCGCTCCTGCAGTGGGCCCCACCGGGCCGCCCATTCGGCCAGCATGTCCTCGGCCGGGTACGACCAGGCCAGCAGCGCCTTGCCGACGCCGGTGGCGTGGGCGGGATTGCGGCCGCCGATCACCGAGGACAGCTTGATCGAGTGGGAGGCCTCGATCTTGTCCTGGTAGACGATCTCCGCACCGTCCAGCACGGCCATGTGGGTGGTCTCGTTGAGCTCGGCCGTGATCCTGGTCAGCAGCGGGTGCACCAGCGCCCGCAGGTCCAGGGTGGCGTGGAACCGGAAGGCGGTGGCCAGCAGCTCGGTGCCCAGGAAGTAGGGGCCGCCGGGCTCGGGCTGGGAGACGAACCTGCGATACTTCAGCGCCGCCAGGATGCGGTGCAGTGAGCTCTTGGGGATGTCGAGCCGGCTGGCGAGCTCGTCGAGCGACAGGCCCCGGGACGCCTCGCCCATGACGGCGAGAATCCGCAGGGCCCGGTCCACGCTCGCGACCGTGGATCCGTCGGTGCTGACCACGCCACCCCCACCGGCTATTCCGTCATACGGAATGATAGACCAGATCACGGATTCGCCGCTAGGTTTATCCGCGAGTGGTCCGGCAGGCCGCTGGATCGCGGGCAGAGCCCGGGCGGGCCGCCCGGATGAGGCATCGTGGGCGGGCCCGGGGATGGGCACGGCGCGGGCACAGGTGGCAGGGATGGCCGGGAATGCGCGGGCTTGTTGGTAAGCGGGTGCTGGTCAGCGGCGGCAGCAGCGGCATCGGGCTGGCCGCCGCGGCCCGGTTCCTGGAAGAGGGGGCGCGGGTGTTCCTCTGCGGCGTCGACCCGGCGGAGGTCGACGCGGCGGTCGCCAGCCTCGCCCCCCGGGGGGACGTTTCCGGGCTGGCGTGCGACGTGAGTGCCGAGCCGGATGTGGCCCGCCTGACCCAGGCGGCCGCCCGCGCGCTCGGCGGCGTGGATGTGCTGGTCAACAACGCGGGCATCGCGCGGCGCGACCCGTTCCTGGCGATCGCGGCCGCCGACTGGGACCGGATCATCGCGGTGAACCTGCGCGGCATGTTCCTGGTGGCGCAGGCGGTCAGCCGCCAGATGGTGGCGCAGGGGAACGGCGGCGTGATCATCAACATGTGCTCCACCAACGGCATCGCGGGGGAGGGAGACTACGCCCACTACAACGCCTCGAAGGGCGGCGTGCTGCTGCTGACCAAGACCATGGCGGTGGAGCTCGGCGGCCACGGGATCCGGGTCAACGCGCTCTGCCCCGGCTACATCCTCACCCCGCTGAACGAGGCCATCGCCGGGCAGATTGGCGGGGCCGACTTCGAGGCGGCCTACGTGCGTGACCAGATCCCGCTCGGCCGGGCCGGGCGGCCCGAGGACGTGGCCGCCGCCTACGCCTTCCTCGCTTCCGACGACGCCGCGTTCATCCACGGCAGCGCGCTGGTCATCGACGGCGGCCAGCTCGCCGTGATGTGACGCGGGTGCCGGACCGGTGGCTCAGAAGAACGTGTGAACGGCGTCGATGACGTGGTAGCCGTCGTCGACGACCGGGATCACCCGCCACTTGTCAAAGGTGGTGCAGGGGTGGGAGACCCCCAGGCAGACCAGGTCACCGGGGGCGGGATCGGTGCCGGGCGCGAGCCGGACGTACGCGTGCTGGTCATCGAGCGCGCTGACGTGTGATCCCGCCGCGGGCGTCAGCTGCCCGCCGGGCTTGCGGAACCACAGCGGCACTGGCATCCCGGCGTCGAAGCCCACATCCCGGCGCCCGGCGCAGGCCAGAGCGAGCCCGGGCTCCGGGCGGGAGAGCACGTGCGTCCACAGCTCCAGCGCGGGTTGCAGGGCCGGTCCCGGTACCGCCCCGTCCGGTGCGTCGCGGCCCGGCGCCACCCGCGCGTACAGCCCGTGGTCGAAGGCGATGTACACGCCGCTGCGCAGCACGACCTCCGGGGGGCGCGCGGCCGCCCGGCCACCGGTCAGCTCCCGCACCACCACGTCGAAGAACGCACTGCCCCCCGCGGACAGGATCAGCTCGCCGGGCGGCGTGCCGCCGGCGAGTCGCTCACCCAGCGAGCGGAGCCTCTGGCAGAACCCGGTGATCTCCGCCAGCGTCCGCTCGTCGCGCTCATGGCCGATGAGTCCCTCAAATCCGGCCGCCCCGGCCACCCGCAGGGCGGGGGCCGCGGCCGCCGCTTCCGCGACCGCCATCGCCGCGCCGATGTCCCGGCAGCCGGTGCGCCCGCCCGGGTAGCCGAGCTCGACGAGCACGGGCACCGGCCTGCGGGCGCCGCGCGCGCGGAGCACGGAGTCGAGCAGGCCGACGCCGGCCACGCTGTCCACGTAGAGGTAGCAGTCGAAGCCGGGGTCGGCCGCCATCTCGCCGGCCAGCCACGTGATCCCCGCCGGGTCGGTCAGCTCGTTGGCCAGCAGCACCCGGGGTATGCCGAACTGCCGGTAGGTCTGCACCTGGCCGATGGTCGCCGCCGTCACCGCCCACGCGCCCGCCACCAGCTGGCGGGCCATGAGCTGGGGCGCCATGGTGGTCTTGCCGTGCGGCGCGAGCCTGACGCCCGCCGCCGCGCAGTAGGCCGCCATGGCCGCGATGTTGTGCGCCAGCGCTGACTCGCGGAGCACCAGCAGCGGGGTGGTGAAGCCGCCGCCGAACAGTGGCGGGCGCTGGCGGGCCAGGCTCGCCGAGGTCACCGTCCCGCTGGCCGCGATCACGCCGAAACCCTTCTCGGTCGCGGCGACCGGCCGCTGCCTCAGCGCGGCCATCGCGGCGCTGACTCCGGGCGGGACCACGAGGCGAGGATAGCCCCCGGCCGGCCCAGGCCGTGCCGCCGGGCATTGCGGAGGCTTTGAAACGGCATTACGGAGTCATTGGGGCCGAGTTGCCATACTTGCCGCCATGAGCACAGGCGAGCTCCGCGCTGCCCGGTGGGTGGCCCCCGACCGGCACCCGCTCACCAAGGTCCCGGAGGTGACGGCCTACTTCTGGATCACCAAGGTGCTGACGACCGGCATGGGCGAGGCGACATCGGACTACCTGGTGCACCGGTTCAGCCCGCAGATCGCCGTGGTGGCCGGCTTCACCGCCTTTGCGGCGGCCATGGCGCTGCAGTTCGCCATCCGCAGGTACAACACCTGGGTGTACTGGCTCGCGGTCGTCATGGTCGCGGTGTTCGGCACGATGGCGGCCGATGTCCTGCACGTCGGGCTGGGCATCCCGTACGCGGTGTCAACGGCGTTCTACGCGGTCGTGCTGGCCGTGATCTTCGTGGTCTGGTACCGGTGCGAGGGCACGCTGTCCATCCACAGCATCCACACCCGGCGGCGTGAGGTTTTCTACTGGGCCGCCGTGCTGGCCACGTTCGCGCTCGGCACCGCCGCCGGTGACCTCACCGCGAAGGTCGTGGGGCTGGGCTACCTCGGCGCCGGTGTCATGTTCGCGGTGGTGATCGCCATCCCGTATGTGGGGCACCGGTGGTTCGGCCTGAACGCGATCGTGGCCTTCTGGTTCGCCTACATCGTGACCCGCCCGCTGGGCGCCTCCTTCGCGGACTGGCTGGCGTGGCCGCCCAGCGTGGGCGGCCTCGGACTGGGCCACGGCGCGGTCAGCCTGGTTTCGACGGTCATCATCGCCGGCCTGGTCGGGTACATGGCCGTGTCCCACAAGGACGTGATGGTCCGGCGCGCGGAGCCGGGGCCACCGCCGCCTCCCGCTGGCTGGCCGGCCGCTGAGCCGGAGCCAGTGGACCGGGCAGCCCCGTCCGGGCGGCACCGCCGCCAGGGATGAGGCCACGGGCCGGTCTCAGTGACCGTGCTCGCCGAACCAGCCGGCCAGCCTGCCGCCGCGGCTGACCGCGCGCAGCCGCCGTTCGGCCCGCTCGCGCATTCCCGCGGCCGCGACTACCAGCAACCGGTCGCCCGCCTGCAGCGTGGTGCTGGGCTCGGGGACGAACCCGCGGTCATCCCGTACGATCAGGGCCACGTTCGCCTCGGCGGGCAGCCGGAGCTCGAAGATCTCCACGCCGTGCAGCCTGGAGCCCGGCGGGATCTGCGCCTGGAGCAGGTCGGCGGGGAGGGCCTCGAGCGGCGCGGCCTCCACGTCGACCTCCATCGGCTCCGCGGGTGTGATCACCTTCAGGCGCTGGGCCGCCCACGGCAGGGTCGGGCCCTGCAGCAGGGTGAACACCACGACGACCACGAACACCAGGTCGAACAGTTTGGTGGCACCCGGCAGGTGGGCGCTGATGGGAATCGTCGCGAGCACGATCGGGACCGCCCCCCGCAGCCCGGCCCAGGACAGGAAGGCCTGCTGGCGCCAGGGCACCCGCAGCGGCAGCGTGGAGACGATCACGGCGGCGGGCCTGGCGATGAGCACGAGCACGGACCCTGCCACCAGCGCCGGCAGCACCGCCGCGGGCAGCCGCGCGGGCGAGGCGAGGAGCCCGAGCATCACGAACAGCCCGATCTGGGCGAGCCAGGCGACTCCCTCCGCGAAACCGCGGGTGGCCGGCCCGTGCGGGAGCCGCACGTTGCCCAGCACCAGCGCGGCCAGGTAGACGGCGAGGAACCCGCTCGCATGCGCGAGCGACGCCGCCCCGTAGCTCGCGACGATGAGCGCGAGCACCGCGATCGGGTACAGGCCGGAGGCGGGCAGCGCCACCCGGCGCAGCGCATACGCGCCGAGCAGGCCCGCGAGCAGCCCGATCGCGGCGCCGGCCACCAGCTCGTACGCCACGATCCCGGCGATCGGCACCGGCCCGTGCGGATGCGCGCCTGTCCCGCTCAGCAGGGTGACCGCCAGCACGGCGGGCGGGTCGTTGAGCCCCGACTCCGCCTCCAGCATCCCGGCCAGCAGGGGCGGCAGCGGCAGCTTGCGCAGGACCGAGAACACCGCCGCCGCGTCGGTCGGCGCCAGCACCGCGCCGAGCAGCAGCGCGTCACGCCACCCGAGCGACAGCAGCCAGTGGGACACCACCGCGACGACGCCGGTGCTCACCACCACCCCCACGGTGGCGAGGAGGATCGCGGCCGGGGCCGCGGCCCGTGCGTGCAGCCAGTTGGTGGTCAGGCCGCCTTCGGCCAGGATCAGCACCAGCGCGCTGAGCCCCAGGGCCTGCGCCAGCTCGGCGTTGTCGAACCGCACGCCCAGCCCGGCCTCACCCAGCGCCAGCCCCAGGCCGAGGAAGACGAGCAGGCCGGGCAGGCCGATCCAGTGCGCGATCCGGGCCGCCACGATCGCCGCGATCACCACTGCCGCGCCGGCCAGCAGGATGAGGCTGGGGTCACCTGCCTTCACGGCTGCCCTCCCATGGCCGCCGGTGATCCGGAGCTGGCGGTCACCAGTCTGCCGGATCGGCGATCGTGGCCCCGCCCCGGTTCGTGGTCACGGCGAGCTGGCAGCCGGAACCGCCCGGCCGGTTCTGAACCTGCCTGACCGGCAGCGCTCTAGTTCGAGCGCTGCTTCAGCCAGTCGATCGCTTCCTGGGCGACCTCGTTCCAGCCGTGGTCGATCGTCAGCGAGTGGCCGCGGTCGGGGAACTCCCGGAAGTCGGTGACGGCGGGTGACTTGTGGTAGAGCCTGCGGGTCGATGTGGTGATGACGTGCGGGACGGTGTGGTCCTTGCCGCCGGCGATCAGCAGCAGCGGCCCGCGGGTCTTGTTCCGCGTGTCCACCTGGGCGGGCGAGTGCGGGGTGAAGTTCGCGAAGGCGTCCTCGAACAGGGGCCTGCCCGGTGACGGGATCGCCCAGCGGTCGTACAGCTCATCGGATTCCTGCGCGGGCAGTGCGTTGCCGAAGCCGTAGCGGAACTCCTCCCGGGTCAGCGACACCGCCAGGTTCCGGTTGGCGGGCTTGCGCAACGCGATCGATGCGACCCGCAGCGCCGACAGCGGCAGGGTGAGCACGCCCTTGATGGGCGCCGCGTCGATCGCCACCGCCGCGGACGCGAGGCCCTGCCCGAGCAGCCGCTGCGCGATGAGGCCCCCGAAGGAGTGGCCGATGACAACCGGCTGGGCATCGAGCCCGCGGATGATCTGCGCGTAGTGCTCGACCACCTCGTCGAGGCCCTTCCCGGCGACCCGTTCGGGCTGGCGGCGGGTCTCCTCGACCGTGTCGGATTCGCCCGGCCAGCCGGGCGCCAGCGGCTGGTAGCCCGCCTCCCGGAATAATGCCACCCACGGATCCCACGAGGCCGCGTGCAGCCACAGACCGTGAACGAAAACAACATGGCCGTTTGCTGGGCTCATCTCCGCTGCCCCTTCATTCCCGGTGTTGGCATCACCGGCCTCGACGGCCGACAACTAACAGTCGGGTTTACCCTAATCCTCCCCATCTGTAACAGGGTCCCCTTCCCCGCCTGGCGCGCGGCTGCGACAGAATGGCTCCCCGTGGCGAGTGCGCATATCACGGGGGTGGCCAGCAGGACCTATCGGCTGCCCATGCCCCGGCCGTGGGGGCCGGAGGTGACGTGCCAGTACCTGATCGCCACCACGGTCCACAGCAGCGACGGCGGCAGCGGGCAGGGTTTCAGCTGGGCGGTCCAGGCAGGCGCGCAGGCGATCCAGGCCATGGTCGACGCGGACTGCAGCCGGTTCGCCGCGGGCGGCCCAGTGGCGCCAGCCGCGGCCTGGGACCGGCTGTGGTGGCACCTGCGGGAGGCGGGCGGGGGCGTCACCACGCTGGCGATGGCGGCGATCGATATCGGCCTGTGGGATCTGCGGGCCCGGGCCGCCGGGCTGGGGCTGGCCGACCTGCTCGGCCGCCAGCGCGACCGGGTGCCCGTCTACGCCAGCGGTGTCAACCGGCACCTGACGCTGGCGGAACTCACCGAGCAGGTGACCCGCTGGGCCACGGCGGGACACACCCGGTTCAAGATCAAAGTCGGCCTGCCCAGCCTGGATGAGGATCTCGAGCGGGTGGCGGCGGTCCGGCGGATCATCGGGCCCGGCCGCCTGCTCATGGTCGACGCGAACCAGCTGTGGGACCTGCCGGCGGCCCGCCGGGCCGCCAGGGCGCTGTCGGCGTTCGACATCTTCTGGCTGGAGGAGCCGCTGCCTGCGGAAGACACCGGCGCCTACGCGTCGCTGCGGGCCGCCATCGACATCCCGGTCGCGGCGGGAGAGAGCCTGTATACCGAGGCGCAGTTCCGGGACATGCTGCTGGCGGGCGCCGTCGACTACCTGCAGCCGAACGTCTGCCGGGTCGGCGGCATCACCCCGTTCCTGCGCATCGCCCGGCTGGCCCGGCTGTTCGGCATTCCGGTGATGCCGCACCTGCTGCCCGACATCTCCGGGCAGCTGGCCCTGTGCCTGCCGCTGCCGGCCATGATCGAGGACATCGACGAGGGATCCTTCGCCGCGCTCGGCGCGCTGGCCCGGCCCAGCGGCGTGGTGATCACCGGCGACAGCCTGCAGGCACAGACCCCCCCCGGGCACGGGCTGGTCTTCGCCACCGGCACCCTGGAGGACGTCACAGTGACACAACGGCAAGGAGGACACCATGGACCATGACCGGGCACGGGGGCTGCTGGATGCCGAACGGGCCGAAGTGGCGGACCTGCTCGCCGGCGCCGAGTCGTCGGCGCGCGAGGACCGGGCAACCGAGGACGAGGACGCTGAGATCTACGCCTCCGACGCCGCGCCCGACCTGGCCGCCGAGGGTATGGACGACGCCATCGCCGAAAGCATGCGGGACCGGCTGGCCGCCATCGACCGCGCGCTGAAGCGGCTGGATGACGGCACCTACGGGCGCTCGGTCCGCAGCGGCGTGCCGATCCCGGACGAGCGCCTGGAAGCGGACCCAGCGGCCGAGCTCACCATCGAGGAGGCCCGGGCCTCCAGCTGACGTCTCGTGTCACGATATTGTCCTGCCCTGAGCACGATCGTTCCCGGGTGAGGAGACGCCGAGACCCCACGACCGCCGCTGCCGCCCTCGCTGTCCGGTTCCAGTACGAATCCCACAACGTTGATGGCAGTGGCTCCGCAGCTACGGCAACGAGCTGTGGGAGTTCGACAACGACGGCTACATGCGGCGCAGGGAAGCCAGCATCAGCGACGTCCCCATCGCCGAGGCGGACCGGCGCATCTTCGGCCCGCGGCCGGCCGCGGGAGCTCCTTCCCGTTCCGTTAGCTGCCGCCCGGTGGCGGGGCGCCGGCCCAGCGGACAGTGAGCCGGTCGAGCGCGTAGCCCAGCGCGTTCAGCGTGGGCTGGATGAAGTTGTCCCGGATGGTCTGGGTCGCCTCGGCCTCGGCGGTGGCGATCAGCGGCCGGGTGACCTGCGCGCTGTGGCCGGACTTGTAGAAGGCGATCTGCTGCGCCTGAGCGTAGAGCACCGACTGCGGGAACTGCGGCTTGAGCAGCACGCCACAACCGAAACCGGGGTAGGTCCAGCTGTGCTGCGTGTCCACCGGTTTCGAGGGGATGTTGTCAACGCTCACATCGTGCGCCGACCGCGGCAGCTGCGGCCGCGGCAGGACCATCGTGACCGTCACGTGACCGGGCTTGCCGGCCCTGGGGCGGCTCAGGACCTGCAGGCTGTAGTGGCCGGACGCCGGCGCCCACCAGGCCGGGCCAGGATTGAGGTCAACGGTCGCGGAGGCGTGGGCGACCGCGTAGAACGTGCTGGCGTACCAGCACGGCCACGGTCCGATGCTCTTGGACACCTTGTGCGTGAACAGGAAGCTGAAGTTCGCCTGGCCCAGCGCTGGCCGGGAGATGCCCTCGATCTTCTGCAGCACCCACGGCCCCAGAGCGGTGTTGACGGTGGTGCCCGCGCTGACCGTCTGCCACGGCCAGGCGAACCTGACGCTCGGCAGGTGCACGTTGACGCCCACCAGGTGGAACGCTGCCGTCAGCCCCGCCAGAACCACCGAGGCGATCGCCTTGCGGAAGATCAGGCCGGCCACGACGGCCGCCGCCGCCCAGGTGATCCGCGGCGAGATGCGGTGGCGGCGCGCGCCAGCGGCCGGGCCCGTGCCGCCCGCCGGCCTGAAGGCACTCCCGTCCTGCTGCCACGGCGGCAGCGGCCCCGGCGCGCCGGGCACGCCATTGGCGCCAGGACGGCCAGCGCCCGGCGCCTCGACGGCGTCCGGATCCTGCGCCCGGTACCAGTGCGTCTCCCGCTGGCCCGGGCCGCCCGCGGTCAGCGTGCCGAGCAGCAGGAGCAGCAGACGCACCATGCGGCCCACCTCGTTTCTTCGGCTTGGCCCGGCACTAGGCGGTGGCCGGGTAGTTGAGCGACAGCACGACGGGCACCGCCCCGAACGGCATGCGGAAACGCGCACCGGGCCGGTCGGGCGCGTTCGGGTCGTCGATGTTGGGCCACCGCATCTTCATGTGCTGCTCGGTTAGGCCTGCCACGGAGTAGGGGAACTCCATCGCCGAGGTGCGGTGGAGCCGGAGCAGCCCGCCCCACCGGAAGGCGGCGAACACATTGGCCAGAGCGCGGACCGACAGATATCCGGGCGCCGCCAGGTCGATCTGGTAGACGGCCCCCGCCAGCAGCACGAGCTCATCGGCGCACTGCTCGAGCGCCTCTGACTTGGTCC
>Ga0335081_10009648_pt1 | contig 15552 bp, 10 predicted proteins | sample Lox_Sample_35_FD_206713 | JGI IMG/M metagenome (GOLD analysis project Ga0335081, IMG submission 206713) | Soil microbial communities from Loxahatchee National Wildlife Refuge, Florida, United States - Lox_Sample_3.5 | ecosystem: Environmental > Terrestrial > Soil > Wetlands | place: USA... | reverse complement strand
GTACGGGAAGCGATCGGCAAAGAGCAGGGCTAAACGCGCGATGGAAGCAGCCACCGGAGAACGGCAGCATGAGTAAAGAGCTCCGCACATACCAGTGCCGCATGGATGCAGGAAAAACCGAAGACGAATTCCTTCTCAAGGGTCTGCGTTCTAATTGCTCAATGATTATCCGACCATGAAAGAAAAAAGGGAAGGATAGTTCGTCCGCATGGGGAAGCTTGTCTATGCGATTTACAGTATGTATACTAAACTGTGCGGCAGCCCTCACCTCGTATGAAAAGTGTTGCAAAAAAATGGCTGGATAACTGATCGTTCTGCGTATTCGTAATGTGAAAAAACGTTCCCGCATTGATCCAAAATAAGGTCTCCTTCGACACCACCGTCGCGTGGTATGTACCTGGAGTCTTTTCCACTTCATAAAAAATTGTTGATAAAAGGGAACAGAGCAATATATAATGTACGCTCATTCGGCCGGCCGAATGAGTCCCGTGCCAAGGGAGGAAATGACAACATGGAGCTTTCAGAGAATGAACAGAAAAGATACACGAGGCAGATGATGATGGAAGGCTGGGGCGAAGAGACCCAGAAGAAGCTCAAAAAGTCCAAGGTGTTTATCGCGGGCGCCGGCGGACTCGGATCACCGGTGGCGATCTACCTTGCGGTTGCCGGCGTGGGCAACATCAATATCTGTGATTTTGATTCCCCGGACTGGTCGAACCTCAACCGCCAGATCCTTCACGACCATACGAGAATCGGCACCAATAAGGCCGTCTCAGGCAAGATGACGCTCGAAAGGCTGAACCCCGATATCAAGGTCAAAGCTATCACGGACAAGATCGTCGAAGAGAATGTGGACAGACTCGTGGGTGACGCTGATATCATTCTTGACTGCATGGACAACTTCCCGACGCGGTATATCCTGAATGAATCAGCCATCAGGAAAAAGATACCACTCGTATACGGAAGCATTTGGGGCATTGACGGGCGGCTTTCGTTCATTCAGTCCCCTGAGACACCCTGTCTCCGCTGCATTTTCACCGAAGCGCCGCCCAAGGAGGTCTTTCCCGTACTTGGCGCCACGCCGGCTGTGATCGGATCGCTTCAGGCGCTGGAAGCCGTCAAGTTCCTTACCGGCATAGGCACGACCATCAAGGGTCAGCTTCTTGTTTGGGAGGGCGGCACAACGGACTTCCAGAAGTTCAAGATCCGGAAAGACCCCGGTTGCCCAACGTGCGGGGGAAAATAAAATATATCACCGTCAACCGAAAGCGACAAAAAAAGGATGGGTTCTCCCTGCATTTTATCGATCGTGACGATGATATGCTGGATCGGGTCGAATATAAACAATGTTTGGGCTTCTGGATAATCATGAGGCAGTGAGTAAAATTGAATGTGCTTGATATTAAATGACAGCAGAATTAAAAAATATTAAAGTAGAAGTAGCTTATGAGCGAAAAAAAGCAACTAACTGATTAATCAAAACAATATTAACCAGCATAGTGAATCATAAAGTTGCATTTATTGGTGTTTTCACCACCTTCCTATTGACACCAACATATTAAGAGCGCTATTATTGGTAGTAATTAAGTAGTAAATCATCCCCTTTGAGTGATAACCCTTGTGTCATCATCATACACAAAAAAATAAGAATGGATACAAGAGCCATTGCGATTTTTATCTGCTTGACTATCGCATTAGGATCGGGATGCGATAGGTCAAGTAAACCGACGCCTCCTCAAAAGGTGCCGGAGGGACAACAATTGCTGATCGGTCTCATCCCCGAGCAGAATCTGTTCCGGCAGTTAGAACGTTTTGAGCCGCTTGCCCGGTACCTCTCACGGAAGGCAGGGGTGCTGGTTACTTTAAAAATCCTTCCCCGTTACGGCAACATTATTGATAATTTTACTCCGGAAAAACTGGATGGAGCGTTCTTTGGAAGCTTCACATATACGATTGCCCATGCAAAACTGGGTGTCCAAGTGATTGCCCGGCCCGAGGGTCAGGATGGGAAATCAACGTATCATGGCCTCATCTTTGTGAGGAAGGACAGTGGCATCAGATTCATCCGGGATATGGCAGGAAAGAGATTTGCCTTTGTGGACAAGGCCACAACAGCTGGCTATCTTCTCCCTCTTGCCTATTTCAAGCAGCACAAGGTGAATTACAGGACGTACCTCAAAGAAAGCTATTATACCGGCACCCACGAAGACGCGATCTACGATGTCCTGAACAGAAAGGCCGATATCGGTGTCGCGAAAAATACCGTGTACGAGAGGCTTGCGGACTCCGACACCAGGATAAAGAATGAGCTCGTGGTCCTCGAACGCTCACCGGACGTACCGGAGAACGGACTCGCTGTGAGGAAAGACCTCGCTGACGACGTGAAAAAGAATCTCACGAAGGTCCTCCTGGATATGCATAATGATTCAGAAGGACGCGCAGTATTGGAAGTTTTAGGCGCGCGGAAGTTCATTGCAACATCGGATGCCGATTATCAGCCCGTCTACAGGTATATACGGGAGATCGGCTTGGACATTGCTACCTACGATTATCGAAATGAATAATGAAGAAAAAGATTATCATAGGATTGAGCATTTTTTCCCTTGTGTTTCTCGTGAGCTCGGTTTATACCATTGCGACCATTGAACATGCCACAACGAAAATGGATAATCTGATCAGGCTCCATCAGGTCGAGATCCTGAGAGAGCACCTGTTGATACAGTTCAAGCGGGCGCAGTCCGACCTTTATCTGCAGAATACCCCCTATGCACGCAGTGTCGACACGATCGTGACCGATGTGAAGACGATGAGCGATGTCGTCAATTCGTGCTTTAACTGTCACCATACCGAGCAGGTGGCGAACAGGCTCAAGAATCTGAGAGACAAGATTGAAGACTATAAAATCGATCTCAGCAGGGCGCTTACCTTGCGGGCGAATGCAGAGAGGCTGCGGACGGAAGAGAACCATGCCTTTCAGGTCGGCACGGAGCTCATCGATGAGCTCGACAACATCACAAAAATGGCTAATTTGAAGCTCGAAGAACATACGCAGGCTACATTCCAGGAGATTACCCGCACCAAGACCATGCTGTATCTCCTCATTATGGTGGTGCCGATCGCAGCCATCGGCCTGTCCGTCCTTTTTATTCAGGGGTTCACCGGGCCTGTGCACAAGCTACTGACGGCGACGAGACAATTGAAAAAAGGCGACCTGAGCTATCAGATCGAAGGACTGCGGGATGAGTTTGGGGAGGTTGCCGCGTCGTTCAACGAGATGGCGAAGGCTCTGAGAGATGACAGCCTCAGGATGCAGTGGGCGGAACAGCTCGTGGTGCTCGGGGAGATGGCTGGGGGGCTGGCACATGAAATCAAGAACCCCCTCGCCGGCATCAAGGCGTCGATGGAAGTGCTTTCCATGGACGCGACCCTTACGGAGGAAAACCGGGATGTCCTTCTAAAAGGGGTAGAACAGATCAAGAGGATCGAGGTCCTTCTCAAGAGCCTCCTGAACTTCGCACGGCCGCCGAAACCAAATTTTATTGCTGTTGATGTGAACAGCGTGATCGATACCACGATCGGCCTGGCACTGCAGCATCCCCAGTTTGCTGCAAGGGACTCCAAGTCGATAACTGTCGTCAAGGATTATGGTAGAGATCTTCCGAAAACCATGGCGGATCCCCAACAGCTCCAGCAGGTGTTCTTGAACCTGCTCCTGAATGCCGCCGACGCCATGCCCGACGGCGGCATGGTAACCGTTGAGACATCGCGCCCCGAACCGGGAGTGTCTCTGCACATCCAGATTGTCGACACGGGAGACGGGATTGACGAAGCGGTGGTTGATAAGATCTTTCAACCGTTTTTTACCACAAAACCGCATGGGACGGGCCTGGGGCTCGCTATTACAAAACGCCTCATTGAGCAGCATGGCGGAAGCATCAGCGTCAAGAACAATCATGCAAAGGGGGTGGCGTTCATGATCATGCTGCCTGTCCGGGACGGGGAAGGGGTGCAAACCATATGAGGGCTCCAGCGAGAATACTTCTCATCGATGATGATGAACTGATTATTTCCATGCTTTCGAGGGCGCTGAAAAGCGAAGGGTACGATATCCGTGCACTTACGAGCGCACGGGATGTGGTGAGCGAGGTAAAATCCTGGGCGCCGGCAGTCGTCCTGCTTGATATCCGACTCCCCGAACGCAGCGGGATTGATATTCTTGAAGAGATCATGAAGAGCGGCATCATTACCCAGGTCGTTATGCTGACGGCGGATGACACGGCGGAGACCGCGGTGAAGGCCATGAAGCTCGGTGCCGTGGACTATCTTACGAAACCATTCAACATCGATGAGGTGAAGATCGTCATCCGGAATTTCGTTGAGCGGGCAAGGCTGCACCAGGAAGTCGACTACCTCAGAAAGGTCAACTCGGAAATCTTTGACCGCGAACTCATCGGCGAATCGGCCGCCATCAAGACAGTGAGGTCGGAAATTGCAAAAATGGCGAACGCCCGGGTTTCCAGCATACTCATTACCGGAGAGAGTGGGACCGGCAAGGAAATTGTCGCACGATACTTCCATCGCCTCGTATCCGGCGATAACGTATCGAGGCGGGTGCCGTTCCTGGGGGTCAACTGCGCCGCCTTGCCCGAGCAACTGCTCGAGAGCGAGCTCTTTGGTTTCGAGAAGGGATCGTTCACAGACGCGAGGACCGATAAGAAGGGAGTCTTTGAGCTTGCCAGTGGCGGCACTATACTTCTTGACGAGATCGGAGAGATGAATCCGAGTTTGCAAACCAAGCTATTGCGGATTTTGGAGGAACGGACGGTGCGTCATATCGGCGGGAAAGACGATATCCCTGTGGATGTGACCGTGATAACCACGACGAACAGAAATCTCGCCGAGGCGGTAGAGAGCGGCGTATTCAGGATGGACCTGTTCTTCAGGCTCAGCACTTTTTATCTCCATGTACCGCCACTCAGGGAGAGGAAAGAGGATATTCCGCTCCTTGCCAGGCACTTCCTTACTTCCCTGGCCACGCGATATAACAAAAAGACCGTTAAAAACTTTTCTCCAGAGGCCGAGGAGCTCATGGCATCCTATGCCTGGCCGGGGAATATTCGTGAACTGAGGAACCTCGTGGAACGGCTTGTCGTGCTCGAAAGCGCGGAACTTATTCTTCCGCAGCATCTTCCGGACTGGCTTACGGGGCAATCCGTTGCCGCACCGCAGCAGACGGATAGTGGATTTGTCCTTCCCGAGGCAGGAATATCGCTCGATGACGTGGAAAAGAACCTTATCAAACAGGCGCTTGATAGGGAAAACCACAATAAGGCACGGGCGGCGAAACTCCTTCGCATCAGCTACGACACGCTACGCTATCAGGTGAAGAAACTGGGATTGGAGTGAAGATCACGACGCCTCGGGCGACCCCCCCGGACCTCTGACACGTGCCACTGCTTCATGGGGCGGGATGAATTGGATGCCTACCCGGTACAAATCATTCCGATTGGCAATCATGCTCCACCGCACGATCCCGGCGGCCTGCTCCTTGATATTACTGAATGTGATCACGTGCCCGGGAGCGAGAGCAGACGTCGTCAGCATGCCCATTCCGGTATCGCTGATATCGAGGACCTCAGCGCTGAGTCTCACTCGGTCCAAGCCTCTGTCGTTCATGGTGTGCAAAGTGTCTGTCGAAAAGGCTATGGCTTTTGCAGTGAATTTTCTCTCGGACCGCCGTTTGTCATTCGTCAGCCACTTTACGAACGACTCATAATCCCGGTAAGCATGCACGTCATTTCTATATAGAGTCTCTCTCCCCTGAAGGATCTTCTCAACGGAGCCCTTGACCATGTCCAGATCGAACGGCTTGGAAATAAACAGGGACGCATTCTCCTGAATGAATCGCATCGTCGCGTCGTCAGGATCGCCCCCTGTCATAATGATGATCTTGGTGGCCGGAGAAACTTCCTTGATAGTTTTCATGACATCCACGCCATTGAGGTCGGGAAGATTGATATCGAGAAAACAGAGATCATAGAAATGCGTACCGATCTCCCTAAGCGCCTCAATACCGTTCTTAACGGTCTTTACTTCTATCTGATTGCCTTGGAGCAATGACGAAAGCGAGTACAGGATCAGATTTTCATCATCAGCGACAAGGATTTTTTTCATAACTTGATTCATCGATTGATTTGGGAGTCTCCAGAAATTTTATGAACAAATTAGCCCCATAAATCATGCAGCAAATACTGTACCACTTATACAATTGCCGACGTGAGATTACCTTTCTTTTTTTGTAATGTTTTACAATAGGTTAAACGTGGTGCAATAATTGAGAGAACTTAAGTACTAGGAAAAATTTGCAGTTATCTGGGAAATTCACCAAAATGTGATGGTGATTTAATCACTTTCTTTAATAAAAAAGATGGGTTCAGAATGGAACCAGTTGATTTCTGGTTGCAATAAGTTTAATACTATACATTAAAATTTTCCGACAATTCATTAGTATTACTTGTGAGAAGAAAAAGCCTGAGAGACTTAATGGCGAAGGCGGATAACTGAAAACACGCAAATATGCTTTTTTATTTCGTATCATATTTTCAACGACATTAAAAAAGCACACGGTCGGCAATGACAAAATGATTGGAAACGTTTTTTATATACTGCCGCTTTACATGACGATTCTCTACCGTGCAACAGCATCAGTCTAATTTCATAAAACCAGCTGGTTCTCACAGCCTTCTTTTCAAGCTGCAATGGTATGATCATTGCATTATTTCGACAAACCTGAAAAAGATCCATCTTAGGATCGAGCTCTAAAAAAAGACCGGGTAGGAGCCCACGCATAAAGAATGAGGACCGTAGGGGATGAAAAATTCGTCCAAGGGGGGCATCGTCAATACCGATTGACGAGCAGCAAAAGGCGCTGTTATTATACCCGAACAGATTGACGAAAGAACTGGTCGTAAGGCATATATTATACCCTTGCCATCTGTTATGATACGAAGTGCAGATTGCAGAGGCCTGACGCATGCTGTTGCAGGCCGGCAAGCGAGGAAACAAGACCGATCATGACCAAAGCAGCAAAACCACATATAATGTCTCATCCAGGAGGGGGGGTATCACAGGGGCCTTCTCTGAAGAAATCCCGATTGATCCTGATCATGATTGTCATCGCAATATCTTTCGCAGTTTATGGCAACGCCCTTCGAAACGGGTTTGTCTATGATGACATACCCCAAGTGGTGCAGAACCCGTGGATCAGGGAGATACGGTTCGTTCCGGAGATATTTTCCACCAATGTCTGGGCATTTCAGGGAACCAGCACCAACTACTACCGACCCCTTATGCACATGAGCTTCATGCTGAGCTATTATCTCTTCGGTCTTACACCCTGGGGTTTCCATTTGGTGAATATCCTGCTCCATGCCGGTGTTACCGTTCTTGTATTTCTCATCTCCTCCCGGCTGTTTTGGACGGCCAATCCGCCATCATTTTTCGTCTCCCGTTTCCTTCCGTTCATCGCTGCCGTACTGTTCGCTGTCCACCCCATTCATACCGAAGTCGTTGCCTGGGTTGGGGGTGTCACCGACCTCTCCTTCAGCCTGTTCTTTCTCCTCGCCCTTTATCTCTATATCCTCTCCACTGATAGGGGCGCCCATCAGAAGGGCCTCTACCTCCTTTCCGTAGCGTCCTTTTTTCTGGCAACCCTCTACAAAGAGCCGGCCCTGACCTTCCCGCTCATCCTCGCTGCATATGACTACACCTGCAGCAGGGATGCTCTCCGGCCCTTTGAATATCTGAAAAGATATTCCGGCTATCTGGGAGCTGCAACCGTCTATTTCATCTTGAGAGTCAACGCCCTCGGCCGTTTTGCGCCCGTCAGGCGTTACGGCGAGTTGAGCGCCTATGAATACCTGATCAATGCTTTGTCCTTGTTCCGGCAGTATCTGGGAAAACTCCTCCTTCCAACACATCTCAACGCCTACCATGTTTTTTTGCCGATCTCATCCATCCTCGAGCGAAATGGTCTGCTTTCCCTGGCCATTACCATGATCTTTGCCGGCACTATACTGCTGGCCTTCAAAAAGAGCAGGCCTGCTTTTTTCGCCCTTGCCCTGGTGCTAGTGCCACTGCTGCCGGCCCTTTACATCCCGGGCGCCGGCGAAAACACCTTTGCGGAGCGGTATCTCTATCTTCCGTCCTTCGGATTTGTGCTCCTTGTTGCTCTCCTGGCGGGACGGATCGTACTGCGAAAGCCGCGGTGGTCCGTTCCTCTGGCCGCGGCCCTCGCGCTCATCGCCGCTCTCTATTCATTCGGCACGGTGCAGAGAAACGGCGTCTGGAAAGATGATGAGCATCTCTGGCGCGATGTGGTGCAGCATTCTCCTGACAGCGCCGTGCCTCATTACAATCTTGCTTGCGCCCTGAATGCGCAGGGACGGATCGACGAAGCCATAGGCGAATACCAGGCCGCCATCAAAATCCGGCCAGCCGTCGTTGCTTATACAAGCCTCGGTGCGGCCTACCAGTCAAAGGGACTTATCAACGAGGCCATAGAACAGTACCAGCTTGCCGTGAGATTAGAGCCCGGTGATGTCGATGCACACACTTTCCTTGCAGCCGCCTACGGAGAGTCGGGTGCCTTGGACAAGGCCATAGAACATTATCGTATCGTTGTGCAACTGAAGCCGGATTCCGCCAATGCCCAGTATGGCTTGGGGAGGGCCTACCTCGAAAAGGGGCAGCCGGCGGAGGCTATCCCCTATCTGGAGTCCGCGGTGCGGTTGAAGTCCGATGAATCCCTCTTTCGCAGTGCGCTCAACAGGGCATTGTCGATGAACACATCCGGCCGGAGGAGCGGTATGACCGGTAGCATAAGGGAACGGTAAGATGACCAATACTGCGAAATCTGATAGTAAGGCCGACGGTGACCCGCTGTAAACAGGAAAAGAACATGATAATATACTCTGCCGCCAGCGGGATGTGAGCAGGGAATGATGGGCGAACCGACGGTTGTTTCGGCCCATTGGAGGAAGGGTGTCCGGGGGTCTTCTTATGACCAAGGTAAAAATAAAAGAATTCACTGTCTTTATAAAATACTCGGCGGTAGGGGTAACGGGGACGGCGCTGGATGTGGGATCGCTTTATGTTTTTGTAGATCTGTTGCACATTCCGGTGCTTGTGGCTGCGGCGCTATCCTTTATCCTCGCCGTTGTCAATAATTTCATCCTGAACAAGATCTGGACATTCCGGAACGATAGCCGCAATTTTAGAAAACAGTTCATAAAATTCTTTATTGTGTCAGTCATCGGACTTGTTCTCACTGAAATCTGCATGGCTGTGTTCGTATACCTCCTGGGCATCTGGTATATCGTATCAAAACTGATTACTTCGATCATCGTGTTGACATGGAATTTTCTCACGAACAAAAACTGGACATTCGCCGAAAAGATCCGGCCTCTTCCCGCCGTCGACCAGTATGATTATACTCTTACGATAGTAATTCCGGCTTTTAACGAAGCAAAACGTATAGAAAATACGCTCGAAGCCATTGACCGTTATTTCGAACGGAAAGGCATGAAGCGGGAGATTATTGTCGTCGATGACGGCAGCAGTGACAATACAGCCACAGTCGTGAACGCATTGGAAGCGAGGATCCACGATCTGCATTGTGTCCGCTACCTTTCCAATCGTGGTAAGGGGTACGCCGTCAAGACAGGAGTGGAAAAGAGCCGCGGCGAATACATCCTGTTTACTGATGCGGACAACTCGACGCCGATCGAGGAGTTTGAAAAACTGTATCCACTGCTGCCTTACACTAAAGTTGTTATCGGGTCCCGCTATATGGCCGACAGTGACGTAAAGATAGAGCAGCCGAAATACAGGGTGCTTCTGGGAAGACTGGGGAATTTTCTCATCCGGGTTTTTCTTTTTGATGATATCAGGGACACCCAATGCGGGTTCAAGGCCTTTCAGCATAGGGCTGCAGAGGAACTCTTTGGACGCATGAAGGTCAACCGGTTTGGATTCGATATCGAGCTGCTGTCTATCGCGTACTTGTTGAAGTATTCCGTGCGAGAGGTTCCGGTGAGCTGGTATAATTCTCCCGTGAGCAGGGTCAGGCCGATCAAAGATGCGCTTCGCACGTTCTCGGAGTTGCTCTATATAAAACTCAATCTGTTGAGCGGACGGTATGAATAAGAACAGCCACCGCGCGGACGCGGGCTATCACCAGGACGAAAAGGACTCCTTAGCGGCAAGACCACCCCTGCGCGGGAATCCGAAGGCGCTCCGCGTAACGAAAAGCGCGAAAACGCAGCGTGCGGGATGCGCCGGCACCGGGACATGCATTCTGCTGGCCATCGCGATGCTTGTTGTGCTGGCATCAACGACATTTATACGGAACAGGGTCTGGCGGGACGGCGTGCGTTTATGGGAGGACGTCGTAGAGAAAAGTCCGGCAAAGGTTCGCCCTCATTATACAATCGGTGTATATTACGATAAGGAAGGGCGAATGAGCGAGGCAATGCGGGAATATCAGACCGCTCTTCGATTGGGACCGGATCCCCTTACTGATTGGGCACATAATAATCTCGGCAACATATTCGCGAAACAGGGACGTTTTGAGGAGGCAATACGCGAATTTAAGACTACCCTCGCAGACAAACCCGACGATGCTGCTGCGCATACCAATCTCGGAATCATATACGCGAAGCAGGGCCGCATGGAGGATGCGCTCCACGAATTCCAGGCCGCCATTCAAAGCGATCCCGATGATGCCGGAGCACATTACGCATTTGGGAACGCCTACCAGGAACAGGGACGTCTTGACGATGCGATGCGGGAATATCGTGCCGCTCTCCAGCACAGACCGGATTATCCCGAAGCGCATAACAACCTCGGGTTGCTGTACGGGGAACAGGGACGTTTTGCAGAAGCGATCCAGGAATTTCAGGCAGCAATAAAAAGCCAGCCCGACAGTGCAGAGGCATACAACAACCTCGGGATTGTCCTTGCGAAACAGGGCAGGTATGATGAGGCGATCCGCGCATTCCAGCAAGCGCTCCTGCACGGACCTGAAAACGCCGAAGTGCATAAAAACATCGGCATCGCGTATGACTATGAGGGGCGTTTCGAGGACGCCATCCGGGAATTCCAGACAGCTCTCCGTATCGATCCGGGACATGCTGGCGTCCGCAACCACCTGGAGAGCACGTACAAAAGATTACGGAATAATCGCAGCGTCAAATGATACTGTCCTTCTCGGCGCTATCCCGTGAAATGATCTGCAGCGGTCGCAATCCTGACCTATGAATAGTCGAATTACAACACTCATTGTTCTTTGTCTGCTCTGCCTGTTGTGTGGCGAAGGTCGTGCAGAAGAATACGTATGGCGTTTTGATAAGGGTGCTGATGCGTTGCAATGGAAGGCCCTCAATGCAACTACCGAGAACACGGCGGAGGGGGTTTCCCTTGTCCGGCAAGGTGAGCCGTTCTGGTTTGTTTCACCGCAGAACCTCAATATTTCTCCCGAGCTTTCGTATGTGGAGTTCAGGCTTAAGGCACCTGAAACCTATCTGCGCGGGTATCTCGTCGTGAAAACGCGCGATGCCAGAAGTTGGGACGAGGAATTCACCCTGGGTCTGCCCGATATCTACCATGTATACCGGATAAATATTCAAAAGGGCAACATGACCGGGTCCCCGGTTGACGCGGTCGCATTCACGTTCGGCGGTCTTAACCGGGTTTTCCTTGACTACGTCAAGATCTATAAACCATCGCTCATTCAGCTCATAGAGGTGTATTGGGGAGAGTTCTGGAGCGTACCGTTCGCGAGGTCGACAACTGTTAATTTCATCGATACGCCCCTGATCGGCGATTATTCGTTCCTGGCACCTCTATACGTTCTTCTCCTGGTTCTCGCGCTCTGCATGGTAGCCTTTCAGAGACCGGTCACCAGGCAGTCAGTCGTGAAATCCCTGTTGTTTTCCTGCGTGGCGGCAGGGGCGATTTTCGCCGTGCGGATGGATTACACCTGGTACATGCAGTGGAGAGCGGACCGGGCATCGCTGGGGCACAGAAGTTTTGATGAGCAGATATCACGTGTCGACGGTACCGGAGCATACGACTTCGCGCAAGGCCTGAAAAAGATCATTCCTCTCGGCGCGACCGTAAAGATTTACGCCGGGACTCTTGAGGGAAAGGCCGGGATTCTTGAGGGCAAGGTCAGATACTTCCTCCTGCCGTTGAAGGTGTCCGAAACCGCTCCGTATATAGCGGTCTTTAAGGACCCCGCAATTTCCTATGATCCGGATAAAAAATTGCTATTGAGAGACCACGAGATCGTGGCCCGGGATATCGAGGTGGTCACGGCCGTTGGAAAAGACGGTTTTCTCTACAGAGCTTCGGGGGCTGCCCATCCATGACGATCACGATGCTCGCATATGCCTTGGCGGTGCCTGCGGTGACCGGATTTCTGTTCGTCACTTGGTGCACCCGTTCGGAAACAGGACCGACCGCCTTGGAACGGCTGTTCCTTGGCTTCGGCGTTGGCATTGGGATGATCACGTTCGAAATGTTCCTTCTCGGGCTGCTTCGGATACCGCTGAGCAGTGCAGTGATCTCAAGCGCGCAGATCGCAACGGCGGTTCTTCTCGGCTATCTCCTGTACCGGTCGGGTACGCCCTGGCGACGGATCTTCGGACCGGCGGCAGAAGGTCCTCACGCCTCATCAGCAAAAGCGAAGCAGCTGGAACGGATCGTGATCATTATCCTCAGCGTGTGGATCCTTGCAAAGGTCCTGTTTGTGCTGTATGAGGGGTTTTTCCTGCCGCAACTCACAGCGGACAGCTGGGAACACTGGAGCTCAAGCGCGAAATTCTTTTTTTATGAAAAAGGCCTCGCGCTCGATCCCGGAAATGAGCATTTTTTTGGGGCGGGCTATCTGAAAGTGCAACGATATCCCCTGAATATACCCCTCATGCAGGTCTGGGTTTCTCTCTGTATAGGGGAGGCCCATGAAGTGTATATGAAGGTATGGAATTCCCTTTTTTTTATCTGCATGATCGGCCTGCTGTTCTTCGCACTCCGCAGGAAGACATCGCTCATGATCGCTACTCTAGCCTCCTTCTTCCTTTCGACCGTACCGCTACTCACCTATCACGCGCTCACGGCGTATGCGGACCTGCCGTTGAGCCTCTATGCTCTTGGCGCCATGGTCTGTTTCTGGGATACGATCGACGCCTTCAAGAGCGGGCGTGCCGGCCATGCCAGAGGCCTGCTCGTGCTCATGGGCTCCTTTACGGCGTTCTGCGTGTGGACGAAGATGGAGGGCCTGTTCTTCGCGGTGGCCTTCTCCGCCTCGCTGATGCTCTATTGTCTGGTGAAAAAGATTTCATTAAGGCAGGTAATGGCCTTTCTCGCCCCCGCTGTTCTCATCACCGTGGCGTGGTATGCTTTTCTGCTCATCATCAGCGTCCCGGTAAGCTACGGCGAGGTTGAGTTGATGGGAGCAACCATCACGAAGGGAATTCATTTCCAGGTTCTGCCCGTCATAGCCGAGCAGGTCCTCTTCTCGGCGAATTTCAACCTGATCTTTTTGTTCCTGTTCCTGCTGGTCATTGCCGGATACAGGAGGATCCTGGGATCCGACCTCAGATACCTTTACACAGCGCTGCTCGCCATCATGATGATGTTTCTCGTGCTGTATCTGGGCACGGAAACGTATCAGTGGGTTGTGAACCAGACAGCGGTCAACCGCAACATCCTCACCTTTATACCGATGATGTATTATGTGGCGGCATTGACTGCAAGCAGGCTTCTCGAGGGAGAGACGGCCGCGGGCCGCGGGCCTGCCGAATGAGCTGCCGACAGGGGGACTTTTTCACCCGATTAAAAAAATCTTGTCATGCCACGGAGGCGCCAAACCGGCGATATGCATAGTAAACGACTGAACAATGCCCAGGCAGCTGAATCTCAATGGCTGAACTATGTCAAAAGCCCGCTTGTCCATGGCGCCCTGATCATCATTGTGTGCCTTGCCGTCTATTCCAACACTTTTCACGTGCCGTTCCAGTTCGATGACCCGCGAAGCATCAGCGAGGTGCCCTTTGTCAGGGACATACACCAATTCCCGAACCCCATAACGCAGCAGCGGGCCGTCGGCTTCTTTACGTTTGCCCTGAACTATTGGCTCCATGGTACTGACGTTGTCGGTTACCATATCGTCAACCTCGTTATTCATATCGTGAACGCGTTCCTCGTATACGCATTTATCGTCCTGAGCTTCCGGACCCCAATCCTTAATGGGTCTTCGCTGAAAAGGCATGTATTGCCCATGGCCCTTTTCAGCGCCCTTCTCTTCGCCTGCCATCCGATACAGACCCAGGCTGTCACCTATATTGCCCAGCGCTTCGCCTCGCTCGCGACGTTCTTTTATCTGCTGAGCCTCGTCGCCTATGTCAGGTCGAGGCTTCCTTCCGGTGCGAACGAGTCTAACCGTTGGTCCCCGTTATGGTATGGTGTTTCCCTTCTCTCTGCCGTGCTCGCAATGAAGACCAAGGAGATAGCGTTCACGCTCCCTGTCGTCATCGCCCTGTACGATCTCCTGTTCCTTGAGGGGACTCTCAAAAAGAGGGCACTCCTCCTGCTGCCCCTTCTTCTCACGATGACCATCATACCTCTGAACCTCCTGGGAACCGCCAAACCCCTCGGGGACATGCTGAGCGACATCAGCGAGGTGACGAAGCTTCAGACGACGGCGTCGAGAGGGGAGTATCTCGTTACGGAGTTCACGGTGATCGTCACGTACCTTCGGCTGCTGATCTTCCCGGTGAACCAGAACCTCGATTACGATTACCCGCTCTTTGAGTCGTTCTTCACGCCGGAGGTGGTTTTCTCATTTCTTCTCCTGGCGTTGATCCTCGGCACGGGATTCTATCTTCTGTACCGTGACCGGCGTTCACCCGGCGCCGGCAGGCTCACAGCCTTCGGCATTTTCTGGTTCTTTATCACCCTTTCCGTGGAATCGAGCATCATCCCCATAGCCGACGTGATTTTTGAACACCGGCTGTATCTCCCCTCTGTCGGGTTTTTCCTTGCCTGCATGAGTGCCCTTTTTTGGGGCGTTGATCGGCTCAGGGCCCGATGGGCGAAGGCGGAACAAGCGGTTATGATCGCCCTTGCAGCGGTTGTCATCGTATTCGCCGGGCTTGCCTATACGCGGAACATCGTTTGGCAGAGCGAGGTAAGTCTGTGGAAGGACGTCATCAGGAAGAGCCCCCTGAAGGCGCGGGGGTACAACGGACTTGGTCTGGCCTATTTCAACGGAGGTAACTATGACAAGGCGATCGAGGCCTTTGCCCAGGCCATCAAGCTCCACCCTGCCTATGACGTGGCGTTCAACAACATTGGAAATTCCTATTTTCGCAAGGGCCTCTACGACGCGGCCATAGGGGCGCAGACAAAGGCGATCGCACTGGAGCCGGATAATGCGATCTTTCGCGACAACCGGGGGCTGTCCTATGCGGCCATTGGCGCATACGACCG
>Ga0335081_10009647_pt1 | contig 15554 bp, 12 predicted proteins | sample Lox_Sample_35_FD_206713 | JGI IMG/M metagenome (GOLD analysis project Ga0335081, IMG submission 206713) | Soil microbial communities from Loxahatchee National Wildlife Refuge, Florida, United States - Lox_Sample_3.5 | ecosystem: Environmental > Terrestrial > Soil > Wetlands | place: USA... | reverse complement strand
TAGCACCAGGCAGGCACGGCTGCTGCGGCTGCAGGCCGCCATGATGGCCGCGTCACGGGGCTGGATTGAGGATCCGGTGCCTCGCCCAGCACGCTTAAGCCGGCTGCCCCGGATTGACCTAGCCCGCGGGCACCTCGTTCGGGATGCCGGCCGCCGAGCCATCCGGCAGGACCATGCCGCCGACCTCGACGACAGCATCGGCGGGCAGGCCCGCGCGCTCCGCCGCCCGGTGGATCGCATCCGCGAACGGCGCCTCGTAGAGGCAGTACGTCTTGCGCTTGTCCGCCGACAGGAACGAACAAAGCCAGCGCACGCCCTGTTCTTCGTTGATCCGGTTGATCTGGTCGGCCTCCTCGGCCGAGGTCTCCAGGTCGCCGTCGAACCGGCGTTCCACCATGAAAATCGGCACGCGTCCCTCCCCCCACCTTGGTTTGCCCGATAACGTACCGCGCCGGATGGCGGTTTCCCAGGCTTCCGCTGCGTACAGCGCTTCCATGCAGGCGGCGGCACCGTCCCCGTCGCCGCTGCGATGACCAGCCGCACCTGGGCATCAGCGAACGCCTGGATCATTTCTGCGACGAGGCGACATTCGTGGACCGGGACCAGGCCAGCCCCGATTTGCCCGACTGGCAGACCAACTGGCGCCACCTCACCGCCGATGGCAAGATCGCCGAGCTCAGCCACCCATCAGCCGCAAATCAGAGCTGGGGTTTCCCCCGCCCGGTCGAGCCGCCTTCTGGCGTCTCCTGAATCAGCGTCGAAGACTCCACCCTGCCTGACGGCGAAAATCACAGCCGGTTTAGCCGCAATACGCCGGGCGCCAGTCGCCGGCCTGCCTGGATAACACCGGCTAACCGCCGTCACGTTCGCCTGTTGTGCATGCGGGCAAGGAACCGCGCCCATTCAGGACCCGAGAACGTCAGCATCGGCCCATGCGGATCTTTTGAGTCACGGACCAGAATTGAGCTCCTCACCGCCGCTACCTCCACACAGCTCTCGCCTCCGCTCACGCCGCTCTTCCGCCACGTCGTTCGGTAAATTCTGACAGCAAGCAATGGACCTCCGTAACGACGCTGGCGATCTTCCCGTGGGGAACATAATGCGAGTTCCGCCGGGCGTAACGGCCAATCGTGCCACGACGATAGACCGTGGCGCCCCCGCCAACGAGCAAGGCAAACCTCTGCATCTTCGTCGCAGTTCCCACCGGGGAATTGTAACGGCGAAGGCATCAACCGCCTAGACCGAACTTCCCGCACGACGGATGGGCCCACATGTTTGACTAGGGGAAAGCTGTTCCGCTCATGGACGTACATGTCGACCCGGCCGTGAGCCGGAGCTGTTTCGCCTGTTCAGCGGGTGCGCCGGTTACAGGCCAGGGGAAATTCGGTCTAGACCAGCGAAGCACAGGCCAGGGAGCTTCACAACCTCAGCAGTTACAAGAATCCCGTTAGTCATTCCTGTCACGAAGGACGGAAATCGCAACCCGAGTAATTCTGGTGTCATTGGTCACAATAACTCTTTGCAGCACCAGGCGACGGCCCGGGTTTCTGGCTCCGGCGACTCAACCGAGAGTCATACTCTCAGCTACCTGGCTGATCAGCTCGACTGATTTCTTCGGGCCGAGGGACTGCTCCCGCAGTCGCTCGAAGGCCACACGATGTGTCAGGATTTGCGGATCTTCGCCGGTTAGCAGCGCGCTGGGATTCGATCCGCCGCCACGGGCATTCTCCAGATACAAGACATCTTCATCATCGCCTGGAAACTCAAGTACCGTAAACGGCCCTTTCATGCCCGGGTGAACGCCAGCACTGAACGGCACGATCTCTATGGTGATGTTTGGCTGCCGGGCGGTCTCGGCAAGCTTACGCAACTGACGGCGCATGATGCCGGGGTTGGTCGGTGCTCCCACCTGACGCTGGATGGCCGCCTCGTCCAGAATGAAGAAGAACAGCCGCCCCGGCTCCTCCAGCAGTTCCTGGCGGCGTATTCGAATCTCGACCAGCTTGTCGGCGCGATCCGCAGCATATTCGAGGGTGACCGCACGAGCATATTCCTCGGTTTGCAGCTGGCCTGGAATGAGCGTCGGCTCGAACTGGCGGATAATAGACGCGGCCGCTTCATATCCGACAAAGGTCACGTACTGAGGGGATGTTACATCGCGGAACGCGGTGAACCACGACCGCTGGCGAGCGGCACGCGCGAGGGCGACCAGTTCCTCAACGTGGTCCTCGTCGGTGATCTGGTACCGCGCCAGCAATGACTTCAGGTCACTGACGGAAATGCTGACGCCGCCGCCCTCAATCCGGATGAGCTTGGATAGGGACCATTCCATCGCGGCAGCAACCTGCTCCTGGGTCATTCCGGCATCCTTGCGTATCCGGCGCAACTCCCGTGTCAGCCGTCCCCGCTGTATCACGGACCCCTGAACTTCTGCCATGTCAGGCCTGATCCTCTTCTATGTCTGAGCTACCACGCAAAGAGCCAGGTAGCAGAGCGATTGCTGGCTTGCCGCCACAAGCCAGAAAGCGGGATCGTATCACCCCTGGTCGCGAAGTGAATAACACTTGCATTTCAACCGGAAGGCCGCTCACGTCCACGCTATGGCTTTCTGCCACCTGGCTATCGTACGCTTGGCTAGGTGAGAGGTTGACATCGTACCGTAGCTTACGGCTACATGCTGTCGCCGGGTGGATAAACACGCCGGCGAATGCCGCGACGCCCACGATTACCGTGCCCCCGCACCGGAGGGAGGCCCGTTTATGCACCTGCCATCTGACGCCGGGGCAGGCGGCTGTCCCACCGGGGCGTCATGGCGGCATGTGCGATCCTCCACGACCCCGGAGCCAAGGGCGGAGGGTAGCCATGTCAGTGAGTAGCCTGCCGCTGGGGCCGGAGCCCGAGGAACCCACTCGCTTGCTCCCCGGCACCCGGCGCGACTATGCGCAGCACTGCTCGCTGATGGCGGCCGACATCGCCGGCTTCAGCCGTCCCGATCGGGACGACGAGATTCAGCTCCACCTCCGCACGTCGCTGTACGGAATCTTTGGCGCAGCCTTCCGCGACATCGAGATTGCCTGGGAGGGGCCACACGACCTCCATCGCGAGGATCGGGGTGACGGCGTGACGATCGTGTTCATGCCGCACATCTCCACGGGGCTGCTCGTCAGCCAGCTCCCGGATCCGCTCCTCGCCAAGCTTCGTCACCACAATAAGGTGTCGAGTCCCGCCGCCCAGATTCAGCTCCGGCTGGCCCTGCACGCAGGCTTGGTGACCCGCGACGCCAACGGCTTCGCCGGCCAGGCGGCGATCCACCTCTTCCGCATCCTCGAGGCTCCGCCGGTGAAGCGCGAACTGGCAGTGTCCGGCGCCGACCTCGCGCTCATCGCCTCGGACTATGTGTACGACAACTTCATCCGCGACGCGCGCGGCCCGGTGAATCCGGATGCCTACACCCACGTCAAGGTCAACGTGAAGAACACGCGCACCCGCGCCTGGTATCGCCTCGGGGGCGGGCCGCCACGCGATCGCGCCAGGTCCGCGAACGGCCACGCCGTACTTGCGGCCAGCCGGCGGAACCTGCCGGTGTTAGGGCTTGCCGACGGATAATCCGGCTCATTGCACGGACCCGGCGCTGGCGGGCGCCGATGCTGCGGCGTCGCCGCCGGTGTCCTCGGCGTGGTAGCGGGCGAGCAGTTCCTGCTCCTGCCGGTTCCTGGGAAACAGGAAGAACACGAGCGCCGTGCCGAGCAGGACCGCGACAATCCCCGCCGTGTAGGCCCACTGGTCACCCGCCAGGAACGAGGCCTTTGCCCCGGCCGTGATCTGCCTGGCGTACTGCGGGTACTGTTTCGCGACCTCCGCGGCGCTCGAGAACGACTTGGTCAGCTCGTTCTGGACGTTGGCCGTGATCTGCTGCTTGTGCGGCGCGGTCGCGATCGCGGCCGAAACCGCCGCCGCGTACCCCGCCGCGAGCAGCGCACCGAAGATCGACTGCATGACCGCGCCACCTAGGTCGCGCTGCAGGTCAGCCGTGCCCGACGCCATCCCCGCGCGCGGGACCGGGACCGAACCCGTCAGGGAATGGGAGGCGGGCGTGCCGGCGAAGCCGACCCCGATCCCGATCAGCGCGTTCGCCAGGCCGACCTTCCAGAACGGGATGTCCTGCTTCCACAGCAGGAGCATGACGAGGAAGCCAAGCAGGAAGAACGCGTAGCCAGCGAGGAGGGTGAACCTGGAACCGCGCGTATTCACCAGCTTCGCTGAGGCCGGCGCGACAAGCACCATGAGCACCGCCATGGGCAGGATCGCGAGCCCGGCGTCCAGCGCCGAGTAGCCGAGCACATTCTGCAGGAACTGCTGGCCCACGAACATCGCGCCCATCATTGCGCCGAACACGATGATCCCTGCGGATCCGGCCACCCAGAAGATTCGGCGGCCTGCGACGTGCAGGTCGTACAGGGGATTACGTGCCCGGTGCTGCCGGATGACGAAGGCTATGGCCGCGACGATCGTGATGACCGCCAGCCAGAGGGTCAGCGCGCCCTTGCCGGGAACAGGGGCGAAGTTGATCGCCAGGACAAGCGCGCCCACGAACAGGATGGACAGGAGGCCGCCGGGATTGTCGACGGGACCAGTCGTCTCGTTGACGTGGGCAGGCACGAAGGCGAGCGACATCGCCAAGGCCACGACGGCAAGCGGCAAGGTGATCAGGAACACCGACCCCCACCAGAACCGCAGCAGCAATGCCCCGGCGATCAGCGGGCCCAGCACGCAGATGGCGCCGCCGACACCCGACCACAAGGCGATCGACCGGGTGCGCGCTGGCCCCGACCACAGGGCCGTGATCACCGCGAGCGTTGTCGGGTAGGCCATGCCTGCCGAGAGCCCGCCGAGGATGCGCGCGGCGACAAGCGCGCCGCCTGTTGGCGCGTAGGCGGCGAACAGGCACGCCGGGACCGACAGCACGACGCCGAGGATCAGCATCAGCTTGCGGCCGTAGCGGTCGCCAAGCGCACCCAGGTACAGCACCGAGCAGGCAAGGCCGAGTGAGTACCCGACCGAGATCAGGTCGAGGGCGGTCTGCGACGAATCGAACGCCCTGCCGATGGCAGGCAGCGCGACGAAGGCCACGGCGAGGTTCAGGTTCGCAACGGCCGCCACCAGGATCAGCGAGATCAGCACCAGGCCCGCGCGCGCCGGCGCGGCCGGCCCCTCAACCGGGCCCGGCGCCGCGGTGCTGGTTGCACTTGCCATCTCGCTCATCCTCCCGACGCGGGGCAGGCCGGCCCGTCCCGCCCCGCGGCGCCGATCCCACGGCAGGGAAACCTGACCGGGCGATTGCCGCGGAATCCAGAGCCAGCGTGATCGACCGATTATCCGAATTCGGCAGTCTTAAGCACTTAGTGCGGAGATCTTGGCATCAGGCAGCTGAAACACATGTCAATATGGAGATCATCTTACTCTGATCCTGATCCTTGGGGCGGCTTACCGGGCCGTTATCATCCTGCCGGGTGAAACCACCGGGCCCGCTCGGCCGAACTTGAGTGAGACGAGCGACTTTAAGGCTTTTGCGGCGCGGCGCACTTATCGCCGCCATTGCCCGGAATGGCGGGCAGGAAGCCGGCAGTTCAGCAGTCTCGACTTCAATTAGTTCACCGAGGCCGCGCTGGATAATGAGCTCTGAAGATAAGCTCGGCGCTGACGAGCTCCCCGCGATTGAGGCGGAGGGCGAAGCGGGCGATGGCGTGGTGTCAAGGCCGCCCGATCGCCGTCCTGGCAAGATAGCGGCATGGAACGCGTGCTTGGAATCGGCGGATACTTCATGCGGGCCGCCGACCCGGCGGCCCTGGGCGCGTGGTATCGCGATTGCCTGGGCCTGGACGCCGACGAGAACGGCCTGTGGCGTCAGGGAGCCGGGCTGACGGTGTTCGCAACCTTCGAGTCCGAGACCGGCTACTTCGGGTCCCGCGCCCAGCAGACCATGCTCAACTTCCGGGTCCGCGACCTGGATGCGATGCTCGCGCAATTGCGGGCCAAGGGAGCAGACGTGGCCAAAGAGACGCAGGACATGGAGGGTGTCGGCCGGTTCGGCTGGGTCACCGATCCCGAGGGCAATCGGGTCGAGCTGTGGCAGCCCGCCTGACCGCGTCGTCACGCAGACGGTGACGGCCAGACCGCCTCCGGTGAGGGCCGCCGCACAGATGTGGCGAGGCGCCCCGCCGGCCATCAGGGGCGCCCGGGGAAGGGCATGGCCGACGGGGCGCGCTCTGCGGCCGTTACCGGGCTGGCGTCACTCCCATGGCCGGGAACAGCCACCTAAAGAGTCAGGGATAATCCTGACCGATCGCTGTAAATTACCACTTAGTAACCTTAGTCCTTGGTCAAGACATCTTCTGGATCTGGCAGGGCAGTAAGGCGTGGGGCCAGGGGCACGCCGTGGGGTGGCACAGCGAGGGCCGGGCGCACAATGCGCAGCCGGGCACCCAGCCTGACGGCGCGCTGACCTCGCCACTGATGCGGGCCCGAAGATCATCCGGGCCGGGTGACGCGCCGCCAAACGGCGGGCCGCCACAGTGGGAGCGTGAGCACGAAGAATGACGTGATCGCCGCCGGCAGTAGCGTCGGCGGGACGCCGGTGCACACCCTGGCCGCGTCCACGCCCCGGCCACCGCGATCCGCGCCGGCTGCGGTCGGCCGACCGGGAGGCCTGAGCTGCCCGTCTCGACTACGAAAGAGGCCACGTGCCCGACGTTCCTGTCCTCACCGCCAAGGCCCAGGCCGATGAGAGCCTGTTCCCGCCGATTGCCGATTACGCATTCCTGTCGAACTGCGAGCAGAACTGCCTGATCGCGCCGGACGGGTCGGTCGAATGGCTGTGCCTGCCGCGCCCCGATTCCCCCAGTGTCTTCGGGGCGCTGCTGGACCGGGCAACCGGCACGTTCCGGTTCGGTCCCGGCACCACGCGCGTTCCGCAGCACCGCCGGTACGTGCCGGGGACGATGGTGCTGGAAACGACCTGGCAGACCCCAACGGGGTGGATGAGCGTCCAGGACTTCCTGGCCATGGGCCCGGTCCCGCACGATGGACGGCGGCCGGACTACCATCGGGCTCCGGCCGACTTCGGCGCCGTCGGCGCCCTGGTACGGATCGCGACGTGCATCAGCGGCCGGGTCGAGGCCGTTGTGAACTGCGGCCCGCTGTTCAATTACGGGACGGTTGGCGGCACGTGGAGCTATAGCGGCGACGGCTACGACGCGATGACCTTCACTGCCGCGGAGGGGGACATACAGCTCAGCCTGACGGGCACCATCCCGCTCGGCGTCCTGGGCGCCCGCTGTTACGGCCGCACGACGCTCACTCAGGGCCAGTCTGCGTTCGCCGCCCTGTCCTGGGGGGATGCCAGGGTTCCGGCTGACCAGGACGAGGCGTTCAGCTCGCTGAATACCACGGTCGGGTTCTGGCGCGACTGGCTCAGCTCGGCCAAGATCCCCGACCATCCGTGGAAGCCCTACCTTGACCGCAGCGCCCTGACCCTTAAGGCGCTCAGCTACGCTCCCACCGGCGCGATCATGGCCGCGTCGACGACCTCACTGCCGGAAACGCCAGGCGGGGCGCGCAACTGGGACTATCGCTTCACCTGGATCAGGGACTCGGCGTTCATGCTCCGCTCGCTGTATCGCCTGGGCTTCGACTGGGAGGCGGTCGAGTACTGGGGCTTCGTCATCGACGCGGTGAGCGGCGGGGATCTCAACCGCAACTTCGAGCTGCAGATCATGTACGGCATCGGCGGGGAACGCGACCTGACCGAGCGGACCCTCGACCACCTGTCCGGGTGGCGCGGGGCGCGCCCGGTCCGGATCGGCAACGGTGCCTGGAACCAGCAGCAGCACGACGTGTGGGGAATGATCCTCGATGCCCTGGACGTCCAGTTCCAGCGGGGAGCCAGCCAGCTCGTGACGCCGGTGTGGGAAGGGGTGGCCGGATTCGCGGACGCGGCCCTGCAGCATTGGCGCGAGCCGGACCAGGGCATCTGGGAGGTCCGCGGCGACCCCAAGCACTTCGTCGCGTCGAAGGTGATGTGCTGGGTGGCGGCCGCCCGTGGCGCCGATCTCGCCGCGGAGCGAGGCGCGGACGAACGCGCCCGGCGCTGGCGGGCGGGCGCCGACGAGATCAAGGCCGAGGTGCTGGACAAAGGCGTGTCCGACCGGGGCGTGTTCCGGCAGCACTACGAGACCGATGACCTGGACGCGTCGCTCCTGCTGCTGCCCATCATGGGATTCCTGCCTTCCGATGACCAGCGCGTCGTCTCGACCGTGCTGGCCATCGCCGACGAGCTGACCCAGGACGGGCTGGTCCTGCGCTACCGGGTAGAGGGTACCGACACCGGGTTCGAGGGCGAGGAAGGCACCTTCACCATCTGCTCCTTCTGGCTGGTGAGCGCGCTCGCCATGATCGGTGAGACCGGACGCGCGCACGCCCTGTGCGAGAAGCTGCTGTCGTTCGCAGGGCCGCTGCAGCTCTATGCGGAAGAGATTGACGCCACGACGGGCCAGCACCTGGGCAATTTCCCGCAGGCATTCACGCACCTGGCGCTGATCGAGGCCGTATCGCTGCTCATCGAGTGCGGGCCGGAAGGCAGGTCCGCACCCATCCAGTGAAGGGGCGAAACCCCGTCCGGTAACGGTCGAAGCCCCGTTGCGCCGAATCACCCGTGCGGAGTGAACCGTCGCGGCACGGGCGGGAGGAGGGTAGTGACTGCCCTGTACGGGCAGGAGACGGGAGAGCGGGAGGAGACGGGACGGACCCCAGCCGCCACGATGACTCAGCCGGCCCCGCACCGGCCGCGGACGAGACCGAGCCGGATGCCCGGTTCACCTTCGCCAACGAGCGGACCTTCCTGGCCTGGAGCCGTACCGCGCTCGCGCTGGTGACCGCCGGGCTGGCGATCGTGCAGTTGCTGCCTCCTTTCCCCGGTGTCCCCTGGGGCCGGCGCATCATCGGAACGCCCCTGATCCTCCTCGGATCGGCCGTCGTCGTCATCAGCTATCTCGAATGGGCGGGCAAGCAGCGTGCGCTCCGCCGGGGCGAGCCGGTGGGCCGCTCGCGGCTGCCCTGGATCCTGGCCGTGACCATCGCGGTCATCGGGCTGATCGCGGTGGCGCTCACCCTGCTGTCGGGGGTGAAGCTGCATTGACGACGCCCGCTGACGACATCGAGGACACCGACCCCGGGCTGGCCCGGGAGAGGACGGCGCTTTCCTGGACGCGGACCGCGATTTCGTTCGCGGCTGTCGGGGGCGCCATCCTGAAGAGCCGACCTTACGCGGGAGTCTCGATTCTGGTCCTCAGCGGCCTGATCTGGAAGCTCGGCCAGCTGGCCCGCCCGTCAGGTGCGGGACAGGCCCGGCCCCGGCAGCTCCTGCTGATCGCCGTCGCCGTCACCGCCGTGTCGATGGCCGCGCTGGCGATTGCCCTCCTTAATCCCGAGCCGGGCGGCCTCCGGCCCTGAGCGAAGAGCGCGGGCGGAACCCGGATCGAGGAGCTCGGGCTCGAAATCCCCGACGTTCACCTGGAATCGCCGGACCGGTGTGCGGCATCAGGTGAGAACTGGCCAGAAGGATGGTGCGTCCCGGAGCTGCCGGTAGCGGCCATGCGCCCGCATCAGCTGTTCGTGCGTGCCGCGCTCGGCGACCTTGCCGTGGTCCAGCACGATGATCTCATCGACCTGGTCGAGTCCCTCCAGCTCGTGCGTGATGAGCAGGGTGGCCCGGCCCGCGGTGAGGGCCAGCACGTCGGCGGTCAGCGCGCCCCGCGCCTCGGGGTCCAGGTGCGCGGTCGGCTCGTCGAGAATCAGCACGGCCGGGTCGGCGAGCAGAGCCCTGGCGACGGCGAGCCGCTGCCGTTCACCGCCGGACATGGCGGCCCCGTGCGTGCCGACCTGCGTGTCCCAGCGCTGTGGAAGGGAATTGACCCAGGGCAGCAGCCGGGCCCGCGCGGCGGCCGCCGTCAGCTCATCGTCGGTGGCGGCCGCGCGGCCCAGCCGCACGTTGTCCCGGATGGTGGCGTCGAAGATGTGCGGGTCCTGGGGGCATCCGCCGATCACCGTCCGCACATCATCGGCCGCGTAGCTGGCCAGGTCGGCACCGTTCAGGGTGACGGTGCCGCCGGCCGGGTCGCGGAAGCGCAGCAGGACAGCGGCGGCGGTGGACTTGCCGGCACCACTCGGGCCGATGAGCGCAACCCGCCGGCCCGGCGGCAGGTCGAGATCGAGCCCGTCCAGCGCGAGCGGCCCGTCCGGCTCGTACCGGACCTGCACTCCCGACAGCCGCACGTGGACCGGACCGGCGGCCAGCGGCCGGGGGGTGGCCGGCTCGGCTACCGGATCCGGGGCGTCCAGGATCGCGGCGACACGACGGGCCGAGGCGCGCGCGGCGGCGATCTGCAGCGCGGCCGCCGGCATGACCGCGACCGCCTCGAAGGCGGCCAGCGCCGTGAGGGTCAGTACCGCCAGCGGCACCCGGGTCAGGGTGCCCTGCCCCGCCGCCGCTACCCCGAGGACGAGGACGGCCCACACGGTGAGCCCGGTGAGGCCGCTGATCAGCCCGCTGCCCAGGCCGGTCGCGGCGGCGGAGCGCCTGGCCTCGGCGGTGAGCTTCGCGTCCGCCTCGGCCGCGGCGGCGAGAGCGGTGTCCTGCGCGCCGAACGCGTGCAGGTCGGCCGCGCCGGAGAGCAGGTCGGTAACGGTCGCGCTCAGCTCGCCGCGTGCCGGTGCGGTGGCCCTGGCCGCCCGCCGCGAGGCGGCGACGGCCAGCGCCGGCGCCGCGGCGCCGGCGGCCAGGAGCCCGAGGGCCAGCAGCCCGCCGGCCGGCGCGAGGATCAGCAGGCATACCGCCACTGCTCCCGCGCCGGCCAGCGCCGCGGCCAGCGGCGGCCCGATGCCGCGGATGAACAGGTCCTGGGTGGCGTCCACGTCGCTGATGAGCGCGGCCAGCAGATCACCGGACCGGAAGGCGGCCAGCCCGGCGGGCGCGAGCCGCTCCAGCCGCCGGTAGATCGCCACCCGGATGTCCGCCAGTACGCGGAACGCGACGTCGTGAGAGGTCAGGCGCTCCAGGTACCGGGACACTCCGCGGCCGACGCTGAACGCGCGAACCGCCACGACCGCGACGGAGATGGCCAGAATGCCCGGATGCTCAGACGCGCGGGCCAGCATGAACCCCGATGTGGCCAGCAGCGCCACACCGAAACCGGTCGCGGCCGCGCCGGCCAGGACCGAGAGCACCAGCTGGCCGCGCAGCGGCCGGGCCAGCCGGAGCAGGCGCAGCAGCGGCCGCCGGCCGGCGGCCACGCGACCGGGCTCCCGCACGCCCAGGGGCTCGCTGGTCACGTGGTCACCACCGCCCGGCCCGCCGCCGGCCGGGAACCGGCCGGTGACACCAGCTTCCCGTGGTCCAGCCTGATGACCCGGCAGCCGTCGCCGGCGGACCAGCCCTGGCCGTGGCTGACCACAATCACGGTCCGATCGGCCAGGCGGATGTCGATAGCGGTCCCGATCAGCCGGGTACTGGCCGGGTCCAGGTGCGCAGACGGCTCGTCAAGGAGCAGCAGGGGGGCGTCCCGCAGGAACGCGCGGGCCAGCGCGATCCGCTGGCGCTGGCCCGCGGACAGCCGCAGGCCGCGCTCACCGAGCGGCGTGTCGTATCCGGCCGGCAGCGCCTCGATGAACTCGGCGGCCCCGGCCAGCCGGGCGGCTTGGCAGATGGCAGCGCGGCCCGTGGCGGGCTGGCCGAGGGCAATGTTGTCCGCCGCGCTCCCGCTGAACAGGTAGGGCTGCTGCGGGACCCACGCGATCTGCCGGCGCCACTGCCGCAGATCCATCCCGGCCACGTCGCCGCCGTCTGCCTCGATGATCCCGGCTGCCGGTGCCGTGAAGCGGAGCAGCAGGGCCAGCAGCGTGCTCTTGCCCGCACCGCTCGGCCCGGTAAGGACGATCCGCTCCCCCGGTGCGATGGTCAGGCTCACCCCGTCCAGAGCCGGGCGAGGCCGGCCCGGATAGGTGACGGTGACCCCGTCCAGCCTGATCCCGGCGATCCGGAGGTCCGCCGTCGCCCGGCCGGGAGCCGGCCCGGCCGGCTGGGCCTGCCCGGCCTGCTGCCCGGCCGGCACCGGGGTGTCCAGGATCTCAAAAGCGCGCCCAGCCGCGGCAGCCCCTTCCATACTCGCGTGGAACTGGGCGCCGAGCGCGCGCAGTGGCAGATATGCCTCCGGCGTGAGCAGCAGCACCAGCAGCGCCGTCTCGTAGTCCAGGTGGCCGTCCAGCAGCCGGAGCCCAACCTCGACCGCGACCAGCGCGGTCGCCACCGCGGCGGCTAGCTCCAGGACGAGCGCGGACAGGAACGCCACCCGCAGGGTGGACATGGTCGCAGCCCGGTAGTCCTCGGTGACCTTGGCGATCGCGTCCTCCTGCGCCCTGGCGCGGCCGAACACCTTCAGTGTGGGCAGGCCCTCGACGACGTCGAGGAAGTGCCCGCCGAGGGTGGCCAGCAGCCGCCACTGCCGCCGCGTCTGCGCCTTGGTATGCCAGCCGACCAGCACCGCGAATACCGGGATCAGCGGCAGCGTCACGGCGATGACCGCCGCGGAGATCCAGTCCGCGACCGCCACCCGGGCCAGTACCGCGATGGGCACCAGGACCGCGAGAACGAGCTGCGGCAGATAGCGGGAGAAATACGAATCCAGCCCGTCCAGGCCCCGGGTGCTCAGGGTGGCGATCTCGCCCGCCCGCTGACCACCCAGCCACACCGGGCCCAGCCGCAGCGAGTGGGCGGTGAGCGCGCGGCGCAGCTGCGATTTGACGGTCGCGGCCGCGCGCAGCGCGGTTACCTCCCCGCCATAGCTCACCGCTGCCCGCGCCGCCACCACGGCCAGCAGCGCCACCAGCGTGCCCGCCAGGGCGGCGGCAACGTCGCCCCGGGCCGCGGTGGCCAGGGCATGGGCCAGCAGGCCGGCCTGGGCCAGGATCAGCCCGGTCCCGGCCAGTCCGAGGGCAACGGTCGCCGCCAGGTAGCCGCGGACGCTGCCGGCAGAACGAAGCAGCCGCGGATCAACCGGCCCGCGGCTGCTCATCGGGACGCCCGGTACACCGATGACCGGCCTATTCCGCGGTTTTCCGGTGGCTCCCGGCCGCCTGGACCGGGTCCGTCGGCGCGTTGGCCTGCGGCTGCGGCGCCGCAGGCGTTGTGCCCGTTTCCTTTTCCGGGACCGCGGCGGCGGGCCGTTCGGCCGCCGGTGCCAGCGCTCCGGTCTCCGGGCCGGGGCCGGGGGGAAGGGTGTAGACGTCCCGCAGGGTCTCGATCTGCTGGGTGGTGAAGGTCCGTTCACGGCGGACGTCGCGGGTGAAGGCCAGCCACCAGCTGAGCAGGGCGCCGAGGCGGTTACGGTAGCCGGTCAGGAATGCGATATGGATGAAGAGCCAGATCCACCAGCCCAGGAAGCCGCCGACCTGCAGCGGCCCGGCTGAGACGACGGCACGGCCGCGGGAGATGTAGGCTGCCGAGCCGAGGTCATGGTAACGGAACGGCTTCTCCTCCACATGTCCCGTGACCCGGTGCCGGATGCGATGCCCGGCGTAGAGCCCGGACTGCATCGCCACCTCGGCAACCCCGGGGAGCCTGTCCAGGCTCATCATGTCGCCGATGACGGAAATCTCGGGATGGCCGGGGATGGTGAGGTTCTTTTCGACGAGGATGCGCCCGGCCCGGTCGCGCTCGGCGCCGGTGGCGGTCGCGAGGGCCTCGGCGATGGGCGGGGCTTCCACCCCGGCGGTCCACAGCACGGTACCCGCGTCGTAGCGGGTCTCCGCGCCGTCGTGGCCGCGGACCAGCACCCAGCCCTGGTCGACGTGGGTGACGATCGATCCCATGTGCTGCTCGACGCCGAGCGCGTCCAGGCTGTCGGACGCCTTCTGCGACAGTTTCGGGCCGAACGAGGCGAGCGGCGCGCTGCCGCCGTCGAAGAGCAGGACCCGGGCATCCTCCGGTTCGATGTTCCGGAACTCGGCGCGGAGGGTCTTGGTGGCCACCTCCCGGATCTGCCCCGCCAGTTCCACGCCGGTCGGGCCCGCGCCGACCAGGGCGAAGGTGAGGTAGGTGCGGCGTTCCTCCGGGTCGGTGGCCGTGTCCGCCATCTCGAAGGCGCCGTATACCCGGCGCCGGATCGCGAGCGCGTCGGAGATCGTCTTCATGCCCGGCGCCCAGCGGGCGAACTCGGGATGACCGAAATAGGATTGCCGGACTCCGGCGGCGACGATGAGGTCGTCGTAACCGAAATCGATGAGCTCGCCACCGATCCGCCGGGCGGTGACACGCCGGCCGGCGACATCAAAATCGCACACCTCAGCCATGACGCAGTCGACGTTCTTGTGCTTCTTGAGCAGGTCGCGCAGCGGCGCGGCGATCTTCCCCTCGGACATGATGCCGGTCGCGCACTGGTAGAGCAGCGGCTGGAAGACGTGGTGCTGAGCCCTGTCGATCAGCGTCACCGAGGCGCTGCGCCTGAGCGCGCGGACCGCGAACAAGCCGGCGAAGCCGCCGCCGACGATCACCACGCGACGCTGGCCAGATGGGTCTGTCATGGCATACTCCGGTCCCTCGGTCAGCCTGCCGGGTCGTGCCAGGTGTCCCGGGCGGGCAGCAGCCGGTCGGCCTCCTTCGGGCCCCAGCTGCCCCGGGCGTAGGGGTGCACGGGAACGACATCGCCGAGCACCGGGTCGACGATCTGCCAGGCGGCCTCGACGGTGTCCTGGCGGGCGAACAGCCACCGCTCCCCGTCCAGGGCCGCGCCGATCAGCCGGTCATAGGGCCGGATGTCCGACCCGGGCTGCTGGGCGAAGGAGAGCTGCTCGGCCAGTGGCTCCCAGCCGGCGCCCGGCTTCTTGCCCTGCAGGGTCATGCTGACCGCCGTCTCCGGCCAGATCCGGAAGGTGAGGTTGTCGCCGGGATGCTCGGGCTCGATCCCGAACACATCCTGCGGCGGGTCCTTGAACGTCATGGTGACCTCGGTCGCGGTGACCGGCATGGTCTTGCCCGCCCGGATCACGATCGGCACCCCGGCCCAGCGCCAGGTGTCCGCGGTCAGCTTGACCGCCACGTAGCTCTCCACGGTCGAATCCGCGGCCACGCCGTCGACCTGGCGGTAACCCTCGTACTGGCCCCGCACCGTGTTCTCCGGGGTCAGCGGGCTCAGCGCCCTCACCACCTGCTGCTTGGCGTCCTGCCAGGCGCCCAGGCCCTTCCCGGACGGGGGTTCGGCCAGCACGGTGGCCAGCACCTGGAGCATGTGGTTCTGCAGCACGTCGCGGATGGCGCCGGTGCGGTCGTAGAACCGGCCCCGGTCGGCGACGTCGAACGCCTCGGCCATGGTGATCTGGATGGAATGCACGTAGGTGCGGTTCAGCAGCGGCTCGATCACCGAGTTGGCGAACCGGACGAACAGCACGTTCTCCACCGGGTCGAACGCCAGCCAGTCATCCACCCGGAAGATCGCCTCCTCGCCGAA
>Ga0335081_10009645_pt1 | contig 15556 bp, 16 predicted proteins | sample Lox_Sample_35_FD_206713 | JGI IMG/M metagenome (GOLD analysis project Ga0335081, IMG submission 206713) | Soil microbial communities from Loxahatchee National Wildlife Refuge, Florida, United States - Lox_Sample_3.5 | ecosystem: Environmental > Terrestrial > Soil > Wetlands | place: USA... | reverse complement strand
AAGACGCCATCCACGAAGACATTCCGATCTTCAATTATCTGGTGCCGAAGGAATTCACCCACGACAACGGCAAGCTGACCGGCGCCACCTTCCAGAAGGTCAAGGCGGTGCGCGACGCCGAGGGCCGCCGCGAGCTGGTACCAACCGGCGAGCCGGACCAGCACTTCCCCTGCGACGACGTCCTGGTGGCGGTCGGCCAGGAGAACGCCTTCCCCTGGATCGAACGCGACTGCGGCATCGAATTCGACAAGTGGAACATGCCCAAGGTCGACGCGCGCACCATGGCGTCGACGAACCCCAAGGTATTCTTCGGCGGCGACGCCGCCTTCGGACCGAAGAACATCATCTGGGCGGTCGCGCACGGCCACGAGGCCGCGATCTCGATCGACAAACATTGCCGCGGCGAGGACGTCAATATCCGTCCGGCGCCGCAGGTCGCGGTCACCAGCCAGAAGATGGGCATCCACGAATGGAGCTACGACAACGAGATCACGCTCGACAAACGCTACCGGGTGCCGCATCGCGAGAAGGTCGTGGCGCTGCGCGATATCAAGGCCGAAGTCGAGCTCGGCTATGACGTGGAGCTGGCGCTGAAGGAGGCCGAGCGCTGCCTCAATTGCGACGTACAGACGGTGTTCACCGGCCAGCTCTGCATCGAGTGCGACGCCTGCGTCGATATCTGCCCCATGGACTGCATCACCTTCACCGAGAACGGCGAGGAAGCCGATCTGCGCTCGCGACTGCAGGCGCCGGCGAACGATCTGAGCCAGGACCTCTATATCGGCAACAGCCTCAAGACCGGTCGCGTCATGGTCAAGGACGAGGATGTGTGCCTGCATTGCGGCTTGTGCGCCGAGCGCTGCCCGACCGGCGCCTGGGACATGCAGAAATATCTCATCGATATGACACTCGCGGAACAGGCATGCCGATCCAAAGCGTAAACGATTTCGTCGTCCGCTTCGCCAACGTCAACGGCTCGGGATCGGCGAGCGCCAACGAACTGTTTGCCCGTTCGGTGCTGCGCATGGGCATTCCGGTCGCCCCGCGCAATATCTTCCCCTCCAACATCCAGGGCCTGCCGACCTGGTATGAGGTGCGCATTTCCGAAGCCGGCCATCTCGGCGCCCGCGGCGGCACCGATCTGATGGTTGCGATGAATCCGCAAACCTGGGACCAGGATGTCGCCGGCATCGAGCCGGGCGGCTACCTGTTCTACGACTCGACCAAGCCGCTGCCGAAATCGAAATTTCGCGACGACATTACCGTCATCGGCGTGCCGCTGACGGCGATCAGCAATCGCGAATACACCGACCCGCGTCAGCGTCAGTTGTTCAAGAACATCATCTATGTCGGCGCGCTCGCGGCGCTGCTCGACATGGACATCGGCGAAATGGAGAAGCTGATCGCCGAGCAGTTCAAAGGCAAGGAGAAGCTGTTCGACGCCAATAAGCACGCGCTCGATCTCGGCCGCGACTGGGTGATGATGAACCTCCACCATCCGATCGGCTTGCGCTTGAAGCGCGCCAATGCAGTGGGCGACCGCATCTTCATCGAGGGCAATTCGGCCGCCGCGCTAGGCGCGGTCTATGGCGGCGCCACCGTCTGCGCCTGGTACCCTATCACCCCGTCATCCTCGCTCGCCGATGCCTTCACCGGGCACTGCAACCGCCTGCGCGTCGATCCGGCAACGAAGCAGAACAAGTTTGCCATCATCCAGGCCGAGGACGAGCTCGCTTCGATCGGCATCGTCATCGGTGCCGCCTGGAACGGCGCACGCGCCTTCACCGCCACCTCAGGGCCCGGAATTTCTCTGATGCAGGAGTTCGTCGGCCTCGCCTATTTCGCCGAGATCCCAGCGGTGATCTTCGACGTCCAGCGCGCCGGACCCTCGACCGGCATGCCGACGCGCACGCAGCAGACCGACATCATCTCGGCGGCCTACGCCTCGCACGGCGACACCAAGCACGTGCTCCTGTTCCCCGAGGATCCGGCGGAAGCCTTCGAATTCGCCGCTGCGGCGTTCGACCTCGCCGATCGATTGCAGACGCCGATATTCGTCATGCTCGACCTCGACATCGGCATGAACCATCGCCTTTCGCGCCCGCTCACTTGGGACGACAGCCGCAAGTTCGACCGCGGCAAAGTGATGACGGCGGCCATACTCGAGGCCGGCAGGGAATTCGGCCGCTATCTCGACGTCGATGGCGACGGCATTCCCTACCGCACGCTGCCCGGCACGCATCCGACTCAGGGCTCGTTCTTCACCCGCGGCACCTCGCGCGACCGCTATGCGCGCTATACCGAGGAAGGCCCGGCCTACGCCGACAACATGCAGCGGCTGCTGCGCAAGTTCGAGACCGCCAAAGACTTGGTGCCGCGGCCGCTGCAGGCGAACGCGAAGAAGCCGACGAAATACGGCGTCATCTATTTCGGCTCGACGTCGCCGGCGATGGACGAGGCGATCGAGCTCCTCGAGGCCACGGGCCACATGCTTAACCGATTGCGAGTGCGCGCCTTCCCGTTCCATTCCAGCGTGACCAGCTTCATCGGCGAGCACGATTTCGTGTTCGTTGTCGAGCAGAACCGCGACTCGCAACTGCGCTCACTGATCGTCAATGAATGCAGCATCGACCCGGTGCGGCTGGTGCCGATCCTGCACTATGACGGCACGCCAATCACCGCGCGCTTCATCTCCCGCGCGATCGCGGATCACCTCGACGCGCTCAAGGTGACGCCGCTGCGCAAGGGCAAAGTGGTGTCATGACATACGTAACCAAGCCGAAATTCCATCATCCCGAGCTGCCGAAAAACGAGCTCGGCTACACCCATCGCGACTACGAGGGCAGCGTTTCGACGCTGTGCGCCGGCTGCGGCCACGACTCGATCTCGGCCTCGATCATCGAGGCCTGCTTCGAATTGTCGATCGCGCCGCATCGCGTGGCCAAGCTCTCCGGCATCGGCTGCTCGTCGAAGACGCCGACCTACTTCCTCGGCAATTCGCATGGCTTTAATTCCGTGCACGGGCGCATGCCGTCGGTGCTCACCGGCGCCAACCTCGCCAACCGCGACCTGATCTATCTCGGCGTCTCGGGCGACGGCGATTCCGCCTCGATCGGTTTCGGCCAGTTCGCGCACGCCATCCGTCGCGGCGTCAACATGGCCTATATCGTGGAGAACAACGGCGTCTACGGCCTGACCAAGGGCCAGTTCTCCGCCACGGCAGACCGCGGCTCGAAGTCGAAGCGCGGCATCATCAACAACGACAGCGCCATCGACCTCGTCGGCATTGCGCTGCAGCTCGGAGCAACCTTCATCGCGCGCTCGTTCTCCGGCGACAAAAAGCAGCTGACGCCGCTGATCAAGGCGGCGATCGAGCATGAGGGCGCCGCCTTCATCGACGTGATCTCGCCCTGCGTCGCCTTCAACAACCACGCCGGCTCGACCAAGAGCTTCGATTACGTCCGCGAGCACAACGAGGCGGTCAACCGGCTCGACTTCATCACCGGCCGTGCGCCGATCAAGGTCGACTATGCGCCGGGGAGCGTCGAGACCGTCGAACAGCACGATGGCTCGACGATTACGCTGCGCAAGCTCGATTCGGACTATGACGTGCACGATCGCTTGGCCGCCATGAGCTTTCTGCAGCATCACGCGGCCAAGGGACAGATCGTGACCGGGCTCCTCTACGTCGCGGCCGAGGCCGAGGATCTGCACGGCCGCCTCAACACCGTCGAGGCGCCGCTCAATGCGCTGGGCGAGAAGGAGCTGTGCCCGGGCTCCACGGTGCTGGACAAGATCAACGCGAGCTTGCGCTGATCAGCGCAGCTTCTTGATCGCCTCGATCATGTCCTTAGGGGGCTCCATCGCGATCGCGAGTGGTTTGCCGCCTTCGAGCAGGCTCTTTAGGCTCGACAGGATGGCCGGCCAGCCCATGCGGCCGCCGCTGAGGATCGCTTCCGGCACGTCCCAGGAATGCGATTCCGTCATCGTCAGGCGCACCGCTTCCCCCGCCTGCACCAGCTCATAGGTCACGAGGCATTCGGGCAGCCTGCGGAATTCTTCCGGCCACTCAACCTGCCAGGTCACCGACAATTTGCGCGGCGGGTCATAGACGACGACCTTGCCGCGGACGTTGACGCGGCCATCGGGCCGCAGCAGCACGAAGGCGCCGCCCAGCTTCGGCTCGATCTCGACATCGCGCTCCCAGAAATATTTGCGGGTGAATTCCGAGGAGGTCAGCGCCTGCCAGACCTTCTCGGGCGTCGAGGCGATATAGATTACATAGACCGTCTTCGGCTTGAACCGGCTGATGTCAACCATGGCTTTGAAGCCTCGTCTGGAACGCCACATCGCCGGTCTCGAGTAGCGACTTGAGGTTCGACAGAACCTTCGGCCAGCCGGCGGAAACAGCCTCAATGAACTTCGTGCCCTCGCCTTCCAGTTCATGCGTAATAGTGAGCTTCGCCCCCTTGCCGCCACGGTCCGGATAGTAATCGGCCGTCTCGATCTCCATCGTGCAGCGCGAATAACCTTCCGCCTTCAGCTCCTGCTTGAACTCGTTGCGCCAGCGGATCACCAGCCGCCGCGGCGCAGCGGCCTCCAGAATTTCGCCGGTGTCGGCGGTGCGACCGTCCTCGAAGTTGAGGCTCCATGGCGAGCCCGGCTTGAAGTCGCTCTCGGCCGTGATGCCGAACCAGTATTTCCTGATTGTCTGCGGATCGGTCAGCGCCGCCCACAATTTCTCCGGCGTCGTGCGAACATAGGTGACATACACGAACTTCGGCTTGCTCATCGCTACTCTCCGGTCCCCTCTTCCAACGCTCGCTTCATCTCGCTCAGCGCCTGCAGGCGATGGCGTTCGAATTTCCCGATCCAGCGCTCGGCGATCTCGTGGATCGGCACCGGATTGAGGTAGTGCAGCTTCTCCCTGCCCCGCCGCACGGTGGCGACAAGGTTCGCATTCTCCAAGATCGCCAGATGCTTGCTCACCGCCTGTCGCGTCATGTCGAGGCGCGCGCACAGCTCGCCCAGCGTCTGGCCGTTGTCGGCGCGCAACCGGTCGAGCAGTTCCCGTCGGCTCGCATCGGCCAGCGCCTTGAACACCGCATCCATGTCGACAATATGCAACCTTTTGGTTGCCTGTCAAGCCGCCGCAGGCGTGAACGGCCGGACTTGTTCCGGCCATCCACGTCTTGCCGTGGCTCAGTTATTCAAGCCGTGGATGCCCGGCACGAGGCCGGGCATGACGAACGACGATGCGCCGCGTCTCGCTACTCCTCCGGCGCCTCGACGATCGGGTCGTAGCGCTTGGCGTCGAGGCCAAGAAGGTTCCACGACTGCTGCATGTGCGGCGGCAGCGGCGCGGTGATGTCGATCGTGCTCCCGCGCGGATGCGGCACGACGATGCGGCGGGCCAGAAGATGCAGCTTGTTCTGCATGCCGCCGGGCAGTTCCCAATTCTCGCGCGCAAAATATTTCGGATCGCCGACGATCGGATGATTGATGTGCGCCATGTGCGCACGCAGTTGGTGGGTGCGGCCGGTGACCGGCTTAAGCGAAACCCAGGCGAGCGCCGGCCCGGCGGTCTCCACGACCGCGTAATAGGTCACCGCGTGGCTTGCGCCCTCCTCGCCATGGCGCGCGATACGCATGAACGACTCCTCTTCGCGCTCTTCCTTGGCGAGGTAGGTCGAGATGCGGCCCTGCCGCGGCTTCGGCACGCCGGCGACCAGCGCCCAGTAGATCTTGCGCGCCGAGCGCGAGCGGAATGTTTTCGCCAAGGCGGTGGCGGCGAACCGCGTCTTGGCGACCACCAGGCAGCCGGCGGTGTCCTTGTCGAGCCGGTGCACCAGCCGCGGCCGTTGGCCGTGCGCGTCGCGTAGCGCCTCGAGCATGCCATCGATATGGCGCGCGGTGCCGGAACCGCCCTGCACCGCAAGCCCCATCGGCTTATTGAGCACCAGCACGTCAGGGTCTTCGTGGAGCGTGATCGATTTGAGGAAGGCGCGGGTCTTCTCGTCGGCTTCGTTGCCGGGCGCGCGCGGCTTCGGCTGCTCGAGCCGCAGCGGCGGAATGCGCACGCTCTGCCCGGCTTGAAGGCGGTTTTTCGGCTGCGTGCGCTTGCCGTCGACGCGCACCTCGCCTTTGCGGATGACGCGCTGGATGTGCGAGAAGCTCAAGCCCGGGAAACGCGCCTCCAGGAACCGATCGACTCGCATGCCGGTCTCGTCCGCCGAAACCGCGACGTTCTGGACGCCACCACCTCTCTCCGCTTGCGGGGAGAGGTCGACCGCCTGAGCGGAGCGATGGCGGTCGGGTGAGGGGGCGGTGCCGCGCGCCGGAGCGGTTGGAAAAGCCCCCTCACCCCGACCCTCTCCCCGCGGGCGGGGAGAGGGAGCCAGAACGCGGCGGCCGTGTCGTTTGCCGCCGCGCCAATCGCGCGGTCCGGCGATTTGCCTGCCGCCGCCCGGCTGCCGCGGCCCGCGGCTGCCTCTCACCGTCCGCTCCGCGCATTGCGCAGCTTCGCCCAGTATTCGAGGCGTTTGCGGATTTCGCGCTCAAAACCGCGCTCCGGCGGATCGTAGAATTGGCGGCGGCCGAGCTCTTCCGGGAAATAATCCTGGCCGGAGAAAGCATCCTCGCTGTCGTGGTCGTATTCGTAGCCTGAGCCGTAGCCTTCGCTCTTCATCAGCCTGGTCGGCGCATTGAGGATGTGCTTGGGCGGCAATAGCGAGCCCGCCTCCTTTGCCGTGCGCATCGCCTCGCCGAAGGCAACATAGGTCGCGTTCGACTTCGGGGCGGTGGCGACATAGATCACCGCCTCGGCTATGGCGAGCTCGCCCTCCGGCGAGCCGAGAAAGTCGTAGGCATCCTTGGCGGCGTTGGCGACGACGAGCGCCTGCGGGTCGGCGAGCCCGATATCCTCGACCGCCATGCGCACGATGCGCCGCGCCAGATAAAGCGGGTCCTCGCCGGCGTCGAGCATGCGGCACAGATAGTAGAGCGCGGCGTCGGCGTCCGAGCCGCGCACCGATTTGTGCAACGCGCTGATCAGGTTGTAGTGGCCGTCCTGCTTCTTGTCGTAGATCGGGGCCCGGCGCTGCACCACCTCCTGCAGCGTCGCGGCGTCGAAAGTCTCGCCGCGCCGGGCGGCGCGCCAGACTTCCTCGGCGAGCGTGAGCGCAGCGCGGCCGTCGCCGTCGGCCATGCGGATGAGCGAGGCGCGCGCTTCCTCGTCGAGCGGCAGCGTCTTGCCTTCGATCGTCTCGGCGCGGGCGAGGAGCTTCTCGATCGCGGGCGCATCCAGCGGCCGGAACACCAGGACGCGTGCGCGTGACAAAAGCGGCGCGATCAATTCGAAGGACGGGTTCTCCGTGGTCGCGCCGACGAGCACGATGGTGCCGTCCTCCATGACCGGCAAGAACGAATCCTGCTGGGCGCGGTTGAAGCGGTGGATTTCGTCGACGAAGAGGAGCGTGCCCCGCCCGGTCTCGCGGCGCAGCCGCGCCGCGTCGAACACCTTCTTGAGGTCGGCGACGCCAGAGAAGATCGCCGAGATCTGCTCGAAATAGAGTTCGGTCGCATGGGCGAGAAGCCGCGCCACCGTGGTCTTGCCGGTGCCGGGCGGGCCCCAAAAGATGAGCGAGCCGAGCGAGCGCGTCTCGAGCATTCGCGTGAGCGCGCCGTCGACGCCGAGGAGATGGTCTTGCCCGACGACATCGGCGAGCTCGGCCGGCCGCAGCTTATCGGCGAGCGGCCGCGGCGCGTCGTGCTCGAGACCGGCGGCCGCGAACAGGTTCGGCGTGCTCTTTTTCGGGCGCTGACTCATCCAACACGCCTACGGCGTCATGCCCGGCCCCGCGCCGGGCATCCACGCCTTTGTTTGCCGGCAAACTTGAAGACGTGGATGGCCGGGACAAGCCCAGCCATGACGAAAAGGGAAGTGTTGTTCCGCTCATCCACCGAACACGACCGATATCTGCTGGCCGCCGCGTACGATGGTCACGCGCCACTGCCGGCTACCGCCATTGGCGGCGCGCTCGAGATCGGCAGATTTGGCGATCTTCTGATTGTTGACCGAGAGCACGATATCGCCTTTGTGGAAGCCGATCGATTGCGCGGTCGACCCGTCGGCGATGTCGGTGATGACGACGCCTTCGGTCTGCGGATCGAGGTGCAGCTCGTCGGCGAGCGCCGGCGACAGGTTGGCGACGGTGGCACCGAGGAACGGCGAGCGGCCGTGGATCTCGACCTCGTTGCGCGGTGTATCGGGCAGCGGCTGCAGCGCCACCGCGACCGTCATCTCCTTGCCTTGGCGAAGCAGGGCGACCTGCGCGGTGCCCCCGAGCGCCTTGGTGGCGAAGCGATAGTCGAAGGCATTGGGATCTTCGACCGGCGTGCCGTCGATGTTAACGATGACGTCGCCGGTCTTGATCCCGGCGTGTGCGGCGGGACCGCCGGCGGCGACGCTTGCGACCAGCGCGCCGCTCGGCCGCTTGAGCCCGAGGCTGTCGGCGATCTCCGGCGTCACTTCCTGCAGCTTGGCGCCGAGCCATGGCCGCTTCACCGCGCCGCTGCCGCCCTTGGCGGAGGTGACCACCACCCGCACCATGTTGGCTGGGATCGCAAAGCCGATGCCGATCGAGCCGCCCGAGCGCGAATAGATCGCGGTGTTGATGCCGACCAGCCGGCCGTTGATGTCGACCAGAGCGCCGCCGGAATTGCCGGGATTGATGGCGGCGTCGGTCTGGATAAAGAACTGATAGTCGCTGATGCCGACCTGGGTGCGGGCGAGCGCCGAGACGATGCCGTGGGTCACCGTCTGTCCGACGCCGAACGGATCGCCGATTGCCAGCACTACGTCACCGACCTGCAGCTCGTCGGAATTGCCGAACTCGAGCACCGGAAAGCGCTCTTTCGCGTCCTTGATGCGCAGCACGGTCAAGTCGCTGCGCTGGTCTTTGAGCACGATGTCGGCGTCAAACTCGCGCTTGTCGGCGAGCGAGATTTTGACCGCGCTCGCGCCTTCGATGACGTGATAATTGGTGACGACAAGGCCGCTGGCGTCGACAATCACGCCGGAGCCGAGCGAGCGCTGCACCTGCTCGCGCGGCACCGCCCCGAAGAACTGGCGGAAGAACGGATCGTTGAGGAACGGATTGCGGTTCTCGACCACGCGCGCGGCATAGACATTGACCACCGCCGGCGCCACGCGATGCACCACCGGAGCAAACGACAGCTGAACCTCGGCGGCCGAAGCCGGCGGGCGCCGCTCCTGCGCGCTGGCGCCTTGCGGCAAGAGGCCAAGCGCAAGCAAGCCGGCAGCAACCACGGAGATGTGACGAAGATGATGCAGCATCGAGCAACCCCAGATCAGCGCCGCCACATATAGGCGCGCGGGCCGGGCCGGGAAAGAGTGGACGCCGCTCCTTAAGCCGGCGCGGGCGCCGGCTCCTCGGCGCGCACTTGCACCGGTCCGGAATCCTTGCCCTTGGCCTCGACGTCGCGGTCGACGAACTCGATCACGGCGACGGGCGCGGAGTCCCCGTAGCGGAAGCCGGCCTTGAGCACGCGGGTATAGCCGCCGTCGCGCCCCTTGTAGCGCGGCCCGATCACCTCGAAGAGCTTTTTGACCATGGCGAGGTCGCGCATCTGCGCGATCGCCTGGCGCCGCGCATGCAGATCGCCGCGCTTGCCGAGGGTGACCAGCTTCTCGACCACCGGACGCAGATCCTTCGCCTTCGGCAGCGTGGTGACGATCTGCTCGTGCTTGATCAAAGCCGCGGCAAGGTTCGCGAGCATCGAGCGGCGATGATCGGAACGCCGGTTGAATTTCCGATGGGTCTTCGCATGCCGCATGTCAGACTCCAGACGACGGATGACGGAGGACGGACGGCAGACAGAAAGGAGCGTTTATCCGTCCTCTGTCGTCCGTCTTCCGTCCTCTGGTCAGTAATGATCCTCGAAGCGCTTGGCCAGCTCTTCGATGTTCTCCGGCGGCCAGCCGGGGACTTCCATGCCCAGATGCAGGCCCATCTGCACCAGCACTTCCTTGATCTCGTTGAGCGATTTGCGCCCGAAGTTCGGGGTGCGCAGCATCTCGGCCTCGGTCTTCTGCACCAGATCGCCGATATAGACGATGTTGTCGTTCTTGAGACAATTGGCCGAGCGGACCGAAAGCTCGAGCTCGTCGACCTTCTTGAGGAATGCCGGATTGAAGGCGAGGTCGGGAATCGCCTCCTGCGCCGTCTCGCGCTTGGGCTCCTCGAAATTCACGAACACGTTGAGCTGGTCCTGCAGGATGCGCGCCGCATAGGCAAGCGCATCGTCAGGGCTGACCGCGCCGTTGGTCTCGATCGACAGCGTCAGCTTGTCGTAGTCGAGGATCTGCCCTTCGCGGGTATTCTCGACCTTGTAGGAGACCTTGCGCACCGGCGAATAGAGGCTGTCGACCGGGATCAATCCGATCGGCGCGTCCTCGGGGCGGTTGCGCTCAGCCGGCACGTAGCCCTTGCCGGTGTTGACGGTGAACTCCATGCGGATTTCCGCGCCCTCGTCGAGCGTGCACAGCACCAACTCGGGATTAAGCACGACGATGTCGCCGACGGTCTGGATGTCGCTTGCCGTCACCGTGCCCGGGCCCTGCTTCTTGACTACCATGCGCTTGGGGCCGTCGCCCTGCATCTTGATGGCGATGTCCTTGATGTTGAGGACGATGTCGGTCACGTCCTCGCGCACGCCGGCGATCGAGGAGAATTCGTGCAGCACGCCGTCGATGTGCACCGACTGCACCGCAGCGCCCTGCAGCGAAGACAAGAGAATGCGCCGCAGCGCATTGCCGAGCGTGACACCGAAGCCGCGCTCGAGCGGCTCGGCGACCACCGTCGCCGCACGTCGCACGTCGGCGCCGGCGGCGATCTGGAGCTTGTTCGGCCTGATCAGTTCCTGCCAATTCTTTTGAATCGTCACGTTATCACCCATCGCGTTGCGCGGCGCCAACGTCTCGCGCGCCCCACTCCGCTCCGTGGGGCCAAAATCGGTGCCATGCTCGAGCGGCGGCAGATGTTCGATGTCCATCGGCCGGATGTCCTATACGCGCCGCCGCTTGCGCGGCCGGCAGCCATTATGCGGAATCGGGGTCACGTCGCGGATCGACGTGATGGTAAAGCCGGCGGCCTGCAGCGAGCGCAGCGCCGATTCCCGTCCCGAGCCGGGGCCGGCGACCTCGACCTCGAGGGCGCGCATGCCGTGCTCCTGCGCCTTCTTCGCCGCGTCTTCGGCCGCAACCTGCGCTGCATAGGGCGTCGATTTGCGCGAGCCCTTAAAGCCCATGGTGCCGGCCGACGACCAGGCGATGGTGTTGCCCTGCACGTCGGTAATCGTGATCATGGTATTGTTGAACGTCGCATTCACATGCGCGACGCCAGAGGCGATGTTCTTGCGTTCGCGTCGGCGGACGCGCGTGGCTTCCTTACCCATTGTGAACCCTTAATCTTGATCGGAACCGGCCGCTCCGGTGCCGCGTCATAGTCCTCGTCGATGCGTTATTTCTTCTTGCCGGCAATAGGTTTGGCCGGACCCTTGCGAGTGCGGGCATTGGTGTGGGTGCGTTGCCCGCGAACCGGCAGACCGCGACGGTGGCGCAACCCACGATAGCAGCCAAGATCCATCAAACGCTTGATGTTCATCGCCACTTCGCGCCGCAGATCGCCCTCGACCATATAGTCACGGTCGATCACTTCGCGCAGCTGCAAGACTTCCTGGTCGGTCAGTTGCGACACCCGGCGCGCCTCGGGCATCGACACTTTCTGCATGATTTCCTTGGCTTTGGCGGCGCCAATGCCGTGGATATATTGCAGCGCGACCACGACGCGCTTGTTGGTGGGGATATTGACGCCAGCAATGCGGGCCACTCAGTCGCTCCTTACGCCGGCCGGCCCGATATGTCGCCAAGCCGCCCGGCCGCTATCCGTCGATGTCAATGTCACTTGGGAAGCCACAAACGTAAAAAGCCAACGCCTGCCTGCCCTTACGGCTTGGCCTCGTTGCTACATCTCCGACGGGTTATTTGCGGCTTATTAATGGATTCCTCTTGCTTTCGTCAACCTCCGCTAGCGATTTCGTGTACAACTTCAGCCAACCGCGGCGGTTTCGCACCCTCGGTCTGCGCCATGCCCCTTTTGCGCATGCTGAAGCGGCATTTCGCGGGTTCCTCCGCGCCTCTTTCCGAACCGCATTGGCCGGCTCCTGGGATTCCCGTCCTATAGCGAAGGCCCATTTGCGCCCGTGGGCCAACGCCGCATCATCACACCTCCACAATCCCGGTTATCGGCGCCGATTTCGCGCCCTCGGCCCGCGCGCGGCGCTCTTGCGCACCCTGCGCGCGGATTTGCGGGCTGCCCCGGCCCTTCTGGCGGCACCGGCGCGAGCCTTTCGTGCTGCCTTTGCCCCGATCTTCGGCTTTGCCGACGATTTCGCGGTCCTCTTCGATTTCGGCGCGGCGACATGCGGGGCCGGATTCGCCTTGTGCTCACCCGCCACCACTTTCGCGATCGCCGCGGCGACCTCCTCGATCGGCGCCATGCCGTCGACCGTGCGCAACGTGCCGTGACGCCGGTAATAGGCGATCAGCGGTGCGGTCTGCGCGCGATAGGCCGCAAGCCGCCGATGCAGAACTTCGGGGCTATCATCATCGCGCAGCGGCTCGCCACGCGCCGTCATCGCCGCGACGCGGCTTTCGATGCGGCGGACGAGCGCATCCTCATCGACCTTCAGTTCGACCACGGCGTCGAGCGCGAGGCCACGCTCCGCCAGCAGGCGGTCAAGCGCCTGCGCCTGCGGGACGGTCCGCGGAAATCCGTCGAGGATGAAACCCTTGCGCGCGTCGGGCTGTTCAATGCGCTGCGCCACGATTTCGACGACGATCTCATCAGGCACGAGCGCGCCACGCGCCATGATGTCTGCGGCGTGCCGGCCGACGGGCGTACCCGCCTTCACTGCCGCCCGCAGCATGTCCCCGGTCGAGAGCTGGATAATTCCGTACTTGGCGACGAGATGCTGGGCCTGTGTTCCCTTGCCAGCCCCCGGCGGGCCCAGCAGGATCAATCTCATCTACGGCGTCCCCTCAGTTTCGATCGCTTGATTAGACCCTCATATTGATGCGCCAGCAGGTAGCCCTGCACTTGCGCCACCGTGTCCATCGTGACGCTGACCACGATCAGGAGCGAGGTGCCGCCGAAATAAAACGGCACCGCGGCATAGGAGATCAGCATCTCGGGGAACAGACACACGATCGCGAGATAAGCCGCCCCGATCACGGTGACCCGCGTCAGCACATAGTCGATATATTCGGCGGTGCGCTCGCCCGGCCGGATGCCGGGAATAAAGCCGCCGTGCTTCTTCAGGTTATCGGCGGTCTCGGTCGGATTGAATACGATCGCCGTGTAGAAGAAGGCAAAGAACACGATGAGGCCGACATAAAGCGCAAGAAACAGCGGCCGCCCGTGCGAAAGCTGGGTGGTGATGAGCGTTAGCCATGGCGGCCCCTGCCCAGCGGTGAAATTGGCGATCGTCGTCGGCAGGAGCAGCAGCGAAGAGGCGAAAATCGGCGGAATCACGCCTGAGGTGTTGAGCTTGAGCGGCAGGTGCGAGGACTGGCCCTCGAACATACGGTTGCCAACCTGACGCTTCGGGTACTGGATCAAGAGCCGGCGCTGCGCACGCTCCATGAATACGATGAAGGTGATCACCGCCACCGCCATGACCAGGACGATGAGGATGAGGCCGGTCGAAAGCGCGCCCTGGCGGCCGAGCTCGAGCGTGCCGGCGATCGCCGACGGCAATTGCGCCACGATCCCCGACATGATGATGAGCGAGGTGCCGTTGCCGATGCCGCGCTGGGTGATCTGCTCGCCGAGCCACATCAGGAACATGGTGCCGCCGGTCAGCGTGATCACGGTCGAGATGAGGAAGAACGGACCCGGATCGGTCACCACGGTGCCCGCCCCTTCGAGGCCGACGGCGATGCCGTAGGATTGGAAGGCCGCGAGCAGCACCGTAAGGTACCGGGTATATTGATTGATCATCTTGCGGCCCTGCTCGCCCTCTTTCTTGAGCTGTTCGAGGGTCGGCGACACCGTCGTCATCAGCTGGATGATGATCGAGGCCGAGATATAGGGCATGATATTGAGCGCAAAGATCGCCATGCGGTGGATGCCGCCGCCGGCGAACATGTTGAAGATGCCCAAGATGCCGCCAGCCTGGGTGCGGAAGATCTGGTCCCAGGCGTTGGGGTCGATGCCCGGCAGCGGAATGTAGGTGCCGAGCCGATAGACGAGCAGAGCGCCGAGCGTAAACCAAATGCGCTTCTTGAGCTCCTCGGCCTTGGCGAGCGCCGAAAAGTTGAGATTGGCTGCCAGTTGCTCCGCTGCCGAAACCATCCGCCGCTCCTAAGCCCCTTTCTTCCTTCCCCTCGCGGCCCGGCCTTGTCCCGGCCGTCGCGCATCTCCGCCCAACAGGTAGAAGCCGCACAGGCCCGGCACAAGGCCTGCGAATGATCGTGATTCAGGCTGCCTGTTCGCTCTTCTCAGCCTTCGGCGCCAGGATTTCGACGGTACCGCCCGCCTTCTCGACGGCGGCGATGGCCGATTTCGAGGCGCCGAACACCGACAGAGCAACCTTGGTCTTGAGTTCGCCGTCGCCCAAAATCCGGACGCCGTCCTTGGCGCGGCGCAGGACGCCGGCCTTGACCAGCGCCGCGGCGTCGATCTTGCCCGCCGGATCGAGCTTGCCGGCATCGATCGCCTGCTGCAGGCGGCCGAGATTGACCTCGTTGAGCTTGCGCGCGAACGGGCTATTCTTGAAGCCGCGCTTGGGCAAACGGCGGTGCAGCGGCATCTGGCCACCCTCAAAACCCTTGACGCGCACGCCCGAGCGCGCGGTCTGGCCCTTGCCGCCGCGACCGCCGGTCTTGCCGGTGCCAGAGCCGATGCCGCGGCCGATGCGCTTTCGCGCTTTGCGCGCGCCGGGACGGCCGGCGAGTTCGTGCAGCTTCATCGCGCTACTTCTCCACCACTTCGATGAGATGCGCGACTTTCGCGATCATCCCCCGCGTCTGCGGCGTGTCGGCGAGCTCGGCGACACGCCCGATCTTGTTGAGCTTCAGGCCTACCAGCGTTTCCCGCTGGCTGTGATGGCGGCGCGACGGGCTGCCGGTCTGCCGGACTTTGACGGTTTTTCCCGCGGCCTTGGCGCTCGTCATGGTTCGCTCCCGGATCTGAGCTCTTAGTCGGCCGCCTGTTCGGCGGCGTCGACGTCGCGGCGCCGCGCCTGCAGCGCCGACACCTTGACGTTGCGGCGCGCGGCGACCGAGCGCGGCGAATCCTGCCGCTTGAGCGCATTGAAGGTCGCGCGCACCACGTTATAGGGATTGGACGTGCCGATCGATTTCGCCACCACGTCCTGCATGCCGAGCGTCTCGAACACGGCGCGCATCGGCCCGCCGGCGATGATGCCGGTGCCGGGCGGCGCGGCGCGCAGATAGACCTTGCCGGCGCCA